>Ga0335072_10009683_pt1 | contig 13888 bp, 9 predicted proteins | sample Lox_Sample_21_FD_206725 | JGI IMG/M metagenome (GOLD analysis project Ga0335072, IMG submission 206725) | Soil microbial communities from Loxahatchee National Wildlife Refuge, Florida, United States - Lox_Sample_2.1 | ecosystem: Environmental > Terrestrial > Soil > Wetlands | place: USA: Florida...
TTCACGCCGGTACTCGCCAAACATTCAAAATCGTTTTCGCTCATCGATTGCATTTCGGTCGGTGTGGATCGTATGCAACGCAACTTCGAGCCCATGCGAAAGCAGGTGGAGGCCTGGCAGAAGAGTGAACTAACGGATGTGACGGCGAAGGTGGTCATCTACGAGGCATTTGTCGAGGGCAGACTCGAAGCTCCGAAACATCTTGCCCGCATCGTCCACGATCTCTATTTCGAGCCGAAGTACGAGGACTTTCGGCCGCGAACGATTTGGAGTCTCTCCAACGCGTTCACGTCGGCATTCAAGGAACTGGATCCCATCCCGCAATTCAGAGCCACCGCGAAGCTGGGTGAGTTCCTCGAAGCCCGGTTCTCACAATCGTTTTAACCCAAGAGGCGGTGCCGGCCGGACCGCCGATCCGTTTATTACTCTCTTTGCCGTCGGGCGTTGCGCGGAGGCCGACACTGCTCCCGACAATTGATTTCCTAGCAGTCCGTCGTCAGTCTCCGGATGGCCTACAAGTCACAAACTGGCCGGGTTTGTAACAGAAATGCGTCTCCAGGGTATATCCCGCGTCGCAACTGTTTGCAAAGAGACTGCGACGGAATTTACAGATCTGCATTGACCTTTCGAAGTGCAGCTGCCTAAACTTGAATTGCAGATGCAGTACGACAGAGTTGCAACTACCTGCGGCAAACCACTCCGGTTTCCGGTGAACCCCAACTGCACGTCCATGACGTACCCTCGACAGCCTAGGCGCGACAACGAATAACCCCGAGGCAACGCACACATCAATGTGATTTAAATCACATCTCCTGACGCAGATTTGATGCAATTATGAAAATGAATTTCAATTTCATTTAGCCTTCGATCTTTGATACCGGTCATCTGAGTGGGAAGGAAGCAATAAACATGAAGTTCCGGCCTTATAGGTGCAATCCTTACGGAACTCGATTGTACGCACTTTTTGCGGCAACTGTGTTCCTCCTGTGCTGCGTGTCAGCGATGGCGCAGACGAATACGATCGCTGGTACTGTGGTTGATCCGAGCGGGGCCGTAATCTCGGGAGCCAAAGTCTCGCTTGAAAGTCCGGACCACGCCTGGCGAAAGGAATTTGTCACCGATGATGGGGGCACGTTTCGTTTCACGGTACCGGCGGGGAATCATTGGCAGCTTTGCGTTGAGGCCCCCGGATTCAAGCCTTACCTTTTAGCCGACCTTCAGACTAGTGACTTGAGAACGGTCAACGTGGTTGCGCGTTTGGCGCTGATTTCAGAGAGCACGTCGGTTGAGGTCTCGGCGGACCGTCTTCAAATCGATCTGTCCGACACGCAAAAAGGAGAAACCATTTCCGCCGCCAAGATGGCTGGCGTTCCACTGAACGGTCGGAGCTTTACCGACCTCGTAGGCATACAACCCGGCATTGTTCCTGTCAGCTCGCAGCAACCAAACGCGGTGATCATGAGTGGCGTAACGAGTACACCTCCTTCGGGCGACCTGAACGCGGGCAATTTGTCCATTAGCGGCCAGCGGGAAACCTCGAACGGGTTCCTTATTAATGGCAGCGATGTAGAAGAAGATGTAAACATGGGAACGGCGATCGTGCCGAATCTCGATTCGATTCAGGAGTTCCGGGTTCTCACCAGCAACTTCGACGCGCAGTATGGCAACTACAGCGGTGGGCAAGTCCTGGTCTCAACCAAGGCAGGTGCGAATCAGTTTCACGGCGATGCGTTCGAGTTTCTGCGGAATACTAATCTCGACGCTCGCAACTATTTCTCCGCACAGCGTGCCAAGTTTAATCAAAACCAATTTGGAGGAACACTGGGCGGCCCGATTCGACGGGGCAAAGTCTTCTTCTTCACCGATTACCAGGGAACTCGGATGGCCCAGGGCGTGGACACCGGCAAGATTTCGGTTCCATCCCTTGAAAACCGCACGGGAAACTTCCTCGATCCTACGACAGGTGCGAATACGCTCACCGGAAGGGTGAGCGGGGCGTACCTTGCATCCTTGCTGAGTAAGGAACTTCCGTATACGGTGAATTCCGGCGAGCCATACTCCGCTGTTTTTCCCACAGGGGTGATTCCTCAGAGCGTGTGGTCGGCCCCGGCTAAGGCACTACTCAACTGCATCCCAGCAGCGAATCAGAGCGGAAACTCTTTCTCCACGTCGGCGTACAACCAGGATCTTCGCGACGACAAGGGTTCTTTGAGGATTGACGCGACCACGAAGTATGGAGATGTCGCCGCGTATTACTTTTTCGACGATTTCTCTCTGAACAATCCCTACCCGACCGGCCAGGGCGGAGCGAGCGTGCCGGGATTCAACGCGATGACTTTCGGCAGGGCGCAACTGCTGAGTCTGAGCGCGACGAAAGCGTTTGGGGCGAATATGCTGAACGAATTTCATTTCAGTTACATGCGCTCTGCCAACAATGCCGGTGACCCGATTGGCGGCGTGGGCCCTAGCCTCACTTCTCAGGGCTTTGTTGACCCCGCGACGGGAGTGCCGGGTATCGTGCCACTCTCGCCGAAAATTGAAGGGGTAGAGAACGTCGCATTTAACGACTTCACCTTCGGTGTCGGCACAACTGGACTGACACAGGCAAACAATACTTTCCAGTGGTCGGACAACTTGTCACGCATAATCGGCAACCACACCCTCAAAGTTGGCGGCGCATTTCATTTTGATCAGATCAATACGCATCCAGATGTGTATTTCAATGGCTCGTTTTTGTTTCAAGGGACGGAGACGGGAGTGGACTTCGCCGATTTTCTTCTCGGCGTTCCCAGTAGCTTCACGCAGGGTGACTCCCAGCCGTTCTATAACCGGAGTCGCTACCTTGGAGCATTTGCGCAGGACAGTTGGAAGCTGAAACCGAACGTCACCCTAAATTACGGCCTTCGCTGGGACGTGATCTCCCCTTGGTACGAGAAGTACAACCAGCTTCAAACGCTGGTCCTGGGCGAGCAATCTCGCGTGTACCCCGGAGCGCCAGAAGGATTGGTTTTTCCTGGCGATCCTGGGGTTCCACGAACTCTTGCGCCCACGAAATACGACAATCTCGCGCCCCGGGTTGGCATTTCCTACTCGCCGGATGTACAGAATGGGGCGCTTGAGAAGATCTTCGGCCCGAAAGGATCAACTGCCATTCGTGCCGGTTATGGCTTTTTCTACACGGCCTTCGAAGGATTGTCCGCAGGCATCATGAGCGCCAATCCGCCTTACGGTTACACCTACTCAAGTCTGGCGCCGCCACTGTTTGCGACTCCATTCGTGACGGCGGCGAGTGGACAAAGCGTCGGACAGCGCTTTCCATTAAGTTTCCCTCCCTTTGGCGCTTCGACGAGGAACCCCAACGCGAATGTTGACTGGTCGCCATACCTTCCCATTACCGGCGTGCCGTCTTTCTTCCGCGGCAATGTTCCACCCACCACGGAGACCTACACGCTTTCTCTGGAGCGCCAAATAGCGGCGAGTACGTTTCTGACCTTCAGCTATGTCGGAGCACAAGCTCACCATCTGCTGGTGCTAACCTCCGCGAATCCGGGTAATCCTGCGCTTTGTTTGAGCCTGAGCCAGCCGAGCGAGGTGATACCGGGAACGCCCACCTGCGGGCCTTTTGGGGAGAGTGGTACGTACATCACATCTTCAGGTAAGACCGTTCAAGGGACAAGAAGTCCGTTCAGTTCGCAGTTCGCAGCCGTCACTTACCAGAAGACCATTGCCAATTCGGAATACAACGCGCTGCAAATCAACCTCCGTCATAACTCCGGACCTTTGGAGTTCATGGCCGGCTACACCTATAGCAAATCGCTGGATGAGTCTTCGAGTCTTGCAGAAGCCGTGAATCCAATCGACGCCAATTTGAGCCGAGCTCTCTCGGCTTTCGATATGCGCCACAACTTCGTGCTGAGCTACAACTGGCGCGTTCCGATCAGCAAGGCTGTGCGTCGGGAGAACCGATGGACAGAAGGGTGGGCGCTTTCTGGTGTCAGCCGTTTTGCCACCGGTTTTCCTGTGACTCTGTATAACAACAACGACACATCTCTGTTAGGCACCATTCCGAACGGCATCAACAACAACGGCGTAGACACGCCGAACGTCGCCCCAGGCAACTTGGAAATCAACAACAATCCCAGGAACGGAAAGCGCGCATTCAATACGGCCCTCTTCAGCCTGCCCTCGCTGGGCGAAATGGGGAATGCTCCAAGGCGGTTCTTTTACGGGCCAGGAATTTGTAACTTCGATATGGCGCTGCTAAAACGGATCCCGCTTCCGGAGTCCAACTCTTTAGAGTTCCGACTAGAGGCCTTCAACGTCTTCAACCACTCTCAGTTTTATGGCCCGGCGGCGGTCAATGGCAACATAAGCAGCGCTAATTTCGGTCAAGTGGTCAGCGCTGCCGCCCCCAGGCTGATGCAGTTAGGTGCCAAGTTCTATTTCTAGCCAGCGGTGGAGCAGCAGAATGCGCTTCATGCCTGCCGGCCGGTTGCGCGAATGACGCGAACGCCCCAGCGAATCGCCCGGGCGGGCGGTGGTTGGGGCGTTTGTTCTAATGTTTTGCCACAGCATAGAAACTTGGACTAGGGGCAATTTGGCTTACGGATTGGCGAAGCAGAAATTGAGCATTGGGCAGCTTGGCATTCCAATGGTTCCAGAGGTCTGCTCGCTGCGCTTCAAAGCGGACAGCTTCCTCGGTATGACTGGCTCGGCGTTGGAGGTTACCCAGGGCGGTCCAGGTGCGTGAAATGCAGATCGCATCCCGCAGATCATTCTGCAAGTCAGGCTTCCATGCCATCAGTTTGTCGAGTAGTTCCTGGTAGGCTGCAATGGCTTGGGCGGTTTGGCCGGTTTCGGCATAGTCGTCGGCTTCGGCTCTCATCACATGATAGGCCCTACTCATTGGCTCGACCGTGTTGGTCGGGTATTGGTGGGCGTCGCGCAGGAGGTGGAAGGCTTCCTCTATCCGCCGTCTGGCTTCTTTGTCGCGACCGACCCAGCGCGCAGCGTAAGAAGAGCCAGCCAGCAGGTCAGCGGCATAGAGCTGAGTGCTGACATTGGTTTTTGCCTCTCGCACGCGCGCGAGGGAGTGATCATAGACCGCTAGAGCTTTCTGGGGGTTGTTGTGGCGCAGAATGTTGCCGATTTCCAACCCGAGCATCGCTACTGTGCGGCGGCTCAGATAATCGAGGGGATCGATTTTCGTGAGTTCTTCACCGATATCCATTCCTCTTTGGAACGTTGCCAGCGCGTCCCGACTACGGCCGAGACTCGGTTCCGCATCCTGCTTTCCCAGAATCATTCCCTCGGTATACAACGCGTTGGCCAGATTGATACGCAGGGATGCGTGACCGCTGGCGGCTTGTGTTTCCTGCAGTGTGACCGCCTGCTGGGCATTCTGCAACGCCCCCTCCAGATCCCCAGTCTGCCAGCGCGCAATGGTCAACGCACCAAGGATGCTGCCATGAACGCGCTGGGCTGATGGCACCGGCTCGGTAATATCCAGGGCACGCTGACTGGCACGTAGAGCTTCCGCAAAATGTCTGGCGTCATCATAGGCGTACGCAATGTTTTGCTCAAAATACCCCATGCTGTAAACATCTTTTGGATCGACATTGCCGAGACTCATGAAGCGTTCGACTAGCTGATCAGCCTTAGCGGCCCAAGATAGCATTTCTGCCCTGCGGTTCTGCTCGTCGGCCAAGACCATGCGGTCGTGGGCAATGGTCGCCGCGATAAACAATCCTCTTCTGTTCCTGGGATCAACGGCTAGTACAGAATCAACGAACTTCTCCGCCTTCTCAAGACTTACTTCGGCTTCGGCGAACTGGCCGAGGTTAGGGGATGTGGGATCGCCCTGAGCGTGTGCCACCCGTACATAGGCATAAGCGATTTCCAGGGCCAAGTCTTTGTCCACGGGAGCGTCACTGCTCAGCAAAGTCAGATACTGAAGCGAATCGGAAACCATCTGCATTCTGACCTTCGTCGAACCGGGCAAACCTCGGATCTCGTTGTCAAGAGCTATGAACTTGTTCGCCAGCTGCCGCACATCGTTAAAACGACGCTCCGCCTTAGCCCGCTCGACACGGGCCACGCGAGCCTCGTGGACGGTTACGACTATTCCTATCAGCAGAGTGATCGCAACCATCGCGGTTGCCGCAACACCCGCCTTGTGTCGGCCAATGAATTTTGACATCCGGTATGGAACGGTGTCTTTGCTAGCAATTACAGGAAGGTTCTCGAGATGCCGCCGAATGTCGGTTGCAAATTGTTCCACGGTTGTATAGCGGCGCCTGGGGTCCTTGCGCAGGGCCATCTGGACAATGTTGTCGAGGTCGCCCTTTAGCCGTCTCCTGAGCTTCTCGGTGGACCCATCACGCACTGCACTCACCGATGCGGCTGCTATCTCCGTCACATCACCTGTTGTCTCTCGTGCGGCTCGCCGCACAACTGTACTTGGCTTTTCTGGCTCGTATTCACAAACGGCTCGGGTGACTTCATGCGGCCCACGGCCCACCGTACGATACGGCCGGTGTCCGGTCAGCAATTCGTAAAGCAGTACTCCGAGGGAGTAAACGTCGCTGGCGGTGGTTATCTCCTCGCCTTTAACCTGCTCTGGACTCGCATACGCCGGTGTCAGCAGCCGGAACATAGACATCGTGGGTTCAGAAGCGTCCGACACCTCAGCCGGATCGAGTATTTTCGCGATGCCAAAATCCAGCAGCTTAGGAGTCTCTTCTGCGGTGACGAGGATATTGGAGGGTTTGAGATCGCGATGGATGATCAGCCGTTGGTGCGCGTATTGCACGGCAGAACACACTTGCAAAAAGAGAATCAGACGAGCGGTGGTAGCAAGTTTGTGATGGTCACAATACTCGTTGATCGGCTGGCCTTCGACCAGTTCCATCACAAAATATGGCAGCCCTTCCTCTGTAGTCCCCCCTTCCAGCAGCCGGGCAATGTTCGGATGATCGAGGTTGGCAAGGAGCTGGCGTTCATTCTTAAACCGCGAGATGACGAATCGTGAATCCTGGCCAGAGCGTACCAGCTTGATCGCGACTTGCTTGCGATATTGGTCATCCGCGCGGAATGCACGGTAGACTTCGCCCATGCCGCCGAAGCCAATTTCTTCCACAATCTGATAAGCGCCAATGCGCCGACCGATCCATGTATTTGCGTCGGCTGAAGAGTCGTTGCCGAGTTCTCCCGCCATGGCGGCTCGGTTTAGGAATCCGGTACCCGCTTCTTGCTCGGCAGCGAGCAGACCCTCGAGCTCTGAGCGAAGGGAAGCGTCATCGGCACAGGCTTGATCCAGAAACGCGGATCGCTGCGACGGCTCCGTGTCCAGCGCAACCGCAAACAATTTCTTCACGCGTTGCCAACGTTCAGTGGTCATCCTTCTGCTGCTTTCATCTCCCGGTACAACCAGGCTCTGGCCATAGCCCAATCCCGCTTCACCGTTGCGGGCGAGATCTGGAGCGCTCGTGACGTTTCCTCAATCGAGAGGCCAGCAAAGAAGCGCATCTCGACAATTTGGGCCTGCTGCGGATCGGTCTGCGAAAGCTTTTGCAAAGCAGCGTCTAGCGCCGTCAGGTCTAGCTCACGCTGCTCGGACAACGCGACCGCTTCGCTCAGGGTAACCGTCAGACACTGTCCACCACGCTTGGTTGCCGCGCGCATGCGGGCATGGTCGACTAAGATCCGGCGCATGAGTTGCGCCGCCACCGCAAAGAAATGGACTCGGTCATTTGGGTGCACCGAGCTGTGACCCACCAGCCGAAGATAAGCCTCGTGCACTAGAGCCGTGCTTTGCAGCGTGTGGTCTGGGCGTTCTCCCGCGAGACATCGCCGGGCCAGGCGTCGGAGTTCGTCATAGACAAGCGGAAAGAGCTTCTCACGCGCCGCGTCGTCGCCCTCACTCCAACGGGTGAGCAACTGCGTAACCTGGTTGGACGAAGTAGGAAACATGGCCATCCCCAGAAATGGCCCCGCACAGTTGCCACGAGGGTACCCCGCTTTCGGGCGCAAGTCAATGTCTTCCAAGAAGTTAAAGAGTCTCTTGGCACCCGTGGGTTGAAGCCAGCCTATATTTTTTTCATTCCGGATGAGCCAATTTGCCCGCATTTTCCGCTTTTATAGGTAGAAGGCAGTATTTGCGTGGGACTGTGGGGGTATCGAATGACGTACTTTGATTGCTTCGTGCTAACGTCGTGGGCGTTTGCGATTGGATGGTTTCTTGGAGCCATCTACGTGCAAAACCACAGTGAAAAAACGGAACGGCCACGTGTGAGTGAAAAACTAGAACCGTGCCCAGAGTGCGAAGGATTGCGCCTTCCTGTCGCAGCCAGCGCCGCCGCGGATTGATAAGAGAAGGCTGCGCGGGCATAACAACCAAATTGTGGGGACAAACCAGGACCATCCGATTCTCACACCGTGCCGGAAGTGGTAGCACGAGGTAGTGATCTAACGCGCGCTTTGTCCGTCAGCAAGTTGGACGGTTTCCCGGTGTGTTTGCTGCGGTGACGCGAAGTATCTCACTAGCTCGCGATTAGGCATCGTGAGCCATAAGTTGCGAGCCCTTGCTCGCCTGAGGCCGATAATGAAGTTCAAACGGATCAATGGCAACAAATTCAGACCTAAGCAACCGGCAACGAAAAGGAGCCACACAGCAGCGGCATACCATCCACAGGCGCTTGCGGCGGCGGGGCAGCACATCGACACCGAACGACTACCGGCCTCCATAGCCACAAAACTGCCAGAGCTGAGTTGCTTTGCCGTAGATAACGGCTCATTATCACCTGCGTGCGATCAAAATCCGCACCGCTTACAAGAGATTGTGTAGCGCATAGGCAGTCGCCGATTTCGTGCGAAGGGGACCGAAACTCATTGACCCGATCCTCATCGAGAGAGGATCAGTCTAACGGGGTGCTCACCAGACGTGCGGGATCAGGCGGTAACGCACTTTCTCGCGATAGGCCCCATAGCCTTCGAGATCGCGTCCTAGCAGCTTCTCCTCGCCAAAGATCCGCAGCACGATCAACATGATCTCGGCCAGGGCTACAAGAAGGCCACAAACGGAGCCGAGCAGCAACGCGCCACCGATGAACGCTAGACTTGCTCCAAGATACATGGGGTGGCGAACAAAGCCGTAGACGCCGGTGTCAATGACGTGCTGGCCGCGCTCGGTCTGAATACGCACCAACTGCGACGCATACGTGTTATCAGTGAACGCGCGGAAGAAGGGAAAACTACCCCCGAGCAGCAAGATGCCTCCGCATACTTCGCACCACAGCGGCAGGCGGGGTGTCCAACCGAAACGCACGCCCAGCGGCGGCACAACGAACAAAGCCAGGAAACACACTTTCATCCCGATGAGGATAGCCAAATCGGAGCGCGATTCACCGCCGCTGCCGGGCATGCGGAAGCGCTCGGCGTACAGCGCAGGGTCCCGGTAGTGAAGCCACAAGAGAATGGCGGCAGCTAAGGAAACCCACCAGACGCCGAAGATCCAGCCCTCCACCCAGCGCCAATCTCCCGACAGCCATAGCATCAGCCCTAGAAAGAAAACGAGGGCAGCCACCAACTGGAGCCCGATGATGATCGGCGTGGGGCGCATCGGGAGCTGAAAACATCATACTGCCGAGGCTGCTTGCCTTCTAGATGTTCCTGCTCACCGCCCTCGCTTTAGCCCTTGTGCTATGGTTCGCCTTCGACCCAAAAGCTCTAGTCGAAATGGCGGGAGGCGTCCCACTCCTTGGTGAGATCGTGGTCGAGTTTGCGACAGTGGTAGATGGGCTTTTCCCAGTCGGGACGCGCCCACTGGACCTTGGGATCGGCCACAAGCGTGACCGAGGCGCAGTGACGCTGCAGGTACTCGGGATCGACGTCGAGGGTGATGACGCTTTCGCCAGTGTAGCCTCTGCTTCCCCAATACCAGTAGGAGTGGTGACTGCAGATCGCCTTGGGCAATCCCAGTGCGGGCCCGAAGTGATCGATTGCTCCGGCTTGTCCGTAGAAGCTCCCGTAGATCGCCGTCTTCTGGCGTTCTTCCGCGGGAAGAGCGTTGTAGTAGCGCGCTACAGCTTCGGCGCGCTCTTTCCATCCGAAGCAACTGCTGTAGTAGTCAGGGACAGCGGAGTGCGCGTTCTCTTCGGATTCAGTTCGGTGCAGCACCATCACTTGGTAGTAGCGCGCGAAGGCATCGATCGAGAAGACGGGAACGAAGGTCGGCAACATGAGTGCAGAGAGGGCGCAGGCGGCGATGACATACGCGGCGACCAAGCGGCGGCTCCGTGTGTTGGCGAACCAGCGTTCGGCAGCGACGGCTCCGGCAGTGAGCATGGCTGGATAGACGGGCGTGACGAGGTAGTCCTTGGCGTGGAGCGTGTACATCAGCAGCATGTAGGCAATAAACGTCCAGCCGAGAGCTCGGAAGCGCTTCATTGGCGCAGTGAAGAAGAACACGGCGCCGGCAATGACGAAGGCGGAACTCAGAATGTTGACGAGCAGCGCCTGTGCGTAGAGGAACTGAAGCAGTGGAAGAATGACGTTGTGGTGATGGTGCTGAAGCTCCACGAATGGGAAGTGACGATGTACCTGCCACAAGATGTTGGGCAAAGTGATGGCGAGAGCGATGGCGGCTCCGCCCCAGAACCAACGATTGAGCAACCACCTCCTCCATGCTGACATTAGCGTCCCGACCACGAGCGCGGCGAGGTAGAACGCGAGGCTGTACTTGTGCATCAGCGCAATGCCGACAACTGCTCCGAAGGCGAGCCAAAGGCGCGGGTTCGAGGTCTTCTCGATGCGGACGAGAAGCAGCACTGCGGCGGTCCACAGCGGCATATCGAGGGCGTTGGTGCTGAGGACGTGTCCGAAGGCGAGAGCGATGGGAGCAATCGCTGTCAGTACAGCGGCAGTGATGACCGCGCGTCGCCCACCGCCAAGCTCGCACGCGAGTCGCGCTACGAGAGGCACGGTGGCTGCCGCGGCCAGCGCGGGATAGAGGTGAACGGCAGTCAGCGATGTGCCCAGCGTGTGGCTGACGATCCAGGTGAGCCACGGAAGGAGCGGCGGAAGATCGACGTAGCCCCACGCGGGATGCTCGGCGCAGGCGAGGAAGTAAAGTTCGTCGGCATGGAATGCGTAGCGACCCGCGAAGCACATGAGAAGCACGAAGACGAGTGCAGCGAGCAGCGCCGGGAGCCCGAGGCTGAGAGTCCGATCCTTGGTTAGCGATGCTGTAGGGGGCATTGAAGCCTCGCCGTCAGGAGTGCTGTTCTAGAGTGGAATCTTCGTTTTCAGCTCAGATTCGATTTGCACCTGTGCTCGACTTTCCAAGCATATTGGCGTCTGGCGAGCGATGCTGTGATGTAAAGCACAGGAATTAGCGTGCTGCCGCTCACTGACTTGCTCTTGCTGCTGTGCTAGGGTTCGCCTTCGACCTGAACAAGTCCGTTAGGAGGAGATTATGTTGGGAGGTCTGCTGTTGGTGGTGTGTGTCATCTTGCAATTTCATTATCATGACCCGATTCCGTGGTACATCTGGGTGCTTGCCCTGATCGCTCAGTGTGTTGCGTTCGGCGAGCCTGCGATGCGATCAGCTGCTGCGAAAAAGAACTGAATTGCGGAAGTTGCGCAAAGGTGCATTTATGGCAGGTGACAATGCCAGAATCCTAGTGATCGGTGCTGGGGTGAACGGCTCCGTCATCGCCGAAAGACTGTTCGAGCGCGGCGTGGACGTGACTGTGCTGGCGCGCGGCAAGCGGCTCGCAGAGATTCAAAACAACGGGATCGTGATCGAGAACCCGTTCAGCCAAAAGCGGAGAGTTGCCAAGGTTAGAGTTATCGGCGAACTGGCGCCCGGCGATATCTACGACTACGTCCTCGTCGTCGTGCGCCGCAATCAGGTCGGCGAATTGCTGCCCACGCTTGCCGCGAACACCTCGCCCAACGTCGTCTTTATGAGTAACAATCTCAACGGTCCCGCGGAGATCGTTGCAGCATTAGGCCCGCAGCGGCCGATGCTCGGATTCGTTTTTGCGGGGGGCAAGCGCGACGGGGATATCATCCGGGCGATCGGCCCATTCGATCATTCGCTGATGCGGACGCCTTTCGGGGAAATCGACGGAACGGTCACTCCGCGGCTGAAGAGGCTGGTCGCGCTGTTCAATCGAGCCGGTCTCAGGGCCAAGGTCTCAACTAACGTCGTCGATTATCTCGCCACACACGCCGCCGGTGTGGCAGCGATCACGCCGCTGGCCATCAAGTTCAGGAACGACTTCAAGGCGGCGGCCCATTCGCCCGGCGACCTGAAGCTGGCCGCTGCAGGAATGCGCGAGACCATTCCAGTGCTGAAGGCGCTGGGGCACAAAATCGTGCCCGCCGGCCAACAGATCCTCGCCATCATGCCGGTGTTCGTGCTGGTATTCCTGCTTCGTCTGATGTGCAACTCCAAATTCGGCGAAGTCGGCGCAGCTTGGCACGCGCAGCAGGCGCCGGACGAGTTGCTGGCGCTGGCCGACGATCTCCGTGCGGTCGTGATCCGCTCCGGCATCCCGGCGCCGGCCATCAGAAAAGTGTTAGACATGAAATAGCCCGGCGGCTTCGAGCACTCCCGCGATTTGCGTTGCTTGCTCACTCAGGTCTTCCGGTCTTCTTGTGCCTAACGACATAGGTTGCGTATACTGCGCCTCCCAGAATGAACATCCCAAACTCCAACGCGGTGGCTTCAACCGCGCTGATGGAGTTGTACAAGCCGAGCCCGACTTTCGGTGAACCACCGAAGAGAAGTGGAAGATCAGACGGAAGCGGATGTCCATAGCTCCAGTGCCACGAGCGCCAAGAAAAGGTGGAAAAGGGGATAGGATGGGAAACGAAGTCCAGCACCCAGTGGCTGAACACCAAAAGCCCAACGATCACTCCTGCGCGGTGGTCACGATAGATGCGTGCGGCCAAGAGAGCGGCGACGACCGACCAGATGACTGACATGAAGAGGCCGTGAGACCAAGGGAGCCCGGCACTGCCTCCTCTCTCTATGCCTGCAAAGCCGAAAGCAATGGCAAGAACATCGAGAATCCATGTGGCCAGGAGCAGAATCCCAAGCGGCACCTTGGGAGCCGCAGGTTTGGCTGCCAATCCCACCGAGAAATGTCCGAGGGGTCCCATTGCATCCTCCGTTTGTCTTTATCTTGGTGCGGAGTAAACCTCGTTTGAGGTCCTTGTTCCGGCGAGGTGGCAGCGGTGCACCCACGAGCACCGCCGGAATGATCGTCAGGAGAAATGTCAGGTGATACCACAGGGGAAATTTGCTCCAAAGGGCGATGTGCGCGGGCACGAACATTGCAAGCACCACGCTGCCGACGATCAACGGCTCCCAGCGGCTCGATGGGGATATCCAACGTGTTACGGCAGCAGCCACCAGCGAGGTCACGATCGCCATCAAAAGGCGTGCCCACTTCATGCCCAGCGTGAAGTGGAGTGTGTGCTCGGCAGCGGTGTAATTCGGCCGGCAGGCGAAGCACGCGGTTGATCACCGTGACGACAACCATCCACGTTAGGAGTCCGGCGAGGCAGGCGAGAATAGAACGCTTCATCAAGATGGCGTCGCTCCATTGGCGGTATTTTTCAAAGGATAGCCAGGTCTCGAACCTCCGGGGGTGTCCGGTTCAAGAATTTTGGAACATACCACGGGTGCCGCCTAAGAAGCCGCGCGATCGGCGGAGCTTCCGGGGGAAGTGTGTTGAGCTTCTTCCCGATGTCCCATTCGAAGGGAAGATGCACGACGGTGCCCGGCTGGGAAATCTCCTCCAGCGCCCGCAACGTTGCGCTCAACACCGCGAGTTGACGTGCAGCGTCTTGCGCCGGACCCAAGGTGAGCCCAAAG
>Ga0335072_10009684_pt1 | contig 13888 bp, 15 predicted proteins | sample Lox_Sample_21_FD_206725 | JGI IMG/M metagenome (GOLD analysis project Ga0335072, IMG submission 206725) | Soil microbial communities from Loxahatchee National Wildlife Refuge, Florida, United States - Lox_Sample_2.1 | ecosystem: Environmental > Terrestrial > Soil > Wetlands | place: USA...
TATTCGGGCAGCCGTGGGTTCCTGGCTGTCGGCCTGCGATCGAGATTCGACGCGAGGCAGCCACACCAGGCTCGCTGCCGCGCGGCCGAAGTAGGAGGGAAGTCCTGGAATGCGGTAAGGCAGCGGGTAACTGAGGCTCTCGTGCAGAGCGAAGTTGGTGTGCTGAAATCCGCCCTCGAAGCGAATGGCGAAGTGCCTGCGGATGGGCGTGTCGAGACCGCCGCCGACAAAAGTGGCAAACGAAGCGCTGTCTCCCCGCTGTCCATTGGCGCCCCAGTCGCGGTTCAGGCCCGCCTCGCCGGCGAGCGCCTCCCCAAAAAATCGTTCTCTGCCCCACGTCTTTTCGTATTGGCCGCCTCCCACGATGAAAAATGAGTTTTGCGAGCCGCCCTGATTCATTCCGTTGTATCCCGAGACATCGATTTTGAATCGCAGATTGTGCCAGCCGGGAAAAGCGACGGCGCCATCCCAGCCAGTCAGCGGCTGACGCGAGCCCGGAACGCCGTTGAAGGAGTTGGAAAGGTAGCTGAAGCCGCCGGAAATCTCAAACGGGATAGACGGTGCCGATTGCGCGCCCGACACGATGGGCAACACCAGCAGAAGAGATAGCAAAAGACGGTCAGGGCGCATTCGCCTCCTCAGGTTACAGGGGCATTTGCTGGATTTCCAATTTTGTTGCGCTTATGGTGTTTTAGACGCGGAGGCCCGGTGGTTTTGGTACCCAATCAGGGTTTCTCGCCCTGCACTTCTTTCTCCTTCGGCCCCAGCAGCAATTGAACGCCCAGATAGGCAATCCAGCTGGCTTCGCCGTTGGTGGGTGTTACGGCCTGCAGGCCGCGCCCGCCCATGAACAGCAGGCGCAGGTGTCCTTTGCGATCGAGCGTTTGGCGTCCGCCCCCATCGAGGGTGAACTGGCGCTGCTTGGGCTGTGCTCCGATGCGGTTAATGGCCTGCAAGTCGTAAAGCTCGCCATAGAGTTCGGTGCGCTGATTGAACTCGCGGCCCACGATCAGCCCGCGGCCCCACTGGTCGGGCATGTGCGCATTGCCGATCCAACGGCCAACTTCGCCGTTGACGCTGATGGGCCCGAGCTTGCCTGTCATCTCCATGGGAAAGTAGTACTGCGGGCCCGGCTCCACGATGCCGCGGCGCGCGCTGCTGGTGGGGTTGTTGAGCGAGACCTGCGGATAAAAGCCAAGAGAGAACAGCATGTTCTCATCGGTTTTGGGTTCGCCGGCGGTATGGTACTCGTAGGGGCGGACCTTGATGCCGATCAGCGACTCGCCAAGACCGAACCCGGTGCCGCCATCGGCGTCGGTTCCTGCCGCCAGGGGCAGCTCATACTTCAGCTGGATCTTGTCTCCCCAGCCGTAGTTCATATCAACGTCGGGGATCTCGTAGTAGGACTGGCCGGGGTTGTGGTCGGCGATCCAGCCGAAGTTGATCTCCCAGTGGCGATTGCCTGGTGTGCCCGGGTCGTCGGTGATGAACGGCGGTCCGCCCTGGCCGTGAGCCATCGCGCCGGCCATGACCATGAGAATCAGAATGCAGAGAAATGGGCGCATGCGCAGAACAACCGACCCCGGCTTGGGTTCGAATGAGAATCCAATTTCAAGGTAGCACCGCGGCATCCTTTGACATGGCCTCGAGCCGCCGTTCCGCCACGTGGGCTGCAACTTTCTTGCCCCAGACGACTGCGCCGCCCGCGTCATTCTGCGATACTTGTTTGTTATGCCGATTGAAGACCTGCAGCAGGCCGCGCAGAAAGTTGCCTCGTTCCTCAACAATCTGAACAAACTGGGGGGATTCCGCCTCAAGTTCCGCATCACGGCGGGCGATGGAGCACACGATCCGCAGGGCGTGGAGGCACGCCAGATTTATGTGGAGCTGGCCGGCCCCGATGTGCCGGTGGTGGTGCAACACAACGGCGAGTTGCTGCGCGCCATGGAAACCCTCGCCGTGCAGATTCTCCGTCTCGACCACCATGAGCACGATCTGATCAGCTTTGACGCCGCCAACTTCAAAGCGATTCGCGCCAACGAGCTGCGCATGTCGGCCGAAGCGGCCGCCGAAAAGGTCCGCCAGACAGGCGTGCCCTACAGTTTTCCGCCCATGAACAGCCGCGAGCGGCGCCTGCTGCATCTGGCCTGCCGGTCGCTTCAAGGGGTTGAGACGGCCAGCGTGGGCGACGGGCCGAACCGCTTCCTCGTGGTTTATCCCGAAGGCAAGACCGACCTGCCGGTGAAGCCGCAGGTCGCGCCACGGAGTTTCGGCCGCGAGAGAAGAAGGTAGCCGAGAGCAGTCGATCCCGTGCAAATCAGCAAAGCGACTGCTGCAGCCGGGAGTCTCTCAGGAGGCAGCTATGGAAGTCCGCAGTTCGCTGCGATGGCGCATGATCGTGGATCTGCTGGCGGTTTGCGTCTTTGGCCTTGCCGCCCCGGCCGCCCTCGCATTTACCTCCGCGGATCGGCACATTTTGTTGGTGGCCCTCGCATCCTTCCTTTTAAGCCTGGCTGTGCTCGACGGGATGCGCACCCGGCAGCGCCTGGGGAAGCTTCGCGCCGGCTGAATTAACATCCTTGCATGAGATTCGCGGGATTCCTGTTGCTTGCGCTGATGGCGAGCGTTTCTCCGGCACAAAAGCGCCTGGTGATCATCGATCAGGATGGCTCAGGCCCCGGCGGCAGCGACCAGATGGCCATGCTGGCGCTGCTGCAGTCGCCCGACGTCGAGGTGCTGGGCATTACGATGGTGACCGGCGACGCGTGGCGCGACGAAGAGACGCTGCACACGCTGCGCATGCTGGAGCTGACCGGCCACAGCGATGTGCCGGTGGCCAAAGGCGCTGTCTTTCCCTTGATTCGCACGCAGGAGCAGACGCGCATTGAAGCGGCGGTCGACGGCAAGGTGGTGTGGATGGGCGCGTGGGGATGGCTCTCGTCTGCGGCCGCGCCCGACAACGGCTCCGGCATCACTCCGCCCGCTTCTCAACGTCTCGAGCCGCATGGCCCGTACGCGATTCCGCCGATGCCCGAGGGACTGCCCACAACGAAGCCGCTTGACGAAGACGCCGCGCACTTTCTCATCCGCGAGGTGCGCGCACACCCGCACGAAGTGACCATCTACGCCGCCGGCCCGCTGACCAATATCGCGCTCGCCATCTCGCTCGATCCCGAGTTCGCGTCGCTGACCAAGGGCATTGCGATCATGGGCAGCAGCCTCAATCCCGAGACCAGCGATCCCGAATTCGCCACCAACCCGCGTCACGAATTCAACTTCTGGTTCGATCCCGAGGCCGCGCACATTGTGCTGCACGCCGACTGGCCGCGCATCGACGTGACCACAACCGACATTTCGCTCAAGGTGCCTTTCACCGAGCAGATGATCGACGCCATCGCGAAATCGCAGGCGCCGGCCGCGCGCTACATCGCGGCGTGGAGCAGGCCGCAATCCTACATGTGGGATGAACTGGAAGCCTGCGTGCTGCTCGATCCCGCCATCGTCACCAAAGAAGAGATTCTCTACATGGACGTGGACCTGAGTCACGGCCCCAGCTACGGCGACACGCTCACCTGGACGGAAAAGCTGAAGCCGCAAACCGGCGTGCGCCTGGTTCACGCGCAGATGGATCTCGACCTGGCGCGTTTCCAGAAAGATTTTGTCGATTTGATGACCCGCGGGACGGCCAAGTGAATCGTCAGTCTGACTCGCCGCGATCGTTGTCGTGATGATCGTACTTGCCGATGGTTTCATTCAGGTGGTCGGGATCGACCGCGACCTGCACCACGTCCATCTCGTGGCCGTCGAGATCGAGAATGAACAGCCCCATGCGCGGGCCGTCGCGATGCGCGAAGATCAGCGTCTGCTCGCCTCCGTGCCGGCTGGTGGAACGAATCATCCGCTGCCAGCCTGCGCCCAGCTTTTCTTCGACCATCCGGTTCAGCTCATCGCCGTCGACGACTTTGTCGAAGTGCTCAAATTCGGCCACGTGCATGCCGGCGACGCCGCCGTTGGTCGCCTTGCTCGAAACCATGCTGACCAGAAACATGAAGGGGATGCGCGTGGCGCGCACGTGGTACCGGTGTTCGACGGCGCTGACCACGCCGTTGAACCCGCCCTCAAAAGACGACGCGCGCGCAATCCAGGGAACCACGATGGCCACGCACAGCAAGGCGCAAGCCAGGGGAATGAAGAATCGGGGCCACCAGCTGCGACGGATCTTTGGCTCGGGGGTGAAGATCTCGCGGTTCATTGGTCGCCGTCCTTCTCCTTATTTTTCTCCTTGTCCTTCTTCACGTTTTTCTCCACATTGCCCAGCGCGCCAAGGCCACCCAGCGCTCCCAGTTGTCCCAACTGGTCCATGCGAATGTTTCCCAGGATGAGCACGATAGCCAGCTCCTTGGGCTCGGCGGAGAGAATGAACATGCCCTTGGTTTCGCCGTTCACCGTCTTCACCATCACGTCGGTGATCTCAGTGCCCTTGTTTTCGCGGGAGTGCACCATGGACGTCCACTCTGGTGTCGCGACCGCCTGGCGCACCTTCTCGACGTCGTCCATCGAGTACTCGCCTTCCTTGTCGAATTCGTAATCGCGGACGTAGATGCCGTCGAGGCCCTGGATGAGCTGGTTCGCCGCAGCCTCGTCCTTGTCTTTGCCGTTCATAAATTTCGATGCGAAGCCCAGCATGTCTTTGTTGAGCGTCACCTCGGTCACATTGGCAGCCTTCGCCGCCAGCTCTTTCTCAAGCTGCGGCGGCAGGGGAATCGGCGACGCCGCCGGCGCCTGCGCGTAAGCCGGCGCAGCGAGCGCTGCAACGGCCAGCGCGGCAACGCCCAATATAAAAGCAATCGTCCTGTTCTTCATGCGATCCTTCCTCCGTTCTCCTCATGCCTTACGCTGCCCCGGGGTTCCGATTTTCGAGCCCGGGAATGCAAAAGTCCGCGACACTTCCTGTCAACGCGAGTCGTGCTCCTGCAACTGCACCTTCATCTCCTGGAGCGCGCGGTTGGTGATGCGCAGGGCCGAGAAGACCTGCCGCTTGGCTTCTTCGCCCTTGCGTTTTTCCTCGGCATTCCGCCAGAAGACTGCCCCGCCAACCACGCCTGCCAGCACCAGCGAAGCGGCCAGCCGCTCGAACCACACCATGCGGCGGTGCTGTTCGGCGCGTGCCTGCCGCCGGCGGGCCATCACGGCTTGCTTCAGGCCCGGCGGCGCGGCCTGCCGGCTCATGGCGGCGCGCAGCTCGCGCTCAAAATCGTCCATAAGGCCGAGATCGTCTTTGGTTTCACGCTCCACGCACATACTCCTTCAAATGGGTTGACGCCTTGGCGCGCAGCATCTTCAATCCGCGCTGCAACTGGCTTTTCACCGTGGCCAGCGGCGTAGACAGCGTGGCGGCAATCTCGTCGGGCGTCAAATCCTCCTGGTAGCGGAGAACGAGCGCCGCGCGCAGCGCCTCGGGCAGGGTCGCCATCAGCGCCTCAACCCGCGTGCCCAGCGGCGAGCTGCGTACTTCCGCGGTTGCGCCGTGATGCTCGTCGATCTCCACCCACATATCCATGCTGCGTACCCGCCTGCGCCGCAACGCATCGGCCGACCGGTTCATCGTTACCCGCCGCAGCCAGTGGCAGGCGTGCAGCGGACTCTCGATCTTCCCCAGGCTGCGGTCGAGCTCCAGAAAAACATCCTGGGCAATCTCTTCAGCCAGGCCCCGGTCGCCCGTCATGCGGAATGCCAGCGAGAAGACCATCGACTGGTGCTCGTCAACAAGCTGTTCGAAGCTGGGCTGCCAAAGGCGGTCCATAAATTTCGCTGCTACCTCTTCATCCGCAGGGGAGTGCGGTGCGGGATGCAAAGAGTTACGAAATTGAGGAGGAAAAGTTCAGAAAGGCAGGGAGAGAGGGAGCGAGGGAGCAAGGGAGCGAGGCCGGGGCTACGCGGGCCTACACTGAATCCATATGAAACGACAGGTCGTTTTCCTCGCGATTCTGCTTGCCGGCAGCGCTGTCGCGCGGGCGCAGTGGGATATCGAAGATTCGCACACCACCGCCGATTTGCGCGGCATCGACAACGTGGGCGGAGGGGTGGCCTGGGCATCGGGCACCAACGGCACGGTGCTGCGGACAGAGGATGGTGGGTACCTGTGGCAGGCGTGCTCCGTTCCGCCCGGCGCCGAGCATCTTGATTTTCGCGGCATTCAGGCCTTTGATGCCAACACGGCGATTGTGATGTCGAGCGGCAAGGGCGACCTGTCGCGGCTCTATAAGACGACGGATGGTTGCCAGACGTGGAAGCTGGTGTTCACGAATCCGGATAAGGACGGGTTCTGGGACGCGGTACTGCTTAATCGCTTTGACAAGGATGGCTATCTGCTTGGCGACCCCGTGAATGGACGGTTTCGCTTTTGGACAACGGATGACAAGGGAGCATCTTGGCAAAGCGATTGGCAGGGCACGGATTGGAAGCGAACACCTTGGAAAGGTTTGGACGCACTGCCTGAGGAAGCTGCGTTTGCGGCTAGTAATTCTGCACTGCTGGTGGATGAGCGCTACGCAATCGGATTTGTTACGGGAGGGTCTGCCGGCGGGCGTCTCTTGCTTGGTGACGATGCAAACGATGGATCGCGCTTTCACGTGGTGCCGTTGCCATTAAGGAAAGGCTCTGCGACCAGCGGAGCATATTCCATCGAATCGCGGGACTGGGATGGGCTTGTTGTGGTTGGCGGTGATTACATGAAGCCCGACGGATGCATAGGGACAGCCGCGTACTCAAAAGACGGGGGCGAGCACTGGCGTGCGGCCCAAGCCCCGCCGCACGGCTACCGCTCCGCGGTGGCCTATGACGCCGACGCGAGAACCTGGATCACCGTCGGGCCCAACGGCACGGATATCTCCACCGACGACGGAAAGAACTGGCGCGCGGTGCATCCCAATGCGGCGCTCGGCGAAGCGCCCGACGCCGACCGCGACTGGAATGCGCTCTCGCTGCCGTTTGTCGTTGGCCCGCACGGCCGCATCGGCAAAATGAATCCGCATGCGGTTGACGCGGGGAAGATGAGCAAGTGACAGATTGCGGCTTCACATATCTTTCGCGATGAGGCTTCGGAAGGCATGGCCAACCCTGCGGCGATTAATCGAGCGGGATGAGCATTTGAAAGGGGCGGTTGCGGCGCCAGCGGTAGCGGATTTCTCCGCTTTCAAGCGCATCGGCCAAATGGATCAAACATGCGTCGGCGAGGTCAGCCGGCGTGTCGCGGTACTTGCGCAGGATGGCCCGGATAGGAGCCGCGGCTTGATTCAGTTGCATGGGGATTTGAAAGATTCCCTGCTCCACGTTGGCCAGAACGGTCTCAGCGGCCCCCGGCATCGCCCGGAGTAAATAGCAACTCTCCGCGATAACGGGTTCACACGTTGCAAGAGGCTGCTCCAGGCTTTCCAGTGCGTGCATCGAGCGCGCGTGAAAGCGTTCGCTGCGGTCAAGGAGGGCAACGATGACGCCGGTGTCGAGAAGGACAGGCTTCACCGGCCGAAGCCTTGCAGGCGCCGCTTGTTCGAGCCGAGATCGGCAATGCCGGACGCAAACTGGCCCACACCGATGACGCGCTTGCGCGGCGCCGGTCCGTGGTAGCGATGCATGAGGCGCAGGCTTTCGCGCACGACCCGGGAAGGGCTCCATCCCAAACGGCGCACAAGTGTATCCAGGGCCTGCCGTGCCTCAGGATCGAGCCGCGCTTGAACAACAGCCTTCATGAAGATAATTGTACTACAGAGGACAAGCTGTCATACAAGGGTTACGACTAGAACAGATCCGGAATGCTGTTAAAGGCGATGCGGGTGGGCGCGGCTTTCCAGGCGGTAAGCATGGCGGCCGGCGCCAGCGTGCTCATGCCGTATTTGTCGTTGAGCTGATCCATGGTGGCGTTCAGGCGCACGCGGCTCTGCTCCTCCTCGAGGCCGTCGAAGAGGGCCAGCGTATGCAATCGGTCGGGGACGAGGTTGTTGAGTTGCACGCCGATGAAATAAGGATGATCGTATTGCGCACCCGAAGGCCGCGAATCCCATAACCGGCGCAGCGCGGCGATGAGGGTTTGATTGTCCTGGCACTCGGCCAGCTTGACCTCGCTGTGCCAGCCGCGCGCGGGGACGCCGAAGCGGCTGACGGGCGTGTTCTCACTGCGCGGCACCGCAAATCCGATGGCCAGACCGATGTTGCCGGCCCAGAGGTTTGCGGCGCGCAGGCGCATGGCCGCCTTGTGCAGCAGCTTGTGCGCCACGGCCCAGGCTTTTTCCGCGGTGCGCATCTCGGGCGCCAGTACGTGCGAGTGGCTGATGGATTTCTGGTGCTCGTTCTCGGCGCGGTCGAAGTCTTCGCCACGCAGCCAGTGGAAGAGCCTCGAGCCCCACACCGATCCCCAGATTTCGCCAGCATGTTCGCGATCGAGGGCGAGCAGATCGTCCATGGTGCGGATGCCTTTTTCGTTGAGCCGCTGCTCGGTGCGAGCCCCGATGCCGGGCAGGTCGCGCAGGCTGAGGTGGTGCAGCGCCTCGGGCAGGATGTCGAGCGGCAAAGCGACCAGGCCGTCGGGCTTTTCCATGTCGCTGGCGACTTTGGCCATATAGCGGTTGGTGGCGAGACCCACGGAACAGCGGAGAGTTTCGCCGGCTTTTTGCCGGATTGCGGCTTTCACGCGCATACCCAGGTCGATTGCTGAAAGAAGCGGTCTTTCCCGGCCCATCAGGCGGCAAGCCATCTCGTCGATGGAGCAGACGGCGGTGACCGGCACGCAGCTCTCAACGGCATCGATGACGCGGTGGTGGTAGTCAACGTAGATTTCGTGGCGCGCCTCGACGAGAACAATGTCAGGGCACATGCGCCTGGCGTCGGCCACAATGGTTCCGGTGCGCACGCCGAAGGCCTTGGCCTCATAGCTGGCGGCAATGCAGCAGGTGGTATCGGCCATCATGGGCACCACCCCCACCGGCCGGCCGCGCAGCTCGGGCCGCACCTGTTGCTCCACGCTGGCGAAGTAGGAGTTGAGGTCGACAAAAAGCCAGTTCAAGGCCGGACCCGCGTCGGGGCCCGAAGGCTCGGCGGCCTGCGATCGAGAACCTGCCTCCTCGACGCCAACCTTCAGCTGGGCAAGCTCTTCCGGCCACTCGTCCGGGAGGGGCGCGCGATCCGGATTGGGAACGCCAGCCATTGTCGTTCTATTTTCGCCTTTTATTCTCTTTGAAGCAATCAAATTCCATTGAACGCTGCCGAAATTGTGACCAAAGAACCTCAGCGCATCCGTCTTTTGACTCCATAAAGGCGTCATAATCACTACGAAGTGCTGTACACTTTGGCCAATACTTCGTGTTCTACTTGCTGGGGGTCAGGAGTCAACGATGCAGCACCTGATGCATTGGATCGCGGCAAATGGCAGCGTTCTCGCCGTGCTGGTCACGGTTGGAGTGGCCGTGTTGCTTGTTTCCTGCCTGCAGTGCAGCCACTGCGGAGCCAGGGAGAAGGACGATCTCTTCAACCGTCACGAAGTCTGAGACGGCGCACCCGCCCCACGATCCCAATCTAAGACCGCGAATCTTCCCCGGAAAGGATTCTCGGGCGAAAGAAAGTGTCTCCGGAGAGCCGGTTTTGCTGAAAAACCCCTCCGAATTTCGCCGGCGCCGGAAGGGGCGAGCGGCGCGATTCCGTGGCTCTATCTCGGCGTCATGATCCGGCAGTGCGGGCAAGCAAGGGCTCGCCGCATTGCGATGCTGGGTTAGACGCCGCGCCTTTCCTCATTTTGCCTCCGGCTTCAGATATTCCTCAAAGTGAGCAAGAATCCGGCTGAAAAGCTCGATGCGCGCGTCAGCTCCCGACAGCGAATGGGTTTTGCCAGGGAAGATCTGCAAGTCATAAGGAACGCCGGCATCAATCAGCTTCTCGACAAACTGCGCTGTGTTTCCAAAATGCACGTTGTCGTCGTCGATGCCATGCGCAATCAGCAGCCGTCCCTTCAGGTTGGCTGCCGAGTTCACCACCGAATCGTCGCGATAGACGTCGGGGTTTTCGGTGGGCAGGCCGAGGTAACGCTCCGTATAGATCGAGTCATAATCGCGCCAGTCGGTCACGGACGCCACGGCCACCCCGGCGCGGAAGCGGTCGGAGTGGGTCATCGCGTAGAGGGTGAATGTGCCGCCCCAGCTCCATCCCCACCACCCCAGGCGCTTGGGGTCGAGCTGCGGATATTTCGCCAATACGGCGTCCACGACGGTCAACTGGTCCTCGAGCTGAACCGGGCCGAAGTTGTGATAGGCGAACTGCTCGAAAGCTCGTCCCTTGCCTGCCATGCCGCGGTTATCGGCATGGAGCACGGCAAAACCGTGCTGCGCCAGCAGCTCATCGAAGAGAAGTCCATAGTTCCAGCCGTCGGCCATGACCAGCTCGGCGGGTCCTCCGTAGGGATTGACAATCAGGGGCACGGACGCGGGATTCTGCGAGCCTGCCGGAAGCAGCAGAGTGGCATTCAGGGTCGATCCATCTTTGGCCTTCACTTCAAGCTGCTCCGGCGCGCGCAAATGCCAGGAGTCGAGCGCATGGGTCTGCCAGACGATGGGGCAACTGCCCGCATCGCCGGTTGCGAACGGTTCGTGGCAGACGCGCAAGGTTGGCGGATCAAGAAGCGATGAGGCCGTGTCGACAAAGGCGCTGCCATCGGGCGAAAAGTTCGCGTCGTGGAATCCCGGCCGGTGGCTGAGCTGTTTGCGCTCGCCGTCGAAGTTCACCTGCCAGACCTGCTGATCGACCGGATTGCCTTCGTTCGACAGGAAGTCGACCACTTTGTGGGCGGGATCGACGCATTTGACTTCGCTTACATCGAAATCCCCCTTGGTCAACTGGCGCACCAGCTGTGCATCCGAGCTGAGAGGTTTTGCCTGATCGTAGCGATAGAGGTAGATGTGGTTGTGGCCGTCGCTCCACTGCGTGAGCACGATGGCGCCGCTCTTGACCGCGACGTCGTATTGATCGTCGAGAAACTTGTCATCGCCGATGCCGAGCATGTGGCGGGCATCGCCGGATGCGATGTCGGAGAAAAAAAGGTCACGGTGCTTGTGATCGCGGCTCAGGGTCTCAACCCAAACCGTCTTGTTGTCGACCCAGCCGAAGCGCGGAATGTAATCGTCGCCCTGATGGATAGGAAGCCTGACCCACGTGGATTTGCCGCCGCGCGCGTTCACAATGCCCACGTGCACGTCGGGGTTGGGATCGCCGGGCTGCGGATAGCGCTGGGTTTCAATCTGGGCGTGCACCGAAGTCCAGTCAGGGAGCGGATAGAGGGGCACCTGCGTTTCATTCATCTCGAGGTAGGCGATATTTTTGGAATCGGGCGACCAGAAGTAGTTGCTGCGCACATTGAGTTCTTCTTCATACACCCAATCCACTTCGCCGTTGAGGAACGATTGACCGCCGGCGGCCGAGGGCAATGGGGTTGAGATCAGGGGCATGGTCGGCTCGCCGGGATCGTGCGAACGCACCACGGCGATGCCGTGATCGCGGATGAACGAAATCGTCGATGCATCGGGCGAGAACTTCGGGTCGTCTCCCGCGGCCATTCCCGCGAAACCCACCTCCAGCCCGGTGCCGTTGTGCAGATCGTAAAGCCAGAGGCGGCCGTCGGCGTCGAAGAGAAGATGGGAAGAGTCGGGCGCCCAGAGGTAGGCTGCCATGCCGTAGCGCAGGCGATGATCGCGATCCACTTCAGAGATGGAGCCGGCCTGCAACGAGCTCATTTTTGCCGAGGAAACAAGAACGTGTTCCTTTCCGGTTGCGGGATCCACGTCCATTAATTGCCCGCCTTCGAGATAAGTGAGGTGTTTTCCATCGGGCGACCACGTGAGTCCGCGGGGAGGCTGGCCGATTGGCGGATGCGCAACGGCAACGTCGATGGTGAGAGGTTTTTCCTGCCCGCCCTCGGCCGCCGGCGAAGCTGCTTGCGCGGTTGCGCGCTGGTTGACGAAGGAGGTTGCGGCTAAGGCGAGAGCCAAAGCGGATAAGGGGGGAGCGAACGATCGCATCAATGGAAGATCCTCCTGAAAGGAGATCGGGCCAGGCAGCAATCCGCGAATGGTGGCGCCGGAGTTCCGGAAAGCCCAGTGTAAACGACGGCGCCGGAGCTTTGCGGAGGCGTGTCACACGCTGTGCAGCTCCTGGTTGCTATACTCGGGAGCGACCGCTATGCAATGGGCAACTCCGAAAGAACGCCGCGCCCTGGGCCAGGCGCGCCGCAAGCAGATTGGCCGGCACCATCACCAGCAGATTGATTCGAAATCGCGGAAAGTCTCTGCGCTGGCATTGTTGGAGCGCTCGATGCGGGGCCGGGTGCCGGAGCTGATTCACCTCAAGTATCAGTTGATGGCCGAGTCGCCGTTCGGATACTTTCGCGGCGCAGCCATGGTGATGGCGGCGGACCTGGCGCAACTGCCGTCCACCGGCATCGTCAGCCAGCTTTGCGGCGACGCGCACGTGCGCAACCTGGGCGCTTATGCCGCGCCTGACGGGCGGCTGGTCTTCGATATCAACGATTTTGACGAGACCATTCGCGGACCGTTCGAGTGGGATCTGAAGCGCATGGTCACATCGCTGGTGCTTGCCGGCCGCGCCGCGGGCCACAAGGATGGATCGGCACGCAAGGCCGCGGAAGCCTGCGTCACGCGCTACTGCGAGCAGATGCGCGAGTTCGCCCGCATGCCGCACATCGAGGTGGGCAGGTTCCTGGTGCACCGCATCGATGTGGCAGAGCCGGTGCTGGCGGCGCTGGGCAAAGCGGAACGCGCCACGCCGCAGCACACGCTGGAACAATTGACCAGGCCCGCCCAGTTGAGGCGTCCGCCATCGAACAAGCCCGACGCGCCGCGCCGCTTCAAAGAGTCGAAGCCCATGCTTTCGCGCGTTACCGGCAGCCGCGCCGCCGCGGTGCTGGCCTCGCTGCTGCCGTACCGCCAGATGCTTGAGCCGCAGCGGCAGCACCTGCTTTCGTTCTATCGGCCCGTCGATGTCGGATTCAAAGTGGTCGGGACCGGCTCAGTGGGCCTGCGCGACTACGTCATCTATATGGAGGGCAACGGCCCCAGGGATCCGCTGTTTCTGCAGATCAAGGAAGAGGCTGCATCGGCTTATGCGCCCTATCTGACTGACGCGCGCCCGCCGGCGCACAACGGCCAGCGGGTGGCCGAGGGCCAGCGCGCCATGCAGATCCAGACCGATCCATTTCTTGGCTGGACGCACATCGGAGCGCGGCAGTATCTGGTGCGGCAGCTCAACGACCACAAAGGATCGATTGAGATTCAGGATCTGGCAGGGGCGAATCTGAAGGCCTACGGCGAAGTGTGCGGCGAACTGCTGGCGCGCGGCCACGCCCGCTCCGGCGATCCGGAAGTGATCGTGGGGTACATGGGAAACGGCGAAACGTTCGTTGAGGCGCTGGGCGCCTTCGGCGTGGCCTACGCCGAGCAGACAGAAAAAGACTGGGAGCAGCTGAAGAAGGCGGGCAAAGCGGGCCCCAAAAAGACGGGCTGAGAGTTATCTTGCAGCGCAGATCGCTAAGCCAACGGGTCATCTGGCCGCACTATCGTTTCGGAGCCATCGGCCTGGCGCTGGTGGTCGCGGGGTTGGCGTTGCGCGGAGATGAGAGAGTGGCAAAAGAAGACGCAGATTCTTCGCTCACTACCCCGAACTGAAAGGCGTTCGGGGCCCCGTTCACTCAGAATGACATCGCGAATGATCTTCGGCATTTCAGCAACGCCACACTAGAACTGGTTGCAAAAATGGTTTGGGCCGCTTTGAAAACGCCCCGAAGGGGCTATAGCCGTGCCCTTGTTACGAAGCCATTGATGCAACCAGCTCTAGC
>Ga0335072_10009685_pt1 | contig 13887 bp, 15 predicted proteins | sample Lox_Sample_21_FD_206725 | JGI IMG/M metagenome (GOLD analysis project Ga0335072, IMG submission 206725) | Soil microbial communities from Loxahatchee National Wildlife Refuge, Florida, United States - Lox_Sample_2.1 | ecosystem: Environmental > Terrestrial > Soil > Wetlands | place: USA...
AGAGCATATAGGGTGCACCAAAGGGCTTTTGAAATGCTAGAGCGAATACTCTCCAGATTGAATTATTTATTGAAGTTGTCGAAATATCGTCGAGCAAGCCGTTCGAAGTGAGCGCGTGCCTTGTCGCCTTTGTTTCTGGCCTTCGCGGACTGCGAAACCGAAGACGTGACCTTCATTTTCATCAAAATTCCGCAGACACGAGAGCTATGGAAATAGAAAGAGCTTGGAAATGAAGTCGACCGATCAGTGGTAGCGATGAGGAATTGATCACTGTCACGCATCTTCAAATAAATCCGGAATATCTCAATATGCCTTCAGGCTTCGCTTCGCCAACAGCCGTCTTCACCGCTGCCATCCTCCTGCGGGTTGGAATGCTGCTATGGGGCCTGTACCTAGACGCGGTGTCGCCAATGAAGTACACAGATATTGATTACTTCGTCTTCACTGATGCGGCACGCTTTCTGTCTCACGGGCGATCGCCGTACGACCGCGACACCTACCGCTATACACCGCTGCTCGCGTGGATGCTCTTGCCTACGACATGGGGAGGCTTGTGGTTTCACTTTGGAAAGCTTCTCTTTGCGGGTGCCGATGTCGTTGCGGGCTATCTCTTGTCCAGCATTTTGCAGTCGCGCTACGGCCTGGGCAAAGAGAGGGCGTTGAAGTTCGCGAGCATTTGGCTCATAAATCCTATGGTCACAACTATTAGCACCAGAGGGAGCTCTGAAGGACTGCTGGGTGTTCTGGCCGCGGCACTTTTGTGGGCAGTACTTAGCAAGAGGGTCAAACTTGCTGGTGTCGTGCTAGGTTTTGCCGTTCATTTTAAGATTTATCCGTTCATATATGCTACCAGCATTGTCTGGTGGCTAGATGACGAGCACCTTGGACGGTCTGTGGAGCAAAAGAAAAAGAAAGATGGATTGGCGAATTTAGGGATGAGATTTCTAAATCGGGAGAGGATCGAGCTGGCAATGTGCAGTCTTGCGACGTTCATGGGATTGAATGCTGCGATGTATCACTTGTGAGTGTCGCCTTCCAACAGATGGCACCACTCATCGACTAACAACCGGAAGCTATGGATATCCCTTCGTTCTCCACACGTATCTCCACCACCTTACGCGGATTGACCATCGCCACAACTTTTCGCCGTATTCTACAGTGCTGTATCTCAATAGCTCTCCCGCCGCATCACCATCGAAGCTAAAGTTCGAATCGCTGGCATTCATTCCACAACTTTTCCTTAGCGTCGTCGCCATTCCTCTCACCTTGGCTAAGAAAGATCTGGCGAGCTGCATGCTAGCGCAGACGTTTGCATTTGTCACGTTTAACAAAGTTTGCACAAGTCAGGTGCGCAACGTCTCTTGCATGGATGTTTGGTGAAATACTGACGTGGCGAAAGTACTTCCTCTGGTATCTGATTTTCCTGCCATTCTACCTACCGGATTCGTCCCTGCTTCGAAATCCATTACTCGGCATCTCTGCTCTCGGACTTTGGATCGCGGGTCAAGCTGCATGGCTGTATGAAGGATATGAACTTGAATTCCTGGGAAACTCGACGTTTGTACCTGGTCTCTGGCTATCGAGCCTATTCTTCTTTGCGGTCAACGTGTGGATATTGGGGATTGTGATTCAGGATGTTTCCAGCGTCCCAGCGTCCACTGTTTTGCATGATGGGAGAAGGGAAAAGCGTTGATATTATGGTATGATTAGGAACATTCGACACTGTGCTTGCCGTCGGGCGATCTCCAATTGCACAAGTTAGCAGCCAGAGCATTTGGCACTCAACGAAACATCGACCAGCCATTTCTACGTTGAGTCAAGGATTAATTCTCCAAATGAAAGTCACTTGAAGAGAATAAACCCGGATTTCAGTGGGTACTTCTCCCAAAATCATTCTCAGCGTTCCGCACGATCACTCACTCCATCATCGCCGTCCACGTGGAAGCCCCCCATCAGAAGTTACGGAGACCATCGTCACGAATGATCAGCAAATACGAAGCATCAAGAAAAAGAAGACATGTGAATCAAGGTCCTTAATTTTTACTCCGAGAGAGCACATATTGCTTTCAACACCAGCCCGCAACCGCGAGGCTCGTGAGCTCATTCTTAAGAATCCCCGGCAAAACGCCATGCTAGAGTCCATTTGCGGCACAAGGTCGTCTACATCAACAACGACAAGAAGAAACCCTCATTAAATATCCATTAGACATTCCACAATCTGTCCACGCATCTCCAGCCCACCACGCGCCCAGCCCGTCCTTCACTTCGCCGCAACTCCGTTGCTGCACGCGGGCCACGCTTGCTCACCCCTGCCAACCCGGATTCTGCTGCGAGCCGAGCGGCGGCTGGCCAGGGCGCGGAAACACGGCCGTGGTGCCCAGGGTCTCTGTCGAAAAGCCACCGATGGTGCCCTGGTTGCCCTGCTGCCAGCCCTGGCCCGTCGCCTGATTGACGAAGGTGCTCTGGCGGAACGGATTCGTGCTGCCGGTCGGGTTCGAGATGACTGGCGGCGCGGACGCGAAGGGCGAGGTGCTCTGTGTTGGCAGTTGCGGTTTAGCGAATGGGTTGGTGCTTGTGGGTGCGGGTGCGAGCGGGTTAGCTTGCGGTTGCTGTGGCTGGGGTGGGGGAGCGGATTGAAAGGGAGTGGTAGAGAAGGGAACGGCGGTCTGCGGAGTTTGAGGTGATATTGGGCTGGAGAATGGTGGTGCTTGTGGTGGCGTTGCCGTCTTTGCGAAGGGATTGGTTGATTGACGAGTGCTAGCAGTGGTAAGTGAGGTCATCGTGGAACCGGTTGGAGTAAAACCAATTGAAGACGTTGAAGATACAGATGTGCCAGTAGCCGTCATTGATTGCCGGAACGGGTTCGTAGTGGATGTTGGTGACGCTACCATGGGACTGCCAGTGAATGGCAACTGCTGAGAAGGCTGAGATGGAAAACTAGCGACACCGGATTGGGGAATGCTCGATAAACTCGGCTGGAATCCTGTCTGTTGAGCTTGCGCTTGAGGTTGTGGAGTATAACCGCCAAAGCCCGCACCCGTGAAGCTGGGTTGCATCTGCGACGGTTGTGGCTGAGCTGCTTGCGCGAAAGGATTTGTATTCTGTCCATTGGGCGCCCCCACAGACTGCTGCTGAAAACCTGTGGCCTGTGGTGGAAAGCCAAGAGCCTGTTGCTGAAAGCCAGGATTTTGCTGCGCGAAATTGTAGACTTGTGCAAAACCCGCGGACTGAGTCGGAACGCCAACTGGCGGTTGGTACGACTGTTGTGCCATTGGGACCTGGTTCTGTTCAATTGACTCAAAGAAATCGATGAGATCTGGACCCGTCGCTTTAGTCGCCGGCGTTTGTGTCGTTATGGGCTTTGGCTCTGGGAAGCTGGCGTTGTTGGTCTCCTTTGACACGGCTGGAGTATCACCGAACGGTTTGCTCGATGTTCCGTTAATCTTCTTACCAAGCTTCTTGGCGTCCCGCTCGGCCAGCAGCTGTCGTCGATTCGACTCGAAATCTGGAGCATTTATGTGCTCTTCCAGCTGAGTTGTTAGTTTTGTCGGTGCATGCTTCATCTTTGGGATCTCAAGTCTCGTGGCATGCTCGAAATCTCGGGCTATCTGCAGATAAGCGATAACTTGCTCCGTTTGTTTGCAGAACCGCTTGTAAATATTGAGCGCTCTTTCAGCGTCGGGTTTGGACATTTCAACAAAATGCTCTGAATCCAGTTCAGCGGCGATCACAACCCTAAGTCATCTGCTTTACGTACCAAGGACGTTCATCGTGCCTTCGTTCAAGACATAATATAACGCAATCAAGTCAATTGTGAGTAGTCGGAACGCGGTAAGAGTGATTTCGTTTTCCGGTTCCGGGTTGAGAAACTGTTTAAAGTCAATATTATCGTCCATTCGCTGCTTGGTTTTGACGCCATTTCTTCACGACCAATTTTGGCACGCTTGAGAGACTTGCCAGCAAATCTGCTGTTGGTCGTGTCGATGAGGCCAGCGGAAGATTTAGATTGACATACATCGCATCTTAAAAGCGCCCAGATCTGTTCCTGCACTTCCTCTGTCTCTCTGAGCAAGCCTTTGTCCACGTTCATCTTCTTGAGTCGGCCATCCCCGGCGCGAACATAGTCGACTTTCGTTCGAGCGTATGCCTTCGCTCGCTGAACAAGGTAGTCTGCATACGCTCTGATATTCCGACCTTGAGTTTGCACTGGGAGCCCATACTTCGTCAGCGCATAGTCCATAGAGCCGCGTGTGCAGCTTGCGTTGGCACAGGCCCGCAGCAGCTGAAGAGGAGCCGAGGACTCACCTTCTGTGAAGTTATTGATTGCAAGCTTATTCTGCGGATTGTGTGAAAGGAATTTCAACGTCACATCCTGCACGCCCTCTCGAATCATCAAGTGTACCACGATCAACGACTTGAAGACTATGGTCCATGTCGAGTCGCGGAGGCGATTCTGGAGCACTCGAAAGACTTCAGCGACGCCGGATTCGCCTGCATGGGTTGCGATGAGGATGTGTTCGATGTATTTCGACTTGGGCGGAGCGAGCTGCGACAGCTGTTAGTGGCGGTCGGAGAAAGCTCATGACGTCTTCGGCTTACCTTGCTCTTAGTAGCGCCCTTCACTGACTTTTCGAATGATTCTGGCATTGTCACTAGAGGCTGACTTGCGCGGATCTGAGGTTGTGGCTGGGGGGTGGTGAAGTTGAAGCGCCGTGCTGTTGAAAAACGTTGCTAGCAATTCATGTCGGTTGCGGGAGGGTGTGAAGAGAGTGAAGAATAGGATATGTAGCAAGGTACGACAAGGAAGTTGTCTTTGCACAGGTGAAAGCGGACTCGTCAGTGAAAGTTGAACGTGTTCGATGACGAAGGTAGCCGCGCTGGTCTGTGATGCGCGGAGGCTGCGGGTTGCGGGCGGACAGCTCGGGACGGAACCAAGAGGCAGGTCAACGCCGTCTCATTTCGGGAGACAAAAAAAAAAGAACGGCTTAAATCAAAGCTACGCTAGGCAGAAGAACAGCACGCCAAAGGCTGACTTTGAAACGAACCGTCTATTAGTAGTATATTTACTGAAGACGTTGCATGCTCCGCACTGCGGCAATTCTATTCAATGCTGAACGGCGCATGACAGCCACAGCCGATTCGCTCCACGACTACAACAGCTGTGTCCTTGTGCTGGACTGTGTTTGCAGCAGGCTTGTAGCATTGCTATTACGATCATGCTCCTACCGAAAGCTGAAAGAGCTCGACTGGGTGGCAATGCAACGAATGTGGTTACTCTGTCGCCAGCGCGTAACGGAGCAGCGGAATGGAGACGATCCACGCGTTCCGGAGGTAGCCAGCGAGCGCTTAGCAGATATTTTAAAATGAGCCTCGCACTTTGTAGACGTGAACGTATTTTGCATTCTGCTATGGACTTGTTGTGCTAATCGCTGAGCTCCGGATGACGACAGTAGCAATCCCTTCTCTTTGCTGCCGACTGCTCAGAAAACACCTTTCACATCTGATGGGTTCAGAGATGCCTTGAGGCGTCCGTTGAAGTAACAAGGAGTGGTGTGCCGAACGCGTATATCATGCTGTCTCCAAGCCTCCCAAGCACCGCTTGAGCCCGAAAACGGGAGAGTAACAAGGTCGGCAAAGAAGACAGCTCATGCGGAACACTCTAGGCTTTCATCATCTGAACGGGAAACGCATTAGCACGTAATCGACATACAAATTGGGAGAAGAGAAACACTTACTTTCCAAAAATGTGGAAGGATGAAGAACAGAAAAAGATTCGGAAACGCAGCCGATTAATTTCATGAAGCGGGCGATTGCTTATGTCAGCAATCAGATCTTCAACCTCGCGCCGTTTCAGTATGGACTCGCGCGCGCAGTGCTAGAGAATACAATCATCATCTACACTACCATAACACGCAGTTTCAGCATGGACTCGCTGAGCTCGTCGCGTCTTTAATGCCTCACGTGAAGATGGTTTGCGGCGGTTGACATGGTGTCCAATTTCTTCAAAACTCCCATCTCGCCTCGTACTCTTGCTCTGCGGTTGTCCTATGTCGAGATCTCCAACTTCTTTCGCGCCTCCGGCGCAGTCAATGTCAGCGGCGTGGGGCTCAGAGCTCGGAGGCCATCAATCCACTATCAGACCTCGTCAACAGCATTTAGACACGGCTTCAAACGAGCCTTTTCTCAGCTTCGGTCATTGCGATCAGATCCCGTTGAAATCGAGTCTGGCTTCATAAGCTCGTTCAAAGGCTCATGTGAGTTCGTTGCACACCTACTCAATAGAAAATCTAACACCGTTGCACAGACAACGCTCCTGCGGCAACTCATGAGATAGAAGATCCACTGCAACCAGGCGATGAAGCTGTCCTACATGGCTATCTTGGATCGCGGGTAGACGTCTCCAGGAAACTCACGTTCGCTGACTTGATCAGCAAAGACCTCAAGCATGCTATTCAGATTGTTTCTTTCTCTGAGCGAGGAGAAAGCGACACTAAGGGAACCCACCATCGATTGAAGTCCATCTCCAAGCACTCACCTGTCGCAGCGAAAGGGTTTGTCAAGGCTAAAAAGCCGTCACCAAGAAGTCCGGAGACCATTCAGGTTCGGCCATATTCTCGGAGAGATGACGTGGAGCTTGAGCTCCAGGAAATCTATCCTCTGAATAGATTTCCTGCCAGCGTCTTAATGGGCGATGACACCGTCCACCCTGCAGAGGACCGACACCTTCAATTGAGAGCAAGCCCCATCCTTCGCGAAGCTCTTGCCAAGCGTAGCCGAATCATTCAACTGGCGCGCCAGGTCCTGACCGAAAACGGCTTTGTGGAGATTGAGACACCCCTACTATTCAAGTCTACCCCGGAAGGGGCACGAGAATTCCTTGTCCCGACTCGTGAACATGGAATGGCATACGCCTTACCTCAAAGTCCGCAGCAGTACAAGCAAATCTTGATGGCCAGTGGAATGCCGCGGTATTTTCAAGTAGCTCGCTGCTTCCGCGACGAAGATCTCCGCGCAGACAGACAGCCCGAGTTCACGCAGCTTGACATTGAAATGGCCTTTGCTTCTGGGGATCAAGTCATGTGGCAAATCGAAGAGCTACTGAAGCGCCTATTCATTGAAGAAGTTGGCCTTAGTGACGCAGAACTGCAATTCCCGCGGCTAACCTACGACGAGGCCATGGCTTGGTACGGCTCGGACAAGCCTGACTTGAGGATAGGCATGAAAATGCAACAAATCGAGAACCTCCTCCCGGCAGATCTCATCTCGAAAATCACTCCACAAGTTCGTCCGGCCGTTGACATTTTCAATTTGCGCGTCTCAGACAATCCTGAAGATACCCGACGGTTCATTACCTCATTTCTCGACTCTCCAGATGGATCTCCATTTCTAGCAAATCCAGACGGACAGCCAGGCGTTTTTGTATTTGATTCATCGCAGCCTTTAGATGGCCTGGGTGCCTTTGGCTTCCAGACAGCGGAATACGTCGAAGAGACGCTATCTCTGAAGCACGCCGACCTCATCGTACTGCAAGCTCGTCCCGATGAAGCTTTCACGGGAGGTTCGACAGCTGCCGGCCGACTACGCCTCGCATTGCACAAGGCCGCGGTGTCGCAGGGACTGATTGAGCCAGCGAAGGGCTACCGATTTCTCTGGGTGACAGACTTCCCACTCTTCACGCCCGACAACGACACAGACCCAGGCCAAGGCGGCACCGCCGGCTTCAGCTCAACGCACCACCCCTTCACAGCGCCAAAGAGCGTGGCCGACATCGAGCTGCTCGCGACCGACCCGCTGAAGGCCAAAGCCGAGCACTACGACATCGTGGTGAACGGCGTCGAGCTGGGCGGCGGCAGCCGGCGCATCCACAACGGCGCGTTCCAGCGGTACGTGCTGCGCGACGTGCTGCAGATGCCGGCCGCGCGCCTCCAGCACTTCGAGCACCTGCTGCGCGTGCTGGACGCCGGCTGTCCGCCGCACGCTGGCATCGCGCTGGGCCTCGACCGCCTCGTCGCCGTCATGCTGGGCCGCGACTCCATCAGAGATGTTATTGCCTTTCCGAAGACCGGCCGCGGCGAGGATCTGCTCGTCGGGAGTCCCAGCCCCATGGAGCCGCTGCAACTCGATACTTATCACTTGCAGGTTAGGAATTGAGGGCGGAGCTCAGCTTTCTCTGTTGTGTGCGTTTTTGTATAGTTCTTCGTTCTGTATTTCTGCATTGAGAGGTGTTTGGCAGCGGCTCAGCTGAGCCAGCGGATACCGCTGTTTTCCATTTGCACTTGCCAAGGCTCGTCACGAGTCGGGCGCCCAGCCATCTCCACTTGTATAGATTTCCGTCATCGTTGAGAGCCAATGGTGGACTTCGGAAAAAAAGTTTCATGTCTCAGAAATATAAATATTGGTTGAGGATTTAGTGTGCATGACACGACCAGAAAGCAGGATTGCATCCATTGTCTCGGTATCTGGCTCCTGCAAGGTGCGTAAGATGCGGCGCATTGGGAGCTTGGGGCTGATTCCATATCTGGTGCGTCGCTAGTGCAGCGAAGATATTAAAAAATCCTTCAACACACATACGCCTCGCCAATTTAATACGTCCACGTGAGTATAATCCGCGTGTCGTCAGGCCGCACACTCTCAGCAACCGCGGAAGCAGACAGCTCCGTGACCGCCAGCGGGCAAACAGCGCAGCACTCCGTCGCAAGGAATCGCGAGACAAGCAGTGGGCCAGCATGGTAAGCTGAAAGCTGCCATAGCGCGAGGCTGGGATGCGCTTCGGCCAGCGTCAGAACGCCATGCCGAATCCGCGCAGGCAACTAGGCCCAGCCGGGCACCATTTCTGCGGCCGCTGACGGCCGGCACACATACGCCCGAGCGACCGACGGTACGTACACTCGTGACGCAGGCCGCAGAGCGACTTCATCGGGTGGTTGTAGATCGGGGCGGGTCGCGGCGGGGTATCGAGCAGCGCAGCAGCTGCCGGGGGCTTCAGCGGTCACGCCCAGCCGCGTGGTGCGGTGGCGCTCGCAGGCCTCTTTGGGCGTGTCGCTGCTGCTTTGGGACGGGGCGGGCGTGGTCGGCGAAGCTCACGTTCAGCAACTGGCGATCACTCGCTGCGGCACGTCACGATGGATAAGCGGATGTGCGGGATGCGCACAAAAACACAGGCTGCAACGCACCAGCGCTGCTGTCATGATCGAGCACGGCAATCGTCCTTGCCGCTGGACGCGATGACGGTGGCTTGCGGGCCTCCCGGGTGTTTGTTCCCTGGCTCGGCGTGATTGGTGCCCGCAAACTTCGCCCAAACGGCAGGCCGGCGCTCACGAGGCTTGATTCGAGCTCCCCTGGTCGTCATCCCAAGGCAGGTCAAAAGCGAAATCTCAATTAAGATGAATAAAACTTAAAACATTGGTGGTATCCTAACGTTTGACAGCGACGCGTGGCAAGCACGAGGGGGAATCGAAAGTTATTGTGGTATCAGCCTGGTCTTTCTCCATCACTGAGCGCAATAGATTAAAGTTGTGCGAGCTAAGAAAAACATTTTGGAGCGTAGTTTTTCACCGTGTTGAGTGACCTTAGACTGATTGCTCAGCGCGGGCAGCATCGTTGTCGACCTTCTGTCGGCGTTCGCGGCCCTTGTCCGACCAGGGAAAGTGGAGGACGGGGATGACGAAGAAGCTGCGAGAGAGTTAGCATCTGCCCTGGAAGCCACGCGTTTCACGTGCCCATGGACGTGACATACCTGTTGCTCGAGTCGGCCATACCCGCAAGGGCATTGTACCAGGCGAGGAATGCGGCGAGGATGCCGAACGCGCCGCCGGCCTTGTTGCATCCAGAGTTGGGGCCGTTCGAGTCAGCTTGCAGCCATCCGATGCCCAGCATCAAGAAGGCCATGTCTAGGGTAAAGAAGAGCAGGAAGAACATCACAGTCGACCGGAGCGTGCAAATGAGAAGGAGGAATGTGAAGATGAACCAGCCCTGTGAGAGACGTTAGCAAAAGCCGCAATGGCTGGTATCGATTATCCTTTTACCATCAAGTACAGCCCAAAGGAGTTAGTGAAGGCCGGCGATGTAAGGCCACCGAGATCTTGGATAATATCGAAGCCGCCAGGCGTGAGGATGATAGCGAAGGAGATCCAGAATCCGCCGTAGGATGAGAGCGCAGTCGCACCGAAGGTGTTGCCAACGGCCATCTCCCACATACCAGCGCACAGCTGGACGAGACCGCCATAGCCATATGCAATGCCGACGACCAAGTTCGGAGCCACAAGGTTGCGGTCGCCCATGTTGATGAGCGACAGCACAAAGGTGGTCAGCGCGAAGGCCGACAGACCAAGAGGCGCCGGGTTGGCAAAGCCCTTCTTCGGCGCGCGGTACAGCCCAGGCTGGAACTCACCACCGAAGGCCTGCAGGCGCAAGCTCGGGTCGTTGGTCGCGATGTGGGCAAGAGGATTGCCACCATAGTCATAAGGTCGGCGAGCATTGGCGTGGTCCGTGACGCCAGTGCTATTCACATCCTTCTCGGTGCCGGTTGCCACGGTGGCATTGTTAGTCTGTATCTGTTAGTAGTCATTCCCCAAACGCGACACCTTCCCAGACTCTTGAACTCTTTGGAACGGAAACACGGAAAAAGGAGGTTACGCACAGCGTCTGTGGCCATTGTTTTTCAACCCAGACAGTTAGCAATGGACTGGGCGGTGGAGTTCCGGAAACGTAAAGTGTTATGGCACGAAAAAAGATGCTCTTATGAAAAAGTGAAGTCTGGAGCAGTCTTTACAAGAGAGACGCGCGAAAGGGGAGGGGAAGACAGCTACAAAAAAGATCGCGATCCTGGCAGGTGACAAGCAGGAACATCGGTCCCTATATACGACTTCCACAGCATCGAGCGCGCAGATCGGGGAGACGGCCATGCGCGTCCCAATGGCGCGGGAGTGGACGGCCTGTGGCCTCTGGCCGCTGGCATCCGGCGTCTGGCAGCGCGCGAGCGAAGCGACAGAGCTGTTGATCTGGGCGAGGTTTGGTGAGACAGGCTTGGGAGGGCTGGGATGATGGCAGTGGGCCGGGCTAGGCCAAGCCCGTACACAATGCCCGCTTTGCGAAGTACAGCGCGATGATATTGGTGCAATTCCTTCGAGGCCCAGTGCCGCGATGCACGCCCGCCAAACCCAAACGGGATGCGCCGCAAGGGAATCACTCCACAGGCGTCCTGGCCCCCAGTCGCCATAATGTGGAGAGACGGAGCTAGCAGTACGGTACCGCCGCGGGCTAAGGACGGTTGAAAGGAAGGACAAGGCGCGTGCGTTGCAGCATGGAGGAACGGAGAAATCGCGTCGCCCGTATTCGCTCGCTGCTCGCACTCGGCGTCTTGCTCATGACCTCGACGCCGTCATCAGCTGGGCAACCTGTTTGGACCGCTGTGCATGTCTATACGGCCAAGCTCCAACCACTACCGCCGACCCAAAAAGCTGTGGCAATGGGCATTGGCAGTGATGGGACCGAGTACCGCCACCGCCGTCTACCCAGCGTCTGCCGCCAGGGTCAGCCGAGCACTTGGGCGTGGTGTTGCATCACGCCGCCGTCATTCGACGTGAAACCATCGCTCACGTACGTAGGAAAGCCGCGCCTGCAAACGCCGAGCCGTACGCTTTTCGGCGTCTTCACAAGTGGACGACGCTCCAGAAGCACGGTTCGGAAGCAAGCGAGGCAAAGCGTCTGCATGCTGCCGTCCTCCTCTGCATTTGCACCGGAGTCCTGCTCCTTCCGACCGTGTAACAGTGGCTTGGGCACGCCGGAAACCTGGTTGGAGCAACGAAGCACCTATATTATCACTACTCTACCTCTCACCTGCTGCAAGTAAGAACGGGGGCTGCTGGGCGCCCGCCTTAACGTCTGCTTTTAATCATGTACATTGAATTTGCACGGCCCTGAATGCCGCAATACAGCTCCCAGCAGCGGAGCGCGCTGACGAACACGTTTTGGTGTGGAGAACGTCTCGAATGAGCATTTCCCTACAGGCAAGGTGCATTGTCACTATCGAGATCTCGCTTCAGAGGCGCTTCGGGCAGGTGATGTGGCAAGACAGGGAACTCTCATCCGACACACAGAGCCGCATGCTGTCTGTGTTCGCGTTCACACTGACTCAAAGCGCAATTCAGCTGCAGCGCTAACAGCCCATCGCTGCTTCTACGGCACCGAATAGAGGCTTCCAAATTTCGCCAACAACTCAGACACGATCGTCACGGTCGCCGTGCCTGGAATAAATTGGTAAGGCTTAGAAGCTTGAGCCAACCCGGGGAAATTTCCATGGCCCTCACAGGCCCCTCTGCAACCGCCACGGCGTTCCAAGCTCTCCAGTCCATCCCAGCAAGCCATGCGGTGCTGTCTGCAGGAATTATCGTGTAAGGCCCTGAATCTCCGTGCAGACCACCAACTCCTGTCCACAGGCCTAGATAAGCCGATTCGGGTTGCCGGAGATCACCATCTCGGGCGAGCGGAGGCGTTTCTGCTCCCTCGTGGGTCGTGTTCCCAACAACTATACGAAAGGCCGTTCTCCACGTGGGAAGATGCATCAAATGATGTCTTCTGACGCTCGGTGCCGAAGTATTGCCCTGTTGTTCACCGCTGGCTTTCGTCTGGACGCCACGCTTACCACTTATTAATGGCTATTTACAAACGCTTGGCGAGCCTGCAGGCGTTATGCGCTTGCCCCTTGCTCGATACTTTTTTTTGCTGCTGCTCGCTGGACCGGGGCGCGTGGCACAAAACCTTCGTAGCTGTTTCACAGGACCTGGGCGACCAGCTTTTCCACCATCCAGGATTCGAGCAGACCGCGCTTGGCCTGCGTGCTCAATTGTGCCCGTAGCTCGAGCCCGCGCAGGCAGAGCTTGGGGTCCGCCCGAGCAAGACTGAGCATCCTTCGTCAAGCTGTCGGACCTTGAAACATGGTGTTTAAAAATGTAAAAATGTCCGTCTCGTTCTCAGACTCGGACAAAGTTTGCTACCATAGGGTATGGAGACTCTGTACCTCCCTCACGTTTCACCTCGTCGTCGACTGTGTCCGATTATGCCTTCATCAAGTCTACTATAGTCTACTTCTTCAGTCGAGAACGGACAAGCCGCGACGCGACACGGCGCTAGACTGGCGACCGACCTCTCTTCCACGTAGCACAAGAAACCGGCGTACCGTTCTTCATTTTCAGTTCGTCGATTTAGCTTCCAGCGCCCTCTTCCCTGGACCTAGGAGCATCAATAGGGCGGCCTCAATCAAATCTTCACTGCCACGCGGACTGCCTCGCCCAGCAGCACTGCTAGGCTGTCTTCCCCGACGCGGATGTGACAGTAAGGTAACAAGCTCGCAACCACGTTCTGAAGAGCACCTATCAAGGATGGATCTGCTGTGGTCGGCTTTCTTAATTTGTCGTCTGCCTTCATTTATGATCATATCGAAATGATTGTTGACTTGCCAGAATCAGCCTAGGCGCCGTTGGCGAGCGCAAAAGCGAGCTCGGTGCCAAGTCAGCCGCGGGCGTGCACCCAGGCTGATCTCCGTCTGATATACCAGTTCGAAGCAGCAGCGCTGCAGTTGGCTTTAGCGTTTCAAAGCACAGCAATCCATATGGCGCTGTCGTGTCGCTGCTCACAGAGATGTGAGGCGCAGCTCAAGCGCAATGGCCGCGGACGTCAGGCCGAACCAATCATATACTCCGTACCTAACCGCCCGTCACGTGTGATAATTTGCTCTTTCAAGTTGTCACCGACGAGCAGTCGTCGACGATACCCTGGAAATAGGCTTAGATTGTATATTGGGAAATGTTGCAATTGCCCGATTACAGAGGAATTGCACAAAAATGAGGCCCAATACGAAGTCTGAAGTCACGAATAACTCGCTATCCG
>Ga0335072_10009686_pt1 | contig 13887 bp, 12 predicted proteins | sample Lox_Sample_21_FD_206725 | JGI IMG/M metagenome (GOLD analysis project Ga0335072, IMG submission 206725) | Soil microbial communities from Loxahatchee National Wildlife Refuge, Florida, United States - Lox_Sample_2.1 | ecosystem: Environmental > Terrestrial > Soil > Wetlands | place: USA...
TCCAGATCGGCGGGTGCGGCTGCTGCAGCGGTCGCGGCCACGGGTTGACGTACCGCAGCTTGAAGTGGCGGCCGTACCACTCGAACGGGCCGGGCCGGGTCCAGGCCGCGACGATGAGGTCGTGCGCTTCGTGGAACCGGTCTCGCGACTGGGTCGGATCGAGCTGGAAGGTCTGGTACTCCGCGCCGATGCCCCGCACGAAGCCGGAGATGATCCGCCCGCCGGAGGCCACGTCGAGCATGGCGATCTCTTCGGCGACCCGCAGCGGATGGTCGCGCAGCGAGATCGCGTTGCCGAGCACCGCGATCTTCCCCTTGGTCTGCGGGATCAGCATTCCGGCCACCACGTCGGGCGCGGGCATCAGGCCGTACGCGGTCTGGTGATGCTCGTTGACGCCGACCCCGTCGAACCCGACCTGGTCGTACAGCACCAGCTCGGCCAGGTAGCGCTGATACAGCTCGTGGCCGAGCCGCGGGTCGTAGTGGCGGTTGCTGAGGGTGATCCAGGAGGAGTCGCGGCTGCCCTGGTGCTCGCCGCTGAGGTACGGATACGGCATTAGGTGGAAGCCGAAGACCTGCACGTTCAGCCCTCCTCGAGCAGCGTGGCCAGGGCCCGCAGCGACGCGTCCGGCTGCTCGTCGAACGGACGATGCCCGGCCTGGTCGATGATCTCGACCCGGGCGCCGGGCAGCAGCCCGGCCCAGCGGCGGGCGTGGCCGGCCGGGAGAATGCGGTCCTGCGCGCCCCACACGATCAGCGTCGGCGCGGTGATCCGGTGCAGCCGCCGGGGCAGCTTCGGGTCGTGCAGGTAGGGGTTCCAGCCGAGGTGCGCGGTGGCGGCGCGGTTGCGCAGATAGCGCGCGAACCGGTCGGCGTCGCCGGCCAGTTCCGCGGCCTGCCGCAGCGCCGCCGACCGGGCCGGGCCGGTGTGATAGGCCAGCTCGGCCAGCTCGGCCGGGTTGAGCAGGAACACGTCGGGGACCGGCTCGCCCGCCCGGATGCCGAAGGCGCCCGCCAGGACCAGCGCGGCGACCCGCCCCGGATCGATCGTGGCCAGATCGGCCGCCAGCCAGCCGCCGAGGCCCGTTCCGATCACGACGGCGCGGTCGGCGCCGATCTCGTCCAGCAGGTCAAGGTAGAAGAAGGCCAGGTCGTGCACGCTGTCGACATCGGTGCCGTCTTCGCTGGCGTTGAACCCCGGGTGGTCGGGCCTGCGGACCGCGTAGCGCCCGGCCAGGCCGGACAGTAACGGGGTCCACCCGCCGAGGTCGCCGGAGTCGTGCAGGTAGAGCAGCGGCGACCCGGAGCCCGCCTCCAGCATCCGGACCCTGGTGTCCCGCACGGTGAGATCCCGCTCGGCGAACGTGGCGGCGGTCTGGCTGGCCCCGGTGCTGGTCATGATGCTCCCTGGCGGAATCGTATCAATCCGGCATTCCGTCGCCTTGTCGTCATATCTAGCATGGGCAATACAGTTTTTGGAGGGTCGTCATGAATCTGAACGCCCGGCAGGCGGACCTGGCGGAGCTTTATTCGGCGATGGGGCAGGCGAATATCCAGGCGCTGTGGACCCAGGCCGCGGACCTGATGCCCGCCCAGCCCGTTCCCCGCGCCGTGCCGTGGCTGTGGCGGTGGGACACCGTGCTCGCCCTCGCGGCCGCGGCCGGGCGGGAGGTGCCGGTGGGGCGCGGCGGCGAGCGGCGCGCGCTGGCCCTGGCCAACCCCGGGCTCGGCGGGCTCCCGTTCGCGACGCCCACCCTCTGGGGCGCGATGCAGTACCTCAACGCGCGGGAGAGCGCGCCGGCGCACCGGCACACGGCCGCCGCGATCCGGTTCGTGCTGCAGGGGCGGGGCGTCTGGACCACGGTGAACGGCGAGCCGTGCCCGATGTCGCGCGGCGACCTGGTGCTGACGCCCAGCCTGGCCTGGCACGAGCACCACAGCGGCACCGACGAGCCCATGGTCTGGTTCGACGGCCTCGACCTGCCGCTGGTCAACGGCCTGGACGCGGGCTTCTTCGAGCCCGCGGGCGAGGACTATCTGGACACCGCGGGCGGTCCCGTCACCTCGCGCAGCGCCTCGCTGTACGCCCATCCCGGCCTGCTGCCCGCGGTCACGCCCGCCACCGACCGGCACTCGCCGCTCATGGTCTACCGGTGGGAGCACACCGAGCGGGCGCTGACCGAGGTGGCCGCGGCGACCGGCAGCGGCGACGCGGAGTTGCGGTTCGTCGACCCCGTGCACGGCGGCGACGCGCTGCCGACCATGCGCTGCGCGATGCGGCAGATCGAGGCGGGATGCCGGACGCCGACCACCAGGACGGTGGGCAGCAGCATCATCCTGGTCTTCTCCGGCCGCGGCCAGACGGTGATCGACGGACAGCCGTTCCGCTGGGGGCCGGGCGACACCCTGGCCGTCCCGAGCTGGTGCGCGGTCGACCATGAGCCGGCTCAGACCGCACGGCTGTTCGTGCTGAGCGACGCCCCGGTCATCGAGGGGCTGCGGCTGGACCGGACCGAGGTACTCGCGCAGCAACAAAAGGTGCGGGCGGCCGCTAAATAACGCGCTTGCCTATTGCGCGCCAATCGCATTCATCCGGGCCAAGTCGTCATCTCGCCATAGTCCGGATGCCCTGAGACGTGTTTGCGCGTGCCTCATTGAATTGCTCTGACCGCCGGGTCATACTCCGTGACGTCTGCCCAATGGTTTCCGGATTACCTGACGTCCAAGGAATATTAAATGATCCCTTTTATGACCCGCCTGAGGTACCCGCTCACCGGCTCGTCCCTCGATAACGCGGCCCGGTCAAAGGTCACGCTGCGGATCGCCGGCGGCGCGGCCTGCTTGGCCATCTGCGCCGCCGTGGCCGCCCTCCCGCCGGGCGGCGCCCCGGCCCGGGGGCACCGGACGTCGGCCGTGACCACGGCCTTCCGCCGGGTCTTCGTGGTGACCAGCCTGGCCAGCTCCGGGCGGGGCACGCTGCGGTCGGCGATGACCCAGGCCAACGCCGGCCCGCCGGGAGCCGGGGCGGCCATCAGGTTCCGGGTGCGCGGGATGATCACTCTGTTCAGCCCGCTGCCCGCCGTCATCCGTCCGGTGACCATCGACGGCACGTCGGCGCCCGGTTACCGGTTCGGGGGCGCGCCGGTCGTCGCGATCAACTGCAACATGCTGGGCGGGCTGCGGTTCGCGGCCGGTTCCGCGCGGTCCCAGCTGCTCGGCCTGGCCGTGGACAACGCCGGCGGAAACGGCGTCACGCTGGACGCCGGGCCCATCACCGTCAACCGCGACTACATCGGGCTGAACCTGCGCGGGCAGCAGGCGGGCAACCGCGGCGACGGCGTGTACGCGTCGCCGGCCTCGTCGGGGAACCTGATCGGGGTCAACCGGACCGCGGCCACCGGGTTCGTGGCCAACGTGATCTCCGGCAACGGGCGGGACGGCATCGAGCTCTACGGATCGTCGGGCAACACCGTGGAGTCCAACCGCATCGGGACCGACCCGACCGGCCAGCTGGCCATCGACAACCTCGGCAGCGGCATCGTGATCACCCGGCGTTCGGACCGCAACGAGATCGGCGGCACCGCCTTCGCCGACCATGCCACCGGTCAGGTCAACAACCCGACCGGCGACAAGGGCACGGTGACGCCGGTCTTCGTCGTGCCGCCGCTCGGCAACCAGATATCGGGCAATTCGCGCGACGGCATGCTCATCAGCGACGGCTCGCGCGGCAACGTCCTGAACGGGAACTTCATCGGGACAACCCCCGATGGCGATGCCCCGCTGGCCAATCTCGGTGACGGCGTCGCGATCGTCCGGGCGAACAACAATCAGCTCATCGGCTGCAAATTCGTCAATAACCCGTTCGTGTACTACAACGTGATCAGCGGCAACCGCGGAAACGGGCTGCGTATTACCGACGCGAATAATTCCGTCGTGCAGGGCAACTTCTTCGGCTCCGCGGCCAACAACGCGAGCATCGTGCGCAACCGGCTCGACGGCATCCTGATCAACGGCACCTCGGGCAACACTCAGGTGGGCGGCGTGATCCCGCTCGGCAACGTCTCGGCCGGCAATGGCCGCAACGGGATCGAGGTGGCCGGCCGCTCCCGCGGGTTCACCACGTTCAATACCTTCGGCGGGCTGCACGCCTTCGGCGGCGCCGCGCCGAACGGCAACGACGGCGTGCTGATCACCTCCACCGGTGGCGACAACCTGGTCCGGACCAACGTGATGTCGGGCAACCGGCACAACGGCATCGAACTGGCCGGCCGGGCGTCGGGTGTGACCGTCGACCCCGACATCGCGGGCCTGGACAGCGACGGCCAGGCGCTGCTGCCGAACGGCGGCGACGGGGTCCTGGTCCGCGGCCGGGCGCACGACAACGTGATCGGCGGCACCCGGCGCTCGGTCATCCGGCAGAACACGTTCTCGGGCAACCGCGGCTACGGCCTGGCGATCACCGGACGGGCGCACGACAACCAGGTGATCGACAGCTACATCGGCACCAACATCCTTGGCCTGACCGCGCTGGGCAACGGCCGCGGCGGGGTGCTGGTGGCCGGGACCGCGTACCGGAACTCGATCGGCACGCTGGGAACCAAGCCGCCGTCCAACCTGATCAGCGCCAACCGGGGGAACGGCGTGACCCTGCTTCGCTTCACCAGTTTCAACCGGGTGGTCAAGAACTTCATCGGGCTCGACGCGACCGGGCGGCGGCGGCTGCCGAATGCGGGCCGTCCCGTGCTCAACCTCGGCCACCACAACGTGATCCGGGCCAACCGGACCTAACGAGGGCCCGGGCCCACCCCAGACGGGGCGTAATGGCAACTGGTCGGGCTGAGCCAGTCGATCCAGTGGCCGGATGGGTGGGCCCGGGCGAGCAGTCGCCCGCGGTCCGTGCCGCGGTGGAAGGTGCGGGCGCCGAGCAGGGCGAACACGCCGTCGCGCCGGTAGGCGTCCGCCACCGCGGCGGGCACCGGGAGGTCCTGGACGCTGTCTCGCCCGGCCGGCCCGAGCGGGATCAGCGGATCGAGCGACAGCCAGGTCACCGGGCGGTCCCGGCCCGCCTCGGTCAGGATGCCGGCCAGCCGGGCGCGGCGCTCCGGTTCGAGGAACACGGCCAGGTAGGCGTCGACCACGATGACCCGGCCGGGCCGGCCCGCGAGAACACCGGGCCGCAGGCCCGCGAGAACACCGGGCAATTCGTCGACGGCGTCGCCGGCCACGATCGCGGCCGGGTGACACCGGGCCACGGCCATCGCCGCGGTCAGCCGGGACAGCGCCGACGCCTCCGGCGGCGTGCACGCCTCGAGCCAGGCGCGGGCGTCCGCGTCCCGCAGGTCGACCGGGTGCACGTCGATGCCGACCCGCTCGGTGATCGGGGGGAGACCGGCGGGCGGCGGCCGGCGGTCGCCGCGCACCTCGCAGCGCAGCCGGACGCCGGCGGCCGGCGGCCCCAGCGCCGCGGCGCCCGCCTCGTAGCGGTAGCGGTCCAGGTGCAGGCCGAGCCCGGCTCCGGTGCCGAGGTCAACCAGCGTGACCGGCTCGGCGTGCGAGGCCGTCGCGGCCGCGATGCCCAGCGTAACCTGGATGCAGCGGGCCACCTCGTTCATCTGGTACCGGCGCCCGGCGCAGACCGCCGCGATCTCGTCCCCGCGCCCGGTGATGTAGTCGCGGGCCGCGGCGAAGAAACCGTCGTCGAACCGGGGTTGCGGCGCCCCCGGCACCGGGAAGTAGCCGGCCAGGGGCTCCGGCCGGTCGCGGTGCACCAGGAACCTTATGGCCGCGCTGGCCAGCAGCGCGGGCAGGCGGTCCGGCGGCAGGCCGGCCAGTCGCTCGCGCAGCCCGTCGTGCGCGGCGATGGCCTGGAACAGGGCGGCCGTCAGCCGCCACGACGCCGGAGCGTCCGGCCCGGACCAGCCCGCCGCCACCTCGAGTGCCTGAGCCCGGATCTCGTCGGCCCCCGCCGCGCCCATCTCGCCCCCCGTAGTTGACCAATCACTGCACGCTATATCGCGGCGCTCGGGCGGCGTCGGGCCGCCCGCTGGCGGTCCAGGCGCACAGGCCGATCGGGTACGCGAAGTAGCCGAAGCGGGTGACGGGGGAGAGCGCGAACATCAGGGCCAGGCCGAGCGCGATGCGGCGGGCCGCGGCGCGGGTGTCGGCCGGCGGCCGCAGCACCAGCGAGACGGCCAGGGCCAGGCCGGAGATGACCAGCAGGACGATCGCGGCCTGGTGCCCGGCCGGGCCGAGGGTGGCCAGCGCGTGGCCGGGCAGCAGGGGCGGCCGTCAGCGCGGCGGCGGCCCCGGTCAGCAGCGCGAACCGGACGGCGGCGCGGGTGCCGTCGCGCGCGGCCAGCATGGCGGCCAGCGCGGCGCGGCGGCCGGCCCGGCCGGGCCACCAGGCGGCCAGCGCGGCCGCCGCCGCGTAGCCGAACGCGGCCCAGATGCCCCAGGACCGGTCGTCGCCCGGGCCGCTGAACACCGCGACCGCGCCCGCGTACAGCGCGAACGCCGCGTACAGGGCCCACACCCGCCGCCGCCCGAGCCAGGACTCGAACCCGGCGCCGAGTGCGGTGGCGAGCGCGGTGTGCGTTCCGGGCCGGGCCGGGCCCGGGGGCGGCGGATGCGGGACATCGGTGATCGTTTCCGGGGCGTCCGCGGGGGCGGGGGCGGCCGGGCTGATGGTCATGTCTCCTTCACCGGGTTCGTCTCATCGGTCGGCGGCATCGGGGTGACATCAGCATCGCGGGGGCGCCGGGCGGCGGTCGATGGTCCTGGACCCCGAACCGGAGTGGGGCCTGCCCCCCTGCGGGGCGGAGGCACATCCCCCCGCCGCGGTGGGGTTGGTTGCGTATCGTGACTGGTGTGGGAGAAGGCCCGTCGGTGCAGGCAGCCCCCAGGCGTGCCCTGGACCTGCGGGAGGAGCCGTTCCGCACGATGACCATCCGCCGGGCGATCCTGCTCGGGCCGATCTCGCCGCGCACCTGGCGTTCCGTCTTCAGCCTCGTGGTCTCGCTGGTGACCGGCGCCGTGTTCTTTGTCGTGCTGATCCTCGCACTGCTGGTTTCGGGCGCGCTGTCCTGGATCGTCGGGCTCGGGATGCTGGTGCTGTCGTTCACGCTGCGGCTCGCGGCCCGGATGGCGGGCCTGGACCGCCGCCGGGTGCGGCGTTTCGCGGGCGTGCCCGTGGATCCGGCGCCGCTGCCCGAGCCCGCGGCCGACCTGTCGTTCCGGCAGCGCCAGAAGGCCTGGGCCCAGTCGCCCGCGGTGCGGCGGCTGGTCTTGTACCAGTTGCTGCGCCTTCCGGTGACGGCCGCGTCGCTGACCGCGCTGGGCTTTACCGTGGCCGGGGTCTTCGCCGTGTTCAACCGCGGCGAGACGTCCTACATCCGGTTCGCGCTGACGCTGGTGTGTTTTTTCGGCTGGCCGCTGGTGGCCAGGCTGGGCGCGGCCGTCGACGTGAGCCTGGTCCGCTGGCTGCTCGGGACGAGCCGGAGCGGGCAGTTGTCCGCCGAGGTCCAGCGCCTGGGCGAGGCCCGGACCCTCGCCGTCGAGTCCGCGGAGACCGAGCGCCGCCGGATCGAGCGCGACCTGCACGACGGCCTGCAGCCGAAGCTGGTGTCGCTGGCCCTGGAGATCGGCCTGGCCAAGGCCAGGTTCGAGCGCGACCCGGAGGCTGCGAGGTCGCTCATCCACCGCGCGCACGACGAGGCCAAGACCGCGATCGAGGACCTGCGCAACCTGGTACGGGGCATTCACCCGTCGGTGCTGGACGAGCGCGGCCTGGACGCGGCCCTGTCCGCGCTCATCGCGAGCTGCCCGGTTCCCGTGCACGTGGAGGTCACGCTGAGCCGCCGACCGGACCAGACCCGGGAGGCCGTGGCCTATTTCGTGGTCGCCGAGGCGATCACCAACGTGACGAAGCACTCGGGCGCGACCGGGGCCTCGGTGATCATCAACGAGGGCGGCGGGCTGCTCCGGGTCGTGGTCGAGGACAACGGTCAGGGCGGGGCGCGGACCGATCCCGGGGGCGGCCTGGCCGGCCTGGGCGCCCGGGTCACGGCGATCGACGGAACCTTCACCGTGACCAGTCCCCCCGGGGGCCCGACCTATATCGAGGCGGTGATTCCATGCGCGCCGTGATCGCGGACGACAGCGTGCTGCTGCGCGAGGGGATCACCCGGCTGCTGGCCGAGGACGAGATCGAGGTCGCGGCCGGGGTCGGGGACGCCGACGCGCTGCTGACCGCGGTGGAAACGCACAAGCCCGACCTGGCCGTCATCGACGTGCGCATGCCGCCCGGCCACCGGGACGAGGGGCTGCGTGCGGCGATCGAGATCCGGCGCCGCTGGCCGGGCGTCGCCCTGCTCGTGCTCTCCCAGTTCGTCGAGGAGCGGTACGCGACCGAGCTCCTGGCCGGGGACACCGAGGGCATCGGCTACCTGCTCAAGGACCGGGTCGCGGACGTCGCGGAGTTCATCGAGGCGGTGCGGCGGGTGGCCGCGGGCGGCACCGCGCTCGATCCCGAGGTGGTCCGGCAGCTGCTGGCCCGCAGCCGTCAGGCCGACCCGCTCGCCCGGCTGACGCCCAGGGAGCGGGAGGTGCTCGCGCTGATGGCCGAGGGGCGGTCGAACTCGGCGATCGCCGAGACGCTCGTGGTCTCGATGGGCGCGGTGGAAAAGCGCGTGGCCAACATCTTCATGAAGCTCGACCTGCCGCCCGACGATGAGCAGCATCATCGCCGGGTCCTCGCGGTGGTGCGTTACCTGAACTCCTGACCGCGTCGTGAGCGAGGTGCCGGCCGGTGAGCCGATCATGACCCGCCTGCCCGGAAGGCGTGCGCGCCGCCGCGTCCTGGCCGCGGTCGCGGCCGTCGCTCTCGCCGCGGTCACCGCGCTGGCCGGGGCGCTCATGCCGGTCGGGGGCGGCGGCCGGGCCGGGGCCGCCGGGGGCGCGGGGGTTGCCGACCCGGCCCTCCGCGCCGTGGTGACGGGCCGGGCCGCGGGCCGGGCACCGGCGCTGTCCCGGGTGCTGGCCGGGGCGCTGGCCGTCCGGCCGGCGGCGGTTCGGGCCGCGTCGGCTGCCCCGGCGGGGTCGGCGGGGTCGGCCGCGTCGGCCGTGGGCGTGCCGGCCGCGCCGCCTGGCTGGTCAACGGTGTTCGCCGACGGCTTCAACGGCCCGGCGGGCAGCGCGCCGTCATCGAGCTGGCGTTATGTCGCCGGACCCGCGGTTGTTTTCGGCAACGGCGAGGTCGAGACCCTGACCGGCTCGACGCGCACCGCATACCTCGATGGCCACGGTGATCTCGACATCACCGCCCGCGAGCACGACGGCCGGTGGACGTCCGCACGGATCCAGACGGTCAGCCCGGACGTCGGGGCGCCGCCCGGCGGGAAGCTGGAGGTGGTCGCGTCGATCGAGCAGCCCGGCCCGGCCGACGGCCTCGGCTACTGGCCGGCGTTCTGGATGCTCGGACCCGGACCGTGGCCCGAGCACGGCGAGATCGACATCCTGGAGGACGTCAACGCGCTCTCCGAGCACTCGGGCACCCTGCACTGCGGCATCCGGGACGGCGGCCCATGCCGCGAGACCTTCGGGATGGTCAGCGGCCTGCTGCCGTGCCCGGGCTGCCAGACCACGTACCACACCTATGCCGTGATCATCGATCGGGCCGACGCCGCCGATGAGTCGGTCACCTGGTATCTGGACGGGCGCCCGTTCTACCGGGTCACCGAGGATCAGGTCGGCGCCGGGCCCTGGCGCGCCGCCGTGGATCACGATTTCTGGATCATTCTCGACCTGGCCATCGGCGGCGCCTACCCGGACGGCGCCTGCGGGTGCACCACCCCGTCCGCCGGGACCACGCCCGCGGCGACGATGCGGGTCGCCTACGTCGCCGCCTACCGGACCGGTTAGCCGGGACCGGGTGGGTCGGCCGCGGCGTCGTCAGGTGCGGCAGGTCACGGCCCAGGCGGTCGCGTCGATGTCGAACGGGGCCGGTCCCAGCAGCCCCCGGCACCGCTCGCGCAGCAGGCCGCGCCGCCCGGGGTCCAGCGAGCCGACGTAGTCCCCGGCCGGGCCGATCCCGAGCGTGAACGGCTCCCACCACTCGTCGAAGGTGGCGTAGCTGGACCGGACGGCCAGCGCGGCGACCTGCGCGTCGGCGAGCCCGGCCGCGGCGAACCGCCGGGCCAGATCGCCCTCGCGCGCCCCGGCCAGGTCCGACTCGTCGCGGGCCGCCGGGTCCAGGTCGCGCACCGCCCGCCAGAACGCGGTCAGCGGGCCGCGTTGGCCGGCGTGGTCCCACACGCAGGCGCCGATCGTTCCGCCGGGCCTGGTCACCCGGGCCATGTCCCGCAGCCCGGCGGCGGGGTCGGTCATGAAGTGCACGACGAGCTGGGCCAGGCTGACGTCGAAGACTCCGTCCGGGAACGGCAGCTGCTCGGCCGCGGCCCGCCGGACGTCCACGCCGGGCAGCCTCCGCGCCGCCGCGGCGGCGAACGACGCCGACGGCTCCACCGCGCTCACCGCGCCCGCGCCCAGGCGCCGCACCAGCTCGGCGGTCAGCGCACCGGGGCCGCATCCCACGTCCAGCGCCCGCTGCCCGGCCTCGACCCCGGCCAGGTCGGCGAACTGCGGCGCCAGCGGCTCGGACAAACGGCCCATGAAGCGCAGGTAGACGTCGGCCCCCACATTGAAGCTCACGCAGCCGAACGTACTCCGGGAGCGCAGCTCGTGACGCGGTCGCCGACCCCGCCGGGGCGGGCGTCACGGGACCAGCGCACCCTCCAGCGCGGCCCGGCCGCGCCCGCGATCGCCGAGCCAGCCGATCGCGGGGTCGTCGGCATCCAGGCGTCCCCACAGCAGCAGCAGGAGGTCGGCGGCGGTGCCCTGAATCGTGGCGACCGGATCGCCGGGTCCGCCCAGCAGCCAGGCCGAGCGGGTACCGGTGGCCTCCAGGCGAACGGGGTGCGGTGGCGGGCCGGTCCGGCCGAGCCGGATCTGGCGCGGCAGCATGGTGTCGAGCACCTCGGCCACCCCGTCCGCAGCCAGCGCCGGGTCGATGAGACCCCCGGCGCCGAGCGCGTGCTCGGCGTCCCACCGGTGGATCAGGGTCTCCATGCAGCGTCGGCGCTGCCAGAAGCCGACGGTGGGCGGCGGCGCCAGCGTCCAGGCGGGCGCGCCGGGGTCGGCGTCCAGCGCGCCGAGCAGCACCGCGCCGGTCTCGCTCAGCCAGGCCGCGAGCGCGGCGCGGTCACGCGGCGCCGGGGCGGAATCGAAGTCGCCGCGCCGCTCGGTTACCGCGGCCGCCGCCCACAGATTCCCCCGGCCAAGGTGGTCGGCCAGGTCGTACAGCGTCCAGTCGCCGCACGCCGCGACCGGCGCCGACAGGTCGCCGGCCAGGCAGGCCCCGAACGCGTCAAGATCATGTCGCAGGTGCGCCAGGTAGTCGGCGGCCTTCATGCGCAGACCCTATCGACGGGCTCAGGCGACGATGAACCGGCCCATCACGCCCAACGCGCTGAGCAGGCCGATCAACGTCAGGGTCGCGGTCGCGGCCAGCGCGGTGCCGGCCCACCAGCGGCGCGCCCGCGACCGGCCGAGCGCGATCCAGCCGAGCGCGCCCCAGAGCAGCCCCTCGGCCAGAAACCACGTCTCGTTGAACGCCAGGTCCTCGACGTCGGCGGCGTGGCCGTTGAACGAGGCCCACGCCGACGGGTCGGCGTAGCGGATCGGCAGCGCCCCGGCCAGGCTCAGCACCCGTTGGACGTCCATGATCAAGCCGTGCATGACCAGCCCGCTCGCGAGGATCCAGCACAACGCGAGCAGCATCGTGCGCGGGCGCGGCCGGTGCCAGGCGGCCAGCCCGGCGACCGGCAGCACCGCGAGCACGAGCAGGACGGCCGCCGCGCCGAGGTTGATCGCCCGCCATCCGGCCGGGGAGGCCATCCGGCCGATGAGGCCGACGGTCCCGCCGAACCCGTAATAGCCGCGGTACAGCGCGTACAGCAGCCCGCATCCGGCGGCCAGCAGACTCACGGCCACCCGGCCGGACGGGCGGGGCCGTGGCTGGGGCACTGGTCCCGGCCGGGGCCGGGGCGGCGGTCGGAGCAGCGGTCGCGGCTGGGGTGAGGTGGCCATGCTGGCGATCCTGGCGCACCGGGACGGAGCCGGGCATCCCCCCGCGTCGTGAAGCGCCTCCCTCGCGGGAGGGAGAGGCGCGGTGCGGGAAGGAAACCGCGCCGCCGGCCGCGGGCCCGCGATGCTTGGCATAATAAGCACCGGACGGACCGATCAGACCGGGAGCAAGGACACGGAACCCCTCAGCGGAGTGTTCGGCCGCCGGACGTGGAGGCGACTGCTGCACCTGCTCGTCGGCGGCCTGCTCGCCGTGCTCTACCTCGTGCTGGCGACGATCCTGGCCAAGCTGCTGGGGATAACGGCCCGGCCCGGCCCGCTCATCGCCCCGGCCGCGGTCCCGCTCGGGGCCGCGCTCGCCGTGGCCGTCGGTCTGGTGCACGCCGTCGGCGATCTGGAGACGGCGATCGCCAGGGCGCTGCTCGGCCTGCCCGCGGATCAGGCCACCCGGACCAGGATCAGGCCGGCGGTATGGCATGTCGCCCACGTGACCGCCGGGGGCCTGGCCGGCCTGGCGATCGCGACCCTGCCCGTCCTGGCGTACATCGCCTGGACCCCGGCCGGCGGCGTGGCCGTCCTGCTGCTGGTGCTCGGCGCCGCCGGAGCCATCGGCGCGGGCCTGGCCCGCCTCGCGCCGCGGCTGCTCGGGCCGTCGGCCACCGAGCGGGCGGCGGCGGCCGAGCGCCGGGCCGCCGAGCTGGCCGGGCGCAACCGCGTCGCGCGGGAACTGCACGACTCGGTCGGCCACTCGCTGAGCGTGGTGACCATTCAGGCCTCCGCGGCGCAACGGGTGCTGGACACCGATCCCGCCTTCGCCGACCGGGCGCTCACCGCGGTGGGGGAGACGGCACGTCAGGCGCTGGAAGATCTTGACGACGCCCTCGGGGTACTCCGCGACGCCGGGGACGCGCAAGAATCCTCGGCGTCGCCCGCGCTCGGCGATCTCGCCGGGCTCACCGCGCAGATGGAACGGGTCGGCCTGGCCGTCACCTGCGAGATCACCGGCGATCTCAGCCGGCTTCCGGTCCCGGTCTCGCGCGAGGCCTACCGGATCGTGCAGGAGGGGCTGGCCAACGCGCTGTGGCACGGCGGGGCCCCGGCCGCCACCCTGCGGATCGACGCCGGCCCGGCCCGGCTCCGCATCGAGATCGTCAACCCGCTGGGACACGGTGCTGAACGACACGGTGCCGAACGACACGGTGCCGAACGACACGGTGCCGAACGACACGGTGCGGGACGACCAGCGCCGGGCGGCGGGCGCGGGCTGCACGGCATCGCGGAGCGAGCGGCGGTGCTGCGCGGTCAGGTGAGCGCGGGCCCGGCCGGGCCGGGCCGCTGGCGGCTGCGGGCGGACCTGCCGCTGCGGGCGGACCCGTGACGATCCGGGTGCTGCTGGCCGACGACGAGAACCTGGTTCGCAGCGGCCTGCGGGCGATCATCGGCGCGGAAGGCGACATGGAGGTCGTGGCGGAGGCGGCGGACGGCGCCCAGGTCAGGCCCCTGGTGCGTCGGCTTGAGCCGGACGTGGTGCTGATGGACATCCGGATGCCCGAGGTGGACGGGATCGAGGCGACCCGGCAGGTCGCGGCGATGACCACGGCCACGCCCGTCCGCGTGATCGTGCTGACCACCTTCGAGCACGACGACTACGTTTTCGGGGCGCTGCGCGCCGGAGCCAGCGGGTTCCTGCTCAAACGGGCCAGGCCGGACGAGATGCTGCACGCCATCCGCGTCGTGGCCAGCGGCG
>Ga0335072_10009687_pt1 | contig 13887 bp, 6 predicted proteins | sample Lox_Sample_21_FD_206725 | JGI IMG/M metagenome (GOLD analysis project Ga0335072, IMG submission 206725) | Soil microbial communities from Loxahatchee National Wildlife Refuge, Florida, United States - Lox_Sample_2.1 | ecosystem: Environmental > Terrestrial > Soil > Wetlands | place: USA: Florida...
GCCTTTGTTTCGGCGCCCGGCTCAGGCGTTTGATGCGACAACGCAACCTCGACCGCGGGCAACGGAATCTCAACTTTGCCTCCTTGCTGTCTTGCCCCGGCGGCCCCGGTGACGAGATGCATCGCAGAAGCGCCGGGTCCTCCGGCTTCGATCAACAACTCCTGCCCGCGCCGCGTGAATGTCAGATCGACGGTCGTACGGCCCAATGGAAGCCTGTGCACGGTCGCGGTGTTCCAATCTGCCGGAAGATGCGGGTTCACGGTGAGCGTCTCGGATGCGGCGTTCCACTCCAGGCCGAAGAGACCGCGGAGAATGGGCGTGATCACCATGGCGGAAGACCAGAGCTGATGCGCCGTGCTTCGGCCCAGAACCTGAAAAAATTGCCCGGAGAGCAGTTCGGTCACAGCGCCAAGATCCTGCGACCAGGTCAGGTCTGCGTTTTGCATCAGGTGCGCGTAGCCTGACAACGCATGTCCTCCGCGGTACTCCGCCACCGCGGCCCATCCTGTGTAAAGCGGCCACACCGTCCCCTGGTGGTAACTGATGGGATCGTAGAAGCTGACCTCGTTGCCCACGTCTCGCGTGCCCCAATCCGTAGAAAACTCGCTCGACGCCCAACGCCGCATCATTGCTTGGGAACGATCCAGCGCAAAGCTGCCATCCCACCACGCGACGGCCGGGAAGATGGTCGGCGTCTGGTCCTGTGCCTCGTTGGCATCAACACTGAACGCGTAGAATCCTGATGCCGGTTCGAAGTACTCTTTTTCAATCGCCTTCGCAATACGCGCTGCCCGCGCGTTGGCGTCATCAACCGCCTCCTGATGGCCGCAGGCCTGCGCAAGATTGGCAAACGCAAGACTCGCCTGCTCATCAAGCGACGCCAGATAGATTTCCTCATGCGGCAACGCCTGAGGCCAGTTTTCCACCCAGCCCGTGCCCTCAGTGTTGTTGTAGATGCCGTCGCTTGAGACATGCGATGTCTCAAAATCCCAGGCACGAGCCAACGCATCCCAATGCGCGCGCACAAAATCGGTATCGCCGCTGATCTTCAGAAAGTCATTCACCGCCATCAGAAGCAGCGGCGTCGAGTCTGCGGCAGCGTATTCGTAGGGAAGCGACTGCCAGTCGACGAGGTTTGCGGTCTGCGCGTATTCGTGCATGATTTTGCCGTCGGCACGCTGGTGAGCCAGTAGAAAATCGATCTCCTGCTTGGTTACGCTGAAATCCCCGTAACTGTTGACGGCGTAGAGAGTCCATAGCGCATCGCGGCCGAAAAACCAGCCAAAACCGGGCCGTGTCGAATCTCCTGAACCTGCGAAGCCTGCAGTCAACGCCTCGCCTTGGCCTTCCGGCGTCTTGACGCGAAGCTGATCGATTGCCGCAATGCTCCAGGAAAAAGCCGCGTTCAAATCGCTGTCTGGTGTCTCGATGCTCGCGTGATCAGCGAGAAGATCGCGAAAATACGCCGCGTTTTCGGCATAGAGCGTGGGAACTGCCGCATCGAGCGCCGCGAGATTCTGCGCCAGCGCTTCGCGCGAGGCGGCCTGTGGCGTATCCGCCCGCTCGAGCAGCAGAGGGAAGAACGTGTTCGCGTCTCTCGCAGGATCGAAGTGCAAGACAAACTCGAGCGGCCAGAACTGCGGTCGCTCCTGATACGGCGGCAGAATGCCCGGTTCGGCTCTAGGCATGGCCAGCGCCGCGGCATGATCCGGAAAAGCCTCGTGCAAAATATAGAAGCCAGACGATGCAACTCCCGAGCCGGTTTTGGTCTGCACCCACTCCGGCGATGGCTGGGGATCAGACGGCGCGGGCCACATGCGCTGCATCTCAGGTGTGAAGCTGAAGGTGAGCGTCATCGGCCGTATGGCTTCGATTTGATAGAGAACCATCACCCCAGATCCTTCAGGCGGCTGCCGGGGCGCGAACATGATCTGCCGGATCGTGAAATTTGCATGGGAGTATGTGAGAATCGTCGCGTTGGGCCGCACGTCAATCCATGCGGCGTACTGGTTGACGTCGATGGGCACAGGATAGTCTTCCATCTCTGCCCGGATGCGCATGTTGCTCAGGATCTTCCACGGAAAGAGCCACGCTTCGAAGCTGCCATCCTGCCGGCCCAGCAGCGCTCCCCGTGGGCCGATTACGGAGAAAGGACGCCTGCCGTCGACTTCCCGCGCAATGTGCAGGGCCGGCCCTTCGTCCAGCGCAAACGCCCCAACGGCCGGCAAACCCCCCGAACCTTGGCCGGGCAGCAGGGATTGGCCCAGGCCCAGTGCGAAGAGCGAGGCGAGCGGCGCACGGCGTTTCATCTCAGTGGACTTGACCGATGTAGACGCCAAATGGGCCGAGCTCAATCGAATCCATCGACCGCGGCTCCCGGCTGCCCGGAGTCTTCAGCAATGTCTTCAGGCCCTTGCCGCTCACACCCTGCGCGCTCAAATTGAAGCGGACGGTCTGGGGCTGGTCGGTAAAGTTGCACGCGACGATCACCGACTCTCCATCCCCGGCCTTGCGCAGCCAGGAAAGCACGTGATCGTCCGCGGTGTTGAGCATGATCTCCTGGCCCTCACGAATCGCCGGGTCGTTCTTCTTGAGCGCGATGATCTGCTGATACCAGTGCAGCATCGAATCTGGTTCGCGCTCTTCCGCATCGACATTTACTTTCTTGTAACTGTCCGGAATGGGCAGCCATGTTTTGACTCCAGCTGCCGAAAAACCCGCGTCTGGGCCTGCGTCCCATTGCATGGGCGTCCGCTCGCCGTCCCGCCCCTTCTCTTTTGGCCAGCCCTTAATGCCGATTGGATCGCGCACATCCTCCTTGCGCGTAGGGGGCGTGGTCACCATGCCAATCTCATCGCCGTAGTACATCATGGCGGTGTCGTGCGAGGCGAACAGGACCGCCGCGATCACACGCCCGATGTCGTCGTGGTGCGGACCGTAACCGAACTTCGGCGCTCCCCCGGCGCCGCTCTGATACCGGTCCCAGCGCGCATTGTCGTGATTATCGAAGACGAAAAGCGGTTCATCGCCCTCAAGGCCGGTCTCAGCCTCGTTGATGCGCTTGCGGAATAGCGCCACATCGAACTTGTTGATGAATCCCACTTGCATGTCCATGGGCAGTTGCAGCTCATCGTTGTTCGCGCCGTACATCTTGCGCAGATCGCTGATCGAGCGCAGGTAGGTTTCGCCGATCAGCACCACCTTGTGTTCGCCCGCCATGTCGGTGGCCCGTCGCAGTTCACGCAAAACATCGTGTACCTCGGGAAGGTTGTCGGTGTAGATGTTCTTCACCTCTTTATCGCCATAGGCGTCGATGCGCGGCTTGCCCCCGGGCCCGAGCACGTATGGCTCGTCGCGATCCTGCGGATCCTCGAACAACGCGGTAATCGCGTCCAGGCGGAAGCCGGCCACGCCGCGGCTGACCCACAGCCGCGCCACGTCGTACATCGCTTGACGTACCTGGGGATTGCTCCAGTTCAGATCTGGCTGCTGCACGTAGAATTCGTGGTAGTAGTACTGCTGGCGCGCCGCATCCCACTGCCACGCGGACCCGCCGAAATCCGATATCCAGTTGTTGGGCGGCTCGCGATGGCCGTCGACCATCTTCGCGTCCCGCCACATATACCAGTCGGCCTTGGAGTTGGTCCGCGAACTTGCCGACTCCTTAAACCAGGGGTGCTGGTCTGAGGTATGGTTCAGTACCAGGTCCATGATGATGCCGATGTTTCGCTTCTTCGCTTCGCCAACCAGACGGCTGAAATCGGCCAGGTTTCCATACTGCGGGTCGATGGTTGTGTAGTCGCTGATGTCGTAGCCGAAATCTACCTGCGGCGAAGGATAGATGGGCGTGAGCCAGATGGCATCGACCCCGAGTTTCTGCAAGTAATCGAGGCGCGAGGTGATGCCGTTCAGATCTCCTATGCCGTCGCCGTTCGAGTCCTGAAAACTGCGCGGATAGATTTCGTAAATCACCGCATTCTTCCACCAGGTGGTGCTCTTCGCACCCTGCCCGCTCTGTGCGGCCGGGGCCTCCGCCTGTTGAGCAGGCGTTTGCCGCGTCGCGCTCCACAGAAATGCGGATAGCAGCAAAAGAATCGACCCGGTCTTCTTCATGATTGGCTCCTTACCCATCGCTTGAAATCGCCGATTCGGCATCCCTTCTCCGAGAGACAGGCCGAACCGTGTCGAATACTACCACAATCCACGATCACTGCCGGGGAAGCCGGGCCAGATTGGCGCGCGCCTGCGCATGGTTGGGAGCAAGCTGCAAGGCGCGTTGAAAATCCGCACGTGCCGCGGCTGTCTTGCCCGTGCGCGCTTCGAGCACGCCCAGATTGTTCCAGCCGTCCGCGTCGTTCGGTTGCAAGTGCAGTGCCTGGTCTTGCTCTTCGATCGCCTGTTGCAATTCGCCCGTCCCAGCCAGAACCTGCGCGAGCAATGCGTGCAAATTCGCATCATTGGGCTTCAACTGCACTGCCGCGCGCAGTTGTGTCAGCGCATCGCCCTGACGGCCTGACTGCGCCAGGGCCAAAGCCAGCCGCTCGCGCGTATCCACGTCGTCGGGGCGCTCCGCGCTGGCCTTTTCAAGCAGATCGACTGCACGCTCCGGAGGGCTTTGCTCGATTGCCATTTCCCCCAAATGATAGAGCGCCGTAAAACTGCTCGGATCGAGTTCGAGCGCGCGTTCAAACTCCGCCTCAGCCGATTGAGAATCGCCTTCGCCGTCGAGCGCGACGCCCAGTCCGCTGTGCGTCTCAGCATCGCCCGGGCACTGTCCAAGCATGGTCCGGAACTGCGTCTCGGCCCGCGAGAATTCGCTCTGCTTCAGCTCCAATCCCGCCAGGTTGAATTGAGCATCGCAGGTGTCAGTCCCTGCAGTAATGGCCTGCTCAAACGCTTCTTCGGCTCCGCGACCGTCGCCTGCGTTTTCCAGTGCGGCGCCCAGGCTGTTGAGCGTGCGAGCATCGCCGGGATGCGCCGCCAGCAGCTTGCGATATTCCGCTGCGGCCTCTGAATAGTGGCCGAGGCCGGCCAGAGCTGAGGCCAGGTTGTACATCGCAATCGTGTCCCCCGGATTCTCGTCCACGCGATGCTCCATCCATGCCTCCTCCAGAAGCAAGCGCGGATCCGGACCGCCTTTGGGCACATTCACCGGCAGGACCTGAATCCAGAGATGCGCCATTTCGTCCACGGAACGGTTGCCGGCTCGCACGCGGATCGGCGGAGTGTTCGGATTGTGAATATTCTCCGCGGAGTTGTCGTAGACATAATGCATGTGCAGCACGGTCCCGCGCGGAAGGAAAATGGGATCCCGGTACCGATAGACCGACTGCCGGTCTATGTCCCAGTTCGCAATCCGGATCAGCCATTTCTTCCGCCCGTTCGGCAGGATTGCCCAGCCATCGAGCTCCTTGCCCAGGTAGTGCGCGTGAGGATAAATCCCGAAGACGTTCACATCTACCGGCAGCTTCATTTCGTCCTGCACCACGAAGTTCCTGTCCCCGGCCGGAATATCCAGGTCTCGGTCGTCTTCAAGTTGCAGCAGCATGGGGTGTTTCGTCGCCGGCTGTGAAGTAAAATACAAGCCGATCTGCGCGCTGATCGTTTCCGGCTTGCCGCTGGGTTTCAGGTGCATGTTGAGGATAAGGTCGTTGCCCGCATCCAGCCGCCACGGCATTCCCTCCGGTTCTTCCAGCACCGGCGTGTCCGGCTTCCAGAACAGAAAATGGCTGTCGGGTTCGAAGCTGTTGCCCGCGTCGAGCTCGAGTTCCATGCCCGGAACTCCATCCTCCCAGTCTGTGGGGTGCCGGCGACGGAACGAAGCCGTGCGATCGATCAGCACGTTGGCGTGGTGCACCACTTGGGGCGCACTGGGCAGAATCTCCATGGCGCGAATGTAATGCGTCTGCGCCAGCGGATACGGCAGCACGAAATTGCGAAAAACATCGCTTCCCGAAGCCGCCAGCATGTAAGGACGCTTGATGCTGAGGATCAGATCGGGTTTCCCCAGCTGCCAGGTCGCGTCGTAGTGTGGCGCCGGCGGAGCGGCGGAAACGTCGCCTTCCTCCATCCCGGACTCAACCCACTTGCGGATCAGGGTCACCTGCTCATCGCTCAGCCGGCGCGCGCCGGCAAATTCGCCGTACCCCGGCGACGGCAGCCACGGTGGCATAAAACGCGACTGGGTTGCCTGCATCATCTGCGGCCCCCGGCGAAATGCCTCGCGAAACGTGAGCAGGCTGAAGGGACCGCTTCCTCCCGGGTGATGGCAGGTGGTGCAGTTCTGGTAGACGATGCCTGCAATCTGCCCGCTCCAGGTAACGCGAGCCTCTGCTGCGCGCATGGTGTGGCGCGGATGCAGTCTCGAAAACAACACGCAGAAGAAGAGAACCAGCGTTATGCAGCGCAGAAATCTCATGGTGCGTTGCGCGGAACAATCGAGCAGCCGACAGGCGGACCATCCGGTTGGGGAACGGGTTCACGCGCCAGCACCGCGTGAATGGCCAACTCCAGGTCGTGCCTCGTGGCCGCCGGCCGTTCCTGCCCCAGCGTGACGTAGCGGTCGTCGATGCGTCCCCGATACACTTCGCGCAGGCCTGCCAGGAAGGGAATTAAGACGGCAACCTCGGGCGTCATCGTCGCATGCGCCATGCGCGTCAGCCGTTGATCCGTATCCAGCACTGAATCCGCGTGAATGTTGAACTGTACATCGTGTTGCCGCACCGCTGCCGCCGTGTCTCCGGGATTGGGATATACCCACCAGAAACGCACGCCCTGGGGCGCGAACTCCCGATCCAGCCGCTCCATCTCCGGAATGTAGCGATTTGCAATCGGACAATCCGACGCGGCAAAAAACAGCACCACCGCTTTCGTTCCGGGAGGCGCAATCTGTTCCACGGAATGACCGTTCAAGTCCGTGCCCCATGGCTCCGCGGCCCGCGCCATCATCGACAGGCAGCAAAGCAGAATCACTGCTGCGCGCAATGCCATAGCTCTGAACTTTACCACGCTGCCGTGCAAAGATGAAATTCGCCCGCCGCGCTGCAGCATGTCATAAATAAAAGTAAAATGGCGTGGTATCTTTGCTCCCCATGATTCGCCTGTGCCTGCCGATTTCCCCGCGCGGAGTCCCCCTCCTGCTTGTGATTGCCGGAATCATGACAATCTGCTGGGTCGCCGCAAGCGCGCCGCCCAACGCGGAGTCGCAAAGCTCCGGCGCAGCTTTTCCCGCGCAGCCCACCGATCCTGACACGGTGTGCGCCCCGTGCCATCAGCGCATTTTTGATTCCTGGAAGCGTACGCCCATGGCGCACGCCAGCGGTCCCGCGGTTGAGGGCTTTATTCCCGCCGATTTCACCCACGCTGCCTCCGGCGTTCACTACCGCATTGTTCTCGACCAGGGCCAGGTGTGGCTCTCTTACCAGCGGCCCAATGCACCGCCCGGCAGAGAGCTGAACGGCAGGCAATTGCTGCTCTTTTACCTCGGCTCGGGACGGCGCGGACGCACCTGGCTCTATCAACGCGAAGGTTACTGGTACGAAATCCCCATCAACTGGTACGCCAAAAAGCACATCTGGGACATGACTCCGAATTTTCTCAACACACGCGAGATGCCCTTCACGCTGCCCGTCGACCCGGGATGCCTGCACTGTCACGCGAGCAACGTCGCAAAATCGTTGCCCGACGCCAGAAATCATTTCGCTGGGCCGCCGTTTCCACGCGGCGGCATCACCTGCCAGTCCTGTCACGGCGATCCGGCACAACACCTGGCCCACAACGGGCGGGCACCCATCCTCAATCCTGCCAACCTCGACCCCGTTCGCCGCGAATCGGTCTGTCTCGAATGCCATCTGGAAGGTGAAGTGGCCGTGGTCAAACTGGGGCGAAACATGGGCGCCTTTCGGCCTGGCGACAATCTCTTCGACGATGCGGTCTTCTTCGAAGATGGCCGCAGAGCCGGCCCCGGCGGCCGCGCCACCAGCCAATGGGAATCGCTGCTGGAGAGCGCCTGCAAGCGCGCCAGCGGCGATCGCCTCACCTGCACTACGTGTCACGACCCGCACGCGTCGCTCGCCGCCCAGGATCGCATCGCCGCTTACCGCAGCCGCTGCCTTGCCTGCCACACGACCCTCGCGACCCACCATCACGAGGAGAATCCCGACTGCACCTCCTGCCATATGCCCCGCGAAGAAACCGAGGACATTGCGCACGAGCAGGTCACCGATCATCGCATCCAGATTGTTTCAAAGCCTTTTACAAGCCCGCGTACCGACCAGGAGTTGGTGCCCATCGGCGGCGTCCACCCCGATGCGCGCGACGAAGGAATCGCCTGGGCCCAGCTCGCTCTGCGCGGCGATCGCGCCGCCGGCGAGCGCGCAATGCAGCTGCTGCTCAAGGCCGAAGCCTCCGATCCGGCCCAGGCAAGCGATACTGAATTGCACACCCAGCTGGGATTTCTCGAACAGGAAAGCAGCAACCGCGAGCGCGCGAAATCGGAGTACCGGGCTGCGCTGCAGGCCAACCCTCTGAACGGGACCGCTTCCGGAGACCTTGCCGTTCTCGACGCGCAAGCCGGGGATTTTGCCGCCGCCCTCCCGCTCTGGCAGACGGCATTTGACCACGATCCGGGGGCCAGCGCAGCAGGCATCGATCTCGCCGTCGCCCAGTGCCGCCTCGGTCAAACCGCCGCAGCCGCGCAGACTCTTATGCGCGTGCTGCTTTTTTCTCCCGACAACGATGCCGCCCGGCGCTTCTCTCTGGCGCTCAATGCAGGCACCCAGCAGTGCGGCAAGCCATAAACCGGCAGAGCGCCGCGGCCAGTGCCCCGGGCAATAGCAGTTCGGAGCAGGCCCCGGTCAAAATCGGGTACCATCATTAGGCTGGAATCAACATGCCTCTGCCTTTCCCTAAGGCCTCGTTTCTGCTCGGCTTGGCTCTCGCACTCCTGCTCCTGCCATCCGCACCATGCCACGCCCAGGATTCCTCCGCATGCCTGCAGCGGGCCGATGCCGATTATCGCGACGGCGCGGCGGCGGTTTCGCGCAACGATCTGAAGCAGGCGCGTGATGATTTCGAAAATGTCGTTCGCCTTGCTCCCTCGCTCGAGCTCGGCCACAGCGCGCTCGGCGCAGTCTTGGTTAGGATGGGAGACACCAATGCAGGCGTTCGCGAGCTCGAGAAGGCTCTGGCCATGCAGGCCGACGACGCAAGTGCGCTGCAAAACCTGGCCCTGGCTTTGGAACAGAACGGTCAGCCGGCCAAAGCGCTTCCCTGGTTCTCCAGACTTGATGCAACGTATCGAGCTGATAATCGCGCGCTTCCGGCGGCAGTTCTCGCGCCATGGGCTCGGGCCCTTGCAGCCACGCGTCAGTTCGACCAGGCGTTGATGAAAATGAGGCAGGCCATTGCGGAAGCGCCAAAAAATGCGCAGTTCGAAGATGACTTGGGATCAATTTATGCGCAACAGGCGGACTGGAAAGATGCGCAGCGCGCCTTCAGCTCGGCACTCGTGCTCGATCCAGATCTTGCAACGGCGCATCTCCACTTGGGGATAGCCCTCGAGACCGAACACCAGCCCGGCGCGGTGGGCGAATTGCAAACGGCTTACCGGCTCGCGCCCCGGAATACAGAGATTGCAATGGCGCTGGCTCAGGTCCTGATGGCGATGGGAGACGATCGCAATGTGATTCCCGTGCTCCAGCACGTGCTCGAACTCCATCCGGCGTCGACGGCTGCAATGTACCAGCTCGGCCTGGCCTTGCAGCGCACCAATCGGGTGAAGGATGCAATTCCCTTGTTTGAGAAGGCAGAAGCTGCGGAGCCGGGGAATGCGGAAATCCTCGACAACCTCGGTATGGCGCTCTGTCAGTTACAGCAGTCGAAAGATGCCCTTCCCGTTCTGCAAAAGGCCGTGGCGATGGCGCCGAAAAACCCCACCGTGCATGAGAATCTTGCCGCTGCCTTTATTCAACTCAGCCGGCTGGACGACGCCATCGCCCAGCTGCGTGCCGCCATCAGCCTCGCTCCGGACCGGTCGCAGTTGCATTACGACCTCGCGCTGGCTTTGAAGATGAAGGACGATGCCGCGGAAGCCATCCCGGAGTTCGAAACCGCAGAGAAGATGGATCCCTCGGCGCCGGAAGCCCCTTACGCGTTGGGCATGCTGTATCTGCAGGCCGGCCGCTATGCCGACGCGGAACGGGAAATGAACGTGTCGCTCCGCCTTCGGCCCGCAAATGGCGATGGTTGGGCCACCCTGGGAAGCGTTTACAACCATCTCGACAAACTTCCCGAAGCAGCATCGGCTCTCCAGGAAGCGATCCGGCAGCGGCCCGATCAGCCTGACTCCTATCTTTTGCTGGCTGCAGTGCTCGTGAAGCTCAATCAGCCCGCTCAAGCCGCCCAGGAGCGCAAGAAAGCTGCGGATTTGATGCGCCTGAATATGAATCGGCAAAGAGCCGAAGTTTCCACCAACTCAGGGAACGATCTGATGAAAAACGGAAAGCTGGATGACGCCGCTGTGGAGTTTCGAGATGCCATCAGTTACGATCCCAATTACGCCGAAGCTCATCTCGGCCTGGCGAACGCACTGCAGCAATTGGGCAGTTCGGCTGAGGCTGCGGCCGAAAGGCAAAAAGCCGCAGCCCTGGAGAAATCCCTCGCCAACAAGCCATGAACAAGCACTTGTCTTGCGACGGGGCCCGCACAGGTTTTTCTATCGAGAGCAGCAACCGGTTTGTTATAGTGTGATGAGCCTCCTGAGCCTGTTTCGCATCTCTTGATCCTCAGAAGCGCCTAATCAAGCTGATGGGCTCGTTCTTCCCCACGAAGCCATGAGAACTGCACACCGGTGCGTCCTTCTCGCCATCCTGATTTTGTCAGGAGGGTCGGGCTTGTCTCTGGCTGCAGCTTCATCCGATCAAGATCACAAGACGCAGCCCTCGAACAGCCGCGCGGCCTACGACCAATCAGTTCGTGATTCGTATAGTTTTCCTTTTGGAGGCGACGCCATTGCAATGCCGGGAAACGCAACTGCCGAAGGCGGCGAATTTCTTCCTGCTGGCGCATTCCCCGACGCCGCCTATTGCGGCCACTGCCATCAGGAAGCCTTTCACCAGTGGCGCGAGGCGCTGCACGCCAATTCGTTCCGCGCTCCTTTCTATCGCGCCAGCGTGAATATATTAATCCGCACCCGCGGAATCGAGTTTGCGCGTCACTGCGACAGTTGCCACAATCCGATCGCAGTTCTCTCCGGCGCTCTCAATCCAGGCTCCGCTTTGGATCGCTCGTTCGACCGCGATGGCGTCACCTGCATGGTCTGTCACTCCATCCAGAGCATCCCGAGCAAGCTGGGAAATGGCAGCTTTGTCATGGGCGTGCCTGCCGTTCTGGTTGATGGCCAGGGAAATCGCATCCCCGGAATCGTCCCCGATTCGGAAATCCTCGCCCATCTCGACCGTCACGTAAAGGCCGTCATGCAGGATTTCTATCGCAGTTCCGTCTTCTGCTCGGCCTGTCACAAGGCGAACCTTCCGCCACAGTTGAACCACTACAAGTGGATTCGCGCTTTCAGCACCTACGACGAGTGGCAGGATTCCAAATTCTCGCAACAGAATCCGCTCACTTTCTATTCAGCCGATATCAAAACCTGCCAGAACTGCCATATGGAGCGCGTGAACGCATCGCTGCCCGACTATGGCGCCGTTCCAGGAACGTTGGCTTCTCATCGATGGCTCGCGGGCAACACCGCCGTTCCGTTCTATTACAAATTCGAAGAGCAACTCGACCAAACCATAGCCTTCCTTAAAAGTGGAGACTATCTCAACGTCGATCTCTTCGGTCTCAAAATGGACGACGGCAGGATGATTGCACCTCTGGGCTCGACACCATTCCACCTCGATCGGGGCACAACTGCGGAAGCGTATGTTGTGCTGCAGAACAAGAACATCGGCCACTCGCTGCTTCCCGAGGTGCGCGACCTTTACCAGGCATGGATTCAGTTCACAGTCACCGACGGCGCCGGAGCCAAGGTTTATGAGAGCGGGTTTCTCGAGCCCGATGGCACGCTCGATGAGCGCGCCCACACCTTTAACAATCGTCCGGTGGACGCAAACGGCGATTTCGTCGACAACCACACCGTCTGGACAATTCACTCCGTAGCTTACGACAATACCATTCAGGCCGGCAGGTCCACGCTCGTGCGATACCAGTTCCACATACCCGCCGATGCTAAGGGACCGCTGACCATCACGGCGCGCGTGAATTATCGTCACCTTCGGCAAAGCTATCTCAACAACGTCTTTGGCGCGGATCATCCCGCCTATCCGGTTGTCGAGCTTGCCGCAAGGACAAGAACCCTGAACCTTGGCGATAACACCACTTCGCTCCCTCTGGCCGGTGATAATCCCGATTGGATGCGATGGAATAATCTCGGAATCGGGTTACTCGATGAACAGCAATATGCCGATGCTCTTCATGCGTTCGAGCAGGTTGTAAAACTGGCCCCGGGCTACACGGACGGCTATATCAACATCGGCATCGCCTATCTGGCGTGGGAAAAGTATTCCCAGGCGCGCGCTCCTTTGGAGAAGGCGCTGATGATGAGCGCGGACGACCCGCGTGCGCTTTACTATCTGGCCCTTGTCGAACGCCGTGAGCGCCACTCGCAGGCCGAAGTGGCCGATCTCGAGAAAGTGGTTGCGCGCTTCCCGGATTGTCGCGATGCGCGCCGCGAACTGGGAATTTCCTATTACCAGCAGCACCGGAGTACTGAGGCCATGCAGCAGTTTCAGGCGCTTCAGGCAATCGATCCGGATGACCTCGCGGCGCATTACAATCTCGCCATCCTCTATCGCCGTATGGGGATGAAGAAGAAAGCGGCAGAGGAAGCCGCGCTTTATACCATCAAGAGGGTTGATCCAGGGGCGCCAACTTATTCGCTCGATTATCTGCGGCGGCATCCCGAGATCTCCATTGAGAGCGTCCCTTGGCACTTGCATACTGACCCCCAGCAATCGGGCGAAACCGTCGCAGGCAAGCCCTGAAACCGTGGAGAATATTTCCCTTTGAATCGACGCAACTTTATCCGCTCACTCAGTCGCACCGCATTGGTTCTGCCCTTTGCAGAGATCGTTGCTCTGGCCCGGACCAGCCCCCAGGAACCGCAGGCGCCGGGAAATACTTCCCAGAAGATCGGGCCGCAGGAGCGCACTTACGATGCAAAGCCCGCTCCTCCGCCTCCCGGCCCTAAGTCGCCCATCGAGGGAACGCCGCTGGGAGTCAGCTTCGTTGATGTGGTGCATCAGGCCGGCCTGAACGTGGAAACAATCTACGGCGGCGAAGGCACAAACAAGTACTTGCTCGAAACCACCGGCTGCGGCCTGGCATTTTATGACTATGACAACGATGGCTGGGTCGATCTTTTCCTGGTGAATGGTTGGAGGCTCGAAGGGTTTCCGCCGGGCCAGGAACCACACTGCCGGCTCTTCAAAAATAACCGCGACGGCACTTTTACCGATGTAACTGCAGGTTCCGGGCTTGAGCACAAAACGGGCTGGGGTCAGGCATGTTGCGTGGGCGACTTCGATAACGATGGTTTCGACGACTTATTCGTCACGTACTACGGGCAGAATGCCCTGTATCGCAATCACGGCGACGGAACCTTTACGAATGTAACCGAAAAGACAAACCTGATTCAGCCTGGACCCAAAACCAGATGGAACACGGGCTGCACGTTTCTGGATTACGATCGCGATGGCCACCTCGACCTCTTTGTCGCGAACTATGTCGACTTCGACCTCAAAACCGCGCCTCGTCCACAGGACGGCCCCTGCACCTACAAAGGCACTCTGGTAGCTTGCGGTCCGCCCGGTCTTCCCGGCGGCAGAA
>Ga0335072_10009689_pt1 | contig 13884 bp, 13 predicted proteins | sample Lox_Sample_21_FD_206725 | JGI IMG/M metagenome (GOLD analysis project Ga0335072, IMG submission 206725) | Soil microbial communities from Loxahatchee National Wildlife Refuge, Florida, United States - Lox_Sample_2.1 | ecosystem: Environmental > Terrestrial > Soil > Wetlands | place: USA...
CTGACCCAGCGCATGATCTTCGGCACCGACTGGCCCGGCGTGCCGGGCATCGCGCGCAACGCCCGGGCCGTGGCCGAGCTGTGCCCGGACGAGCGGACCGCGTCGCTGGTGCTGGCCGGCAACGCGGCCCGCGTCTATAACCTCAAGCGCGGCGGCTAGCCCGGGCCGCGCAGGCCCGTGGTGTCGGAGGGCGGACGCCGGAACGGGCTGGTCGTGGTGGGGAACTGCTCCTCCGACGTGGTCGTCGGCTGCTCGCTGGTCGACGACGGCGAGAACGGGCTCGCCGCCGCGCCGAACTGGCCGGTCGTCGACGGCGTCGACGGCACCGAGGGGAACGTCACGTCCTGGGTCACCGGGTCGGGCACCGCGTAGGCCTCGGCCGCCTGCTCCTCGGCCAGGGCCGCGTCCCTGACGCCGACCACCGAGAACCGGCCCAGCGCCACCGACGCGCAGAACAGGATCAGCAGGCCGGTGCCGGTGAAGAACCCGAGCTGCTCGAGGAACTGCCGCGTCGCCGACGACAGCGACCCGACCGAGCCGGTGAGCGGGCTGCCCGGGCGGATCGAGCCGTTCGTCACCACCAGCGGCATGACCGAGCCGCCGACGACGAACCAGGCCCCGCCGAGCAGACCGAGGATGGCGCCGATGCAGCCGGTCGCGCGGTGCGAGGCGGCCACCACCATCAGGCCGCCGAGCAGGGCGGCCGCGCCCGGCACGATCGACAGCCAGAGCCGGCCGGAGGTGTAGGCCCAGGCCTTGTCCGGCGTGTAGGCATAACGGAAGTACGGTCCGACGAACGGGGCCAGGCCGCCCCAGGCGCCCAGCAGGATCAGCAGCACTCCGGTCACACCGCCGCGACTGCGCGGAATCCGGGCCACGCCAGCCATAGCGCTCACTCCCTCCGTAATCGGAGGATTAAGACTCGCACAAGTTGGGTACCCGGTGGGCGGCCCATTATGCAAAGGCCTGGTAAATGCGGGGATACGCCGCCCCCAGCACAGGCCGGGACGCCGCCGCGGGCAGGTATGGTCACGCTCGTGGACCCGCGCAGGCTTGTTCCGCGGACCGACGTGGTCCTGACCGACCCACGGCTGACCGCCGCGCAGCGCCGGCTCGGCCGCGGGCGCGTCCTGGCCGCCGTTCGCGAGGCCCAGGATCAGGCCAGGTCGGGCAGCATCGCGGCGGCACAGGTGGCCGACGAGGCGCTGGCCGCGCTGCCCGCGCTGGCCACCACGCTGACCCCGGTGATCAACGCGACCGGCGTTCTGCTGCACACCAACCTGGGCCGGGCGCAGCTGTCGGCGGCCGCCCGGGAGGCGGTCATCGCCGCCGCGGGCAGCACGGACGTGGAGTTCGACCTGGCCACGGGGACCAGGAGCCGTCGCGGCCGGGGCGCGCTGGAGGCGCTGCGGCGCGCGGTGCCCGCCGCGGAGGCCGTGCACGTGGTGAACAACAACGCGGCGGCGCTGGTGCTCGCGGCCACCGCGCTCGCGGCCGGCCGGGAGATCGTGGTCAGCCGCGGTGAGCTGATCGAGATCGGCGATGGCTTCCGGCTTCCGGACCTGCTCTGCTCGACCGGGGCCCGGATCCGCGAGGTCGGCACGACCAACCGCACGTCGGCGGCGGACTATGCGGCCGCGATCGGGCCGGACACGGCGTTCGTGCTCAAGGTGCACCCGTCCAACTACCGGATCGAGGGCTTCACGGCCAGTGCGAGCGTGGCCGAGCTGGCCGGGCTCGGCGTGCCGCTGGTCGGCGACATCGGCTCCGGGCTGCTCACGCCGCACCAGGCCATCCCCGACGAGCCGGACGCCGACTCCTGGCTGCGCGCCGGAGCGGACCTGGTCACCGCCAGCGGCGACAAGCTGCTGGGCGGCCCGCAGGCGGGACTGCTGCTCGGCCGGGGCGACCTGGTCAAGAGCCTGGCCCGGCATCCGCTGGCCCGGGCCCTGCGGGTGGACAAGCTCACGCTGGCCGCGCTCGAGGCGACCATCGACGGGCCCCCGGCCCCGGTCAGCGAGGCGCTGGCGGCCGACGCCGCCGGGCTGACCGCCCGCGCCGAGCGCCTGGCGCGAGCCGCGGCGCAGGCCGGAGCCGACTGCCGGGCGGTGGCCAGCGCCGCGACCGTGGGCGGCGGGGGCGCGCCCGGTGTCACGCTGCCGAGCGCCGCGCTGAGCCTGCCCGAGGACCTGGCGCCGGTGCTGCGGGCCGGACCCGCGGTGCGGCGCGGCGAGGTCACGGCGGTGGTCGGCCGGGTCGAGAACGGGCGGCTGCTGCTCGACCTGCGCGCCGTGCCCCCCGAGGACGATGAGCGGCTCGCCGCGGCGGTGATCGCGGCCTCCGGCCGGCCGGATCGTGCGTGACATGCAAGTCATCGCGACCGCGGGTCACGTGGATCACGGCAAGTCGACCCTCATCCGTGCGCTGACCGGCATGGACCCGGACCGCTGGGAGGCCGAGCGGCGCCGGGGCCTGACCATCGACCTCGGCTACGCCTGGCTGACCCTGCCCTCAGGCGAGCGGATCGCCTTCGTCGACGTGCCCGGCCACGAGCGGTTCGTGCCGAACATGCTGGCCGGCGTGGGCCCGGTCCCGGCCGTGCTGTTCGTGGTGGCCGCCGACGAAGGCTGGAAGCCGCAGTCGACCGAGCACCTGGCCGTCGTCGACGCGCTGGGCATCCGCCGCGGCCTGCTGGTCGTCACCCGCAGCGATCTCGCCGATCCGGGCCCGGCCCTGTCCGAGGCGGGCCGGCTGATCTCCGCGTCCAGCCTGGGTCAGGTGGAGTCGCTGGCGGTGAGCGCGGTCACCGGGGAGGGCCTGCCGGGGCTGGTCGACGCGCTGGGCCGGCTGGCCGGCAGCCTGCCGGCGCCGGATCCGGGCGCCCCGGTCCGGATCTGGGTGGACCGGGCGTTCAGCATGGCGGGCAGCGGCACGGTGGTGACCGGCACGCTTCCGGCCGGGACCGTGCGCCGCGGCGATGAGCTGGTGGTCACGCCCTCGATGCGGCCGGTGCGGGTCCGCGGCATCCAGGCCCTCGGCGAGTCCGTCGAGGAGCTGACCGGCCCGGCCCGGGCGGCGCTGAACCTGCGCGGCACCAGCCACGAACGGCTCGGCCGGGGCGCGGCCCTGGTCCAGCCGGGCCGCTGGACGCTCACCGACGTCATCGACGTCCGGCTGGCCGAACCCGCATCGGGCCCGGGTGAGCCGGCCTCGGGGCCACGGCTGCCGAAAACGCTGACCCTGCACACCGGGGCGGCCAAGACGGTGGCCAGGGTGCGCCAGCTCGGCGGCTGGATCGCCCGGCTCACCCTGCGCGAGCCGCTCCCGCTGCACGTCGGCGACCACGTGCTGCTGCGCGACCCCGGGGCCAGCCGCCCGGCCGGGCCCGCGGCGCCCGCGCCCGCGCCGGACGGGCGGCCGGCGCCGCGCCCGGGGTGCGACCCGGCCGTGTACGGGGCCGTCGTGCTCGACGTCACGCCCCCGCCGCTCATCCGCCGCGGCGCGGGCGCGTCCGCCGCGGCCGAGCTCGGCTCCTGGCCCGATGCGCCGACCGCGCGCGACCTGCTGCGCCGGCACGGCCTGCTGCGCGCGAGCTCGCTGCTGGCCATGGGCATCAGCGAGCACCCGGAGCCGGTCTGCGGCGAATGGCTGGCCGATCCCGGTCACTGGTCCGAGCTGAGCAACCGCCTGGGCGAGGCGGTCGCCGCGCACGTCGGCCGGGAGCCGCTGGCTCCGGGCCTGCCGACGGACGCGGCCCGGTCCGCGCTCGGGCTGCCCGATCGCCGGCTGGTCGACGCCCTGGTACAGCCGCCGCTGCGGATCAAGGACGGGCTGGTCCACATCCCCCCGGCCGAGGGCAACGGCCCGGCGCCCGACCTGCCGCCCACGGTGGTGGCCGCGGTGCGGGTGCTGCTGGCCGACCTGGAGGCCGCCCCGTTCGCCTCACCCGACGCCGACCGGCTGCGTCACCTCGGCCTTGACCTGCGGGCGATCGCCGCCGCCGAGCGAGCCGGGCTGCTGCTGCGGGTCAGCGACCACATCGTGCTCGCCCCCGGCGCCGACGCGGTGGCCGGCCGGATCCTGGCCGGCCTGCCGCAGCCGTTCACGGCGGCGCAGGCCAGGGTGGCACTGCAGACCACCCGCCGGGTCGCCATCCCGCTGCTGGAGTTCCTCGACCGGGCCGGCGTCACGTTGCGCCTGCCCGACGACCGGCGCACGATGGTCAGCCGGCCGGACGGCTGAACCGCGTCGCCGACCAGGTGCCGGGCTCGGCCGGGGGCTCGCCGGTCGAGATCCAGCGCGCCAGCACGGCCGCGGTCGCGGGGGCGTTGAGTATCCCGGTGCGGAAGTGCCCGGAGGTGAGCCAGGCGTTGTCCAGGCCGGGGACCCGGTCGATGACCGGCCGCCGGTCGGGATGGCGCGGCCGGAAGCAGCACCACTGGTAGGCGATGCCCAGGCCCTTGGCCGCGGGCAGCGCGGCGGCCAGCCCGTCCATGATCGACTGGATCACGTCCGGCTGGACGGCGGGATCCTCGTCGCCGATGTCGAACGTGCCGCCGGCCAGCAGCCGCCCGTCCTCGAGTTGAGTGGCCACCGGCGCCACGATGCCGGGCAGCCGGACCGAGCTCACGTCGGTGACCAGCAGGTGTCCCTTGACCCGGTCCGACGGGATCGTCATCGGCAGGCCGTCGAGCACCGGCGGCTGGCCGGTGGCGAAGACCACGGCGCCGGGATCGATCTCGCCGGCCGACGTGGCCACGGTCACCAGCCGGTCGCCGCGGATGGTCACGCCGGTGGCGGCCACGCCGGTGGCGACGGCGGGCAGGTCCGCGGCCAGCCGGGCCAGGGCCCGCAGCGGGTTGACCCGGGCCTGGTGCCGGATCAGCGCGCCCTCCATGGACCGGGCCAGGTTCGGAATCAGCCGCTCGACCTGCCCCGGGGCCAGCCATTCCACCGCCGGGGGCTGGTGCGCGGCGAACCCGCCGGGATGCGGCGCCAGCCCGATCCAGTCGATGTCGACCAGCCCCACTCCGTGCGGCAGCCGCTGCTCGAGCTCGCGCCAGCGCTCCAGGCTGGCCTGCTCGAGGTCCACGAGCGGCTCCGGGTCGCTCCACCGGTGCGGCTCGGGGATCAGCAGGCCGCTGGCGCCGCCGGTGGCGCCGGTGCCGAGACGGCCGGTTTCGATCAGCAGCACGGAGCCCAGCCCGGCCTCGGCGGCGGCCGCGGCCGCGGCGATGCCCATGATCCCGCCGCCGACGACCAGGATGTCCGGGCGCGAATCGGGGATCTCCCCGTGGCCGCGGCCGAGGGTCGCGCGCTCATCCGCGGTGAGCTGATCGCGCCAGATGGCACCGTCCACAGTCATGCCCCCGTTATATCGTCATGCGCCGGTAGCGCCGAGTTAACTGGCTTCGAACACGCCTCGCGCAGACTAGCGGCATGACCTCACCAACCGGCGCCGAGCCTGCCCGGCTGCGGATCGCCCTGATCGCACACGACAACAAAAAGGCCGACCTGCGCGAGTGGGCCAGGTTCAACCGCTCGGTGCTGGCCCGGCAGCGCCTGTTCGCAACCGGCACCACCGGCCGGCTGCTCGCCGACGACCTCGGGCTGCGGATCACCTGCGTCCAGAGCGGCCCGCTGGGCGGCGACCAGCAGATCGGCGCGAGGATCGCGGAGGGCGACATCGACATGCTGATCTTCTTCTGGGACCCGCTCGAGCCCCAGCCCCACGACCCCGACGTCAAGGCCCTGCTGCGGTTGGCGATGGTCTGGAACATCCCGGTCGCGTGCAACCGGGCCAGCGCCGACTTTCTGATCTCGTCGCCGCTGATGGACCGCGGCTACCGGCGCCGCGAGCCCGACTACGGCTCTCGCGTGGCCTGACCGGCGCCCGCATTCGATGAGTCACGGCCGGACCGCGCGTCCTAAGGTCGTAGGCCGGGGCAGGGACCGGAAGCAGGCAGCCGAGCGACAAGGGGCATGTGCATGACGCAGCACAGCGGGGCCGGGGCCGGCACCGGGTTCGACGGCGTCTGGCGGGTGCCGGATGACCAGGTGCGGTCCGGCCGGATCCCCGGTTTCGCGGCCGCGGTCCGGATCGGCGGGCAGGTCCGGATCAGGGCCGGGGGCCGGATGGCCGTCGAGCCGGACAGCCCGCCGATGCGCGAGGACACGCTGTTTCGCATCGCCTCGGTCACCAAGCCGGTCGGGGCCGCGCTCGTGCTCAGCCTGGTCCAGGACGGCGTGCTGGAGCTCGACGAGCCGGTCGCGCGCTGGCTCCCCGAGATGGCGAGCCCGCGCGTCCTGGCCGATCCGGCCGGCCCGCTCGACGACACCGTTCCCGCGCGGCACCCGGTCACGCTGCGGCACCTGCTGACCATGACGTGCGGCTGGGGCGCGGTGCTGGAGCGGAGCCCGCTGCAGGCGGCCATGCGGGAGCAAGGCGTGTCTCCCGGCCCGCTGACCCCGCCGATGTCCGCAGACGAGTTCGCGGCCCGGGTCGCCGCCCTGCCGCTGGCCTTCCAGCCCGGCGAGGGCTGGCTGTACGACACCGGCATGGACCTGGCCGGGATAGCGGCGGCCCGGGCCGCGGGGCGGCCCCTGTCCGGCCTGGTCGCCGAGCGCATCACCGGGCCCCTCGGCATGACGTCCACCGGCTTCATGGCCACGGACGCGGGCCGGCTGGCCACGGCCTACCAGCCGGGCCCGGCCGGGCTCCAGGTGCTCGACCCTCCGGACGGCGCCTTCGCCCGCCCGCCGCACTTCGAGGAGCTCAGCTCCGGCCTGGTGTCCACCGCACCCGACCTGCTGCGGTTCTTCGACGCGCTCGCCGACGGCGGCGGGCCGGTGCTGACCGGGCGCTCCGTCGCGCTGATGACGGCCGACGCGCTCACCGGCGACCAGCGCCGGCAGGCGCTGCCCATCCTGGGCCCCGGCCGCTCCTGGGGCCTGGGCACGGCGATGGACGTCGAGGCGCCCGAGCCGTGGATGGCCCCGGGCCGCTGGGGCTGGGACGGCGGCACCGGCACCACGGCCCGCGTGGACCCCGCGCGCGGCACCGTCGGCGTGTTGCTGACCCAGCGGGCGATGACCGGCCCGCTGGACGGGTTCGACGACTTCTGGGCGGCCGTGGCCGCCGCCGCCTGATCCGGCCGTCACCCGCCCGGCAGGTCGGCGGCCGGCAGGGCCCCGGTCTCGATCGCCTTGGTCACCGCGGCGGTCCGGCCGGAGACGCCGAGCTTGGCGCACGCCCGGACCAGATGGGTCTTGACCGTGGCCTCGCTGATGAACAGCGCCCGGCCGATCTCGGCGTTGGTCATGCCGCGCGCGGCCAGGGCCAGGACCTGCGTCTGCGCGGCGGACAGCGCCTCGGGCCGCGGCGTGCGCATCCGGGTCATCAGCCGCCCGGCGACCCCGGGCGCGAGCACCGTCTCGCCGCGCGCCGCGGCCCTGATCGCGCGGATCAGCTCGGCCCGCGGCGTGTCCTTGAGCAGGTAGCCTGTCGCGCCCGCCTCGACCGCGCGCAGGATGTCGGCGTCGGTGTCGTACGTGGTCAGCACCACGATCCTGGCCTCGGGCCGGTGCCGGGCGATGCGCTCGATCGCGCTCACGCCGTCGCCGTGCGGCATCCGCAGGTCCATCAGGATCACGTCGGGGCGCAGCCGGCCGGCGACGGTGACCGCCTCGTCGCCCGAACCCGCCTCGCCGACCACGTCGATGCCCGGCTCGGCGGCCAGCATCCCGCGCAGGCCCTCGCGGACCACGGGATGGTCGTCGGCCAGCAGCACCCGGATCGCCGGGCCCGGCTTTCCTGGTTCGCTCATGCCGGCACCTCAACGCTCACCGACGTGCCCGCGCCCGGCGCGCTGCACACGGTCAGGCGCCCGCCCGCCTCGGTGACCCGGGTGCGCATGCCGCGCAGGCCGTATCCGCCGTTGCCGTCGGCCGGGCCGGCATCGGCCGGGCCAAAATGGGTCGCGTCAAACCCGGCGCCGTCATCGCCGATCTCCAGGCGCACGTCGTCCGGGCCGTAGCTCAGCCGGACCCAGGCGCGCTGGGCCCGGGCGTGCTTGCGGACGTTGGCCAGCGCCTCCTGGCACACCCGCAGCAGCATCACCTCGGCGCCGGTGGCCAGCGGCCTGGGCGACCCGCCGACCACGAAGTCGGCGCCGCCGCCGAGCTGGGCCGCCGCCTGGTTCGCGAGCCTGCGCAGCGCCTCGTCGAGCTTTCCGCCGTCGAGCTGGGCCGGCGCCAGCGCGGCCACCAGCGCTCTGGAATCGGCCAGGTTCTCCCGTGCGGTCTCCTCGGCGAGCGCGAGGTGGCGCCGGGCCGCGGCGGCGTCGCGGCCGATCTCGGACCCGGCGGCCTGGATCAGCATGACGATGCTGGTGCAGCCCTGAGCGATCGTGTCGTGGATCTCGCCCGCCAGCCGCTGCCGCTCGGCGAGCATCCCGGCCTCGCGGTTCGCCTCGGCCAGCTCGGCCCGGGTCGACTGCAACTGCTGAATGAGCTCGGCCCGTTCCTGGCTCTGGTGCACGATCCTGATCACGTAGCCGCCCACCGCGATCGAGGCGACGACGCCGAACACGGTGAACGCGATGGCGATGATCACGTACGGCTGGCCTGGCGACCGGTAGAAAAGCAGCGCCCCGCCGATCACGTTGACGGCAACCGCCGCCGCCATGGCCGGACGCGGCGCGGCGACGTGGAAGCAGTGCGGGCACAGCGCGAACGCCAGCAGCCAGGAGTTCAGGTCCTGGCTCTGCGCCACGGCGAACAGCAGGATCAGCGCGGCCAGGTAGGCGAGGCCGCCTCGCGTGTCGGCCTCGGCCCGCATCAGCCGGCGCCCGGCCGCCACATAGAGCACGGCCATCGCGGCCAGCGCGGCCGTGGCGACGATGCGCTGCGCGACGGAGGGCCAGTTGACCCAGACCAGGACCACGGTGCCGGCCAGGACCAGGCCGTGGAATATATCCCAGCGCCGCAGGTCGTCCTTCCAGGCATCCTGGCCGCCACCCGGCACGGTCAGCCGTCCCGGCTGCTGCGCCAGCGGAAGGTCGTCAGGCACAGCACCAATCCTGCGACAATCCAGGCCAGCAGCACCAGCGCGATCCGGCCGTGCTCCCAGGAGCCGGCGGGCTCGAGCACCACCGCCCGCTGCGGCAGGAACACCGAGCGCAGGCCCTGGCAGATCCACTTGAGCGGGAAGAACGATGCGATGTCCCGCAGCCAGGGCGGCACCAGCGTGGCCGGCACGTAGACGCCGGAGATGAACTGCAGCACGGTGAACGGCAGCATGATCACCGCCGGCGCGCTGCGGGCCGAGCGCGGGATGCTGCTGATCGCGATGCCGAGCAGCGAGAAGCACACCGTCCCGAGCACGAACACCCAGGCAAAGGTCCACCAGCGTTCCGCCGACGAGGGCAGGTGCAGGTTGTCGATCAGCATCCCGACCACGACCAGCAGCGCGGTCTCGGCCACCGTGCACACCAGGACCAGGCCGGTCTTCCCGATGAAGTACGCCCACCGGTTCATCGGCGTGCCGTACAGCCGCTTGAGCATGCCCTGGTCGCGCTCGGTGGCGATGCCGATACCCAGGTACTGGAAGCTGGTCGCGGCGATCCCGCCGCCGACCAGGCCGGCCGCGAACAGCGTGCCAACCGACAAGCCGTGGGCCGCCGCCTGGCCGCGGAAGATCGAGCCCAGCATCACCAGCAGCACCGCGGGCAGCGAGAACACGAACACCACCGACTGCTTGTCCCGGAAGAACACCTTGAGCTCAAAGCTCACCCGGGCCAGGCCGCTGCGCCAGGCGCCGGGCAGCGCCGGGGCGGCGCTGGCGGGCTGGGCCGGCGCGGCGGGCCGCGCCATCTCGATGCTCATAGCTCGTCTCCGATCAGCTCCAGGTAAATGTCCTCCAGCGTGGGGCGGGTCACGGTCAGGCCCGGCACCTCGCCGCCGAAGCGCGCGCCCAGCTCGGCCACCACCCGGGTCGGCTCGCCGGTCTGCACGCGGCCCGGCCCGTCGTCGCCCAGCCAGGCCACCGTCGCCGCCCGCGCGGCCCGCCCGCCGAGATCGGCCGGGTTCCCCGTGGCCCGGATCTGCCCGCCGGCGATCACCGCGACGCGGTCGGCCAGGGTCTCGGCCTCGTCCAGGTAGTGGGTGGTCAGCAGGATCGTGACCCCGCCGGAGGACAGGCTGGAGATCAGTTGCCAGAACTGGCGGCGGGCCTCGGGATCGAACCCGGTGGTCGGCTCGTCCAGGAACAGCAGCTCCGGGTCGCCGACGATGCCGAGCGCGACGTCGAGCCTGCGCAGCTGGCCTCCGGACAGCTTCTGCAGCCGGGAGCCGGCCTTGCCGGTGAGCCCGACCAGGCCGATGACATCGTCCGGGTCGCGCGGCCGCGGGTAGAGGGCGGCGAACTGGCGCACCATCTCGCGCACGGTCAGCTCCGGTCCCTCCGCGGTCAGCTGGAGCACGATCCCGATCCGGGCCCGCCAGGCCCGTCCGGCGCGCTCGGGATCCTCGCCCAGCACCCGCACCGTGCCGCCGTCGCGGCGGCGGTAGCCCTCGAGGATCTCCACCGTGGTCGTCTTGCCCGCACCGTTCGGGCCGAGCAGGGCGAACACCTCGCCGCGCCGTATCTCGAGGTCGACCCCGCCGACCGCGGTCACCTCGCCGTACCGCTTGCGCAGGCCGTCGACCCGTACTGCGGTGTCTGTGCCATCGGTCATGGTTTAACTGTGCGCCCTCCGGACCCGGCGGCGCGCCGGCCAACCGGTCACATGCCGGTCAACCGTTCGGCGGACAGCGCCCGGGGTAGGCAGCCTGAGTAGGCTGGAGCTTTGGGGCACAAATGTCTAGCTGGGCAGAAGGTGTTGCTGTGCTGGCCGACTCGCACGGACGCGTGGCCACCGACCTGCGGGTGTCGGTCACCGATCGCTGCAACCTGCGCTGCCAGTACTGTATGCCGGCCGAAGGGCTGGACTGGCTGCCCAAGCCGGAGCTGCTCACCGACGACGAACTGGTCCGCCTGATCGGGATCGGGGTCGAGCGGCTCGGCATCACCGAGATCCGGTTCACCGGCGGCGAGCCGTTGCTGCGGCGCGGCCTGGCCGGGATCGTGGCCCGCACCGCCGCGCTGCGGCCGCGCCCGGAGATATCGCTGACCACCAACGGAATCGGGCTGGACCGGCTGGCCGAGCCGCTGCACGCGGCGGGCCTGGACCGGATCAACGTGTCGCTGGACACGCTGCGGCCGGAGACGTTCCGGGCGCTGGCCCGCCGGGACCGGCTGGCCGACGTGCTGGCCGGGCTGGCCGCGGCGGCCGCGACCGGGCTGGCCCCGGTGAAGGTCAACGCGGTGCTCATGCGCGGCATCAACGACGACGAGGCCGTGCCGCTCGCCCGGTTCTGCCTGGAGCGCGGGTATCAGCTCCGGTTCATCGAGCAGATGCCGCTGGACGCGCAGCACGGCTGGCGCCGTGAGGGCATGGTCACCGCCGACGAGATCCTGGCCGGCCTGTCGGCCGCATTCTGGCTGACCTCCGACGACCCCGACGCCCGCGGGTCGGCGCCGGCCGAGGCGTTCCTGGTCGACGGCGGGCCGGCCCGGATCGGCGTGATCGGCTCGGTGACCCGGCCGTTCTGCGGTTCCTGTGACCGGGTCAGGCTCACCGCCGACGGCCAGGTCCGCAACTGCCTGTTCGCCCGCACCGAGAGCGACCTGCGCGGCCCGATGCGGCAGGGCGCGAGCGACGCCGAGCTCGCCGAGCTCTGGCTCCGGGCGGTCGCGTCCAAGCTGCCCGGTCATGGCATCAACGATCCCGGGTTCCTGCAGCCGGCCCGGCCGATGTCGGCCATCGGCGGCTGACCGGCCCGGCATACAGGGAGCGCGCCCATGAACACCCTCGAGGCCTGGACCGAGGCGGCCTGCGCCGAGCTCGGCATCGATCCCGCGGCCGCCGACGTGCGGGCCGTCCTGGATCTGGCCCGCGACGTCGCCCATCACGTGGCACGGCCCGCGGCGCCGCTCACCGCCTACCTGGTGGGCGTGGCGGTCGGCCGGGGCGAGCCGCCGGACCGGGCCGCCGAGCGGATCCGCGGCCTGGCCCAGCGCTGGCCCGAATCAGCCGCCGAGGCCTGACGCCCGCGCACCCAGCACCGCCCCTTCGCCCGGCGCTTTCATGTCTGGGTAGATGAGACGCACATAGACCCTCTCAGCTACCCAGATCATGGAAACCGCCGGTGTGCGGCGCCGCCTGGCGTCCGATTTGTTGGGATTTCGGGGGAGGGGCGACCAGATTTCGCGGCGCGGCGAGGCGGTGCCGGGCGGGGCGACCAGATTTCGCGGCGCGGCCGCCGCGGGTGGTCGTGAGGCGGGGCCAGATTCGGCGGGAAGCGGGGCGTTAAAACTTCTGGGGTTTGCTCTGGGCACGTTAGCGATATATCGTTAACGTATCTAGAAAGTCCGGGGAGTATCTGGGATAGGCCCGGGAACATCACACCGGACGGCAGACAAGGAGAGAAGGACCATGCGAGAAGAAGAAGGATGGCGGCACCACAACGACGAGGAGGGCTGGGGCCGCGGCGGTGACGAGGAGTTCGTGTGGCGGCGGCGCGGCCGCCGCGGGCACGGGCGCGGTCCCGGCTTTCCCGGCCGGGCGGGGTTCCCGGGCGGACCGGGCGGACCGGGCGGGCCGGGCGGACGGCCGGGGTTCCCCGGCGGTCCGGGGTTCCACTTCGGCGGGCCCTGGGGCGATCCCCGGATGGGCGGCATGCGGGGCATGCGCGGGCCGAGGGCGCGCCGGGGTGATGTCCGGGCGGCGGCGCTGGCGCTGCTGGCCGAGGAGCCGCTGAACGGCTATCAGATCATCCAGGCCATCGGCGAGCGCAGCGACGGCGTGTGGCGGCCCAGCCCCGGCTCGGTCTACCCCGCCCTGCAGCAGCTCGAGGACGAGGGCCTGATCCTGGCCCAGGCGGGCGACGGCGGACGGCGGGCCTACCAGCTCACCGACGAGGGCCGCGCTTACGTTGAGGCGCATCCCGAGGAACTACGGGCGCCCTGGGACATGGTGGCCGGAGCCGTGGGGGACAGCGCGATCGAGATGCGCAACCTCATCGGCCAGGTGGCCATGGCCGCGTACCAGGTGCTGAGCGCGGGCACCGAGGGCCAGGTCAGCCAGGCCCGCGAGGTGCTCACCGACACCCGCAAGGCGCTGTACCGGCTGCTGGCCAGCGACGACGACGAGGGTGCCGAAGCCACCACCCGATAACCGCGCGGCCGATCATGGCCGGCGCGGCTAGGCTCAAGTCGACACGACAGGGGAGGCAACAGCGTTGGTAGCGAATACCAGCACGAACCCTGAAGGCGCGGCGGCCACGTCCGCGGCCGCCGCGCCTGCCTCCGAACCGGTGATCACCGTATCCAGCCTGACCAAGTCGTACGGCGAGGTCCAGGCGGTGCGGGGCATCGATTTCGAGGTGGCCAGGGGCGAGACGTTCGGGTTCCTCGGGCCGAACGGGGCGGGCAAGACCACCACGATCAAGATCTTGTGCACACTGGCCAACGCGACGTCGGGGTCGGCGAAGGTGGCCGGCCACGACACCAGGACCGAGCGGGACTCGGTCCGGCGCAACATCGGCCTGGTGTTCCAGGACACGACCCTGGACACCTACCTCACCGCCGAGCAGAACCTTCGTTTTCACGCCGAGCTCTACGGGGTGCCGAAGGCCGCGGTGATGCCGCGCATGCACCAGGTCATGGACATGGTCGGGCTCTGGGACCGCAAGGACAGCCTGGTCAGCACGTACTCGGGCGGGATGCAGCGGCGGCTGGAGATCGCCCGCGGCCTGCTGCACGCGCCGCACGTGCTGTTCCTG
>Ga0335072_10009690_pt1 | contig 13884 bp, 9 predicted proteins | sample Lox_Sample_21_FD_206725 | JGI IMG/M metagenome (GOLD analysis project Ga0335072, IMG submission 206725) | Soil microbial communities from Loxahatchee National Wildlife Refuge, Florida, United States - Lox_Sample_2.1 | ecosystem: Environmental > Terrestrial > Soil > Wetlands | place: USA: Florida...
AGGCGTTGTCCTCCTCACGGCCGAGGGTGGCGGCCAGGTCGAACCTGAAGCCGTCGACGTGCATATCCGACACCCAGTACCGCAGCGAGTCCATGATCAGCCGCAGCGTGACCGGGTGGCTCGCGTTGAGCGAGTTGCCGGTCCCCGTCGTGTCGTAGTAGTGGCGTTCGTCGCCGTCGACCAGCCGGTAGTAGGCCGGGTTGTCCAGGCCGCGGAAGCTGAGCGTCGGGCCGTTCTCGTTGCCCTCTGCGGTGTGGTTGTACACCACGTCGAGGATGACCTCGATGCCCGCCCGGTGCAGCGCCTTGACCATGTCCTTGAACTCCGTGACCTGGTCCGCGCCCCCGTAGGCCTGGTGCGGGGCGAAGTAGCCGATTGTGTTGTAGCCCCAGTAGTTGGTCAGGCCGCGGCCGAGCAGGAACCCGTCGGGCACGTACTCGTGCACGGGCAGCAGCTCCACCGCGGTGACGCCCAGGCCGCGCAGGTGGCCGGTCGCGACCTCGTGCGCCAGCCCGGCGTAGGTCCCGCGGATCTCCGGCGGGATGTCCGGGTGCCGCATAGTGAAGCCCTTGACGTGCACCTCGTAGACGATGCTGTCGGCGTAGCTGTGGCCGGGCCTGGTGTCGCCCTCCCAGTCGTAGTCCTGGCTGGTCACGATCGACCTGGGGACGTTGCCTTTGGAGTCTTCCTCACTCGGCCGGTCCGGGTCGTCCGGGCGGTGGCCGAGCAGTTCTGGGCCGTAGGTCACCTGGCCGCGGAAGGCGCGGGCGGAGGGGTCGAGGAGCAGCTTGTTCGGATTGCAGCGCAGCCCGTTCGCCGGCTCGAACGGGCCCGCTACGCGGTACCCGTACGCCTGGCCGGGACCGGTGCCAGGGACGAACCCGTGCCAGACGCCCGCGTCCTGGTCCTCGAGCTTGAGCCGCGTCTCGGCGCCGTCGGCGTCGAACAGGCACAGCGTGACCTCGTTCGCGATGGTGGAGGCTACCGCGAAGTTCACGCCGCCGTCGTGCGGGGTGGCGCCGAGCCTGGCGGCGTCGCCAGGGAGGACCCTGGGCGTCACCGGCGCGTCCTGGCTGCTCATCGTTACTCCAATGGGTCAATGAGATCGCCGACGAGGTCGACTGTCTCGCGGACCGCGCCGTGCCGGCGGCGGATGACGTCCGCGATCAGCCCCGTCCACCCGGTCTGGTGGCTCGCGCCGAGCCCGGCGGCGTTGTCGCCGTGGTAGTACTCGTTGAAGTAGATGTTGTCCCGCCATCGCGGGTCGTGCTGGAGGCGGTCCACCCAGCCGAAGCACGGCCGGCGACCGTCCGCGGTGCTTCTGGTGAAGATCGAGATCAGCCGGTCCCGCAGGTCGTCGGCGATCTCCGCCAGCGTTCGCTTGTTCCCTGAGCCCGCCGGGTACTCCACGGTGAGGTCGTCGCCGAAGAACCTGTAGTACTTCTCCAGGCAGCTGATCACCAGGTAGTTCAGCGGGAACCAGATCGGCCCGCGCCAGTTCGAGTTGCCGCCGAACAGGCTGGTCGTCGACTCGGCAGGCTCATAGTCGATCGTCGCCGTCGTGCCGTCCAGGTGCAGCACGTAAGGGTGGTCCCGGTGCACCGCGCTCAGCGAGCGCAGGCCGTACGGCGACAGGAACCTCGACTCGTCGAACAGCGACTGGAAGAGGATGACCAGCCGGTCCACGCCGACCACGCTAAGCAGCAGGCGCTCATCGCCGCCGGGGGTGCCGCGCAGCAGCCCTTGCTCCCTGAGCTTGCTGACGTCGCCGGGCTGGTCGATGCCCTGTTTGCCCAGCCTGGCCGCGAACTGCTTACCGTACTTCATCGCGTTGTGCATCATCTGCTGGTGCACGATGCCCACCGCCAGCAGCGGGATCATCCCCACCATGGACCGGGCCTTGACCGGGATGACCGCGCCGCTGTTCAGGATCAGCTGGTCGTAGAACATGCCGTCGGTGGCGTCCCACATCCCCTGGGCCTCGAGCGCTCCGGCGATGCCCGCATAGTGTTCAAGGAACTTGAGCACCAGGTCGGCGCCCTGACGGCGGCCGCTGCGCCACAGGATCGTGGCCATCGTCCCCATCGACAGCGCGTAGAACGCCATCCAGCCGGTCGCGTCCGACTGCTCGAGCTCCGTGCCCGGCGGCAGGTGGGACCTGTCGATCGGGCCGATGTTGTCCAGGCCGAGGAAGCCGCCCTCGAACAGGTTGTTGCCGCGCTGGTCTTCCCTGTTCACCCACCAGGTGAAGTTGATGAGCAGCTTGTCGAAGATGCGGGCGAGGAAGTCGATGTCCGTGCCGCCGTCCAGGGCGAAGACCTCGAGCGCCGCCCACGCCTGCACCGGCGGGTTCACGTCGCTGAAGTCCCATTCGTAGGCGGGCAGCGCCCCGTTGGGGTGCTGGAACCATTCCCTGCACAGCAGGATGAGCTGGTACTTGGCGAACCCAGGGTCCACGTGTGCCAGGGTCACGCAGTGGAACCCCAGGTCCCAGGCCGCGAACCAGGGATACTCCCACTTGTCCGGCATCGACATGATGTCGTAGGCGTTGAAGTTGCGCCAGCGCGCGTTGCGGTTCAGCTCCCGGTCCGGCGGCGGCTTCGGCTGCGCCGGGTCGCCGTCCAGCCAGGTCGCCACGTCGTAGTCGTAGAACTGCTTGCTCCACAGCGTCCCGGCGAAGGCCTGGCGCATGATCATCGCCTCGTCCTCGCTCGCGGTCCGCGGGGTCAGCGCGCGGTAGAACTCGTCCGCTTCGGCCTGCCGCTGGCGGAGGATCCCGTCGAAGTCCTCACCATCGCCGGCGCCTTCCGGCCGCAGCCTGAGCCGTATCTCGGCCGTGTCGCCGGGTTCCACGGTGAGCTTGTACCAGAAGGAGCACTTGGTGCCGGCCTGCGCGGGGTTGACCGTCGGTTTCCCGCCGACGACGTGGTCGTTGATGCCGTCTTTCGGATACGGCGTCTCGGGCGGGCAGGCGAAGAGCCTGGCCAGGTTCGTCTCGTTCTCGCAGCACAGCACTTGCGGGGGCGTCCCGTCACTGGCGTTCGCGGCGACCAGCTCAAGCGGCCCGAGGAAGGGATGCTCAATGCTGACGGCGCTGTTGCCGCTCCCCTTGAGGGCCGGCTTCGGTTCGCCCTCGTCCCAGGACCAGGTGTTCCTGAACCAGGCGGTCGGCAGCACGTGCAGCGTGTCCCGGTCCGGGCCGGCGTTCGTCACGCTGATCACCATCAGCAGTTCGGCGGCGTCGGCGGACTTGGCGTACGTGACCTCGGTGACCCAGTACCTGTCGTCGTCGAAGACCCCGGTGTCCATGATCTCGTACTCCGGGCTGCGCCGGTCACGCCGGGAGTTCTCCAGCCGGAGCTGGTCGTAAGGGAAGGCCGCCTGCGGGTAGTGGTACCGCCACCGGTTCCAGGCGTGACTGGGCAGCGCGTCGAGGTACCACCAGTGTTCCTTGACGTCCTCGCCGTGGTTGCCCTCCGGGCCGGTCAGGCCGAACAGCCGTTCCTTCAGGATCGGGTCACGCCCGTTCCACAGGGCGAGCCCGAGGCAGAGCCGCTGGTGGACGTCGCTGAACCCGGCGAGCCCGTCCTCACCCCACCGGTACGCGCGGGACCGCGCGTAGTCGTGCGGCAGGTAGTTCCACGCGTCCCCGTCCTCGCTGTAGTCCTCGCGGACCGTGCCCCACTGCCGCTCGCTGACGTAAGGACCCCACATGTACCAGGGGCTGGCCTGCCGCAGCCCGTCCTCAAGCCGGCCGAACCCGGCGACCCGATCACCCTCTGCGGTCACGCCCATCCCACCTTTTGCCCGGCCCCGGCGCGTAGGCATCCGGTCACACCCCGCGCGCGGCTCACTCTATCGCTGCCGCTCGCGGGGCGGGTCGTCAGTCCAGCCGGTGGTAAGTCAGGTGGTGATGTCGGGGTACGGGAGCTTGAAGTGGGAGAGGCGCTGGGCGTACTCGAGCTGGAAGCCCAGGGGCTCGTCATAGTCGCGCTCGAACATGGCGATGAACAGGGTCAGCGTCAGGAACGGGTGCGCGCCGAGCTCGAACAGCCCCGGGTAGTCGTGCGTCGCCAGGGCCGCCCGCTCGGCGTCGTCGAACTTCAGCCAGGTGCTGCAGTCGTCGCCGTGCACGTTCAGGATCGCGTTGGCCCGCTCGGCCTCCCACCACTCGACGGTCCCGCGCGGGTCCTCCCGGTACCGCTCGACGAGCTCGGGGTCGCGGTCGACGGTGTACAGGAACTTGTCCAGCAGGTATTTGCTCACGCTCCCGCTCCCTCCGGGTACCAGGTGAAGTACGCCTCCATGGTGTGGAAGAGGTCGAGGGTGTCCGCGTAGTCGGCCTTCTCGCCGGCGCCCGCCGCGCCCATCATCAGCATGAAGTCCAGGAAGCCGTGCGTGGCGTTGCCCGGCTCCCACAGGTTCTCCAGCGATACCTCACCGAGCGCCTTCTCGATATCGCCGTTGGCGATCCACTCAACGGCCTTCCTGTCGAACTCGGGGTCCGGGCCGTGCGGGCCGAACTGGCGGGGGCCGCCGAGCTCGAGCGACAGGTGGCCGGTCCCGATGATCGCCACCCGCTGGTCGCTCGGCCACGACTCGACGAGCTCACGGATCGCCTGGCCGAGCTGGACGAACCGCTTCGGCTGCGGGAGCGGCGGCGCGAAGATGTTCGTGTAGACGGGCACGATCGGCAGGTCGGCCTCCGGCCGCAGCGTGATCATCGGGCAGGTGACGCTGTGGTCGATGCGGAGCTCGTTGCTGAACGCGAGGTCGAATCCCGCGTCGAGGCCGTTGCGCAGGATGTGCGTGGACAGGTCCTCGTTCCCGGTGAAGAACATCCGGGGCAGGCCGAACTCGCGCTCCTCGTTGTACCAGTTCGCGTTGTAGAACGGCGCCTTGCCGACGAGGAATTGCGGCATGTTGTCCAGCCAGAGCTGGTGGAAGTGGTCGCTCCCCACCAGGACGAGCACGTCCGGGTTGGCGCGGGTGAGGGTCTCGCGGAAGGCGGTGATCTTCGCGACCCACTCATCGGCGAACGGCGGTCGGTCGTCGCCGGTTGAGGTGCTGGCGCGATAGTAGAACGGGTGATGCGTCGAGGCGATGACCGCTGCGACAGTTGCCATGGCGGCTCCCGGGTTTACTCGGACTTGGGGGGAATATAAACCGCGTTGCGGTCGACGTGCATGTAGATGTCGTTCGCGATCGGCGTGCGCTGCTCCTCGGCCAGCTGGCCGAGGAGTCCCGCGGCGCGGGCAAGCAAGGCGAAGCCGCGCAGCAGATCGAGCGGCAGGCCGAGGTCGGCGAGCACGGCGCCGCAGGTGCCCGCGCCGTTGAGCGGCAGCGTCCGGCCGAGGACCTGGGGGTGGACCCGGCCAATCGCCTCGAACAGTCGCAGGTGCGGGCCGCGCAGCCCCTCTTCTTCCGCGATCTCGATGAGCGCGGGGGTGCGCGGGTCGCGGACCTTGTGCACCGGGTGGCCAAGGCCGGGGACGAACTTCTTCGCCGCCCGCGCCTGCTGGACGGCTGTCAGCGCGAGCTCGTCATACCCGGCGTCATCGGCGGGAATCTCGCCCGCTTCGGCGAGCACCCCGGCGAGAAACTGGCCGGCGTCCTCGGTGACGCCGAGGAACCGCGAGCCGCCGCCGAGCAGGCCCGCCGCGAGCGCACCCTGGAGCGAGTCAGGAGCGCTCAGGTAGGTCAGCCGGGCCGCGATCGCGGTCGGCGTGAAGCCGTGGTCGGCGAGGGCGACGAGCACCGATTCGAACACGCGCACCTCGGACTGGGTCGGGCGGCGCCGGGTGACCATCCACAGCGTCAGTTCGCCGAACCCCACCTTGCCGATCAGGTCGTTCGCCAGGTTCTGGCCGAGCAGGGTGATCGCGTCGGCGTCCGAGGTGCCGAGCGAGGTCGGATACTCCTGTGCCATGCCCTTGATCATCCTCCCTCGGTCGCCAGCCACGCGCGGATCTCGTCGCCCTGCTCGTCAAGGTCCGGCGGCGCGAGCGGATAGCTGGCCGGCGTCTTGGAAAAGGTGACCGGGTGCCGCATCGAAGGCCTGGTGCGGTCTCCCGCGCCTGCGCTGACGACCGGGTCGAGGCCTATCTTCTGCGCGAACTCGACCCCCTTGTCCACGGTGTTGATCGGCCCGCACGGCACGCCGGCGGCGATGAGCACGTCGAACCACTCGCCCGCCGAGCGGGCCGCGAGCTTCTCCGCCAGCAGCGGCTTGAGCTTGTCCCTGTTGGCGGTCCGGCCGGGGTTCGTCGCGAACATGGGGTCATCGGGCAGCTCGGGCGCGCCGATCACGTCACACAGCTTCCGGAACTGGGCGTCGTTGCCCGCGGTGACGATCAGCTCGCCGTCGCCGGTCGGCAGCGGCTCGTAGGGGAACAGGCTGGGATGCGAGTTGCCCATCCGGAACGGCACGACGCCGGCGGCCGCGAAGGCGCTGGTCTGGTTCACCATGCCGGACATCGCGGACGCCATTAGGCTCGCCTCGAGATGCTGGCCCTCGCCCGTCTCGTTCCTGTGGTTGAGCGCGGCGAGGATCGCGATCGTGGTGTGCAGCCCCGCGATCACGTCGAACGCCGAGATGCCCGCCCGGTACGGCGGCCCGTCCGGGTCCCCGGTGAGCGACATCAGCCCGGACATCGCCTGCACCATAAGGTCATAGCCCGGCAGGTCCTTGCCGCCGCCGCTGCCGAACCCGCTGATGGAGGCGTAGATGACGGCTGGGTTGACCGCGCTCACCGAGTCGTAGTCCAGGCCGTACCTGGCCAGGCCGCCAGGCTTGAAGTTCTGCACGAACACGTCGGCGCGGCGGGCAAGCTCTTTGGCCAGGGCCAGGTCGTGGTCGTTCTTCAGGTCGAGCGCCACCGATCGCTTGTTCCTGTTGATGGCGAGAAAGTACGTGGAGACGCCATCGTCGGTGACCGGAGGCATCCAGGAGCGGGTGTCATCACCGGCCGGGCTCTCCACCTTGATCACGTCGGCGCCCAGGTCGGCAAGCAGCATCGTGCAGTACGGGCCGGCCAGCACGCGAGAGAAGTCGGCGATGAGCAGCCCGGATAGCGGACCCGGGCGCCCGGCACGGTCAGGATCGGTCATGCAGTGCCCCTCTGTCTGGCCCTGTTATGGAGATGTGTCCGCATAACGGACAAATGTCCGTCTGCCGAGTATGGTTATTCCCTCTGATGGCTGTCAAGACACGCTGCCCGCCACCGTGACCTGCGGCGCACCCTGGCAGGCGGCCCAGTCGGCGCTGATCGCGCCCGCCGTCTGCAGCAGCAGCGGCAGGTGCTGACCGGTGAGGACCTCGAGCGGGGTCTCCGCCGCGTGCGAGTTGACGTTGAGCGCGGCGATCACCCGGCCGTCGCCGTCCCGCAGCGGCACGGCGACCGACCTGATACCAGGCGCCAGCTGCTCGTCGGTGAGTGCCCAGCCGCGCGCCCGCACCTCGCGCAGCGCGGTAGCGCGCTCACCGGCGTCCGGCTGCCAGCGCGGCACGATGCCCGACCGGCTCGGCTCGGCGAGCACCCGGTCTGCCTCGGCGGGCGGCAGGGCGGCGAGCAGCACCTTGCCGAGCGAGGTCTGCATCGCGGGGAACCTGGTGCCGATCGTCACCGCCAGCGTCACGATCTTCGGCACTGCGACGCGCGCGACGTAGACGATGTCGGAGCCGTCGAGCTGAGCGATCGACGACGACTCCCTGGTGCGCGCGACCAGCGCCTCCATGTGCGGCCTGGCTACCTCCCACAGGCCGCGGGACAGCACATAAGACATCCCCAGATCGAGTACCCGCGGCGTGAGCTCGTAACCGCCCCCTACCTGCCTGACGTAGCCGAGTTCCTCCAGGGTCTTCAAGATCCTGCGGGCCGTCGGGCGCGGCAGGTGGCTCGCGTTCGCCACGGCGGCCAGCGACATCATGGGCTGTCCGCGACCGAAGGCGCGGATCACGTCGAGGCCGCGGGCGATCGCCTCGATGAAGTCTGGACTACTGTCCCGACGAGCCACGTCGCCTCCTGGCGCTGGTACCTGTTTCGCACGTCCACCGCACTGTAGCGCCTATGTCCGCATGGCGGACAGACCAGCGGTCGTGCGCATCTGTGCGGCAGTTGAGCACCCTTGACACAATGACCGCGAAGGGACAGTGTTCCGATCAGGCTTCTGGCGACCGATTATCGGACGTTTGTCCGCACAATTACCTCACAGTGGAGGTTTCCTCATGACCACAGCGGGACCGCAGCCGGGTCAGCCGGTGGTGTTCCGGAACGCGACCGTGCTCACCATGGACGACTCGCGCACAGTCCTGACCGGCGCGGATGTGCTGACCGACGGCGAGCGCATCGCCGCGGTCGGCCCGAACCTCGAGGTGCCCGATGGCACCGCGGAGATCGACGCGACCGGCGGGATCGTCATGCCCGGCATGATCGACACCCACCGGCACATGTGGCAGACGGCCATGCGCGGATACGGGGCCGACTGGACGCTCACCCAGTACTTCGTCTACTACTACCTGACCTGGGGCAAGAAGTTCCGCCCGCAGGACTACTACGCGGGCAACCTCCTGTCGGCCATCGAGGCCATCGACGCCGGCGTGACCACCAGCGTGGACTGGTCGCACGGGCTGCAGACGACCGAGTACGCGGACGCCGCCGTGGATGCCCTGGAAGCGGTGCCCGGCCGGTTCGTGCTCGCCTACGGCAACATCCATCAGGGCGCCTGGGAGTGGGCCACCACGCCGGAGTTCCGCGACTTCTACAACCGCCGGATCGACGGCAAGGGCGACATGCTGGGCTTCCAGATCGCCTTCGACCTGCCCGGCGTCGAGGGCTTCCCGGAGAAGGCCGCCTTCGACGTGGCCCGCGACCTCGGCGTCGCGGTGACCACCCACGCAGGCGTCTTCAACGTCACCGGCGACGTCGGCATCAATCAGATGTACGACGGCGGGTACATGGTCCCCGGCACGATCTACGTGCACGCGGCCACGCTGTCCCCGGACAGCTACTACAAGATCGCCGCCACCGGGGGGTTCGCCTCGATCTCCACCGAGAGCGAGTGCAACGCCGGCCAGGGTTACTCGCCGACCTGGAAGCTGCGCAGGTACGGCATCCCGGTCTCGCTGTCGATGGACACCAGCGTCTGGTGGAGCGGCGACATCTTCAGCGCGATGCGGGCCACGCTCAACGCGGACCGCGCTATGGAGCACTTCGAGGCGCACGCCACCGGCGCCGGCGTCACCAACCACATCCTGCGTGCCGAGGACGTCGTCGACTACGCGACCCGCGGCGGGGCGAAGGCGCTTGGCCTCGACTCGGTGGTGGGCAGCGTCGAGCCGGGCAAGAAGGCCGACCTGGTGCTGATCAAGAACGACAACTCCCCGGTCAGCTTCCCCGTGCTGCACCCGTACGGCCACGTGGTGTTCCAGGCGGGGCGCGGCGACGTGCACACCGTGCTGGTAAACGGCAAGGTCGTGAAGTACGACCACAAGCTCGTCGGCGTGGACCTGGATCGCGCCAAATCGGCCATCGAGTCCACGATCGAGTACCTCAAGGCCGAGCACGGCCCGGAGGAGTGGGACAAGGGCATGCACCCCGAGATCCCCGAGCACGAGACGCTGGCCAACCCGTACACGTACAGGGAAGACGTCTCGGCCTGGAAAGAGTCCGAGTAGCCGTTTTCGTGAAACACTGCGCCGGGCCAGCGGGGTTCGCTGGCCCGGCGCCGTTCTGGATAGAGCTTTTTATTCTCCCCAGACCTCGGCGGCCACCTCGACGACCAGGCGGAGCTTGTCCCACTGCTGGGCCGGGGTGAGGTCGTTGCCTTCCTTGGTGGACGAGAAGCCGCACTGCGCGGACAGGCAGAGCTGGTCAAGGTCGGCGTACTTGGCGGCTTCCTCGATGCGGCGCTTGACGAAGTCGCGGGACTCAAGCTCGCCGCGCTTGCTCGTGACGACGCCGAGCACGACCTTCTTGCCCTTGGGCAGGTAGCGCAGCGGCTCGAAGCCACCGGAGCGCTCGTCGTCCCACTCGCAGAAGAAGCCGTCGACGTCGAGCTTGTTGAACAGCGTGTCGGCGACGAAGTCGTAGCCGCCTTCGGCCGCCCACATGGACTGGTTGTTGCCGCGGCACATGTGCGTAGTGACGGCCAGGTCGGCCGGGCGGTTGGCCAGCGCCTTGTTAATCGCGACGATGTAGGTCTCGTGCTGGCGCAGCGGGTCGCCGCCGATGCTCTTCACGTGCTCCCGCTGAGCGGGGTCGTTCACGTAGGCCAGGCTGGTGTCGTCCAGCTGGAGGTAGCGGCAGCCGAGGCCGTAAAGCTGGCTGACCTCCTGAGCGTAGGCCGCGGCCAGGTCGTCCCAGAACTGCTCCAGGCCGGGGTACACCGTCTCGTCGATCGCGGACCGGCCGCCGCGGTAGTGCACCATGCTCGGCGACGGGATCGCGAGCTTGGCGGTCTGGCCGAGCGCGACGTTGTCGCGGACGAACGTGAAGGCGTCGGCGAAGATCGTCTCCGGCAGCGTGATCGGGCTGGTGACGTGCGCCGACGGCGGCGCCCACTCGTAGTCCTTGTCCTTGTTGTGGAAGGCGACCTTAATGGTGTCGTCCTGCACCTTCCTGATGCCGCCGAGCTGGTAGATGAAGTCCATGTGCCAGGACTCGCGGCGCAGCTCGCCGTCGGTCGCTGACTTCAGCCCGACCTCCGCCTGCATCCGGATGTTCTCGCGGATCGCCTCGTCCTCGGCCTCCCTGAGCGCCTCGGCGGTGAGCCGGCCAGCGGCGAACTCGTCGCGGGCGCGCAGCACCTCCGGCGGGCGCAGCAGGCTGCCTACATGGTCGGCGCGGAACGGCGGGCGGGCGTCTTCTGCCATGCGACGTTGTCCTCGTTTCTGGTGCTTGTGGCTTCGGTTATGTGCCCGGACACACTAGCGCACGGGTTATAGCGTTCCTTTGTGACCGACTCTCCCGCTGAGTCCGCCGCGCTGTCGGCGGCGGAGACCAGCGCCGCTGAATCGCTGCTCGCGGCCGCCTGGGGGCGGCCGGTATCGGTGCGTTCCGCCAAGACGAACTGGCGGCGGCGCCACATCATGCGGCTACGCGTGGACGGTACTGACGACACCGTGGTGCTGAAGCGGCGCAGGTCGGAGAACTTCGACGGCCGGGTGCGCGGCTTCGCCGCGGAACTGGCCGCGCTGGAGTTCCTGAACGCGGAGGAGACCGCTGTCGCGCCGCGGCTCATCGGCGCTTCCGCGGAGCTCCTGCTCATGGAAGACCTGGGTTCGGGTTCGTCGCTGGCCCATTCACTGCTGGCACGCGACCGCGGCCGCGCCGAAGCGGACCTGATCGCGTACGCGCGGGCGCTGGCCACGATGCACGCGTGGAGCATGAGCAGGGCCGCCTCGTTCGCCTCGGTGTGGGCGCGCCGCGCGCCGTCGGTGCCCGCCGAGCCGGAGTGGCTGGACCGCGTCACCGAGGGCAAGGAACCGCTGCTCCGGATCGCGGCGCAGCTAGGGCTGCCGATAGAGGGCGCCGGCGACGAGATCGGCTCGCTGACCGCGCTGCTGCAGGGCTCTGGCTACGCCGGGTTCGTGCACGGCGACCCGTGCCCGGATAACACGCACTTCGCGGACGGCAGGTGCCGGATCTTCGACTTCGAGACCGCGGGGTGGGGACCGCTGGCGCTGGATGCCTCCTACCTGCTGGCGCCGTTCCCGAGTTGCTGGTGCTTCGGCTCACTGCCCGCCCCGGCGGCCGGCCCGGCGCTGCGGGCCTACCGCGACGAGATGAGCGGGGCGGGCGTCCCGCTCGATGATTCCTGGGAGGTGGCGCTGACGGCTGCTCTGGCGGGGTGGGTCGTGGCCCGCGGGGCGGGGATCGGCCGGGCGCTGGAGCAAGACAGGGACTGGGGAACGACCACGATCAGGCCACGGGTGCTGACCTGGCTGGGCAGCTTCATCGACGCGGCGTCACGGGTGGACGAGCTACCGCGGCTGCGCTCGCTCGCTTCGGCCTTGCGCACGGCCCTGCGCGATCGCTGGCCGTCGGCGGTCACGCCGTCCTACCCGGCACTGGCGAGCCCGGGTGAGCCGCTGACGCGGCTGCCCCGTGGGTGGTCGTCGGGCGCCTCGGGTCCGTAGATGCGGAAGTAGCAGAACCAGCCCCGACCTGGGACGGTCTGGATCCAGCGGTCAGCGGGCGCCGTCTCGGCACTGGGCTGTGCGGGGAAGCCGTGCTCGAACTCAATGGCGCTCGTCATACCGGTATTCAGCTACGGCCTGCGAGCGGGTGGCCTTCACCCCGCCCGGGTGAAGGCACACGGCCGGGGTGCCGGTCAGGCGCCGACGTAGGCCGCGAGATGCTCGCCGGTGAGCGTGAGGCGGTCCGCGGTGAGATCGGCGGGTGTGCCCTCGAAGACGATCCGGCCGCCGTCGTGGCCGGCGCCGGGGCCGAGGTCGATGATCCAGTCGGCGTGCGCCATGACCGCTTGGTGATGCTCGATGACGATGACCGACTTGCCAGAGTCGACGAGCCGGTCGAGGAGGCCGAGCAGTTGCTCGACGTCGGCGAGGTGCAGGCCGGCGGTCGGCTCGTCGAGAACGTAGATCCCGCCCTTCTCCGCCATGCGGGTCGCCAGCTTGAGCCGCTGCTGCTCGCCGCCCGACAGGGTAGTGAGAGGCTGGCCGAGGCTCAGGTAGCCGAGCCCGACGTCGGCGAGGCGGCCGAGGATGGCGTGCGCCGCCGCGTTCTTGGCGTCGCCCGCGGCGAAGAACTCCCCGGCTTCGGCGACCGGCATGGCGAGCACCTCGCTGATGTCGCGGCCGCCGAGGTGGTACTCGAGCACGGATGCCTGGAATCGCTTGCCCTCGCACTCCTCGCAGGTGGTGGCTACGCCTGCCATCATCGCCAGGTCGGTGTAGATGACACCGACGCCGTTGCAGTTGGGGCAGGCGCCCTCGGAGTTGGCGCTGAACAGCGCCGGCTTCACGCCGTTGGCCTTCGCGAACGCGGTGCGGATCGGGTCGAGCAGCCCGGTGTAGGTGGCGGGGTTGCTCCGCCGCGAGCCGCGGATCGGGGCCTGGTCGACCGACACCACCCCGCCCCGCCCGGACACCGAGCCGTGGATCAGCGAGCTCTTGCCGGAGCCGGCGACGCCGGTCACGACGACCAGCATGCCGAGCGGGATATCGACGTCGACGTCGCGCAAGTTGTGCGTGCTCGCGCCGCGCACCTCGAGCGCGCCGGCCGGCGTCCGCACCTTCTCCTTGAGGGTGGCCCGGTCGTCGAAATGGCGGCCCGTGATGGTGCTGCTCGCCCGCAGGCCCTCGATAGTGCCCTCGAAGCAGACGGTGCCGCCCGCCGTTCCGGCGCCGGGGCCGAGATCGACGACGTGGTCAGCGATCGTGATCGTCTCCGGCTTGTGCTCCACGACCAGTACCGTGTTGCCCTTGTCTCGCAGTCGCAGCAGCAGCTCGTTCATCCGCTGGATGTCGTGGGGATGCAGCCCGATCGTCGGCTCGTCGAAGACGTAGGTGACGTCGGTAAGCGAGGAGCCGAGCTGGCGGATCATCTTCACGCGCTGCGCCTCGCCGCCGGACAGCGTGCTCGCCGCCCGGTCGAGCGAGAGGTAGCCAAGCCCGATTTCCGTGAACGAGTCCAGGGTGTGCTTAAGCGTGGCGAGCAGCGGCGCTACCGACGGCTCGTCGAGCGCCCCGATCCATTCGGCAAGGTCGCGGATCTCCATCGCGCACGCGTCGGCGATGTTGAGCCCCTTGATCGTCGACGACCTGGCTGGCTCCGCCAGCCGGGTCCCCCCGCACTCCGGGCAGGCGCTGAAGGTCACCGCCCGCTCCACGAACGCCCGGATGTGCGGCTGCATCGCGTC
>Ga0335072_10009691_pt1 | contig 13883 bp, 16 predicted proteins | sample Lox_Sample_21_FD_206725 | JGI IMG/M metagenome (GOLD analysis project Ga0335072, IMG submission 206725) | Soil microbial communities from Loxahatchee National Wildlife Refuge, Florida, United States - Lox_Sample_2.1 | ecosystem: Environmental > Terrestrial > Soil > Wetlands | place: USA...
GCCCGGTAGGGCAGGTCGCGGCCGAGCAGCCACTCGGACATCTCCTTGCGGCCGCCGAGCTCGCTGACGAAGTCCGCGTCAAGCCACGGCTTGTAGACGCGCAGCGAGGGGTTGGCGAGCAGGCCGTACCGGTAGAACCGCTCGATGTCGTTGCCCTTGAAGGTGGAACCGTCGCCCCAGATCTGCACGTCGTCGTCGAGCATCGCGCGCACCAGCAGGGTGCCCGTGACGGCCCGCCCGAGCGGGGTGGTGTTGAAGTAGGCGCGCCCGCCCGACCTGACGTGGAAGGCGCCGCACGCCAGCGCGGCGAGCCCCTCCTCGACGAGCGCCTCCCGGCAGTCGACGAGGCGCGCCATCTCGGCCCCGTACGCCGCCGCCCGGCCCGGCACCGAGGCGATGTCAGGCTCGTCGTACTGGCCGATGTCGGCGGTGTAGGTGCACGGGATGGCGCCTTTCTCGCGCATCCACGCGACCGCCACCGAGGTGTCGAGGCCGCCGGAGAAGGCGATCCCGACCCGTTCACCGACAGGCAGAGAGGTAAGCACCTTAGACACACTGAAAGTATATGCACAACAGTGCATGAAAATGCAACCCGTGCGCGTCCGTACGATCGGACCATGGTGACCTTCAGGGACGCGCGGCGCGACGAAGTGCCGCGGATCGTGGCGCTACTGGCCGATGACACGCTCGGCGCCGGCCGGGAAGCCGAGGTCGACGACGCGTACTGGGCGGCGTTCGACGAGATCGCGGCGGATCCCCGCAACCGGCTGATCGTCGCCGAAGCCGACGGGCAGCTCGCCGGCACGCTGCAGCTGACGTTCGTTCCGGGGCTGAGCAGGCACGGGACGCTCCGCGCGCAGATCGAGGGCGTCCGGGTCGCGGCGCCATGGCGCGGCCAGGGCCTCGGGCGGGCGATGATCGAGTGGGCGGTCGACGCGGCGCGCCGGAACGGGTGCGGCCTCGTCCAGCTGACCTCGGACAAGCGCCGCGCCGACGCGATCCGCTTCTACGAGTCCCTGGGCTTCCAGCCCTCCCACGAGGGCTTCAAGTTGCCGCTCTGACAAACCGCGACAAGCCGCCCCGCCCCGTCGTAGTCTCCGGCGGAGCGTAGTAGGTTTCGGTCATGGAAGGATTCGCCGCCGCGGTCATCGCGATCGCGATCTTGCTCGGCGCCCTCGCCTGCCTCGTGTTGATCGTGTTCTGCCTCGTGCACATCTCCACGGACTATGAGGTCCGCTACCTGCCGAGGTGGGCGTGGGCCCTCGTCGTCGTGTTCCTCAGCCCTCTCGGCGGCGTGGCCTACCTGGTCTCCCAGCACCTGGGGTTGCGCGGCAGCCCGTGGCGCGCATAAGCGTCAGACACACCGCGGGAACGATCAGGCGTGCCGCTCGCGGAAGGCCGCGGCCTTGACCCTGTTCTGGCACATCGTCGAGCAGAACCGCCTGCTTCCGTTGCGCGACGTGTCCACGTAGACGCGATCGCAGTGCGGCGCGGTGCACACGCCGAGCCGGTCGTACAGCTCGCCGCCGAGCACGATGGCCAGCCCGGTAGCGCAGCCGGCCGCCCAGCCCCTGGCCCGCGATGACGTGTCGGCGGAATGAAAGTGGATGTGCCACGGCTCGCCGTCGTGCCGTTCCAGGACCGGGTGCGCGCCGGTGGCCGCCAGCATGTCGTTGACCCGGTGCGCGGCCTCGTCCAGGTCGCCGGCGGCCACGGCGGCGAAGACCACGCGGAGGTCGGCGGCGACGGGACCGAATGCCTCCGCCTCCGCTTCGGTGACGCCGGCCCTGCTGCGGGCCGACGTGAACAGGGCGTTGAGCCGGGCCGCCCGCTCGGCTTCGTCGGGCGGCAGGTACTTCCTGCCGCGGTCCTCGCCCTCCGTCAGCAGATTCACCAGCGCGACGGCGATGCGGACGACCGTGTCCGTGTGACTGTTGAAATTCACTTGACCAGTTACTGACTCTCGCTCTACGTTGATAACTGACGAAATGATTTTAGCCAGTGACAAGGAGCATGGCATGCCGGAACTGACGGAACTGGACCCCTCCGCCGCGCGTGACTGGATCGCGCGCTGGGACCGGCAGCAGGAGACGTACCTCGCGGACCGGGAAGACAGGTTCACCGCGCTGATCGACGCCGTCGAGGCGGCCGCCGGACGGCCAGACCCGCTCATCCTCGACCTCGGGTGCGGGCCGGGTTCGCTCGCCGTGCGGCTGCTCGCCCGGCTTCCAAAGGCTACGGTCGTCGCGGTCGACGCCGACCCGGTCACGCTGTCGCTCGGCCGCGCTGCCTACGCGGACCTGCCGGGCCTGCGGTTCCTCGACGTGGACCTGCGCTCGGCCGGGTGGGAGACCAGGCTCGTCCTGGCCCCGGGCCGTCAGGTCGACGCCGTGGTGTCCACCACCGCGCTGCACTGGCTGACCGCGGCGGAACTCCGCGAGATTTACCAGGCTCTGGCCAGCCTGCTGCGCCCCGGCGGCCTGTTCCTCGACGGCGACCACCTGCGGCTGGACGAAACGGAGAACCCGGTGCTCGCCCGACTGGAGCGGGTGCTGGAGGAGCGAGAAGACCAGCGCCGCTTCCCTGACGGTCACGCCGACGGCGCCGAGGACTGGACACAGTGGTGGGAGGCGGCCGCGGCGGACGCGGCGCTCGCGGACCCGGCCGCCGAACGTGAACGACGCGACGTTCACCATCACGGGCCGGAGGGCAAGCTGCTCGCCGTGCACGCCGCCGCGCTCCGCGCCGCGGGGTTCGCCGAGGTCGGGACCATCTGGCAGCGCGGCTCGAACCGCATCCTGGCCGCCGTCCGCTAGGGCGAGCGACCCGCGCGAGCCGAGAATGTCGGTGGCGCGCGTTACGGTCGGCCTATGCGTTTCGGTTTCGTGGTGCCGCACGCGGACGCCCGCGAGTTCGCTGAGCTCGCCGCGCTCGGCGAACAGTGCGGCTGGGACGGCGTGTTCACCTGGGAAGCGGTGTGGGGCGTGCACGCCTGGGTGACGCTGGGCGCGGCCGCGATGGTGACCGAGCGGATCAGGCTGGGCACGCTGCTGACCCCGGCGTCGCGCTGGCGGCCGTGGGACCTGGCGTCGGCGGTCGGCACGGTTGACCGGCTCAGCGGCGGCCGGGTGGTGATGAGCGTCGGCCTGGGCGCGATCCACGACGGCTGGACCGCGTTCGAGCCGGACGAGGGCCGCCGCGCCCGCGCGGAGAAGCTCGACGAATGCCTGGCCGTCTACGCCGGGCTGATGCGCGGGCAACCGTTCAGCTTCACGGGCAAGCACTACGCAGTGAAGCCCACCGACCACTTCGTCCCCGACCCTCCCGTGCAGCGCCCGCACCCGCCGGTGTGGGTCGTCGGCGCGCGGGTGAGCGGCCGCGCCACCCAGCCGTCGCTGGCGCGGGCCGCGCGCTGGGACGGGCTGCTGCCGGCCATCCTCGAGGGCGGCGACGGCCGGGACCTGACCAGCCCGGCCGAGCTCGCCCAGATCGTGACCGAGGTGCAAGCGCTGCGCGCGGAAGCGGACGCCGGCCTCGCCGGCGAGCCCTACGACATCGTCCTCGAAGCTGACAGCACCGGGGAGTTCCTCCAACTCAGCCCGCCGGAGCCGGGACCGTGGGAAGCGGCGGGCGCGACCTGGTGGGTCGAGAGCTGGTGGTCCATCGAGCCGGGGGCCGACGGCCTCGCCGAAGTCCGTCGCCGGATCGAGACCGGCCCGCCGTCCTGACGGCCGGCCGTTCGGGCGCGGGACATGGGACACTGCGACAATGACCGACGTGGTAGTCCCGGGAGTGCCGTTCCCGCTTGAGCCGTCGGGAAATCCAGCCCTCGGGGCCGCCGTCTCCGGCAGCAGTCTCGTCCTCACCTGCGGTGCCAAATCCGACCTGTTCATCGACCCGGCCGGTGAGGAAGGCGCCCGCCCCGACGCGGGCCGGCTGACCGGGTTGCCGGGCGACCTGGACTTCACGCTGGCCGCGCGGGTCACCGTGCGGTTCGCCAGTGCCTTCGACGCGGGCGTCCTGCTGCTGTACCTCAGCGAACGCCGCTGGGCGAAGCTCTGCTACGAGTTCTCCCCCCAGCACAAGCCGACCGCGGTCACGGTCGTGACCAGGGGCACCTCCGACGACAGCAACTCGTTCGAGACCGCGGGCGGCCCGCTCTGGCTGCGGATCACCCGGTCCGGCCGGGCCTGGGCGTTCCACGCGTCGTCCGACGGCACCTGGTGGCGGCTGCTGCGCTACTTCACGCTCGGCGAGGCGTCCGGCGCCCGGGTCGGCTTCCTCGCCCAGTCGCCCGCCGGCCAGGGCTGCACCGCGGTCTTCGACGACATCGCCTACAAGCCAGGCGCCCCCGCCGACCTGCGCGACGGCAGCTAAGCGATCGCCAGTTAACGATCACCAGTTAACCGATCACCAGGCCCGACGCAGGCTGTCGGCGACGCTGCAGCCACTGCCGCACCACCTTGTACAAGGCGAACAGGATGAACGCGGAGAACACGTCCATCAGCACGCCGACGACGATGTAGGCGACCGCGGTCCCGTCGCCGTCGATCAGCTGAGAACCGAAGCCCCAGTTCCAGGCCGGCTGCCGCACGGTGAACGGCAGGCCGAGCGGTACCTGGTCCGGCCAGGTCGCGGCGGCGGCGTTGCTGCCGTTGCCCAGGTAGCCGTTGGTCACGGTCGAGCAGCCGCTGCGGCCGCAGTCCTGGCCGTACGACGTGGGATAGAAGGTCGCGGTGCTCTCCGCGCCGGCGAGGTACGCGACGCCGTCGACGAGCGCGGGCAGCGTCGCGACCCCCAGTCCCAGCAGGATGACCATCACCACCCAGCCGAACACCCGGGTCCACCGGTGCCGCGCCGGATACCGGTAAGGGTGCGAACGGACCGGGTGATGCACGGTCCGCGCCGTGGCCTGCCGCCGGACGCCACGGTCGAGCCGGTGCAGCCGCACGGTGTCGACGATGGAGGCGACCAGGCCCACCACCGCCACCACGGCCAGCAGCAAGATGAACACCGAGGCGACCCCCAGGCCCGCCCCGCTGGCGTTGGGCGCCAGCGAGCCGAGCAGGCCGCAAGCCACCAGGAAGGCAACGACACCGAGCACGGTCGCCCAGAGCCAGCCCCGCCGCCGGTGCAGCAGCCGGACGGCGGCGGCGACCTCCGGATCGGCCTGGTTCCCCGTGGAATCTGGTGATTTCACGGGGTTCAGCGTAGCCCTGACGCACGCCGGGGCCACTCCCCACGGGAGTTGAACAATGGCCGGTTCTGTTCGGCCGTAAGTTACCGAGCCGTTAACGACGCGCTAGCCAACGGCAAGCTGACCCCTCTACGCTCAGTCCACCGGTGTCAACGGATCCCGCCCATCCACCACCCCCATCGCAGGGAGGGCCAGTGAGCGAGCAGGACAAGCCAGCGCGCGACGGCAACGACGGTACCGAGGAAGGTCCCGCCAGACCCGAGCCGACCGAGCCCAACGTGCCGAACGAGCCCAAGACGACCAGGCACAACACCACCAGGCGCGCGTTCATGGTGGGCGGCACGGCGGCCGCCCTCGGCGCCGCGGTCGCCGGCCGGGCCGGCGCCGGCGGGCAGCACAGGATCACCGACGATCAGGCCAGGCTCCTGGACAAGGTGACCGCCTCCGCGACGAGCAGCGCGAGCCTCAGCGACGTCAAGCACATCGTGATCCTGATGCAGGAGAACCGGAGCTTCGACCACTACTTCGGCACCCTGTCCGGCGTGCGCGGCTTCTCCGACCCGAACGTGCTCAAGAACTCCAACGGCACCCCGGTCTTCGACCAGTACGGCTACCAGCCGGGCACCGGCGTCGACGCCAGCGGCTACATGCAGCCGTTCAACCTGCTCAACAACCCGCCGACGGAAAACGGCGAGGACACGAACGACATCGCGCACGACTGGGTGACCCAGCACGACAGCTGGAACAGCGGCAAGATGGACTCGTTCATCACGGCCCACCTGTCCGCCGACGGCACCACCAACGGCCCGGTCACCATGGGCTACTTCAACCGCTCCGAGCTCGCCTTCTACTACGCGCTCGCGGACGCGTTCACGATCTGCGACAACTACTTCTGCTCGGTGCTCGGCCCGACGGACCCGAACCGGCTGATGTCGTACTCCGCGTCCATCGACCCCAACGGCGGCCAGGGCGGCCCGGTGATCACGACCGCCAGCGACCGCCTCGCCATGACCGGCACGCTGAGCTGGAAGACGATGCCCGAGGCGCTGCTGGAGGCCGGGGTGAGCTGGAAGGTCTACAACGACCCCACCGGTCTCCTCGGACTCGGCGTGCTCTCCTACTTCAAGAACTACACCGACCCGCTCTCGATCACCGGCCTGGAACTGATCAGCAAGGGGCTCACGCCCACCTACCCCGGCACCTTCGAGAGCGACGTCAAGAGCGGCAGCCTGCCGAGCGTCTCCTGGATCGTTCCGCCGCTCGCCGAGTGCGAGCACCCCGCCGCGCCCCCCGAGTGGGGCGAGTACCTGGTCCAGCAGATCCTGAACATCCTCGTCTCCAACCCCGACGTCTGGGCGCAGACCGTGTTCATCGTCAACTACGACGAGAACGGCGGCTTCTTCGACCACGTGCCGCCGCCCGCCGCGCCGGCCGGGACGGCGGGGGAGTACCTGACCACGCTGCCGAGCAGCGCGGGCGGCATCGCGGGCCCGATCGGCCTGGGCTTCCGCACGCCCTGCCTGGTCGTCTCCCCGTTCAGCGCCGGCGGCTACCTGTACTCCGGCGCCCTGGACCACACGTCGACGCTGCGGCTCATGGAGACGAGGTTCGGCGTGACGGTGCCGAACCTGACCTCCTGGCGGCGCTCGGTCACCGGCGACTTCACCGGCGCGCTCGCCCTGGTCAACCCGCCGGTCACCACGGTCCCGACGCTGCCGTCCACCTCGATCGCCAGCGACACCACGGTCATCGAGGAAGCGGTCCTCAACGCGCTGACCGGCACCCTGGACGTCGGCATCCCCTACCCGCTCCCCACCAGCAACAGCATGCCCTCCCAGGAGACAACCCCGTCTCGTCCCCCGGTCCCGTAGCTGTCCGGTCCGCTCGCCTGCCGCTTCACGATTATCCCGAACGGGCCCGTGGTTCCCCCGGCCTGCACACGAGAGACATCTATCGAGAGAACCCTCTTGATAGATATCTCTCGACAGGTTACTCTCGACACATGCCTGCCGAGAAGCCAGACGGGGGCGGGGAGCGGGAGGACACCCAGCGCCCGGGGCCGCGGAAGGTCACCGACCCCCGCACGCTCCGGGCGCTGGCCCACCCGGTCCGGATCGCGCTGATCGAGGCGCTCACCTACGGCGGCCCGATGACGGCCACCGAGGTCGGCGAGCGGATCGGCGAAACGCCCACCACCTGCTCGTTCCACCTGCGGCAGCTCGCGAAGTACGGGTTCGTCGAGGAGGCGGGCGGCGGCCGTGGCCGGTCCAGGCCCTGGCGGATGACCTCGCTCGGCCTGTTCATCCCCGGCCCGTCGAGCGACCCGGAATCCGCGGTCGCGGCGCGCACGGTGGGGCGACTGATCACGGAGCGCTGGCTCGGCCGATACCGGACCTGGCTGGACACCCGGTCTGCCTACCCTGCGGAGTGGCGCCAGGCCGTCGACTCGAACTGGGTGTTCTACATGACCCCAGCGGAACTAAGGCAGCTCAACGAGGACCTGACGGCCCTGCTCAGGGACCGGGCCCAGACGTTCCGGGAGCGGCTCACCGATCCGGCGAAGCGCCCGCCCGGGTCGCTGCCCGTGGAGACGCTGGTGTTCAGCTATCCGATGAGCCCGCCGCCCGCGACGAGCGACGGCGGCACTGGCGCCAATTAGTCCAATATCGTAGTATCCGAAATCGTGAAGTCCGAATCCGTATCATCGGGGCGATCGGCGCTGCTGGCGCTGCAGCGGGCGACTCACGCCACCGTGCAGCTGATCGCCGCCGACCTTGTCGACCTCGACCTGACCGCCTCCGAGATCAACGCCCTGGCCAACCTCGCCGACGGGCAAGGCCGTACAGTCTCCCAGCTCGGCCTTGCCGTCGGCGCCCGGCCGACCACGCTGACCAGCGTGCTGGACCGGCTCGAACGCCGCGGGCACATCACCCGCGGCACGCTCGCGGGCGATCGGCGCTCGGTGCTGGTCGAGCTCACCGATTCCGGGCGCGCGGCGGCCGCCGCGATCAGGCAGACCCTGGCCGATGTCGAGGACCGCGCGCTGGCCGGGCTGCCCCGCGACGCGATCGCCGGCTTCCACGCCGTCGTGGACGCCCTGATCAAGGAGGGTTCATGACGGCCCGCCAGCACGGCCCGAACGAGGAGTCCACGCCGTTCGCGGATCTGCTCGGGGAGGCGATGGCCGGGGCCGACCGGTTCGGGCACCGCCAGCACGTCCACCTGACCTGGCTCGCGGTCCGGCGCTACGGTAACGACGCGGCCGTTCGGATAATTAGTGAAGGCATCAAGCGCACCAGCCGCTACGCGGGCGTCCCGCAGAAGTACAACGCCACCGTCAGCCGGGCCTGGGTCGAGTTGGTCGGCCACCACGCCGACCAGGCGGACACCGCTGACTTTGACACGTTCGCGGCCCAGCACCCCGCGCTGCTCGACAAGAAGCTGCTCACCCGCTTCTACCGGTCGTCAACGCTGGCGAGCGACCCGGCCAGAACCGGCTGGGTCCAGCCCGACCTGTCGCCGTTCCCCTGGCAGCGCTAGCTGGTGCGCTGCTGGGCTTGGGCGATGGCCCAGGCGGCGTTGACCAGCCCGATGTGGCTGAACGCCTGCGGGAAGTTCCCGATCATCTCCCCGCTGGCCGGGTCGACTTCCTCGGCCAGCAGGCTGACGTCGTTCATGGCGGCCGCGGCACGCTCGAACGTCGCGGTGGCCGCCTCGACCTCTCCGGCCAGCGCCTGCGCCTCCGCCAGCCAGAACGTGCACAGCAGGAACGTCCCCTCCTCACCGGCGAGGCCGTCGTGGGACCGGTACCGGTACACCAGCCCGCGCTTGTCGGTCAGCCGCTGAGCGGTGGCATCGATGGTCGCCTTCATCCGCGGGTCATCGCCCGGCAGGAACCCGGTCATGGCGAGCATCAGGCCAGACGCGTCGAGGTCCTCGCTGCCGAACGCCTGGGTGAAGGCGCCGGCCCGCTCGTTCCAGCCGCGCTCCAGGATGGCCGTCCGGATCTCATCGCGGGTGCTGGCCCAGCCGTCCACCCGGTCCTCGGCGCCGAGGTGGCCGGCCAGCGCGATCGCGCGGTCCAGCGCCGCCCAGCACATCAGCTTGGAGTAGAGGAAGTCGCGGGGCTCGCCGCGGATTTCCCAGATGCCCTGATCCTTTTCCCGCCACCGGCTGGCGGCGGTGTCGGCGGCGGCGATGAGGAACTGCCGGGTGACCGCGTCGAGCTCGCCGAGCTTGTCGACCAGCCGCTGAGCGGCGCCGAGCAATTCGCCGTAGACGTCAAGCTGCCGCTGCGTCCACGCGCCGTTGCCGACGCGGACCGGACGGCTGCCCCGCCAGCCGGCCAGGTGCGGCAGTTCCCGTTCGGACAGGTCCCGCTCGCCACCGACCCCGAACATGATCTGCAGGTCCGCGCCGCCCTTGAGCTGGGAGGCGGCGGCGTCGGCGAGGAAGGTGAAGAACTTGTTGGCCTCGTCCGGGCAGGCCGCCACCCACAGTGCCCCCATGGTGAGGCTGGCATCGCGGACCCAGGTATACCGGTAGTCCCAGTTGCGGTCGCCGCCGACGGCTTCCGGCAGCGACGTGGTCGGCGCCGCGACGATGGCGCCGGTCGGCTCGTACGTCAGCGCCCGCAGCACCCGGCCGGAATGATGCACCAGCTCCCGCCAGGGCCCTTCGTAGTTCTGGTGGATGGCCGACCAGGAACGCCATCCCCGCACGGTGTCGTCGAGGCGGGCGGTGATCTCCTCAGCGGTCCACGGGGTAAGCGGCGGGCCAGCCATCTGGCCGTGGCCGAGGGCGAAGACGGCGGCTTGCCCGGCGGCCAGGCGAATCCGGCCGGTCGCCGTGGCGTCGGCGATGTCAACGCTGACCGGCGTGGACAGCAGCAGCCGGTCAGCGCCGCCCCGGGCGGCCAGCCCTCCTGGGACCGAAGCCAGGAGCGGGTGGACGAGTCCGTATTCCGGCCGGGGAGCATAGCTGACCTCCGCGTCGATCTCGCCGTTGGTGCAGACCAGCTGGCGGAGCAGCACGCCGGGAGAGCTCGCGCCTAGCTGGTGGCCGCGCTCGTCGGGGCCGAGCGCGAGCGCGTCGGTGAGCACCGCGGTGCCGCCCGCGGTGGTGAACGTCGTCTCCAGCACCATCGTCTGGTCTACGTACCTGCGGCTGGACTGAAACTCACCGGCCGGCCGGATCGCGAACCGGCCGCCGGAAGGGTCCAGCAGGCGGCAGAACACCGACGGCGCGTCGAAGCGGGGGAAGGACAGCCAGTCCACCGAGCCGTCCCGGCTGACCAGCGCCGCCGAGCGGCAGTCCGACAGCAGCGCGTAGTCACCGATCGGCAAGCTGTCCATCGTGGTTCCTTTCCTGGCGGATCGCGGCCTGGGGCTACGGTAACTCCGTCGTCAGCGGAAGCGACCGCGACCGCACCGGCGACGACTGCACGATCGAGGTCGTGGTCCGCCCGTGCGGGGTGAACAGGTCGAGGATCGGCTCCAACTCGTCGATGGAGCGCAGGTACACCTTCATGAGGAAGCAGTCCTCGCCGGTGATCCGGTGACACTCGGTCACGTTCGGGACATCGCGGGCGATTCCCGGGATCAGCCGCAGTCCGCCGCCGGACGGGCTGATCCGCACGATCGCGCAGATCGTGTAGCCGAGGGCGCGCGGGTCGACCTCAGCGCGGTAGGACAAGGTGCCGGTGTCCTCGAGCCGCCGCAACCGGTCGGCCACCGCGGGACTGGACAGTCCGACCCGCCTGGCCAGCTCCGCGACCCGGAGCCGCGGCTGAGCGGCCAGCTCGGCGGCGATCCGGCGGTCGATCGCGTCCAGCAGCGATTGCGTTTCGAAGGTCGCCCGGACGAAATCCCGTTGATTCGACGGCAAACTCATAGCTTCCTCCATCGATCGGCCATTCACGAGGCGCCCATCGCCTTCTTATGCTGCCGGCATGTCAGCAACGGCGCAAGCGTCGCCGGGCGGCGATCAGGCCGCCGCTCCGGCGCGCGGCAGGCTGGACAGGCTGCCGCCGCAGACGTACTTCCTGGTGAGCGCGATCTTCCACTACCTGGGCCCGTCGCTGGCCGTGCTGCTGTTCGCCCGGATCGACGTGCTCGGCGTCGCCTGGTTCCGGATCGCCAGCGCCGCGGTCGTCTTCGGCGTATGGCGGCGGCCGTGGCGGCTGGCCGCCCGCCTGGACCGCGCTCAGCTCCAGACGCTCCTGGCGCTCGGTGTGGTGCTCGCGGCGATGAACACCTGCTTCTACCTCGCGATCGCCCGGCTGCCGCTGTCGACCGTCGGGTCGATCGAGTTCCTCGGCACCGTGGTCCTCGCGGCCGCGGGCACGCGGACCAGGCGCAACGTCGCGGCGCTGGCGCTCACGACAACAGGTGTCGCCGTGGTCAGCGCGATCAGGCTCGCCGGCCAGCCCCTCGGGTTCGTCCTCGCCTTCGGCAACTGCGTGCTGTTCATGCTGTACGTGATCCTCGGCCACCGGATCGCCAGCCGCCAGCCGGGTGACACGGGGAACCGGCCGGGCGGGATCGACCTGCTCGCCGCGTCGATGCTGATCGCCGCGGTCGCGGTCACGCCGATCGGCCTGGCCGGCGCCCTGCCCGCGTTCGGCCACCCCGCGCTCCTGCTCGCCGGGATCGGAGTCGGCGTCTGTTCCTCGGTCATCCCGTACGTCACCGACCAGCTGGCGATGGCGCGGATGACCCGGGCCACGTTCGCGCTGATGCTGGCGCTGCTGCCGGTCTCCGCCACGGTCGTCGGGGCGATCGTGCTCCGCCAGTTCCCGACGTGGCAGGACATCGCCGGCATCGCCCTGGTGACGATCGGGGTAGCGGTCCACCAGGAAAAGAAGTGAGTAACCGGGAGGCGAGCACGGCTTCGGTGATCTCGCGGGCGCAGCCCCAGGAGAGCGTCACGCCGCCGCCGCCGTGCCCGTAGTTGTGCCACAGCACGCGGCCGCCGGGCAGCGGCTCCGCCTCCAGCCGCACGGTCGGCCGGTACGGCCGCAGCCCGACGCGTTCCGCCACGACCTCGGCGCCGGACAGCTCGGGAAACACGGCGGCGCAGTCGCGCAGGATCCGCGCCGACACCTCCGGCCGCGCGGGCAAGTCCCACGCGTCGTCTTCCGCGGTGCCGCCGAGCAGCACCACGTCGCCGTGCGGGAACAGGTACACGTAGTCGTAGCCGCTGAGGTCGTGGTTGATGTAGAACTCCTCGATGCCGGGGTTCCGCACCACGACGACTTGCCCCCGGACCGGCACCACGGCGGGGTCAGGCACGAGCGACCGCGCCCCGACCCCCGTGCAGTTCACGACGACGGGAGCGTCGGGCCCCGACAGCGAGGCGACCGGCTCGATCTCGATCGAGCCGCCCAGCGACTCAAACCGCCGGACCAGGTACTCCAGGTACACCGGCATCGTGACCACTGGCGCGGTGTACCGCCACCCGGAGACGAACCCGGACGGCAGCTCGCCGGCGGCCAGCAGCCGCCGGTCCGTTAGCAGGTCGAGCCAGCCCGGCGGCGCCGCTTCTTTCGAGGAGAGCTCCCGCCCGCTCACCTGCCGCACCCCGGCGGCCGGCTCGCCCGCCAACGCGGACAAGACGGCCAGCCCGGCCCGCGACCACTCCCAGCACCGGTCCGCCGGCCCGCACAGCACCGGCCCCCACACCGCTCCGGCCGCCACCGACGTCGTCCGCCCCGGCGGCTCCGCCGCCACGACCCGCACCGCCAGCCCCGCCTCGGCCAGCGAGATCGCCGTGGTCAGCCCCACGACCCCGGCCCCCACCACAACAGCATCAGCAGCAGCACTCATGCCATGACGGTATAAGACCGCGGTCCGCATTAGCGCGCTGGCAGTAGGGCGAGGGTGAGCGTATGCGTCAGCTCGTCGCTGAGGCTTCCGTTGACGCCGATGGAGATGGCTCCCTCCGCTGTCACCGCGAAAGAGATCGTGACGGTGCTGTCGTTCAGCACGAACGGGTCGTCGCCAGTCGCGGCGCTGGCCACGGTGGCGCGGATCGTCTCGATGGCCTCGACGAGCACGTCGTCGAGGCCGCCGTCGCGCACCTCCTCCGCCCGGAACTCCTCCCCGCGCGGAGTGAGGTTGATCTCGATCCGGTGGGTGTCGCGGGTAGTGAGCTTGGCCCCGACTTTTATCTCCATGCCGATGAAGGGGACGCGGAAGTTCAAGCCGCCCCCGCCCGACCAGGTGGCGATGGTGTGCAGGGTCAGGCCGACAGCGGCGACCCGCAGGTCGCGGCCCTGGTCCGTGACCGACACGCTGGCCGTCTTGATCGCCCGCTTGACGGCTTCGATGACCTCCGGCACGGGGACGCCGTCGTCCGCCACGTTCACTGGGGCAGGCCCTGCGCGATGGACGCCGCCGGGTTCCCGTAGACCGTGTACGCCAGCCAGGTGGGGTCGCCAGGGTCGCCGGCGATCTCCTGCCTAGCGCGCAGCGACGCCGCGCCGAGCGGCATCCCGTCGCTTACCATCGCGCGGTAGAACGCCTCGGCGTATGTCTTCGCCGAACTCGACCGCACGGCCCATAGCGAGCCGACGAACGCACCCGCCCCCGCGCGCATGAACTGCGTGGCCCAGCCCATCAGCTGCATGAGGCCGGCGATGTCCCCGGCGGTGCGGCACGCGTTGAGGAATACCAGCGGGCTGATG
>Ga0335072_10009692_pt1 | contig 13883 bp, 12 predicted proteins | sample Lox_Sample_21_FD_206725 | JGI IMG/M metagenome (GOLD analysis project Ga0335072, IMG submission 206725) | Soil microbial communities from Loxahatchee National Wildlife Refuge, Florida, United States - Lox_Sample_2.1 | ecosystem: Environmental > Terrestrial > Soil > Wetlands | place: USA...
CGATGTCGCGGCCGGGCGCGGGGCGATCACGCTGCCGGCCGCGCGGGCGGTGGGGCCGCGGGGGCTGGTCGTCGCCGTCGACAACGCGCCGAACATGCGTGCCGCCCTGGCCCGCGACCGCGGAGATCTGCCGCAGATCAAGATCTGCGGCATGGACGCGCGCCGCCTCGCCTTCCCCGATGCCTCCTTCGACGTGGTGACGTGTGGGTTCGCGTACCACTTCCTCGACGACCCGCGGCGGGCCATCGCCGAGGCCCACCGGGTGCTCCGCCCCGGCGGCCTGCTGGCGTTCTCCGAGCCGGCACCGGGCAAGCCGGACAGCCGGTGGGACTTCCACGGGGAGCTGATGCGGGACGTCGGCGAGCGCGCCCGCGCGGAACGGAGCCGGCGCTCCGGTGCGGAGGCCGCCCCAGAGTTGTTCACCGATCCGCCGCGGCCGCTGCCGGAGCTCTGCGCAGAGGCCGGCTTCGCCGGCATCGAGCGGCGCACGGTCGAGCAGACCTCCGCGCTGCGCGACCCGCAGCACTACTGGGACTGGCTTACGTCCCACGGGTACCGCGGCTTCGTCTACTCCCTCGGCCCGCAGCTGGCGGACGAGTTCCGGGCCGGGCTGTTCGCGGGCCTGGCGCCGATGGCGGCCGACGGCGGCATCACCGTCAGCCACGGCGCCGCCTTCACTCGCGCCCGCAAGCCGTCCCGCGGCGCAGCCGGGCCCGGCGACCAGTCCCCCACCCCTGCCCGCTCCCTCAGCGACTAGCTAGACGAGACACGAAGTCACCCGAACACGGGGTCTGCAAACAAAAAGCTGGCGCATGGAGCCATTCTCGCAGCCGGGCCCGACCGACGGGGGCTGCAGGCAAGGGCCCGCCGCCGCGCCGCGGGAAGCCGGCGGTGCTACTCGAAATACGCGATGGTGCGGAATTCGATGCTGTGCCGCGGCTGGGTCGCCCGCGCGGCCGTGTCGTGGAACGCGCTGTGCGGTACGCGCCAGGCCCGGGAGTGATCGCTGTCGTTGAACTTGAAAAACAGCACCTCGTCCCGGGTCATGCCAGGGAAGTACCACCACCGGTGGGCGGGGTTGTGGTGGAACTCGAAGCCGCTGGTTCCGGGGGCGTCCGGGGGCATCTCCGCGTACAGGTCGGCGGGAATCTTGTCCACGAAGTACAGCCGGTTGTCCAGGCCGTCGTCCGGCCCGACGCTTGTGTAGTCGCACACGGCCAGCGGCCAGTCCTGCGGCGGCGGGGTGAACACCCGCCACACGCTGGTAAGAAGCGCCCGACGGTATCCCGGCCCGCCCGGGAAGCGCGTGGCGTAGGTGTCCCTGGCCCGCGCGGTCGCCCCCGCAATCGAGAAGTCGCAGTGGACGAGCGCGGCCTGCGGCTGCGAGGCGTTCGCGCCAGGGTCCGCGGAGCGGCGCAGCACCCAGCCCAGCGTCGCCACCCGGTCGGCCCCGGTGCGCGACCGCACGAGCGCGGCCACCTCGCCGGGGTAGATCCGGTCCACCTCCTCGCCGTCGGTGAAGTTCTTCACCGCCGAGGCGTGCTCCACGAGCTCGAAGCCGTTGCGATCCAGGGCGAACTGATCCTGGACGGGCCGTCCGTTGCGGATCGGCATCTCGTACGCGCGGTATGTCCCGGTGTTGACACTCGCACCCGGCGCGGTGAACCGGCGGAGCACCGTGGACTCGGGGGCCAGGTAGCTGAGCTCGCCCGTGACTGCCTCGATCTCTGCCCGGCCGGTGGTAACCGTCATCGCCGCCTCCTGCTGCTTCGTCCGCGTGTACTAGTGAAGAGCCCGCGCGCCGAGATGTCCACGCCCGGCGTCGAGCCGTGGCCGGCCGGCACAATCGGGACAGCAGGGAACCCGAGTCAAGCGACAAGCGTGGCGCCTGGCGATGAATTAGCGGCCCGCGCACCGTCATATCCGCCATGACGTACGCACCCGTGAACGGCCAGCGGCTCTACTACGAGATCCACGGCAGCGGCAGGCCGCTGGTACTGCTGCACGGCGGGCTGCTGACCATCGACCTCTCCTTCGGCCCGCTGCTGGAGCCGCTCGCGGCCAGCAGGCAGGTAATCGCGGTGGAGTTGCAGGGCCACGGGCACACCGCCGACTCCGGCCGCCCGATGACGATCGAGGCGCTGGCCGCCGACGTCGTCGCGCTGCTCGACCACCTGGGCATCGCCGAGGCCGACCTGTTCGGGTTCAGCCTCGGCGGCCTTGTCGCCTACGCGGTGGCGCTCGGCGCACCCGACCGGGTCGGCAGGATGATCGCCGCCTCGGCGGACGCCCGCCGCCCGCCCGGCCGGGAGAGCGCGCCGATCGCCGACGACCGCATGCCGACGGCGGCCGACTTCAAGGCGATGCGCGACGCCTACGAGGCGGTCTCCCCCGATCCCGGGCGCTTCGAGGAGTCGGCGGCTAGGACCTCGGCGATGGTGCACGAGCTCCCCGGATGGACCGACGAGGAACTGCGCGGGCTGCGGGTGCCGGTCCTGCTGATCTTCGGCGACCGCGACTTCTCGCCGCTGACCGACGTGACCGAACTGTTCGACCTGCTGCCCAAGGCGCAGCTCGCGGTCCTCCCCGGCACTACGCACGTGGGGGTGGCACAGCGCCCGGCCGAACTGCTCGCGCTGATCACCCCGTTCCTTGACGCCCGCTAACCGGCGGGTGCCACACGGCGCGCCACCGCATCCGCGGGTGCCGCCGGTCAAGGCACCGGTCCTCGCCGCCGCGAAGCCTGTTGCGCCCCAGGTGGAAGTACGGCACGGTGGTAGCCGGGCGACAGGGACGGCCGGGAAGGCGGCGGCGATGCGGTTCAGAGTGGAAACGACCACGGACGGCGTGACGGAGCGGCTTTTCACGATCGGCGACGCTCCGGGCGCGGTCTGGGCACCGGCCGACGCCGAAGGGCCGCGTCCGCTCATCCTGCTCGGCCACGGCGGGGGCGGGCACAGCACCCACCCGTCGATCACCGTCCGCGCCCGCCGGTACATCACGGACGGCGGCTACGCGGTCGCCGCCATCGACGCCCCCGGCTGGGGCGGCAGGCCGGTGCCGGCCGAGTACCTGCCGTACAACGAGGAGATCGAGGAACTTCTCGCCGCGGGCAAGAACCCCGGCGACGTCTACGCCCGCCGCGGCGTCGTCGCGGCCAGGCTCGCGGTCCCCGAATGGCAGGCCGCCATCGACGCCCTGACCGGGCTCGACTGGATCGGCCGGGATGCGAGGATCGGCTACTGGGGCGTCTCCCTCGGCACCGCGACCGGCCTGCCGCTGGTCGCGGCCGAACCGCGGATCAGCGCTGCCGTCCTCGGGCTGATGGGCCTGCCGACCCTGGAGGAGCCCGCCGCCAGGCTCACCGTGCCTGTCGAGTTCCACCTCCAGTGGGACGACGAGGTCGTCCCGCGCGCCGACGGACTGGCTCTCTTCGACGCCATCGCCTCGAAGGAGAAGACCCTGCACGCCAACCCCGGCCGCCACGCCGACGTGCCGGTGTTCGAAATAGACAGCTCCGAACGCTTCTTCGCCCGCCACCTCCGCTAGCCCGGGACCGCGCCCCACCTTGGCGCTCAGCCGTTTCCTGCGCTTGCCTGATTCCCGCCTGCTCGCCGCGGAGGTTGACCGGAGCATCGCGGGGCGCGCGTTCGAGACGTCGGTCTTCTTCATCAGGAACCAGGGCTTCGTCGAGCCCACCGCCGCCAGGCGGATCAGCTTCGAGGACTCGCTCGCCTTCGAGCGACGCCACGAGCAGACCTACCGTGACCTGGGATTCGAGCTCATCGACGTGCCCGCGGGCCCGCTCGCCGAACGCACCGCGCTGATCGACCGGATCACCAGGCAGCGGCGACGGTAACCGCCAGCGGCGACCAGGAATAGGACGGCCACGTGCTCTGCGACATTGACATGGGGGCGCTCTTCTGCGCCACAATAACGCGCGGATTGGGGCCCGGAATTACGCCTGTTCCTTCGGTGACCGGAGTTCGCCCGTCAGCTGCGGGGGCCCCGCTGAACCGGCCGGAATAATCGGTCGCTGTGGCTGTCGTGCGCCAGCCGCATGGGCTATCGTCACCTAAACCAGCATCGCCAGCCTGACATAAAGGCCTGCATCGTCAGGCCGATATTAAAAGGAGGCCACCGTGCCTGGACGGTACAAGCTCGGCAAGCACCCGCCGGTCGTCGACGACCGGACGCTGCGTTTTAGCGATTATGTGACGGCCGCACTGCCGACGCCACCTGAATCCGTCACCTACTACCAAAAAGTCCCAGCCTGGCCGATGTATTACAACGACCAGTACGGCGACTGCACCTGCGCCGCGGCCGGCCATATGATCCAGAATTGGACCGCCAACGCGTCAACAGAAGTAACGCCGCCGGACGAAACCGTCCTGACGTTCTACGAGCACTTCGTCGGCACGCCGCCGCCCGCCGACAAGGGCTGCAATATGCTGACCGTCCTGCGGTACTGGCGCAAGACCGGGCTTGACGAGCACAAGGTGACCGCCTTTACCAGCCTCACGCTGCAGAACCAGTCGCAGGCGCAAAGCGCCGTCTCCCTGCTCGGCGGAATCTATATCGGCGTCGCGCTCCCCGAGTTCGCGGTGCAACCGGACACCATGCTGACCGTCCCGTGGGTGGTACCGCCGGGCGGACCGGTCGGAGACGCCGCACCCAACCAGAACAACGGACACTGCATCCCGGCGGTCGGCTACGACGCCGAACAGTTGTGGATCGTGACCTGGGGCAGCCTGAAATCGATGAGCTGGGGCTTTTACAACGCCTACGCGGACGAGTCCTACGCCGTCGTGAGCACCGACTTCGTCGGCACCTCGGGAGAGTCACCTGAAGGCTTCAACCTCGAAGCACTGAAGAGGGATCTCGCACAGCTGTAAGTCCGCGTTCGCACGCGACCGGCAGGCCGGCCGGCGGCCGCCGCGCTCACTGGTGATCAGCACCGCCAAGGGAGAAGGCCGTGGTAACCGGCCGGTGCTGCCGTCGAGCATCTCCCGGATGATGTCGGCGTGCCCGGCGTGGCGCGCGGTCTCCTCGAGCAGGTGCATCAGCACCCAGCGCAGGCTGGCCGGCGGGCCGGCGTCCGGGCGGCGGCACAGTTCATCGAGGCCGGCCCCGGAGAAGGCCACCGCGTCCACTCGCTGCCACACGTCACGGTAGGCAGCGGCCGCGGCGTCTAGGGTGTCCTCGGCCGGCCGCTCGCCGCCGGGCGGGGCCGGGTCCTGCCCGGCGAACCGGCGCAGCACCCAGGTGACCTCGGCGTCGGCGATGTGCCTGATCAGCCACAGCAGGCTGGTGCCGCTGCCGACGGGCGACCACCGCGCAGAGTCCTCATCCAGGCCGGACGCCTTGCGGAGCAGCGATTCCCGCTGATACTGCAGCAGGGCGTGCAATGTTTCCGCCTCGCCGCGGGCCAGCCGCGGCGGCTTCTGATCGGGCACCACCGTAATCTACGCCGGGAGGGGATTCCGCGACGTGGCGATCGATAGGGGGCGAGCGTTGACAGCCCGGCTGTTCGTGTACGGGACGCTGATGCCCGGCGAGGAACGCTGGGTTTTCCTCGCGCCGCTCGCGGCGCCTGCTCGTCAGGAACGCGCCGAAGCGGCCGGGTACCTGTACCGGACTCCCCACGGCTGGCCGGCCGCGGTCTTCGACGCCGCGGCACACACGGCAGTGCCCGGCCTGGTCGTCACGCTGCTAGAGCCCGCGCGGGCGTTTCCCGTTCTCGACGAGGTCGAAGGCACCGGGACTGGACTGTTCGAGCGGCGGCTCGTCACGACGACCGCCGGGCAGTGCTGGGCCTACCACTGGCCCGGCCGCACGGCCGGCTTCCAGCCGATCACCGCCTGGCCGGGACCCTAACTTCCTTCGCGCCATCGGGTACCCACCGTGGCCGGGTCTTCGTCGCCGGGCCTGCTGGCCGCCGCGGACAGCGCTTCGTAGTTGTAGGCGTCCTCCGGGTGCGCGCGGACGTACTGATCCAGCCGGAGGGCGTCCTCGCCGACCAGGATCCGCCATGCACCGGACCGTACGCCGTCGAGGATGACGGTCGCCGCGCCCGCCGCGCCGAGCGGTGCGCTGTCGTAGAAGCCGCGGTTCGCGGCGGCGGCGTCGGCCTCGGGCACGCCGAACGCCATCAGCGAGTTCGCGACGATGTTCGTGGCGATGTGGCCCGGCATGACGACCGCTACCCGGACGTGCGGCGCGTTCACCCGCAGGTCCTCGATCAGCGCCTCGGAGAACCCCTTCACCGCGAACTTGGCGGTGGAGTACGCGGTGTGCGGCACGCCCGCGCCGAGCGACGCCCAGAAACCGTTGACGCTGCTCGTGTTGACGAGCACGCCTTCCGCGGCCCTGATGAGCAGCGGCAGGAAGACCCGGGCACAGTGGTACACGCCCCAGAAGTCGACCGCGAAGACACGCTCCCATACCTGGCGCGGGTCGGCGATGAAGCTCCCGCCGCCGCCGATCCCCGCGTTACTGAACACGAGGTCGACGTGGTCGGCGGAGTGCGCGGCCAGAGCCTCGTCACGGAACCGCTCTACCTGCGCCTCGTCGGCGACATCGCAGGTATGCGCGGTGACCGTGGTGCCATGCGGCGCGGCCGCGCTGGCCAGCACCAGCGTCTCGGCTACCGCGGCCGCGTTGACGTCGCACGCCGCGACGTGGCAGCCCTGCGCAGCCAGTTGCCTGACCAGTTCCCGTCCCATCCCGGAACCGCCTCCGGTCACCACGGCGAACCTGTCCGCGAACGAGTCCATGCGACCGCCTCCCGCGACAAGCGTAACAATCACTGCCGTTCCCGGAAATTCACTAAAAGCACGACCGAGGAACGCTTGCGCGCTTCGCCGCCCGCCCTGCGTGTGCCCGGAGGCGGGGTCGGCCGGGGGCGCGTCCGCCCGTTCCGGTGCCCGGACAGGGTCATGGCGCGGGAACGGGCGGAGCACAAAACGTTCGGGATAATCCTCCTGCCATTACTCGGTGCGCAGAGCGGTGGCCGTTCGTGAACCCGCGGCCCAGGAGGCAGGTGCCAGGGCGCCGGCGATCGCGATGGCCAGCCCCGCCAGGGCGAGCAGCACCAGTTCGGGCGCGGAGTAGACGGACAGCACGGACGCCGGGAGGCCAGAGTTCGCGGCGCTGGCCATCGTCGGGAGCACGCCGTGGTGCAGCAGGATCCCGGCGGGGACCGCGATGATGCCGGCGACAAGGCCGGTGATGCCGACCGAGCAGACGATCATAGTGAGGGTCTGCCGCGGGGTCATCCCGAGGGCCTTGAACACGCCGATGTCGTGGGCCTTCTCGCGGATCTGCAGCGCGACCGTGTTCAGCACACCGAGACCGGCGATGACGATGATCAGCAGGGTGAGCATCGTGACCAGGGTGATGATGGCGAACAGCGCCTTGCCGCCGCCGGCGGTGCCCACGTTGAACGCGGTGCCGAGCGTGTTCTGCAGCGCGATGGAGTAGTCATCGGCGTTCACCCCGGGCCGCACGGAGATCACGTAGCTGTCCGGTCCCGTGACGGTCGGGTCGATCGCGGTCAGGGTGGCAGGCGACATGAAGATGCTCACGTCGTTGCCCGGCGCGAAGACCTCGCCGACGATCTTGACGGTGACCTTGTGGGTCCCGTTGACCAGCGTGTACATGTCGCCGACGGCGGTGCTCGTGTCGGTGAGGAAGAGCGTGTTCACGTCGATCTCGCGGACGCCAGGCGACTGGGAGTACCAGCTGCCGGAGATCAGCACCAGGTTCGACCAGGCCGGGTTGCCGCCGCCGTAGGCGGTGATCTGGGCGCCGCCGTCCGTGCTGCCGACGCCAGGCAGGCTGAGGTTGTCGTCCGCTTGGGTCAGGTAGTGCAGCGTGCCGGGGGTGGCGGCGATCGCCGCGCCGATCGTGTGCTGCTGCGCGGCGGTCAGCGCGCCGGGACCGCCACCAGGGCCGACGATTCGGATAGCGCGCTGCCTGCCGCCCTTGCCAGGGCCGCCGGTCCCGGACTGCCGGGGCGGCGCGCCAGGGGGCACGTTCATGACCCGCACGGGCAGCCTCGCCCCGTCGGAGATGTCGTTGTAGACGCGGTTCAGCGAGGACGCGAGCCCGACGCCGAAGGTGACCGCCGCCGCGCCGAACAGCACCGCGACCAGCGTGACGAGGGTCCGGCCCGGCCGGGCGGCCGGTGAGGCGAAGCCGAGGGTGACCGGGCGCGGCACGCCGGTCAGCTTCGCGAGCAGACGCTGCACGAAGAACCCGTGCCGCGGCCTTGGCGCACGGCCGGTCGCGATCGCCTGCACGGCGGACATGGAGCCTGCCCGCGACGCCGGGCCGATGGCCGCGAGCACAGTGAGCGCGATCACCGCGAGCGGCACGGTGACATCCACCCAGAACGGCACGCCAAGCGCGCCGACCTGGTACACCTGCGCGTTCTGCTGGTACAGCGGTGCCGCGAGCAGGTTGCCGACGACCGCGCCGACGACCGCGCCGGTCACCGCGGGGACCGCGACGAGCAGCACGTAAGAGGCAACGATCTGCGACGGGGTGAAGCCGATGGACTTGAGCACGCCGATCCGCGTGGTGCCGGCGACCACGGCGCCGCCCACCACGTTGATTACGATCAGCACGGAAATGGCCAGGGCGATCACGCCGAACGCGATGATGAACGGCACCCAGGGGGCGACGTTGGACTGCTCTGACTGGCGGACGCCCAGGTAGCTGACCGGGCTGAGCAGCGCGCCCGACGGCAGCGCGGCCTTGATCTCGCCGATGTCGGCGCTGATGTCGGCGCTTGTCGCGCTGGAGGCGAACCGGTACAGCAGCTGCACCTGCCCGGACCCGCCCGGCCCGGCGATAGCGGTCATCTCGGCGGGCAGCACCCACACGTCGGCGGTGTTCGTGACCGAGTCCGCGACGCCGACGACGGTCATCGTGTGGCCGCCGACGGTGATCACGGTGCCAAGCTGCGCTGGCGCGTTGCCGGTGTCGGAGACGACCGCCTGGTCGTCGGCCGTGGCCCAGTGGCCCTGCTGCAGGGCCAGGTCATCCACCGGGCCCGACGGGCTTGACCGGCCGACGAAGTCCAGCTGGCTGGTTATCGAGCCGCCGATGACGCCGGGCGGCACCACCTGCGCATTGACGGTGTCCGTCTCGAACGGCCCGGCGACGGCGGTGACGCCTTTGACGTGCGCTGCACTCGCGATCTGGGCGGCCGACGCGACGGTGGTGTCGACGGTGACCGCCACGTGCGCGCCGTTCTGCTCCGCGAACGCGTGGTCGAACGGGGAGTGCGCGTCGACAAGCATGCCGAGGGCCAGCGTGCTCGCCGCCGTGGCGGCCAGCACGACCAGGCCGATGATGACGGCCTGAAGTCTTCGGCCGCCGAGGCCGCCGCGGGCCGCGCGGAAGACGGCGCTCATGACCGTGCCGCCGTGCCCCAGGCTCCGGGGCCCTTGTCCGCCGTGTGCTTGCCCACGGGGCCCTTGTCTACCGCCGTGTCCGAGGCGACGCGGCCGTCGGCGATCTGCACGACCCGCCGGGCGTACCGCTGGGCGAGCTCGGGGCTGTGCGTGACGACGATCAGCGTCTGGCCCTGGGCGTTGAGTTCGAGGAGCAGGCGGCCGATCTCGTCGCCGGTAGAGGTGTCGACCGCGCCGGTCGGCTCGTCGGCGAGCAGCAGGCTCGGCCGGTTGATCAGGGCCCGGGCGATCGCGACCCGTTGCCGCTCGCCGCCGGACAGCCGGGCGGGGTAGGCGTCACGCCGGTGCCCGATCCTGAGGGCGTCGATCAGCTCGTCGGCCCGGCGCCGCGCGTCCTTCGCCCTGGCGCCCGCGAGCTGGGCCGGCAGCAGCACGTTGTCGATGACTGTCATGTCGTCGAGCAGGTTGAAGAACTGGAAGATCATGCCGACCTGCTTCCTCCTGAACCTGGCGGCACCCGCTTCGGAGAGCATGTCGACCCGCTCGTCGCCGACGCGGACCGCCCCGCTTGTCGGCTTGTCCATTCCGGCGATGAGGTTCAGCAGCGTGGATTTGCCCGACCCGGAGGGTCCCATGATGGCGATCGCCTCGCCGGCGTCGATCCGCAGGTCTACAGCATCGACTGCGGGCTGGGGGGCGCCGTCGTAGCGCTTGGTGACATTCTCTAGCTGAACTAGCGTGTCCATGCTGGGGAAGGTAGTCCCGGAGCCGTCCGCTGCGCGTCACTCGCGGTATTGAATCGTGCGTACCGCGTGCGGCTTACGCGTGCCCGCCGTCATCCTTCCGATGTAGTCCGGCCTGCCCCGGTTTACGCGGCGCGGAGGATGCCGTCGGCTCGGTTCGCGGCCACAATGATTACGTGGCAGGACGTATCGGCTGGCTGTTCGCTTTCTTCCGGCGGGCGGAACCGCGCGGCGCGCCGCCCTCGGGATGGGCGCTTGCGCTTGACGCCGCCATCGCGGTGGGCGCGGCGATCGGGGCGGTTTACGAGATGGCGGAGCGCGCCCTGACTCAGACGGTCATCGTGCCAGGCCCGCTCTTCCCGCGGGCCGTCCAACAGGCCGTCCAGCAGGCCGGTTCCGCCGTCCCGCAGGCAGTCAGGCAGGCCGCCCAGCAGGCGGCCGAGCAGGCCGGCCAGCAGGCGGGCTCTGTGGCACACCTGACAGTCCCGGTCGGGCCGGAGCACGCGTCACTCGCGATGCTCGCCGCCGCCGCCCTCACCGCGCTGCCCCTGGCGTGGCGGCGGCTGTACCCGATCACGGCCTGGCTGGTCGTCATTGCCGCGATCGTGATCGTGCACAGCGCCTACGTGCCGCCGGTCGCGCTCGGCACCGCCGTCTACGCCGCCTACAGCGCGATGGTGTACAGCCGCTACCGGAACCTGTCGATCGCGGTGGTGTGCGTAGCCACCCTCTGGGCCGCCGCGGCGCTGGGCGACGACCTGCCCCGGTTCCCCGGACGCCTGACCGCGATCTTCGCGATCCTGCCGGCCGCCGTGGCCGGGCTCGGCATCCGGGAACTGCGGCGTCGGCTCGCTGATTCAACCGCCCGGCTGCGCCGCGCCGCGGAGGAGGCGCGCGCGGCGACGGAGCGGGCTCTCGCGGCCGAGCGGGCACGGATCGCCGCCGAACTGCACGACGTGGTCACGCACAACGTTTCTGTGATGATCGTCCAGGCGGGCGCGGCGCGGAAGATCATGGCCTCGTCGCCGCCGGACGCGGAGAACGCGCTGCTCGCGGTGGAGTCCACCGGCCGCGAGGCCATGACCGAGCTGCGGAACCTGCTCGGCCTGCTCTCCCCAGCCGCCGACGGTGCCGACGCCCCCAGGTCCTCCCCCGCCGTTGCCTCCGTCGGCATCCGGCCCCCTGGCGCTGTCTCGGCCGGTACTGTCTCCCCCGGCACCCGGTTCCCGGGCGCTGTCTCCGCCGGCCGCGGGTCCCCTGGCGCTGTATCGGCGGATACAGGTTCCCGCGGCGTTCCGTCCCCAGGCGTCGCTGCCGCCGGCCCTGGGTCCGCCGGCACGGGATCGGCCGGTCGTGGGTTCGCCAGTGTTCGCTCCGCCGACGCGGGGTCCGTCAACGTCTCTCCTGCCGGCGTTCCGTCCGCTGCCATTGCCTCCGCTGGTATGCCGCCCGCCAGCGGGCGCCCGGCTGTCTTGACGCCCGCTCTGGCCCAGACCGCTGACCGCGAGCCGGCCATGGCGCGCACGGGCACCGGCCTGGCCCCGGCGGCGTTGCGGCCGCAGCCAGGCCTCGGTGAACTAGCCACGCTGATCGGCCGGGTGTCGGCGGCGGGCCTGCCGGTCGAGTTGCGGGTCACCGGCGAGCCCCGAGCACTGCCGCCCGGTCCGGACCTGGCTGCGTACCGGGTCGTCCAGGAGGGCCTGACCAACGTGCTCCGGCATGCCGGCCAGGCGACGGCGTCGGTCGAGGTCCAGTGGGGCAGCGACCTCCAGATCACGGTCAGCGACGACGGCGGCAGCCTCACTCCCAGCGGCAACGGCCGCGGCAGCGCGAACGCCGGCCCCTCAGGCCGTGGCGGCCTGCCCAACGGCGGCGGCATGGCCCACGGCGGCGGCCTACACGACGGTGATGGCCTGCCCAACAGCGGCGGCATGGCCCACGGCGGCGGCCTACACGACGGTGACGGCCTGCCCAACAGCGGCGGCATGACCCACGGCAGCGGCCTACACGACGGCAGCATTTCCGACGGCGGGGGCCTACCCGGCAATGACGTTCTACCCCCGAGTGCGGGCCTGACCGGGAGTTGCGGCCCGCCCAGGAGCGGCCTACTGAGGAGCGGCGGGCTCGCCGGGAGTGGCGGCATGACCAGGACCGGCGGCCCGTCTGAGAGCGACGGCCCGCCTGGCAGCCGCGGTCGAACCGGCAGCGGTTCCCTGGCCGCGAAGGGCCTACTCAGCGGTGGCGGTCTACCCGCGACTGGCGGCTTGCCCAGGGGTGACGGCACGGCGGGGAGCGGCTGCCCTACCCCGGGACGCGGGCTCCTCGGGCTGCGCGAGCGGCTCGCCCTGTATGGCGGAGAACTGTGTGCCGGCCCGCGTCCGGAAGGCGGCTGGCTCCTCCGGGCGACCCTGCCACTGACGGGGCCGTCCTGATGACCAGGGATTCCGATCGGGCGACGCCCGGCGAGTACAGCATCTTTACCGACCTGCCGGAGGCGAACCGATCGCCTACCGTGGTGATCGCCGACGACCAGGCCCTGGTACGCGGCGGATTCCGGCTCATACTCAAGGCCGCCGGCATCAACGTGGCGGCGGAGGCGGCCGACGGCGCCCAGGCCGTCGCGGCTGTCCTCGCGCACCGCCCGGACGTTGTGCTGATGGACATCCGAATGCCGGTCATGGACGGCATCGAAGCCACCAAGCGGATACTCGCGGCATACCCGGATCCCTCCTCCGATCGCGGCTCTCCAGCTCACGCCGGCTCCCGCTTCGGCCCCGGCTCTGGCTCAGATGCCCGCTCTGACGTTGATTCCGGCCCCGACTCCAACCCCGGCGCTGATTCCAACCCCGGCGCTGATTCCAACTCCGGCCCCCGTACCTCCTCCGGCACCGATTCCAACCCCGGCCACGATTCCTACCCCGGCACCGACTCCAACCCCGGCCACGATTCCTACCCCGGCACCGACTCCAACCCCGGCCACGATTCCGACTCCGGTTCGGGCTCCGGAGCCGCCCATGGCACCCAGCCCGGTGGATTGCGGTCCGCCTCTTGCTGTTATCAGGCGTGCCCGCCACGGATCATCATCCTGACGACGTTCGATCTGGACGAGTACGTGTACGCGGCCCTCGCCGCCGGTGCCAGCGGCTTCCTGCTCAAGGACGTGACACCAGAGCACCTGGTCGCGGCGATCCAGTTGGTCAGGACTGGCGACGCGCTGCTCGCCCCGTCGATCACCCGCCGCCTTGTCGAGCGCTTCGCGACCACCCCGGCCAGCGCGGGCGCTTCCGGCAGCGCGCGCCCGACCATGGCGACGCGCGCTTTCAACACCGCAGGCGCCTCAGGCACGGTAGGCGCGACGGGCGCGATCGGCCCCGGTGGGGCGGGCGGGATCGCCCCGGCCGTCGCGGCCGGAACGACCGCCGGGACAGGGCCTGTGAGCGGCGCCGGCCGTCGGCCGGGCGGCCCTGCCTGCGACACCTCCGCGCTGACCCCCCGCGAACTCGAGGTGCTCGGCCTGGTCGCCCGCGGCATGTCCAACGCCGAGATCGCGGCATCGCTCTTTCTCTCCGAGGCCACGGTAAAGACCCACGTCGCGCGCATCCTCACCAAACTGGGCCTCCGCGACCGCGTCCAGGCCGTCGTCTTGGCCTACGAGACAGGTCTCATCTCCCCCGGCGGCTAACGCACCGAGCATTTACATGCCACGCCCGTCAGCGCC
>Ga0335072_10009693_pt1 | contig 13882 bp, 10 predicted proteins | sample Lox_Sample_21_FD_206725 | JGI IMG/M metagenome (GOLD analysis project Ga0335072, IMG submission 206725) | Soil microbial communities from Loxahatchee National Wildlife Refuge, Florida, United States - Lox_Sample_2.1 | ecosystem: Environmental > Terrestrial > Soil > Wetlands | place: USA...
CGCCATCGGCCCCGCCAGCCAGCTCGACTTCTACTGGGCCACCGACGGCACGCCCGGCTGGAACCCCGAGGTCATCGCGGGCGGCACCGGCCTGCCCCAGCCGTAACCAGCCCTCTTAATCCGCGGGTTCGGCCTGGTTATCAGGCGATGACTTCAGCGAGCACGGGCACGGTGCGCCTCCGAGCGCGTCCCCCGTTGGGCGGGCTGGAACTGCGCGACCTGTCCCGTCACGCCGTCCGCGTGATCAGGCAGAACTACGGCATGTCCGTCACCGTCAACGCCGCGGGCCTCGCGGTCAGCACGGGCGGGGCACTGTCACCAGTGCTCGCCGCCGTACTGCACAACGCGTCCTCGATCGCCGTCGTCGCCAACAGCTCCCGCACGACCCGCTACCGGCTCGGCAAGCTGCCCGGGGCCGCCGCCAGGTAGCCGTCCTGGCCTGCGGGCGGGAGCATAGGACAGGCACCCGTGAGCAGAACCGCCCTCGAGAAGATCACCGGCCGGCAGCTGTCAGCGGCCCCCTGACCCGCCCGGTCGGCATGGCGCCAGCTGGGCGTAGTAGGAGAACGGCGGACCGATCAGCCGGGTCACGTGGAGCCCCGCAGCATTGGCATGGCGAGCCAGGGTGGCGCGCCGCACCTGGTGCCGGTCGAAGAACTCGCCCACCACGACCCTCCCGGCCGGCTTGACCACCCGCTTCAGCTCCGTCAGCGTCACCTCCGGCTGCGGGATCTCCCCCAGGGCCGTCACCAGGTAGGCGGCGTCGAACACGGAGTTCTCGAACGGCAGGTGGTGGGCGTCCGCCTGGGTCGGCGCGATGTTGGTGAGGCCGCGCTGTGCGGCCCGGCCCATCACGTGGTCGAGCATCTCCTGCTGGATATCGACGATATCCAGTCGACCGTCAGGACCCAGTTGCGGGGCGGTCTGCAGAGCCTGCAGGCCCGTACCCGGTCCGACCTCCAGGACCCGCTCGCCATGGCGCAACTCCAGCATCGAATCGAGCCGCCCCTGGCTGAGCAGCGGCAAGGGCAGATCGAGCAGCCAGCGCTGCGCGTACGGATAGGGGGCGGAGTCCAACATCCACCAGGACAAAGCCGCGGTGCCGGCTGCCGCCGCGGTCAACCCCCATCGCGCTCCGGGCCGACCGAGCGCAGCACGAAGATTCATGGTCGAGGGTCCTCTGTTTTCCAGTGATCGACGGTTGGTGTCGGAACTCGGAGCGGTCGCCAGGCGACGACCGCACAGACAACTGCAAGCGGCAGTTCGCCGAAGCACGCCATGGCCAGCGCCACGGCGAAATCGCGGCCAGGCCCCGCTGTCGTCAGGTCGAACCAGGAGTCGACCAGCAAGAGCGTCGACGTGGCCGCGGCCGACAGGACCCGTCGGAGATCGCCACGAGCTGCCAGGACCCCGGTGGCGATGAAGCCGAGCGCCTCCATGACGTCCAAGCCGGCCCAGGCGGCCGACCAATGCTCAGCAGTCGCCGTGGACGGCAGGGCGATGCAGAGCACGAACGCCCAGGCGAGTACTGCGACTCCGCAGCCCATGAGCGCCAACTCAGGCCACCGGCAAGGAAAACGGCGCCGATGCTGCGCGGGCTGCCTGCCCGCAACGGCGCTGTCTTGACTCGAGTCGGACTGCGCCTTCCCCGCTGACCGGTCGATGACGCTCACGGTTTCTCCTCGCCGTACTGGTGGCCCTTCGCGTCCTCCAGCCGCGAGCGGACGTCGATCATCGGCGCATTCATCATGTCCACGAACCTACGAACAGGGCGTGATCCGTCGCGTCGGCCGGTGGATGTCACCGTTCCCCAGGCCGTCGGCCCGGGGGTGTACCCCGCGTACATCCCCGGGGCGACGCGCGGAGCCGACGCCGCTGAATACGATCTCCGTGTGGAAGAGCTTCTCCAGCGTCTCTCGACATCGGAGCGCGTGACCTGGCTGACGGACCAGGCCGTGGTGCTGGCCACCGCCTGCTTCTACGCGGTGATGCTCTTGTGGTCGATCGCTCGGGTTCCGGACCACGACGGCCTGTTCCGGTTTCCCGGCCTCGGGCCCGTCCAGATGATCGGTCTGTGCGTCGTGCTCGCCCTTCCGGTTCTGCTGATGCGCCGTCTGCCGGCGGCGGTCTTCGCGGCGATCCTGGGCGAATCGGTCCTCGGCGACATCTTCGGCGTGCGGCCCTGGATCGTGTTCGTCCTGCTCGTCGTCTTGGGCGGGCACCTCGCCGTCCGACGGCCGAAGGCGGCCGCCGTCGGCTCCGTCGCGGCCGTCGCGGCCGCGTTCGTCGAGAACATCCACGTCTACCCCGGGGAGAACGTCGGCGACGCGGCCCAGTGGGCCGGGCAGTTCGCGTTGTGGTTCGCGGTCGCGTGGGTCTTCGGGGGGGTGACTCGCAAACGCCGTGAATACCTCGGAGCCCTGCATGAGCAGAGGGCGGCCCGCGCCGTCGTCACCGAGCGGCTGCGGATCGCCCGCGAACTGCACGACATGGTCGCGCACAGCATCGGGATCATCACGGTCCTGTCGGGAGCGGCGGCGCGGGTCGTGGACACCAAGCCCGAGCAGACGCGGCAGGCGCTGACCGGCATCGAGTCCACCAGCCGCCAGACGCTGCTCGAGCTGCAGCGCATGCTCGGGGCGCTCCGCCGCGCCGAGCCGGACGACGCCATGCCGGGGGCCGCTCCGCTGGCGCCGGCCGGCAGCCTGGCCGATATCCCGCGACTCGCCGAACGCACGGCCGACGCCGGGGTGCGGGTCCAGGTGGCCTGGCGGGGCGAGCAGCGCCTGCTGCCGCCGGAGATCGAACTGTCGGCGTTCCGGATCGTCCAGGAGTCGGTAACGAACGTGGTGCGGCATTCCGGTGCGCGGACGTGCCGGGTCGCGGTCGGATACGAGCCGGAGGGAGTGACGATCGAGGTGGTGGACGACGGGGACGACGGTCGCGGCGGGCCCGGCCGTCCGACGCACTCGACGGCGCCCGGCGGGAGCGGCTTCGGCCTGCTCGGCATGCGCGAGCGGGTGACGTTGCTGTCCGGCCAGTTCAGCGCCGGCCAGCGTCCGGAGGGCGGATTCCGGGTGACGGCGAGGCTCCCGGCATGAGCGAGCTTGCGAGCGAATCGGCAAGTACAGTGCGTCCGCGAATGCGGACTCCGAGCGCCAGCGAGGTGTCCTCATGAGCGTGCGGGTGCTGCTGGCCGACGACCAGCCGCTGATGCTGGTCGGGCTCGGGATCCTGATCGGCGGCACCGCCGACCTGGAGGTGGTCGGCGAGGCCGGCGACGGCCGCGAGGCGGTGCGCCTGGTACGTGAGCTGCGGCCGGACGTCGTGGTGATGGACATCCGGATGCCGGGCATGGACGGGATCGAGGCGACCCGGCAGGCGACCGCCGAGCCGGACCCGCCCAAGGTGCTGGTGCTGACCACCTTCGACGACGACGAGCACGTCTACGGCGCTCTGCGCGCCGGCGCCAGCGGATTCCTGCTCAAGAGCATGGCCCTGGACGCGATCCTGGACGCGATCCGCGTGGTAGCGGCCGGGGACGCGTTGATCGCGCCGAGCGTCACCCGACGACTGATCGCCGACTTCGCCGGAACCTCCGCCACCCCCGCGGCCCCCGCACCGGACACCGAGCCCGCCCCGGACTCACGTCTCATCGCAGAGATCACCGACCGGGAGCGCGAGGTGCTGGCACTGGTCGGGCAAGGGCTGTCAAACGGTGAGATAGCCGAGCGGCTGGTGATCAGCGTGGCGACGGCGAAGACCCATGTCGCGCGTCTGTTCGCCAAGCTCGAGGCCCGGGACCGCGTCCATCTGGCGATCATCGCCTACGAGAACGGACTCACGCCGGGTAGACGGTAGGGCAGGGTGAGAAGAACGATCGCCGACCACGAGTTCGTCGCGTTCGCCAGATGCGCGAAGTGGTCGTCGTGGGGCTGGGACCTCCCGAATAGGCATTTTCCGAGTTGCGGTACAAGGTGTTGTGGCGGGATCACTAATGGTGAAGGCCGGATTCGTGGGGTGCCCTAATAAGCACGGAGAGTGACTGCTTGTGGCATAAAGAAAGAGAGGTGGGGTTGGCCTGGACGTGGACCCCCATCGGGCGCGTGGACGGTGTGCTTGGCGCGGGGTGGGGGTCGGCCGTCGGGCGGGATTGGTCTCGCCGCTGGGAGGTCGCGGACCGGCCCGCGGTGAGGACGTCGATGGGGGCGGTGCGGTCGGTCGGGGAGACCGAGACTCGATTACGGCCGCCCTGCTTGGCCTGGTAGAGGGCCGAGTCGGCGGCGGCCAGTAGGTCGATCAGCTCGCGGGTCTCGCCACGGGCGATCGAGGTTACGCCAATGGAGATCGTCACCTTGACGACCGGGCCGCCGGGACGGCCGTCGACCGGGACCTCCAGGTCCTCGACGTGCGAGCGCAGGCGTTCGGCGATCTTGATGGCGTCGCTCCCGGTCGTCTGAGCGAGCAGGATCACGAACTCCTCGCCGCCGAACCGGCCCGCGCGGTCGTAGTCGCGGGACCCGTTCGTGAGCGCCTCGGCCACCGCCTTCAGCACCTTGTCGCCCACGAGGTGGCCGTGGGTGTCGTTGACCAGCTTGAAGTGGTCGATGTCGACCAGGGCGAGGGACACCGGGCTGCCGGTTCTGATCGACCGGGAGATCTCGGTCTCGGCTTCCTTCTCCCACGTGGAGACGTTCAGCAGACCGGTCTTGGAGTCAGACCTCGACTGGGCGATGAGCAGCGGGTGCACCAGGAAGCGCCGGACGAGCAGCACGGTCGGGAGCGCGAGGACAACCAGGGTGGGGCTGATCCCGACGGCAACGGTGATGAGGACGGCAAGGTCGATCTCAACGAAGAGGCCTTGAAAGGCTTCCCAATTCCATTCGATGTGCTTAATTTTGACCTTGGGATCGGACAATTTCACGGCCCCGAGGATCAGGAAGTGGTGCAGCCGGCCGCCGATGATCTCGCACCCCGCGACCGCGATGGCCCAGGTGAAGGCGTGCACGCCGACGCCCACGTGCCCGCCCGCGAACGACACGGGCAGCGCGTGGAACACCAATGACGCCACGGCGTAGCTCAGGCCCGTCGCCGCAGCCGTGAACACTCTCCGGTAGATGATTCCCTTATGCACATACAATTGCGCGACGAGGCTTATGAGAATCGGCACTATCGCGGCGTAGATGGGCGGCAGGAGTATCGCTATCGGGACCACCCAGACGGAGCTGAAATCTCGCGTCAGTCCCCCGCCGGTGGTATACGCGATCCGCGGAGTGGACGCGATTGATACCATCCCGCAGCAAGCGAGAGCGAGGAACTTAACCAGGTCGTCCGTTTGCCAGTCGGTGTGCGCGGCGGCGACGGCCATGAACGCCAAGGCCCCGACTATCGGGGTGGCGACGTACCAGCGCAGCAGTGGCGGCAGCTCCCACCACGCCCAGTCCTTCACCACAAAACGCCTGATGGGGCGGCTGGTAATGGACGAGGCTTGCATCTTCCACCGTTCTGTTTGTGGCACCTGTTACTGCCTTCTAGTAGCAGCTCACCGTAAATGACTAGCTGCGTATAGCTACCATAGCCCATCTTCCCAGGCCCCGTAACTATTGCGGCGAGATTTCCAGACATGCGGGACAAGACGGAGCTTAATAGTTCTTAACACCGGTGGGGCGGAGGCGGGAGAGACGAATTCACGCCATGGATAATGGAGTGAACGCTGAGGGGGGACGCGTTCACTGTTACGCATGAGGAGGCAAAGCTGTGCGTACCACCTTCTGGTACTGATGTGACTGAAGTTCCAGTCGAGAAGGAACGCGTAATCTGGGAAGGAAGTGACATCATGCGTGACACCTGGACCCGGTAGTTAGGCCGATCTGCAGTCATCAAGCAATCCCCCTAGTGAGAACGAGCCGCACGGACGAGTGTCTGCCTGGTAAGCGAGTCCTCTCGGCCAAGATGTCTCGCAGTGTGACGCCCGACGGCAGGCGACATTCGCCGCCACCGGAGCGCTAGGCCACAGGCGACAAGAGCACCTAGTCCCCCACTGAGCGCTACGACCGTCGAGGGAGGTACCACCTCGGCGGCGGCTCCGGCTATAGCGAAAGCCAGCCCCTGCCCCACGATCAGACCCGCGCTGGCGAGCCCGAAGGCCTGGGCGCGGCGCTCGTTCGGTATCCGCTCGACGAACGCGGTGTTCGCGGCGATCTGATACATCGCGAACGTGTTGGACAGGGCGAAGATCGCCATCGAGATTTCCAGGTTCGGCCGCAGGATCGTCGCCACCAGGATTCCGCAGGTGAGCACCGTCATCGGGCCCATCCACCTGAGCCGCGTGAGCGGGCCTATCTTCTTGATGAAGACGGGCGACGCCACCGCCGCGCCGAGCTGCGAGAACGCGATCAGCAGGCCGGCCGCGACCGCCCCGCCCCGCAGGCTCGCCGCGTACGGCGCGGCCAGGCTCTCGGGTACCTCGTAGAACGCCGCCAGCCAGCCCAGGCCGATCAGCGTGCGGAGGGCGGGGTCGCCGAAGACGAGGCGCATCCCGCCGGCCAGCTGCGCCAGCGGGTTCTCGCGGCCGGCCGCGCCCGCGGCCGCGGCGGCCGAACGGGCGCGGGTGCCGAGCCGGATCAGCAGGCCGGAGGCGACGAACGTGAGCGCGTCGGCCGCGAGCGCGGGCCGCGCCCCGAACAGGGCCACCACCAGGCCGCCGAGCGCGGCGCCGGCCACGATGACCGTGCGACCGGTCGACTGGAGGACCGCCATCGCCAGCGGGTAGCGGTCGGCGTCCATCATGTCGCGCACGCTCGCCGAGCGCGCCGCGTCGAATGGGGGCTGTATCACCGTCACCAGATAGAGGAGCGCGATCGCCGCGCCGAGGCTCAGCCGGGGCACCAGCATCGCGCCGACGAGGACGGCCCGGGCGGCGTCGCAGGCAACCATGACCGTGCGGCGGGGCAGCCGGTCGGCCAGGCCGGATAGGAAGAGCCCCCCGAGCAGGTACGGCACGAAGCCGGACGCGAACGTGACCGCTGCCAGGAACGGGGATTTGGTCCTGGCGTAGACGAGAAGCGTCATCGCCACCAAGGCGAGACGGTCGCCGCAGGCCGACAGGACGTAGGAGAACCAGAGCGCGCGGAACTCGGCGACGGCGAAGACGGAACGGTACGACGGACGGGGAGCCGAGGAGGATGTCACGGCGACCCTTTCATATGCGGCCTAGTTCTCGACGGAGCGCGGCCTGAGGGGTGGCCACGCAGACGGTCCGAACGGTTACCGATAGCCATGGTTTCAGAAATCGCAACCCGCTGCCGTTAAACGATCACATTCGGTACATGGGCGTTAAAATGATCTTCGCGTGACGGAAGTAAACCTCTGTGACGGATTCCCGGATTGAGAGTTAATGACGCTCGACCGGGAGACGGGAGGAGTCGGTCACGATCCGTAGCTAGCCTGCACTCCGGGTAGTTCGCCGCCTAGCCTGCCGGTCATCCCGCCTGGCCTGCATTTGATTACTATCTGACAGTAGTGATATACAGAACGTACATCGGACGCACGAGACGGGGAGATCGCGATGTGTGACACTTGGACCTAGGAGGCCGGTCCGAACGCCAGGACGCGCCGGGGGCGCGCCTGGCCGATTCACCGCCCGTATGACATCCGTTTACCGAACATCCATTATCAGCACGTCTAAATGAGAATAAACCGGTGAATACGCGGGCGTAGCCTTGGAAAGGTGTCGCCGGCTCACGTCATTCACCTGATTGAGCATTCGCAGGTCGCGTACCGGATCGAGCACTCGGCTCCGGTCCAGGCCATCGTCGGCACGCTGCTCACGACGCTGGTCGGCCTGGCGGTGGCCGCCTTCTTCAATCGCAGGCGGATCGCCTGGCGGGCCTATCTCGACGCGCCGATCACGCTGAACGCCGACATGGCGAAGACCATGGGCAGCCGGGTAATTCACAAGATCTACGTCGCGGAAAACGGCCACGGCCAGCCGGCCCGCAGCGGCGGCCCGACCGCCCCGGCCGCGCCGTTTTCGCCGATCGCGACGGCCGAGGTCGAAGTCCCGTGGCTCGTCCTGCTGCGGATAAGGAATTCCGGCCGGGTGACCATTAGCGGCCGGGAATTCAACACCCCGCTGACGTTCACCTTCCCCGGCCGCGAGGTCCGCGACGTGGCGGTCATCGACGGCGCGGGCGACGACCCGGACAAGATCCTGGTCCGGCCGAAAGGCGCGGATGCCGCTCCGCAGGCGGCGCCCGCCCGGCCAGGTCCCGGCCGGCGGCTGGCGGGCTGGCTGCGCGGGCGGCCGCCCGGCACCGCGCCGGTCCCCCGGCCGGCTCCCCGGGCAACTGACTACATACAGCTCAGTGACGAGTTCGCGCTCAACCGGAAGGACCGCATCACGATCATGGCGGTGCTCTCCGGCACCCCGGCCGCCGGCGGCGACAAGATCACCGCGAACGGCAAGCTGATCGGGGGCAACATCGACGTGGAGCCGCCGCGGGGCGGTCCGGGGATGCGCTCGGTCGTCTCCGCCGCGTTCATCCTGCTGCTCCTCGGCGGCCTGCTACTCGGCCTGGTGCTCAGCCCGTCGCCGGCCACGCTGACCGCGAGCGAGTGCGTCGGCGGACAGCTCACGCTGACCGGGTCGACCGCGTTCGCCCCGGTCGCGACCGAGATCGCGAACGCCGAGCACGCCGCCTGCCCGGCCGCGCGGATCACCGTCGCGGCCGACAACAGCGGCTCCGTGAACGGCCTGAACACGCTGCTGGCGGCCGGCCGGAAGTCGGCCGGCCGCCTGATCGCGATGTCCGACGGCCCCGCCCCGGCCGGCGGCTACGGCGCGCTCGACGGCACCCCGGTCGCGATCATCACGTTCGAGGTCGTGGTCAACCACGGCGTCGGTCTCTACAACCTCAGCACCGCGCAGATCAAAGGCATCTACGACGGCGTCTACACGAACTGGCGCCAACTCGGCGGCCCCGACCTGCCGGTGCGGATCATCAGCCGCGACTACGGCTCCGGGAGCAGGCGCGCGTTCGACGCCTACGTGCTCGGCGAGGCGAGCGAGCCGGCGCCGACGTCGTTCGACTGCCGGGCCAAGAGCGACCCGTCTGCCCGGCAGGTCCTGTGCACCGTGCAGTCCACCGGCGATCTGCTGAACGACGTCGAGTCCATCCCCGGCGCGATCGGCTACGCGCAGACCGGCGACATCGCGACCACGCGGGCGGGCACCGTGCAGCCGGTCGCGCTCGACGGACTTAGCGGATATTTCGGAAATATCGGCCGATTGAAGAACAACTATCATTTCTGGACCACCGAATACATCTACACCTACGGTCGCCCGACTGGTCTCGCGGCGGCGTTCCTCAGCTATCTGTCCACACCCGTCGCGCTCAAGGACCTCGACGCCCTCGCCTATACCCCCTGTCGCGAGGCGAGCGCGTCGCGGGTGGCATCTCTGTGCGCGCAGGCCGGTTCGCAGTAGCAGGCGCGCCGAGGAAAAAGAAAAGGATAAAGAACTCTCGGTGTCGAACGGACCCTGTCTCCGCCTTAAACGCGACAGAATCTCGGTTAAGGGCAAGCCCATCTCACCGGGGAGAAACTCATGCCAGAACTCGTCCCGCTATCCGGCAGCGAGCGCTCGGAGCTGCCGACTGCGACGCCCGCGGCCACGCCGATCGATCCGAGCCAGGTCATCACGATCACGGTGCTGCTGCGGCGGCGGGCCGAGATGCCGGCCGAGCTGATCAACACCACCGCCACGGTCAGCACCGAAGAGCTCGGCCAGCGCTACGGGGCGGACCCGGCCGACGCCACCCACGTGGCCGACGTGCTCGGCCGGTACGGGCTCACGGTGACGGAATTCCAGCTGGGGTCGCGCCGCCTCAAGGTCAGCGGGATGATCGCGGCGATGATGGCCGCGTTCGGCACCACGCTGACCGCGGTCACCTCCGATCACCCGGACGGCGGCGGGTCGGTCACCCACCGGTACCGGACGGGCGGCCTGTCGGTGCCGGCCGAGCTGTCGGGGATCATCGTCGGCGTGCTCGGCCTCGACACCCGGCCGCAGGCCAGCCCGCACTTTCGCCGCGCGCCCGGCGCTCCCGCCGGAGCGGTGACGGCGCACGCCACCAGCGCCGTCCCTGGCGCCACGCCGCTGACGGCGCTGCAGGTCGCGAGCTTGTACGACTTCCCCGCGGGGACCGACGGCGCCGGCCAGACGATCGCGATCATCGAGCTCGGCGGCGGCTACAACCCGTCCGACCTGACCGCCTACTTCAGCGGGCTCAGCCTGTCGGTGCCGTCGGTGACGGCGGTCGGCGTCGACGACGGCGCCAACTCCCCCGGCCAGGCCGCCGACGGCGAGGTCGAGCTGGACATCGAGGTGGCCGGTGCGGTCGCGCCCAAGGCGTCGTTCGTCGTGTACTTCGCGCCCAACACCGACCAGGGGTTCATCGACGCGATCTCCGACGCGGTCAACGCCAAGCCGACCCCGATCGCGGTCTCGATCTCCTGGGGCGGCCCGGAGAACTCGTGGGCTTCCCAGTCCATGTCCGGAATGAACGAGGCGATCTCGGACGCCGCCGCGCTCGGCACCACGGTCACGGTGGCGGCGGGCGACAACGGGTCGAGCGACAACGCCAGCTCGACCGCCGGCGTGGCGGTCGACTTCCCCGCGTCGAGCCCGTACTCGCTCGCCTGCGGCGGCACCACCCTGGTGGGGAACAGCGCCACCAACACGATCACGTCCGAGGTCGTCTGGAACGAGCTCGCCATCCAGGGCGGCGCCGGCGGCGGCGGGGTGTCGGTCGTGTACGCGCAGCCGACCTGGCAGAAGACGGCCGGGGTGCCCGCGTCGGCGGCGACCGGCGTCACCGGCATCGGCAGCGCGGCCGAGCCCGGCCGCGGCGTTCCCGACGTGGCCGGCAACGCCGACCCGTACTCCGGCTACCAGGTCGTCGTCGACGGCAAGCCGCAGCCGATCGGCGGCACCTCGGCCGTCGCCCCGCTCTGGGCCGGCCTGATCGCGCGGCTCGCGCAGGCCAGCGGGACCCGCTTCGGCCTGCTCCAGCCGCTGCTCTACGCCGGGATCACCCCGGGCGCCGACGTGGCGGGCTTCCGCGACATCGTCGAGGGCACCAACGGGGCCTACAAGGCCGGCCCGGGCTGGGACGCCTGCACCGGGCTCGGGTCGCCCAACGGGACCGCGCTGCTGGCGCGGCTCTCCCCGCCCGCTCACCCCACCCCTCCCGCCGACCCGCCTGGTCCCACCAGCGGTCCTAGCCCCTCGGGCTCGCCTGGCTCCGGCGGTACCGCAGGTACCGCCGGCGGCTGGTAGCCGCCACCGAGCTGTCAGACCAGCTCCTCGATTTAGCGCTGTGGCCCCCAGCGCTAGAAGCCTCATGGCGCTGTGGCCCACTCCGCTGAACCTATTGGCGCGGTGGGCCACAGCGCCATCGTGCGTGGAGCGGTGTGGCCCACAGCGCCAACCGAGGGCGGGGGCGTCTGCGCGGGTGGTGGGGAATGGGGTGGTGAGGCGGAGCAACGGTCCGTTCGAGATGATGATTTTGATTTGACCGCACGGTCATGGGAGTGCCATCATTTTGGCAGTAGCTCTCATTTCATTGCGACATCCAGAAGATGGTGACTCTCATGGTGTCCCAGCCAACCTCGACGACGGTGCCCGCGAAGGGCGCGCCGGGCGATCCGCAGCACTCCAGCCGGCGCTGGTGGGCGCTGATCGCGATCGCGGCCAGCGTGCTCGTCGTCGGGCTCGACCTGACCGTGCTCAGCCTGGCGCTGCCCGACATCGCCGTCAGCCTGCACGCCTCGACCGGCGACCTGCAGTGGTTCACCGATGCCTACAGCCTGGTCATCGCGGCGATGATCCTGCCCGCCGGGCTGCTCGGCGACCGCTACGGGCGCAAGCGGGTGCTGCTGGTGGCGCTGGTGCTGTTCGGCGCGGCCTCGGCGTTGTGCGCCGTCGCGTCCTCGACCGGCGAGCTGATCGCGGCGCGGGCCCTGCTCGGGGTGGGCGCGTCCGCGATCTTCCCGATGTCGCTGTCGGTGCTGCCGACGATGTTCGCGCCCGAGGAGCGGCGGAAGGCGATCGCGATCATGTCGGCCGCGACCATGCTGAGCTTCCCGATCGGGCCGATCCTGGGCGGCTACCTGCTCGACCACTTCTGGTGGGGCTCGGTCTTCCTGATCAACGTGCCGGTCGTCGTGATCGCGCTGGTCGCGGTGGTCTTCCTGCTGCCGGAGTCGCGCTCGGCCAACCGGCCGTCGATCGACGTGCTCGGCGTGCTGGTGTCGAGCGCCGGCCTGATCGCGGTCACCTACGGTTGCATCAAGGCGGGCGAGAACGGCTGGGGCAACGCGACGGCGCTGGCCACGATCGCGGTCGGCCTGGTCCTGCTCGCCCTGTTCGTCCTCGTCGAACGGCGGATCACCGCGCGCGGCGGGCAGTCGCTGGTGGACCTGGCGCTGTTCCAGTCGGTCGGGTTCCGGTGGGGCACGATCCTGGTGACGCTGCTGTCGTTCGCGATGTTCGGCCTGTTCTTCGCGCTGCCGCAGTACTTCCAGGACGTCCGCGGCGCGAGTTCGCTCGGCAGCGGTCTGCGGCTGCTGCCGATGGTGCTCGGCATGGTCGTCGGGATGGTGGTCGGGACCCGGCTGCAGTCGGCGCGCGGCGGTTCCGAGGGGACGCCGGGAAAGTCGGCGGCCGGCCCGGGGGCCGTGATCACCTCCGGGTACCTGGTCATCGCGGTCGCGCTGGGAATCGGCGCGTTCACCACATTGTCGAGCTCGACCTGGTTCACGCTGGCCTGGGTGGCGGTCTCCGGGCTGGGCTTCGGCCTGGTGATGCCGGCCGCGATGAACGTCGCGCTGGCCCCGCTGACGGCGGAGCGGAGCGGCTCTGGCTCGGCCCTGATCTCGGCCATGCGCCAGGTCGGCTCGGTGATCGGGGTCGCCATCCTCGGCACGCTGATCAGCAACGCCTACGGCAGCCGGGTCGACACCACCGGGCTCCCGGCCGCGGCGGCCGACCTCGCGCGCCAGGGCGTGGCGGGCGGCGTCGAGGTGGCGCAGAAGCTCGGGTCGGCGTCCCTGCTTGAGTCGGTGCGGTCGGCGTTCGTCAACGGCATGGACATCATGCTGTGGACGTGCGGCGGCATCGCGGTCTTCTGCGCGCTGCTGGCGGTGGTCTTCCTCCGCAAGCTTCGCTGATAGCGGTTGAAGGAGCAGAATCACAGGCGTGACGGCAATGAACGAGCAGGAATCCCTGCGTGAACGGAAGAAGGCCAGGACGCGTGCCTCCCTGCGGGAGCACGCGCTCCGGCTTTTCCGTGATCAGGGCTACCAGGCCACCACGGTGGAGCAGATCGCGGCGGCGGCCGAGGTGTCGCCGTCCACGTTCTTCCGCTACTTCCCGACCAAGGAAGACGTGGTCATCCAGGACGACATGGACGCCCGGCTGTTCTCGGCGTTCGAACGCCAGCCGCCGGGGCTTGCCCCTGTCCCCGCGATCCGGGCTGCCTTGCGCGAAGTGGCCGCCAGCTTCAGCCCGGCCGAGTGGCAGCAGCTGCGCGAGGCGTCCGAACTGCAGCTGACCGTGCCCGAGATCCGCGTCCGGATGCTCGACGACATCAACCGGATGATTCACGCCATGTCGGAAGTCCTGGCCAAACGGACCGGCCACCCGTCGGATGACCTCGCCGTGCAGGCGTTCGTCGGGGCCGTGATGGGCGTGATGATGTCGGTCGCGATGCCGTATCACAAGACGCCAGAGGCCCCCTACGGCTCGGTTATCGAGACGGAGATGTTCGACCGGATGGACGCGGCGCTGGCGATGCTCGAGGCCGGGCTGCCGCTGTTA
>Ga0335072_10009694_pt1 | contig 13882 bp, 10 predicted proteins | sample Lox_Sample_21_FD_206725 | JGI IMG/M metagenome (GOLD analysis project Ga0335072, IMG submission 206725) | Soil microbial communities from Loxahatchee National Wildlife Refuge, Florida, United States - Lox_Sample_2.1 | ecosystem: Environmental > Terrestrial > Soil > Wetlands | place: USA...
TCGCCGTCCGCGGGCCGCGGCGGGACATCCTGCCCGGGCTGGAGGCGGGCGTCTGGCGCCGGAAGCTGACCGCCGCGCAGGTCACCGAGATCGAGTCGGTCGCCGGACCCGACCTGCGCCGGGTCGGCTATCCGGCGGTCTGAAGCGGCGCCTCCTGGCGCGCGAACTGCGTCCGGTACAGGTCGGCGTACAAGCCGCCGGCCGCCAGCAGCTCGTCGTGCCGCCCGCGCTCGGCGACACGGCCCGCCTCGATGACCAGGATCTGGTCGGCCTCGCGGATGGTCGACAGCCGGTGCGCGATGACCAGCGACGTGCGCCCGGCAAGCGCCGTCCGGAGGGCGCGTTGCACGGCAGCTTCCGACTCCGAGTCCAGGTGCGCGGTCGCCTCGTCGAGCACCACGACCGACGGCGCCTTGAGGAGCAGGCGGGCGATCGCGATGCGCTGCTTCTCTCCCCCCGACATTCGGTAACCGCGGTCACCGACAACCGTGTCCAGTCCATCAGGCAGCGCGGCGACCAGGTCCCAGATCTGAGCAGCCTGGCAGGCCAGGACGAGCTCATGCTCGGACGCCTCCGGCCGGGCGTACAGCAGGTTGGCCCGGATCGTGTCGTGGTACAGGTGCGCGTCCTGGGTGACGACGCCGACGATGTCGTGGAGCGAGTCCAGCGTGGCGTCCCGGATGTCCGTGCCGCCGATGCGCACAGTCCCGCTCGTGGGGTCGTACATGCGCGACACCAGGTGCGTGATCGTGGTCTTCCCCGCACCAGACGGGCCGACCAGCGCGGTCAGCTTGCCGCCCGGTGCCACGAAACTGACGTCGGTGAGAGCCTGCGTTCCCGGTCCGGCGTGTTCCGGCGCTGGCAGCGCGATCGACTCCAGCGACGCCAGCGAGACCTCGGACGCTGCCGGATAGCGGAAGCTGACGTGGTCGAACTCCACCGCCGGAGCGAGCGCAGTGCCGACGGAATCCGCTGCGAGCGCCACCGCGTCCGGCCGCTCGGCGATCAGCGGCTGCAGGTCGAGCACCTCGAAGACCCGGTCGAAACTGACGAGCGCCGTCATCACGTTCACCTGCACGTTGGACAGCGAGGTAATCGGCCCATAGAGCCGGCTGAGCAGCGTGGCCAGTGCCACCAGCCCGCCGATCTGGATCGCGCCGCGGATCGCCAGCGCGCCGCCGAGACCATACACGACCGACGTCGACAGTGTCGCCAGCAGGCCAAGCCCGGTCACCAGGGCGCTGCCCCACAGCGCCGTCAGCACGCCGATGTCGCGCACGCGCGAGGCTCGCCCGGAGAACACGTCGAGCTCCTCAGCAGGCCGGCCGTAGAGCTTGGCGAGCATCGCGCCGGCCACGTTGAACCGCTCGGTCATCGTCGAGCCCATCTGGGCATCCAGCTGCATCGACTCACGGGTGACCCGCTGCAGGCGCTTGCCGACGCGCCGGGCCGGGTAGAGGAAGACCGGGATCAGTATCAGTGCCACGAGCGTGACGAGCCACGAGTAGAAGAACATGGCCGCCAGCACAAGCACGAGCTGCAGCACGCTCGAGACGACCGACGACAACGTCGACGTCAGCGCCTGCTGGGCGCCGATCACGTCGCTGTTCAGGCGGCTCACCAGCGAGCCGGTCTGCGCCCGGGTGAAGAACGCGATGGGCTGCCGCTGCACGTGCTCGAAGACCTCGGTCCGCAGGTCGTAGATCAGCCCCTCGCCGACACGGGAGGTGAAGTAACGCTGCACGACGCCGAGGAACGCGTCGAAGATCGCCAGCGCGGCGACAATGCCAGCGATGGTCAGCACCACATCGGTGCGCTTTGGAATGATCCCCTTGTCGATGACAATGCCGAGCAGGACCGGATAGGCCACCGTGACGAACGCGTCGAGCGCGGCGGCCACCAGGAAGATGGTCAGGTCGAGCCGGTACGGCCGCGCATAGCCGGCGATGCGCCGGACCGTACCCGGCTTCAGGCGCTGCTTGGTCACCGACGGGTCGCGGGTGAACCCCCGCATCGCGTGCCACTGAGTCTGCATCGTCACGATCGGTGAACCTTCCAGGGCCCGCCGATCATCCCCGCTCCGCTCACGGCGAACCAGCGCGGTGCTCAGAGCCTCGTTTCAGTCCTTCTGACGTGCGGCGAGCAGGGCGGCCTGCGCGGCCCGCTCGGCTGCTGCCTGCTGCGGGAGGGTGTTGCCGGAGGCCTGTGCCAGCAGCGCCTTCGTGGCCCGCGCCGCCGCCGCATCGGTGGACAGCAGCGCTGCGACCAGGTCGCTGACCGCGCCGTCTAGCTCGGCAGCGGGCACGACGAGTTCCGCGAGCCGCAGCTCTGCGGCCTCGCGCGCACCGACAGTCCGCGCGGTCAGGCACAGCTCCGTCGCCCGCGGCAGGCCGACGATATCCACAAGCGGCTTGGTTCCGGTGAGATCGGGAACGAGGCCGAGGGCGGGCTCCTTCATGCACAGCTTCGCGTCCTCAGCAAGGACGCGCAGATCGCACGACAGCGCCAGCTGAAAGCCGGCCCCGATCGCGTGCCCCTGGACAGCCGCGACAGAAACGAAGCGCGGGTCCCGCAGCCACAGGTAGCCGGCCTGGAAGCCGGCGATGGAGTCGCCGAAGCCCGGATCGCCCGCCGACGGGTTCCGCTCTTCGCCGGGCACCCCTTCCGCGGTGAACATCCGCAGGTCGATGCCGGCGCAGAAAGACGGGCCTTCGCCACGGACGACGACAACCCTGACCTCGGGGGGAATCGCCTGCCCGATGCGGGCGAGCCCGTGCCACATCCCCGGCGTCATCGCGTTCCGGCGCTCGGGCCGCCGCAGCGTCACCGTCGCGACGCTACCGTCGACGCTCAGGTCAAGCCCGGTGCCGGTCAGGCCGGCGAGATCTGCAGCCACTCAGCCCTTGGCCCTGGCCTTGCCGCGAGTGGCACCGCCGCGGCCGCGCAGCGACACTCCGCTCTCGCTGAGGATCCGGTGGATGAAGCCGTACGACCTGCCGGTGGACGCGGCGAGCGACCGGATGCTCTCCCCTGCGCTGTAGCGCTTCTTGAGGTCGGTCGCCAGCTTCGTGCGGTCGGCACCGGTCACCCGGGTGCCCTTCTTGAGAGTCTCGGTCACGGGAACCTCCCAGGAGCTGAAGTGACCGGTGCCTTACCGTATCTCGCCATGATCACTCATTAGCTGCCAGAGGGCTACCCAGACGCCCGGCAAAAGATCAACTATTTTACTTAGTGCGCCGCGCAGCAGTCCCGTGCCGCATCAGGCGAGCGCGACCAGGTCGGCGAGTTCCTCGCTCCAGGCGTCTTCGACGCCGTCCGGCAGCAGTACGACGCGCTCAGGCTGGAGGGCATCGACCGCGCCTTCGTCGTGCGTGACGAGCACGATCGCTCCCTGGTACTTGCGCAGGGCCTCCAGGATCTCGGCCCGGCTGCCGGGGTCCAGGTTGTTCGTCGGCTCGTCCAGCAGCAGCACGTTGGCGCCCGATACGACGAGCAGGGCCAGGGCAAGCCTGGTCTTCTCCCCGCCGGAGAGAACGCCTACGGGCTTGTCGACGTCGTCGCCGGTGAACAGGAACGAGCCGAGGATCCGGCGGTGCTCGCTCTCGGCGAGGTCAGGCGCGGCCGTCCGCATGTTCTCCAGGACGGTGCGCGAGGTGTCGAGGGTCTCGTGCTCCTGCGCGTAGTAGCCGAGCCGGAGGCCGTGCCCGGGCAGTACCTCGCCGGTATCCGGATCCTCCACTCCGGCCAGCAGCCGCAGGAGCGTGGTCTTGCCGGCGCCGTTCAGCCCGAGCACCACGACACGCGACCCGCGGTCAACCGCGACGTCGACGTCGGTGAAGACCTCGAGCGAGCCGTACGACTTCGACAGCCGCTGTGCGCTGAGCGGTGTCTTGCCGCAATGCACCGGCACCGGGAACCGCAGCCGGGCCACACGGTCAGGCGCCCGGTCAGCGCTGACGCCGGCGAGCAGCCGCTCGGCCCGCTTCTGCATGCTCTGCGCGGCTCTGGCCTTGGTCGCCTTGGCGCGCATCTTGTCTGCCTGCGACTGCAGCGCGACTGCCTGCCGCTCGGCGTTCGTGCGCTCGCGGCGGCGGCGCCGGGCGTCGGTCTCGCGCTGCTCCAGGTAGGCCTTCCAGCCCAGGTTGTACAGCTCCAGGACGCTGCGGTCGGCATCGAGGTGGAAGACCTTGTTTACCACCGCGTCCAGCAGGGCGGTGTCGTGGCTGATGACAACCAGTCCGCCGCGGAACGTCCGCAGGTGATCGCGCAGCCAGCTCACCGAGTCGGCATCCAGGTGGTTCGTGGGCTCGTCCAGCAGCAGCGTGTCCGACCCGCCGAACAGGATGCGGGCCAGCTCGATCCGGCGCCTCTGCCCGCCGGACAGCGTGCGCAGCGGCTGCCGGAGTACCTTCTGCGGCAGGCCGAGGCTGGCTGCCAGGGACGCGGCCTCGGACTCGGCGGCGTATCCGCCGAGCACGGTCAGCCGCTCCTCCAGGTTCGCGTACCGCCGCACGCCTGCATCACGGCGCGCCGGAATCGGATCCGCCATCTGCAGCTCGGCCTCGCGCATTCCGGCAAGCAGCGCGTCGAGCCCGCGAGCGGACAGGATGCGCTCGAGGGCCAGCGCCTCGAGGTCGCCGACCATCGTGTCCTGCGGGAGGTACCCGACCGAGCCGCCTGTCGTGACCTGCCCGGCAGCCGGGAGTCCCTCACCGGCCAGGACGCGCGCCAGTGTCGTCTTCCCAGCGCCGTTGCGGCCGACAAGACCGATTTTGTCGCCTGCGGCGACCTGAAACGTGGCGTTGTCGAGCAGCAGCCGCGCGCCAGCACGCAGCTCGACATCTCGTGCCGAGATCATGGGGAAACTCGCTCCACTAAGCAGAAAACCGATCGGACGCCAGGCACACTCCTCCCCCGGGAGGAGTGCAGGGCGTCAGATCAGGAGCGGGTGCATGCGACGAGTTTACCCGAGATCGTCATCCGCCCGCCAACGGCATTTCGGCCGCCGGCGCCGTCCCTCGGGCTGTCAGCGCCGGTCAGCCCTGCTCACGGGCTTCGGTGAGGCCGATCCGAACCGCGCGGAACAGCCTCGGCGTGCCCTGCAGTACCACGAGGCGCGGATCCGGAACGGTCAAGAAGCGGTCCACCGCGAGGTCGAAGTACGGCCGCAGGCGCGGGTCCTCCCGCAGCGCCGCCATCGAGCGCTTGTCACCGCCGAGCACGACGGCCTCGAGAGTGGCGGGGTAGCCGCCGAACACGGCGACCGCGTTGTCGGCTGCGGCCTCCAGTGCCTCGCGGGCCTGCTTTTCCCGGCGGCGGGCGAAACGGTGCTGAGACGTGCCGCCCGCAGCGCTGCGGCCGTGGACGAGCCGGCTGCCTACCTTCGAGGCGACGAGTTCAGGCCGGGTACCGGTGAATACGCCCGCGGCGTAGCCGCCGAGGCGGACGAGCAAGACGGCGACCGTGCGGTCGGCGGCGGCGTGGCGGGCGAGCTCGGCGCCCGAGCCACTGCTCTCCGGCGGCAGCGGCGGGAACGGTACCTGGCATTCGGCGACGCTGCCGTCGGCGGCCCGTACGGTGACGAGATCCCTGGCCGCGCCGACCTCCGCGCTGGCTACGCCGTGCCGCTCGGCGAACGAGCCGAGCCAGCCCTCGATGCGCTCCGGACCGACATCAAGCCAGCGCTCGCTGGCACGCCGGCCATTTTCCATTACGCACCGCCCCGAAGCGCTTACTATCCGTCAGGTGACCCTACGGCCGCCGACGCCCGCACAGCCCACGAAGGCGCAGGACCCGTGCCTAGTCTCAGGAACCAGCGTCTCGGAGGGACGTGAGATGAGCATCGCCACCGAGAGCAACCCTGCCATGCCCGCCCCGCGGAGCGCGCATCCGGCAGGCGCGCAGCCGCCGGGCCAAAGTCCGGCCGGCGTAGCTCAGGCACCGGACGAGGTGCGGCCCGGCGAGGCACGACGGGTCCCGGTGGTGCCGGCTCCGCGGACCGCCGGACAGGGCACCGGTGCCGCCGCCGCCGGTGCTGGGTCCTCGCATGGAGCCGTGGAACATGCGCTGGCCCGCGCCATCCAGGATGTGAGCCGCATCGGCGAGCTGCTCGACGTGCTGCGAACGGCACGGTTGTGGCTCCCGCTGCCGGCTGACGGGACACCGGCCATCAGCGGCTCGGCGGTGAACCTGCCCACCGTGTCGTACCTCGGCTGCGACTTCGTTCCGGCCTACTCGTCCGGTGAGCTCCTGCGCGAGCTTGCCGGGCAGCCCGGGCAGCCGACCGAGAGTCTCCCTCATCTCGTCGTGCGCGCGGCTGACCTCGCCCGCTTACTCCCGCCGGCGGTCGGGATCGCGCTGAACGCCGGCGCACCCGAGAGTGTGCCGGTCTACCCACAGGGTGTGTCCTACCTGGCTGCCGAAGCCCCGGGCAGCGAGCTCGACCGGGTGACGGTCGCGCCGCTGCCGGTGCGGCCGGACGGGCTGCTGGCCGACATCGCCGCCGGGCTCATGCAGATCTCCGCGGTCCGGGACGCGTCCGCGGCCTGGCTGTCCGTGCAGTTCGCCGGCGAAGGGCTGCTCATCTCGGTCACGCTCGACGACCCGGCCGACGCTAGCACCCGCGACATCGTGGCCGCCGCGATCGAGCGCGCCGCGTGGCAGGCCTCGCCGCAAGATGCCGGGTTCGCCATGGACGTGACCTTTCCCGGCGATGGCGCGCCCGATCACCTTGACGAGTGGGTAGCGGCAGCGGCGACGCAGTTCTACCGCCGCTAGCGGCTCCGGCTGGCCGGCGCCGGGCGAAAGTGATCGGCTCAGCGCCCGGCTTACGTCGGGCGTTGCCGAAGTACTCGGGCGGCCGTGATAAGGAATGGCGTGTAAGAAATGAAGCGGAGCACGGAGCGCTCGAGAGGGCGGCTCGATGACGGCACCATCACCTGAGCAGGACAATCGGACCTGGCTGATCCGCGCGGGCACCAGCGCAGCGGCGGCACTCAAGGGCCCGCTGAAGGATAAGAGCTGGAGGGTCCGCGCGGGCATCGGCGCAGCCGCTGCAGTCCTGATAGTGGGCATCGCCATTGCGCTGATAGCGCTGCTGGGGCGTCCCGCCGTCTCGGTGTCATCGGGAGAGGCTCTTGTCCAGGTGCACCTGGACGGGGTCGGGACCGAGGTCACGGGCATCCGCGTGACCGGTGCTGGCCGACAGCTTTCGCTGACACATCGGAGCACGGGCTTCGTGCCTGTCGCCGCCGTGCCGCCGGGCGAGGCGGTGCACGTGCGTGTCACGGCCGCCCCGCCGTCCTGGCTCCGCTGGCTGCTGGGCTCCGGGGCGTCGGCGTCGTCGACGCTGCGGGCCCCGTCGGCCGCGCCGTCGGCGCGGGTGGCCGTTGCAGCGCACCCCGGACGGGTTGCCATTGCATTTGACCGGCCGGTGAGCGTCATCGACTACCGGGCAGCCGGCCAGCCGCCGCGCGTCATCCGGCTCAGTACGCCGTCGGCCACCGCCGAGCTAGCCGTACCCGCGCAGCAGTCAGGCGGCGCGCTTGAGGTAGCTGCGTCGGCATGGCCGTGGGAGGAGATATCCGCCCGGCCGACCGCAGTGGACTGGATGGACGCGCCCCGGGACGGCGTGCCGGCGGCGGCAGCGGATCCGGCTCCGGGCAGTTCGCAGGCCGCGATCGACAGCCCTCTCACCCTGACGTTCGACGAGCCGGTGGCCAGGGCTCTCGGTACGACCCGGCCGCACGTGTCGCCGGCCACAGCGGGTACCTGGAGCGAGCCGGATGCCGACACGCTGGTGTTCACCCCGCGGGGCGGCGGCTTCGGGCCGGGCACCGCAGTAAGCGTCTCGTTTGACCGTCCGGTGGCGGTCGTCGGAGGCGCTACGGCGGGCTCAGCCGTTGCGGCGGCTTCGGTGTCCTACCACTTCGCCGTCGCGCAGGCCTCGGTGCTCCGCTTGCAGCAGATCCTCGCGCAGCTGCACTACCTGCCGCTTAACTTCACCCCGGCGGCCGGTGTCCGCTTGCCCACTACCCTCGCCGGCGAGGTGGCGACGCTCGGCAGCCCGCTGAAAGGCAGCTTCGCCTGGCGCTGGCGGTCGACCCCAGCGTCACTCCTGGCCCAGTGGCAGCCCGGTGTGCCGACCGTTATGGTCAAGGGTGCACTGATGGCCTTCATGGCCGCCACAGACAGCTCCTATGACGGCTACATCGCCGACGGCGAGACCGTGAGCCAGCTTGCGGACGCCTCGTGGAAGGCGCTCCTCAGCGCCGCTGCCGCCAACCAGGTGGACGCCGAGCCGTACTCGTACGTGCACGTTTCGGAGAACCTGCCGGAGACGCTTACTCTGTGGGAGAACGGCCGGACGGCCCTGACCTCGCCCGCCAATACCGGCATCCCCGGCGAGCCGACCGCTCTCGGCACTTACCCCATCTACGTTCGCTACACGGTGAACACGATGAGCGGTACAAACCCGGACGGCAGCCCGTACAACGACATCGTGTACTGGATCAATTACTTCAACGGCGGCGACGCCGTGCACGGGTTCCCGCGAGCCTCCTACGGCTTCCCGCAGAGCCTCGGCTGCGTAGAGCTACCCATTCCGACCGCCCATGTCGCCTTCAATCACCTCGCGATCGGCGACCTGGTAACCGTGGCATCCTGACCGACGCTGGCCGGTAACTCGGAATTGCCCGGCAGGATCTCGCGCAGGCATCCGATTTTTCCAAGGCGATGTCCGGCTCAGTACGGACAATCGCGATGAGGAGGGATGCTGATGACCTCGGCCAAGCGGACGCCAGCAGCCGGCAGCGACCGGCCCGAGGCGGAAGGCACAGACCAGGAAACTGGTCAGGCGGTGATAGCGGCATGGCATGCGCTGGCGCCGCTGACCGATCTCGTGACGCCGATGGCCGTCCGGGTGGCCGCGACACTGCGGCTCGCGGACTTCATGCCCGACGACGGTACCGGCGAGGGAATCGCGCTGACCGACCTGGCCGAAACTGCAGGCGCCGACCCGGAAGCCCTGGGACGCATGGTGCGCCACCTGGTTGCGCAGGGATTGTTCACCGAGCCGCGGCCGGGACAGTTCGCGGCCAGCCAGACCGCCGCGCTGCTGCGTACCGGCCAGCCGGGAGCGATGTGGCTGGACCTGGATGGCTTCGGAGGCCAGATGGACCTGGCGTTCACCGCGCTGGCGCACACCGTGCGCACCGGGAAGCCGGCCTGGGAGCAGGTATTCGGCCGGCCGTTCTGGGACTGGCTCGATGCCAACCCGGCGATGAGCGCCTCCTTCGACGCCGTGATGGCGGCGGACGCCGGAAGCGCCCCGGTGGCGAACGGCTACGACTGGACAACGGTCCGGCATGTCGCCGACATCGGCGGCGGGACGGGCACGCTTATCGGAGAGATACTGGCGCGCAACCCGCACCTGCGCGGAACCCTGGCCGACCTGCCGGAAACCGCAGTCCGCGCCCGGCAGTACCTGGCCGGGCTTGGCCTAGACCGGCGGTGCGAGGTCGTCGGGCAGAGCTTCTTCGACCCGCTGCCCGCCGGCCCGGAGGTCTACCTCCTCAACCGCGTCATCCATGACTGGGACGACGCCGCGGCGACCGCCATCCTGCGGCGCTGCGCCGAGGCAGCCGGCAGCACCGGCCGGGTGCTGGTGGTCGAATCGCACGGAACCCCCGGCGGCGACCCCGCCTCGTTCGCTGAGATGAACCTGCGCATGCTCGTGCTGAGCGGTGGCCGCGAGCGCACGACCGGCGACTACATAGCTCTCGCCGCCAGAGCCGGCCTCCAGGTCACCGCGTTGCACGACATCTCCGAGCGCCACGTCATTATCGAGTGCGCAGCCACGTGACCGCCGCGCCTGGCTATGTCGTGGCGCGGGCCGCCCGGTTGAGCGCGCTGATAACGCCGGTGACGGATGCCCGCACGATCGACGAGCTGACACCGACGCCCCAGAGCACCCGGTCACCGACCTCGATCTCGAGATAAGCGGCAGCCTCGGCGTCCCGCCCCGCCGTGAGCGCGTGCTCGGCGTAGTCCAGCACGCGGACGCTGACACCCCCAAGACCTAGGTCCACTTCTGAGACCGCCGCGCAGAACGCCGCGATGGGGCCGTTGCCGATCCCGGTGAGCTCGTACTCGCTGCCATACGCCCGGACCGTGCAGTCCACCCGCTCGGTGCCGCCCTCGCTGACAGCGGTATAGCCGACGAGCTCGAACGGGCCCGGCTCCAGGTACTCGGCCGCGAAGATGTCCCACATCTGCCCGGGCTCCACCTCGCCGCCCTCGCTGTCGGTATGCCGCTGGATCACCTGGCTGAACTCGATCTGCAGCCGCCGCGGCAGGTCCAGGTGGTGGTCCGCCTTCATGATGTAGGCGACGCCGCCCTTGCCGGACTGCGAGTTCACCCGGATGACTGCCTCGTAGGTCCGGCCGACATCCTTCGGGTCGATCGGCAGGTACGGCATGTGCCACGGCATCTCGCTGACCGGCTTGCCTGCCTGCGCGGCCCGGCGCTCCAGATCGTCGAAGCCCTTCTTGATCGCGTCCTGGTGCGAGCCGGAGAACGAGGTGTACACCAGGTCACCAGCGTACGGGTGGCGCTCGTGCACGCCGATGCCGTTGCAGTACTCGACGATCCGGCGGATCTCGTCGATGTCACTGAAGTCGATCATCGGGTCGATGCCCTGGCTGTAGAGGTTCAGGCCCAGGGTGATGAGGTCCACGTTGCCGGACCGCTCCCCGTTACCGAACAGGCAGCCTTCCACTCGCTGCGCGCCCGCAAGCACGGCCAGCTCGGCGTCAGCCGTGGCGGTCCCCCGGTCGTTATGCGTGTGCACGGACAGCGTGACGTACTCGCGCCGGGACAGGCTGCGGCTGATCCACTCGATCTGGTCGGCATACACATTGGGGGTCGAGCGCTCGACCGTGCACGGCAGGTTCAGCACGATCTCGCGGTCCGCTCCGGGCTGCCAGACATCCATGACCGCTTCGCAGACCTCGAGCGAGAAGTCCAGCTCGGTGTCCATGAAGATCTCTGGCGAGTACTCGTAGCCGAAGTCGGTCCCGCTCAGGTACTCCTCGGCGTACTTCAGCACAGCGCGGGTGCCGTCGACCGCAACGGCCTTGCACTCCTGGCGGCCGTCGCTGTCCCAGCCGAAGACCACCTTGCGGAAGATCGGAGCGGCCGCGTTGTACATATGGACGGTGGCCATCTTCGCGCCGGCCAGCGACTGGACGGTCCGCTCGATCAGCTCCTCCCGCGCCTGGGTCAGCACGGAGATGCGCACGTCGGCGGGGATAGCGCCACTGTCGATGAGGCTCCGGACGAAGTCGAAGTCGGTCTGGCTCGCCGCCGGGAAGCCAACCTCGATCTCCTTGTAGCCCATCCGGACGAGCAGCTCGAACATCGCGTGCTTGCGAGCCGAGTTCATCGGGTCGATGAGGGCCTGGTTCCCGTCCCGGAGGTCGGTCGAGAGCCAGCGGGGGGCAGCCGTGATCGTCCGCGTCGGCCACGTGCGATCCGGCAGGTTAACGGACGGAAACGCGGCATATCGAAAACACGGCATACCAGAGGGACGCTGCAGTGACGGGTTGCTCATGACGTGTGACGCTCCTGAAGACTTGCTCCGGGCTGACTGCCGGGAGACGGGACCGGGCGAGCAGTGGCCGGCGCAGCGGAACGACCCGCGGCGAGGAGCCGACCGGAGTGGCTACCGGGCCTCGCCGCGGCGCAGAAGAAGCAGGCCGCACATCATGATGTGACTGAGTGTAGCCCGGGGCCTGCGCGCTCCGGCGCAAGACGGCACAGATGACGGCATCGGCGGCTGTCGGAGCCAGGTGTTAGACCGGGGTCATGAGCGATCAGCACCCTCTCTGCGGCGTGGTTCTGCCTGCTGGCACGGCCCCTGAGCAGCTCGAGCTCGCCCTGGCGGCTGAGGAAGCCGGCTGGGACGGAGTATTTGTCTGGGAGGCGGCCTACGGCCCGGATGCCTGGTCCATGCTCGCCGCGATGGCTGCCAGGACCGGCCGGGTCCGGCTCGGCACCATGCTGACGCCGCTGCCCTGGCGGCGGCCCTGGAAGGTGGCCAGCCAGGTGGCCACGCTCGATCAGCTCTCCGGCGGCCGTGCGATCCTGGCGGTCGGTGTCGGCGCTCTCGAAACGGACCTGCCGGCCACGGGTGAGGTCACCGGGCTGCGGGACCGGGCGGACCTGATGGACGAGGGCATCGACCTGATCCGGACACTGTGGGACGGCGGCCGCAGCTATCAGGGCGAGCACTACCACTACGAGACTGGCCGGCTTGACCTGTCCGCCGCCGCGCAGCCGGTCCAGAACCGTATCCCGATCTGGGTGGTCGGCGTCTGGCCGGCGGGCCGGTCGATGCGCCGCGTACTGCGCTGTGACGGCGTGATTCCGCAGTACGTCGCAGGCGCGGACCCGGTGCCGCAGGACGCGGCCGCCGTCCGCACATGGCTGACGCAGCAGGGTAAGCCGGCGAGCTTCGACGTCATCGCCGACGGCGAGACGCCGGGCGACGATCCGGCAGCAGCGGCAGCGACCACTGCGGCCTGGAAGGCAGCCGGCTGCACCTGGTGGCTCGAGACCCGCTGGGAGTCGCGCGACACGATGGCTGGCCGCATCACGGCCGGTCCGCCGCGCTAGGACGGACGCGGGCAAGCACCACGGGGCCGCCGAGCCTGCGGCAGCTCACTTTTTGCGATTATGTTACTAACCTTACCTATGGTGAGTAACTTATTGACTCTCGGCATTTGCTGATGTTAGACCGTAAGGGGCCGGGCCTTGCCGCGTTCTGCGCCGCCGGCGCGGCGCCCCCGCCCGGCCGCCCCCCGCGTGTCAGCCGCACGCGCTCAGAGGAAGCGAGCAAGCCCGATGCGCACCCCGAAAGTCCAGCTGGCCGTCCGGTCTCGCCGCCACCGCTGGCAGGCGGCAGGCTCAGTACTTCTCGCGGTGACACTTGCGGCTGCCGTTGCTGCCTGCGCGTCGTCATCAGGCAGCGCGACCGGGGCCGAGTCCGCAGCCGCCAGCAGCGATATAGCCATCGTGCCCACCTCGCAGGGCAGCACCGCGAACGACATCTACCCGCTCGTGACCGGCGCGCAGTACACCCCGTACAACATGCAGGACTTCCAGGAGCTCATGTACCGGCCCCTGCTCTGGTACGGCGGTCAGGTCGGCAACGAGTTCGGTTTCGACGCGCAGCAGAGCCTGGCGAGCGCGCCCGTCTACAGCGACCACGACACCGTGGTCACGATCACGCTGAAGCGGAATTACTACTGGTCCGACGGGACTCCGGTGACCGCGCGTGACGTCACGTTCTTCTTCCACCTGCTCGTGGCGGACAAGGACAACTACGGCCTGTACACGCCGGGCGAGTTCCCGGACAACATCGCGAGCGTGCGGGCCGTCAGCCCGTATGTGGTGCGGTTCACGCTGACGCGCGCCTACTCCCCCGAGTGGTTCAACACGAACGAGCTTGCCCAGATCACGCCGTTCCCCCAGCAGGCCTGGGATAAGACCAGTGCCTCCGGCAAGATCGGGAATTACGACGACACGCCGGCCGGGGCCAGGGCCGTCAACTCGTTCCTCCTCAGCCAGGCGCACTCCCTTAACACTTACGCCACGAATCCGATCTGGCAGGTGGTGGACGGGCCGTGGCGGCTCAAGTCGTACTCCACCCGAGGCGACATCGACCTGGTACCGAACCCTAAGTACTCCGGCTCGGTGCACCCGAAGCTGAAGGAGCTGATCGAGCGCCCGTACACGTCCGACGCCGCTGAGTTCGACGCTCTGCTGTCGGGCAGCGGCCTTACCGACGGCTACGTGCCGAGCGAGGACAACAACCAGATC
>Ga0335072_10009695_pt1 | contig 13882 bp, 1 predicted proteins | sample Lox_Sample_21_FD_206725 | JGI IMG/M metagenome (GOLD analysis project Ga0335072, IMG submission 206725) | Soil microbial communities from Loxahatchee National Wildlife Refuge, Florida, United States - Lox_Sample_2.1 | ecosystem: Environmental > Terrestrial > Soil > Wetlands | place: USA: Florida...
CGGAGGTCTACTACAATCTTCATCCCTGACGGGTGCTCTGCGAGAAGAGTACCCGCAGGCGGCATGCTCCCACCCGGCCAGACCAGCATCCTTCTGTCCTCGACCTCTAGCCCGATGGCCCCGTAGGTGTGGCTGGCCGCGGGATCGGTGAGGGCCGCGCCTGGAATGTCAGAGGAGGCGAGGAACGGGAGCGCGGTCTGGTCGGTGCGGCCCGACGGGTCCACGATCACGGCTTTCGCCTCCACGGGCAGCACGCTCGCGGGCGGGGCGAAGCTCACGCGCCGGCCCTCGCCGTTGAGGACCTCGATCCAGGCCACATCCCGGTTTTCGGCGGTACGAGCTCCGGTGCTTTCTCCCGTAGCGCCGTCGGGTCGCAGTCGGTAAGCCGCCCAGGCGTGCCCGGTGACATCAGGTCCGGTGCCTAGACGACGCGCGAGCACGAAAGCGACGCTGCCTGGTTCTGCCCGGGCCAAAGCGTCGGCGACCCTCCCCCAGTCCGCGACCCTCCGCCAGTCTGAACCAGGCGCGAGCCGATCCTCGGGCCTGCTCCTCATATCCGAGCCCACCACCGAGTCGTCCACCGTCCCCGACGGGTACACCCCCCTCGGGAACAACACACCTCGGACGCTCTCCAGCCTCATCAAACATTCCAGAAGCCCCGGCTCCCCCGACGGAGCACCGAACGAGACCAGAGCCGGTGCGATGCGCTCCTCCAGCTCACCAACACCACGAGCCACCGAAACGACACCAGTTACACCAAGCACCGCCGGGGCAGAGTCCTCCGTATCCTGCTGCCGCAGCGGAGACGGAACACCACCATGGCTGGCCGCACGATCGTCCTGACTGTTCCAATCCTCCTCCCCGCTGCCGGCCACCGTCGGCATGCCCTGGTCACCCGCCCGCGCCCCCCCAGAAGCAACGGCCTGCGCCGCCCGTCGGCTCTGACCGCTGCGACGGCTGCCCCGCTCCTTAGCCGACTCGGTACCGACCGACGAGTCGTCCGCCGTCCCGTCAGACCAGAGGCCGGCATGCACGATGTCCTGCTCATCATCCCCGCTCCCCAGCCGAGCCGTGAGATCAGCGGCTTCCGACGGGCTGACCGTGTTACCTACCTGCGCTGCCTCCCGTATCAGGTCCTGCGGCGACCTGTCGGCTGTGCCGCTCGCGCTGACGGGGTAGGCGTCTACGTCGCCCTCGCCGGCTACGGGATCGCTAGACGTTGCCAGGGGTGCCGGCTCCCGCGGCCGCGAAAGCGGCGCGTCGTGAGCCAATGTGGCCCCGGGGATTGCTGTGAACCAGATGGCCCGCTCTCCGTCGGGGTCGGTGGCCTCGCTGCCCGTCCCCCCGTCCAGGAGCAGCGCCCCGATCCTCGGGTCCGAGTGCTTCACGGCAACGAGCCACTGGTGTTCCGCGGCCCGATCAACCGACGGCTCGCGCTCCCAGCGCACCAGCCCCAGGGTCCCCGGCGGCAGGAGCGCCACCTCGGTCCGGACTTCCGCCAGCGTCCGGGCTAGCTGCCAGCGGACCTGGTCGCGGTGCCCGTCGGTGAGCACCTCCCACGGGGCTTGATGCTCGCCTGCCCAGGGATCCCATTGCTCGTCAGCGGCCTCCGGCGGGTTCAGCAGCGCCCTGAAGACTGCAGCTGCCGACAACTGCGCCCCGAACTCGGTCAGGTACCCCTCCGCTCCGATGGCAAGCCCCCGTCGTCCCAGGGCCGCCGGGACAGAGCCCAGCCACGGGAACGCGGCGGCGATCGCGACGGACCGCTGGCCCGCACGTTCACGTTCTTGCTGTCGCGTTAGCTCCCGCGCCCCATCGGCCACCGGGCCGACGCCTGCGGTTACCGTCTCGTGGGATGGTTCCCGGTTGTTGTCCGCTCCGGCCGTCCGCGACCGCGAGCCCGAGGCCTGGCCCGTCCAGGAGACCCCGTCGCGGTTCGCCGACGCGGCCTGCTGGGGTGCGCCGCCCAGTTGCTTGAACACATCGCCGGACAGTAGGACCTGTACGATGCGGTCACGTAGCTCTGCCATGGTTACCGGGACGTAGCGGAGGCGGTGCAGGACGATCTCGTGGGCCCGGTTGATCGCCGCGTCGTTCACCACGGGGCCACGCCGAGCCCTCGCCATCGCGGACCTGACCAGGTTGGCCAGCTCCGGGTTGGTAGCGGCCTGCGGTCGGCCAGCGGAAGGAAGCTGGGCTCCGCGGGTCGCGGCGATCGCGCGGGCGACGCGCTCCCAGTCGGCCGGCCTGCCATCCGGGTCGGCCGGGGGCAGCGGGACTCTGCCCTGTTGCGTCAGCGAGGCGTAGATTTGCCGGACATGCCACTCCGATGCTTGAACACGGTCGTCACCCGAAAGGCCGAGTTGATCGCTATGGAGCGCGACCATGTCGGCTAGCAACCAGGCGGGCGGGATGCGCATGCCCGCCTCGGAGACCCGCATCGCCAGGTCGACGGCGGCGGGGCGGCCACCCGCCAGCCACGCCCGCCGGACGTGCGCCACCGCGGCCAGAAACGTCCAGGATTCCTGAAATACCTCGTGCCGGAACGGGTACCAGTCGCTGGTCAGTTCCCTGGCCATCTCCATCTCGGGCGAGGTGCGGGCCTGGACGACCATCATCTCCGTGATCATGTTCGTCAGGGAGCCGATGTCGGCCAGGTCGACCGCGGGAAGGGCGAGAACCGGTCCGTCTGCCAGGGCGCGGAAGGCGTCCCCGCCGTCCACCGCGTCCAGGCCTCCCCGGTTGGCCAGGTCGAGGAAGGTCTGCAGCGCGGTTTCCCGGGCCGGGTTCAGCTCATCGGCCAGGGTACGGAATGCCTCCCTGACATCGCGCCGCGCCAGGTTCAGCCGGTCGGCCAGGGCGCCGAAGGCACCCCGGACATCTCCCGAACGTAGGACTGGCTCACCGGCTAGGGCCTCGAAAGCCTGCCAGATATCCTCCTGCTCTAGGAATGGCCGCTCCTGGTCTTCCGGCTCCAGCAACGGGTCTTCCACCAGGTTCAGCCCGGCGGCCAGGACACTGAAGGCCTGCTGGGCCTCCCACGCCACGCCCAGCGCATTGGCCAGGGTGCCGAAGGCCTGCTGGACCTGCAGCCGCGTCTGGCCCGGCCCGACGGCCAGGACCTCGAAGGCCTGCCGGACAGAACCACGCACCAGATCGAGCTTCCGGGCCAGGGCGCGCAGGGCCTGCCGGCCGTCCGCCCGCACCCAGGTATCCAACTCGCGATTAACGCGGCCGGCAACAACGGCCGACCACCGCGCGGCGAGCTCCTCGTGCGCTCTCCGATCCGACTGCAACTGGCCGACGAACTGATCGTAGCCACTCCCTTCGCCCGGTGGAAGATGCCGCTGACGAGCCGCCGACTCCAGGTAGCTGGCCCTGGCCCTGACCAGGGCCCTTCCTCTGGCCTCGACCGTGTCCGGGTCGTCAGGCTCCGGATCACGCAGGTCACCCGCGAGCTCCCATGCGACCTTCGCCGTCAGCCCGCTCAACGGGGCGCGGTACGGGTCTATCCGCCGCTGCGCCACCACCGCGTTGAGCGCCATCCGAACGTCCCGCGTGGCCACCGGGACCATGTTCCACGCGCCATGCCGCGCCAGTTCCACGTCGACCGCGCGGGCAAGCCACTGCACCGGCGGTATCAGTCGGTGCGACTCGACGAGCCCCACGAGTTGATCGACGGCGCCCACTTCGCCTTGCCTCGTGAGGGTGTCCCGCAACGAGGGGACGGCCCCGCGCAGCGCCGAGGTTATCGACCCGAACTCCGTGGCCTTCGTCTTGGACTGGCTCCCAGACGGCATCCAGCCATCGACCAAGTCCTCTGCCCCCACACGGCGTTCGCCCTGTCCCGGCCTGGCCTGCGGCCGTCGCGCCCGGAACGTACGCTTCGCTCGCGACGGGATGTTGCCGAAGTGGGCACCGTCATGGGTCCGCTCCGCAGGTGTGACCACGAGAGCCGGAACCCCAGGGACGCTGGCCTGGTCCGCGGCCACCTGGCGGAGAACGTCAAGCAGCCCTTGTCCTTGGTACAAACGCCCGGGCCGACCCGCCTGGTGGACCTGCCAGCCGCTCGCAGCGTCCAGCGGCGCCTCACCAGCCAGGGTCACCTCGCTGGTCCCGGGGGCGATAACGACGTCGGCGACTGTGGAGAGCGTCGTCCCACCGATCTCCTCCGCCAGACGGGCAGCGTACGACGCAGCCGCCGCGGCCGCGGCGGCACCGCACGCCAGCAGAATTACCTGCGGCACTCCGGCACCCGAATCCGCCAGTGCTTCCCGCCAGCCCGGCAACCGCGGCAGCACGGCCGCTAGATCCGTGGGCGACAGCACCAGGCCGTCCGCGCCTGCCAGCACGCCGCCGGCTGCCGGGTCAAACGCCCCGGCCAGCGTAAACCAGCCCATTACGGACGGCACATGCTCGCTCACCCACGCCCTGACCAGCGGCGAAGTCACCACGGCCCCGTGTCCAGACGCCAGCGGCACGCTTGAATCGGCCGCCGCCAGCGCGGCGTGATCGGCGCCGGGGATCCGGACGGCACGTGAGGGGTCGTCCGTCGTCGCCGCGTCAGACCGGTCGCCTTCGGCCACGTCCGACACCCGTGAGCTCTCGTGTGCCAGGGTCGGGTCCATCTCCGCCGGGACCAGCGTGCGCCAGCTGCGCTGGTCCGAGTCGTAGCCGACGAAGATCTGCCGTCCGCCCTCCCGACCGAGCACGGTCGCGGCGGTGCCCGCGGTCGAGGAAACCACCATCGTGACCGGAAGGTCGAGCACCCGGGCGGTGATCATGGGCAGGAGCGAGCCCAGCCTGGTTCCGTCGAACCGGGCCTCGTGGATGACGGTCGCGATCGCCTCCGCGAACCCCTCGTCCCGGGCGATGTGCGCCAGCTCGGTGGCGCGGCGGGCGCCCTCCTCCATCCAGTAGTCAAGCGATTCGGGGTCGAGCCCGTGAAGCGGGCCGTCGCGGGACTGGCCGGGCGCAACCGGCTCCGCCGCGAAGGCGTCGAGCGTGGCCTGCCGCAGCTCGCGGGCGCTGGAGATGCCCTTGGCGCCCAGCACTGGGGCGAAGCCCTGAAACCTGGCGGATTCGTGCATGGCGGTGAAGAAGCCACCGCCCGCCCGCGGTCCGGACGCCACTGGGGCAGGCTGACCGAACTTGAACGAGACAGCGTCGCCGTTGGCCCGGGGCGAAAGCGCGTCAAAGCTGTGATCACCGACGGTGAGGCGCGGTGCGGCCGGGTGGCTGTGGTGCTCCGTCCGCACCGTCGCCCGCGCGGGGCCGGCCGGGGCCGTCGCCTGGCTGAGGCCGGCGCGGAGCTGGCCGAACGTCTTGTCCTTGAGACTGAGGACGCCGTCGGTCACCCGCTGGTGGAACGCCTCGGCCTGCAGCGTGGGGACAAGATCAAGGAGGCGCTGCCCGGCCTGCCTGAGCTGGGCTCCGGCGTCACTGCCTACTGGGTTCTGGTCGAACGAGCCCGCCTCGTGCGGCGAGTCCATGCCGCTGGCCGGGGTGGCGCCGTCCGAGGCGAGGCTGTCGTGCGACGACACGCTGGCCGAGGACGTCTGGTCGTCGGTCCACGCACTGTCGTGCGACGTTTCGCTGCCATGAACGCTCATGCCGTCGTCGGACGTCACACCGCGATCCGTACTCGCACCGTCGTCCGCTGTCACACTGGTGTGGCCGCCCAGGCCGCGGTGCGCAGTCTCGCCTCCCGGCCGCACGCCCGCGTCGAAATGTGTCGCGGAGAACGCCTTCTTGTACTGGTAGATCGCGATGGGGAGGTTGGGGTTGTGCGAGCTGGTGAAGATCTCGTCGTCGACGGAGTCGACGAACTGGTATGTGGACTTGTCGCCGTTGCGGCCGCCGCGTTTGATGGCCTGGACATCGATATCACGGGAGAGCTTGGAGTGGTCGGTGACAACGCCGAGGCCGCCCAGCTTCGACACCTCGTCGTCGATTGCGGGGTCGGCACCCCGGTTGATCATGCTGCTGAGCGTGACACTCCCGGGCTTCCCGACGTTGTCGATCACGTCGCCAAGCGCCTCGTCGGCGGTCTTACCCTTAAGCCCCGCCGCCGTCGCCTGCTTGAATTCCCAGTTCTTGGTCACATACCAGTCGGCGTCGGCGCGCGTGAAGCTGGTGAAGCCCTTTGACGTGAGCGCGTCGGCGATCCCGCCGACGTCGCGGTTGTCCGCGGGCAGGGCCAGGGTCGCCTTCCTCTCCCTGGACCGCTCGATGACGATGTCGGCGATCTTGTCGAACTTGTCAGCCCGGCTGCTGGTCAGCAGCGCATCGATCTCCGTGGACCGCTCGGTGTAGTACCGGGGCGCCTTGTAGACGTCGCCCGACGGCCCGTCGCCAGGCCGCAGGGCGTCGTAGTGGCCCTGCTTGCCCATGTTGGTGCCGGAGGCGCCGGTAACCGACTTGATCGACGGATGGTTGAAGTAGTCACGCTGTGACAGCTCCTTGTCGGTCCCTTCCGGGCCATCCTCGCGGACCATCGTGCCGTGCTTGACCTCAAGCCGCTGGTGGAGCCCGCCGCGGAACCGGGTCGCGCCGACGCCCTGCCCGTCATCGACCGAGACCTTGTTGGTGACCTGTTCGATGAGGTTGATCCGGTCCTCGTGCCGGTTCACGACATAGTGCGTGCCCTCCCGCAGCCCATGGTGGGCGCGGATGGCCTGTTCCACCCCGGCCACCCGGTTCGCGGGCGGCTTGCCGTTGACGTTCAGCTCCTGCTTGAGCTTGGCGAGACCGCTGTCGTTGAGGCGGAAGTTGCCTTTGTCGTGCTCGTAGTCGAGGTTGTTGAGCTTGCCCTGGACGAAGTGGTCGTCCCATTCGAGCTGCCCCTTGATCTCCGGCCCGACGGGTGTGTCGGGGCCGACGCTCTTGATGAACGCCTGGTTGACGTAGAACATGGCCTCGTCCTGCTCGTCAATGAAGACGTGGGCGGGGGCCTGGTGCCCTGGGTATTCAAGGATGTTGAACGCGTCGTCTCGCATCGTCGTCACGTAGACGGTCGCCTCGCCCTTGACCGGGAGCGGCGTCTTGACGTCCTGCTTGATCCTCACGATCTTGACGCCGTACTGCTCAAACAGCGAGAACGCCTTGTGGGCCTCGTCAGCGAGGTAATCACGGCTGGTCACGAACTTGACGCCCACGCCGTCGTCCCGCGATTTCAGCGCCTTGGTGACGGCCGCCATCTGAAATACCAGGGTCTTGCCCTCACCTGCATCCATGTTGACGTTGTTGCCCTCGTCGAGCTCGCGGGCGGCAGCGACCTGCACCCAGCGGGCGGACTTCCCTCGGATGGGCGCGAGGCCCTCGGTGTTCCGGCCTCGACGCAGGATCTCATAGATCGCGGAGAACCGGTCGTCATCGGAGCTGCCCGGCCGCTGCAGCAGAGACTTCAGGTCCTCGGTCCCGAGGCCGGCGAGCGATTCCTTCCGCTCGGACAGACGGAGGAAGTCCCGCACCACGTCGGTCCGCCGCTCGGCCGCGGCGAGCGTCGCCTGGTAGCGAGTCTCATCGACGTGGGTCTCGGTCCAGCCGCCCTTGCCGTACACGACCGTGTGGACCTGACCGTCGTCGCCGGTTCCCCTGATGGCGGTAAGGTTCATGCCCCGCTCCGCGACCTCGTCGAGGTCGCTCGGCCCGTCCCCGTCACCCGACCTCAGGTCGGCCGTTCGCTTCGATCCGTCGAGGGATTCGTCGCCATGGGCCGCAACATTGCGGTCAGTGACCAGGTCGCTCCTTGCCGAGAAGGTGATCTCCCCGCCGTCCCTGAGCTTGACCGTAATGGGGTCGCTGGTCTTGATCGCCTGCATGTCGCCGCTCCTGGCCCGGGGCGCGGACCAGCCGCCGTCAAGCGTGCGGTGGTAGACGGTGTCGTCGGGCAGCGTCACATGCCACAGCTCGCCGTCGCTGAACTCCGCCCTGGTGCCGTCCGGCAGCTTCACCATCCGCCCGCCACCAAGGTCGAGCTCGCTCTCGGCGAGTGTGCGGGACCCGGCCACGGCACCTTCCGCGTCGCGGGACGGTGCGGGATGACCGGGCTCCGGAACGCTTCGCGGGTGGGCGGACTCGCCCGCTCGCGACGCCGCCTGCGACGGGGGGATACCGTGCGGTTTCCCGTTCCCGCTCACCGGCGGCACGAGCTGGTCTTTCTCCGGGGCGCGCCTGGCCAGCAGGTGCGCCCCGGAGCCGACTACCCCACCGCCGACCTCGCCAGCGGCTTCCTCGGTGGTCTCGTGCCGCGATGGCGCCACGTCATGGCCCGAACCTGGGGTTACGTCAGCCAGACGATCGCCTCCGTGCGGCGCGCCGGCCGGCGGCGCCGCGGGCGGCACGACGTCATCCTGCTTCGTGCCGGGGTCACCATGCGACGGCTCGTTCCGCACCCCGGCCGAGGGAGCCGACGGCGCGTCCTTCGGCGGCTGTCCAGCCCGGTTCTCGCCACCATTGTCGTGCCGGGCGGGGGTGTCGGGGGATGCGGCGACGGAGCTGAGCTTGTCCGGGTGCCGCTGTGTCCTGAACAGGGCCGGCAGGTCGCCGTCGCGCAGTGCGCTGGCTTTCTGCTGGCCCAGCATTTCCCGCATGATGTCGTGGGCATCGGGGACCCGTGCGGGGAAAACGGCCGGCGACATACCCGCCGCACCCCGCCCGCGGTCAGGCCCGGGCTCGGGGGCGGGGAAGCGTACCGTGTCAGATGGCGTGCCCGGATCCTGCGGGTCGTCTGTGTCCTCGGTGGTGTGCGCTGTGCCGGGCAGGCTGGGATCTGCTGCCCGGGCTGGTGTCGGCTCAACCTCCGTGACCGCGACCGCAGTGTCCGTGTCTTGGGTCGGCTGGCCGGTGCTTAGCTCTGGGGTGTCGTGCTCGAAGACGTCGAGGGTCGGCGAGTTGCCTTCGGGTTCGGGCTGGTTCGGCGGAGCCTCGCCAGGGCCGTCGGCCTGAATGGCTGGGAGTCGGCCTGATTGCGTGACGGCTTGCGGTTCTTCACCACCTGCCTGTGGTTCTGGGCTGCCTGCCCGCGGCTGGCTGGCGAGGGGGCCGGCCGGTTGCTGTCCGCCATTGTCCTGGGCGCGGGGTTCGTGGGCCCCAGCCACTGATGACTGTCCGGGCACGGCCTGGTCCTCGGGCAGGGTCTGGTCCCCGGCCTGTCCCGCTACCGTAGCTGCGGGATCGTGCTGGGTGGGGGAGGCGTGCTGGACGGCGAGGGCCTCTTCGGCTGGCTGCGGGTGCGGGGCCTGGGAACCGGCGGCGGCGGTATCTTGCCGCGTATTGACGGCCGTGGCGTCGGAACCGTCTTGCTGGTGCGGTGAGGCTACTTGCTGGTGCGGTGAGGCTAGCGGGCTGCCCTCGGTGCCAGTGGTGCCCGCACGGGTTTCCGCTGCCGTCTGGCTGATACCCCTCTCGAGGGGAGCGGGCTGCTGGGCCGTCGTTTCCGCCGCGTTCTCTGGCTGGCTATCGGCCTGTGACAGGCTGGTCTCGGGCGTGTGGAGCGGGGCGGCACCGGAGAGGCTGCCCATCCTCAGGATGTGATCCGGGTTAACCGACGTGCGGTCTGAGGACCCGTCGTCGGAGGCCAACGTGCGGTCTGAGGACCCATCGAACGCATCGCCTGAGAACCCATTGTGGCCTGGGAACTCATCGTCTTGCTGGTCACCATCTGATGACTCGTCGTCTGAGAATGTGGTGTCTGAGAAGGTATCGCCTGAAGACGTATCGTCTGAGGATGTGAAGTCGGAGAGCTCGTCGTCTGAGAACGTGTCGTCCGGGAGCCGGACAGCGGGGATGTCCGGGGCGCCGTCGCCGTCGTGGCGGGATTTGAGGGCGCCGCCTGCGGCGCCGATCAGGCCGGAGCCCAGCAGCAGGGCCGGGTCCTGGCCGCCGCCGAACGTCAGGGCAGTCGCCTCGCCGACCCCGAGACCGTCGACCGCACCGAGCGCAACGTGGCCTGCCAGTGACTTGACGAAGTTCGGGGCGAGTTTCTCCGCTCCCAGATGCACCGCACCAGCGAGCGCGCCGGTAAACGCGCCCAGCTCGATCGAGCTGACTACCTCGTTCCAGTCGATGCTATCGCGGTCGCCGACCAGTAGCTCGAACAGTTGCACACCCAGGTTCATGCCGCCCTGCTGGACCGCGCCGTGCAGGGCAGCCTTCGCCAGCGCCCTGGCGAGCCTGGCGATCACCAGCCGCGAGCCCGCGAGCACTTCTGGGACCGCCACCCATCCCCACAACGTGCTGGTCAGGTCTGCTACCTCGGCAAGGGTCCAGGCGACCTGGGCCAGCATCATGAGCTTGGTCGTCTCGGTGTTCAATGCCGCTGAGGACGCGGAGCTGCCGACCTGCTTCAGCGCGGGCGCCATCTGCCCGGGAGCGGCGGCCAGCTGGGTCATGAACTGCTGGAACTGGTCAGACCCCGAACCGCTGTAGCCACGCAGCACGTTGTGCATGGCCGCCGTCACGTCGTCGCCCATGGCCGCCAACGCGGAGTGCGCCTGTGTCCACTGGTCGGAGAGGTTCTTCATCTCCGTCTCGTCCATCTGCGGCCACTGCTGCCCCCCGAGCACATCAAGCATCGGCCGCAGCGGTGGCGGCACTGTGATCACAGCCGCCACGCCCTGCGAGCCCAGGGCCTAGCAGTCGGTAGGCCGCAGAATTGTCCCGACCGGCACGACTCCCTAATAGACAAAGCAGTGCACACTCCGCCCCAATCAAGACCAGGACAACGGGCCACAACTACTATCCTAAAGTTCATCATATTCGTGACCCCAGCATATTCGTGACCCCAGCATATTCGTGACCCAGCATAAATATTAGGTGTTATGGATTAACGTTTGATCAATGAAAATTAGACTTCCTATCCAAAAGAGATTTTCGAATCTTTACTCGAATAAATTAGTGAGTGTTGGAGCTTGCGAACAGCGTTCGCGCCGCTAGGAAGCCGGGTTCGCACCACCATCGAGTTGGTGAAAGGATTATGTTTCAATGTACGAAGTCTGGTGTCGCCGGTCACGTATTATGGGTCCGTGAGTTTGCTGTCCGTTGCTGTTCCGGTGCCACCGATAATAGTGGCTGTGCTGGCGACAGACCCCCTCACAAGCGAGGGGACCGTCGCCTACTTGCGCTCGCGCCGCGAGGTCAGACCTGTGCCCGAAAACGAGGCGACCCGCGCTGATGTCGCGCTCGTCATGGCCGCCGAGGTGACGGAGGACACCCTGGCCCAGATCCGCTGCGTCGCCGAGCAGTGCTCCGATCGCAGACTGCGGTTCGTGCTTGTCGGCGATGGTATTAGGGAGCCGCAACTGCTCCGCGCGGTCACATCGGGAGTGGTGACGGTCCTGCCGCGCAAGGACGCGAACTTCGGCCGCATCGTCCAGGCAATCATGGAGGCTCATGCAGGCCTCGGCGACATGCCCCCGGAAGCTGTCGGATGGCTGTCCGCACGCCTGCGCGCGATCCAGGAGCACGTGCTCGCCCCCAACGGGCTGACCACTTTCGGGTTCCAGTCCCGTGAGGTCGATGTCCTGCGGCTCGTGGCGGATGGCCTGGACACCACGGAGATCGCTGGCCGGCTCAACTACTCCGAACGGACAGTCAAAAGCATCATTCACGGCCTGCTGACCCGGATGAACCTCCGCAACCGGGCGCACGCTGTGGCCTACGCTCTACGCAACGGGGTGCTATAACGCAATGGGAGCGGTGATCATACGGCGCGGTCCGCGCGCGGCCGGGCCTGAGCTGCCATCAGGCCAGGTGGAACTGGCGGAACCGCCGATCTTGTCGGATTCAGGGGGCGGTGACACCAGTTCCGCGATTGGGTTCCTGCCGATGATCCTCGGCGCGGGCGCGATGAGTCTGCTGTTCACCGTGTCCAAGGGCTCACCGGAGACATATCTCTTGTCCGGCATGATGGGCACGTCCATGATCGGGATGGGCGCGAGCCAGCTCGGCCGGTCTGGGATGGAGCGTACGCGCAAGACGCGCGCAGAGCGCCGAGACTACCTGCGGTACCTCACCCAGCAGCGGAAGCGCGCGCTCACCGCCGCTGGGGAACAACGCGCCGCGGTCCTGTGGGATAACCCGGCGCCCGGTGACCTATGGTCGGTGGCCGCAGGCCCGCGAATCTGGGAGCGGCGTCCCGGGCATGAGGACTTTGGCAGGGTGCGCATCGGCCTGGGCGAGCGGCGCGCGGCCCTTGAGTTCATCCCGCCCGCGACCAAGCCGGTTGAGGACCTCGAGCCACTGTCGGCGATCTCGCTCCGTCGGTTCATCCGTGCGTATCAGACCGTGCCGCACATGCCGGTCACCGTGGCGATGCGAAACTTCACCAGCATCGAGTTCGCGGGGGATGCGGACACTGCGCTCGGGCTCGTACGGTCGATGCTCGGCCAGCTCGCTGCGTTCCACTCCCCGGACGAACTGCGCATAGCGGTGCTCACTGACTCGCGCCTGCTTCACCAGTGGGACTGGGTGAAGTGGCTGCCGCATAACGCCCACCCGGACCTGGCCGACGCCGCCGGGCCCCTGCGCCTGGTAGCCGGCGACCACGATGAACTGCTGGGCCTGCTCGGACCAGAGTTCGACGAACGTCCCGCCCATGAGCCGAACGCGGTACCAGGCGTCGCCGAGCCGATGGTCGTCGTGATCGCGCACGGCACGCCAGTACCGTCCAGTGCGCGGCTGGTTGGCGAGGGCATCCGCAACACCGTCCTGCTTGACCTGACAGGGGCGATGGCCGGCGGGCCGCGGGTGCTGCGGCTCACGGTGACAGGCGACACGGTTGAGTACCCGGCTGGCGACGGCGCCGCGAGTGCCGAGGCGGACTCCCTCAGCGGCGTCGGCGCGGCTAACCTGGCCCGGCTCATCTCACCGATGCGCACCGGCGGTGCCCTCGACCTGTCCGACAAGCCACTGGACTCTGACTTCGGGCTGACCGCCCTGCTCGGCATCCGCAATCCGCGTACGTTCGACGTGTCGGCGAAATGGCGGCCCCGTGCCGTACAGGCCGCCCGGATGCAGGTGCCGATCGGGGTCACCGAGGATGGTGAGGTCGTCGAGCTCGACCTGAAGGAAGCAGCACAGGGCGGCATGGGCCCGCACGGCCTGCTGATCGGGGCGACGGGCTCGGGCAAGAGCGAGCTGCTGCGTACGCTTGTGATCGGGCTCGCGGCCACGCACTCCTCCGAGGTGCTCAACTTCATCCTGGTGGACTTCAAGGGCGGCGCGACGTTCATGAACATGGACCGGCTGCCGCACACATCCGCCGTTATCACCAACCTGGCGGGCGAGCTGCAGCTCGTCGACCGGATGCAGGACGCGCTGAACGGCGAGGTGATCCGGCGGCAGGAACTGCTGCGGCAAAGCGGATACGCATCGCTGTTCGACTACGAGAAGGCCCGGGCAGGCGGTGCTAACCTGGCGCCGTTCCCCGTGCTGTTTGTCGTCGTGGACGAGTTCTCCGAACTGCTGGCGAGCAAGCCCGAGTTCGTGGAACTGTTCGTCACGATCGGCCGGGTAGGCCGCAGCCTTGGTATGCACCTGCTGCTCGCGTCCCAGCGGATTGACGAGTCTCGCATCCACCGTGTCGAAGGCCACCTGTCTTACCGGATCGCACTGCGCACGTTTTCGTCGATGGAGTCGCGAGGCGTCATCGGCGTGGGCAGTGCCTATGAGCTTCCGTCCCAGCCGGGCAACGGATACCTGAAGATCGACACGTCCAACCTGGTCCGCTTCAAGGCCGCTTACGTGTCCGGACCATGTCCGGAGTCGCCGGGCGACGCCGCGTCCGAGGTGTCCGAGGCGGTCGCGGATGTGGTTCCGTTTACACTCCGGCAAACCGTGCTCACCGCGCTGGGGGAACGCCCGGCGCAGCACGCACGAC
>Ga0335072_10009696_pt1 | contig 13881 bp, 11 predicted proteins | sample Lox_Sample_21_FD_206725 | JGI IMG/M metagenome (GOLD analysis project Ga0335072, IMG submission 206725) | Soil microbial communities from Loxahatchee National Wildlife Refuge, Florida, United States - Lox_Sample_2.1 | ecosystem: Environmental > Terrestrial > Soil > Wetlands | place: USA...
CCTCAGCCTCCTTCCACCGTCCTTGGTTCCAGTACGTCGAGGCCAGATTAGCCATGCTGGTTAAGGTGTTAGGATGCTCCTGGCCCAGCACCCTTGCACTTGTGTCCAGCACCTGCACCTCCAGCTCCTCAGCCTCCTTCAACCGTCCTTGGTTCCTGTACGTCGAGGCCAGACAAGCCATGCTGTTTAAGGTGTCAGGATGCTCCCGGCCCAGCACCCTCTTTTCCGTGTCCAGCACCTGCACCTCCAGCTCCTCAGCCTCCTTCCACCGTCCTTGCTTCCTGTACGTCGAAGCCAGATTAGCCATGCTGATTAAGGTTTCAGGATGCTCCTGGCCCAGCACCCTCTTTTCCGTGTCCAGCACCTGCACCTCCAGCTCCTCAGCCTCCTTCCACCGTCCTTGCTTCCAAAACGTCGAGGCCAGATTAGCCATGCTGGTCAAGGTTTCAGGATGCTCCTGGCCCAGCACCCTCTTTCTTGCTTCCATCACCTGCATGTCTAACTCCTCGGCCTCCTTCCACCGTCCTTGGTACCATAGATATGTTGCCACCTTAGACGATAGTGACAGTGATGATTTCGTTAGTGGCAGTAGTGTGATATAATACTCAAGAACGCTTTTGGCATGTGGCAGATAAGCAGCACAGGTACTCCATGATTCAAACTCTACTTCAGGGTACAAATGAGACATGACAACCTCAGCCTTCGAAGCCCATTTGCCAGCTTCCTCACGATTGAGCAGCCATTTGTAAGTGACTAACTGCACAAGGCGATGCATCTCAAAGAGTTGACCATTAAATGCCTCAGTGATCAGAGAAAATGCTTTTAAACGTCCACAAGCTTCCGCAAACAATGGGTCAAACTCATCTTCACCATCATTAAGAAGGAAATGGATAGGAATATTTTGTCGATCAAAGAAGGTCATCAACGCAAGTAAATCTGCTGCTCGAGGATGATTTTGCTTAATATGGTTAAAGGATATCATCCACGTTGCTGCTACTGCATTTGGGATCTTGCTGTCTCTTCCTAATGCAATAAAATTTTTGTCAAGGAGGTCAAGCATGTTACGCTTGCTTTTTCTGAGGATTTCCATGTACCTCGTTGTGGAGATAGAGTTCTCTTGGATGTAGGCGGCTGCTTGAGCGAGAGCAAGTGGTAAATACCCGAGAGATTCTGATAGGCCGGTGACATCATCGGTCTCAGCAACATGCTCTCCTAGCGCTTTGTGTACGAACTCATTAGATTCCGTTCTACCAAACTTCGGAACCTCGATGGTCCCCTGGTAGCTCGTGAGCTTTAGGCCGATTTGCTTATCTCTTGTTGTGATGAGAATGCTTCCATGAGAGCAGTCTGGAATGTATTCGTGGAGTGCTGGTATCAGAGGCAGATTTTGCGAATCGTCAGACACGTTGGGCACTGTCGGTTCAGGCTTGAAGAACATGCCTATGTCGTCCGCGTTGTCGATAATCAGCAGCCATTGGCCACATTCTTTTCTTTCAAGCCAGTCTTTGACAAGAGCAAAGACATCTGCCGTTGGATCATTGGTGCCTGGTATATTTAACTCGCGAGAGATACGCAGAAGATCTTGGCGAAATCGATCCATGCTGCTGGAATGAATCCAGAATACAGAAGACGTAGGGTGACTTTCGTGAAACCAATGGGCATATTGGATTGCGACTTGAGATTTACTAAGCAAAGTTAGTGTCTGACTAAAAGGATACAACTAGGGGGCCCTACCCAACGCCGCCTAGCCCCCATAGCGCTATCCTATGGTGAATCTTTTCTGTGGAAGTTAGTCGCTCTTTCAAGGTTGCCATTATTTCTGCTCGGCCGATGAAATGTGGATTCTTCAAGTACGGAATCATGACTGCTGGAGATGCTTTAAAGAGTCAGCTGTTTACTGGATAGATTGTGTGAAATCATGCATTCTTAGATTCAAAGCTCCTCACGCAGCAACTTTTCTCGATTAGAAGGACATAAGATTATGAACAATCTGACCATCAATCAAATATAGCGCTGACTGGGATAGGTAGTGAACTTACCAACTGGGTTCAGTTTTGCCACTTCTTGCTTCGGAACCACTCCTAGGAGCTCTTTGGCAAAAGCGGCGGCAGTTGCTGCAGCATATCCTTGCCAGCGCTTGTTCTTGTGCGTATCTGCGTAGTCACAAATTCCTCTGATAACAAGGCACGGAAAGGTGTTTAGTAACCCAGCAGCCTCCATTTCAAAACAAATCACGCCCAGATCTTTAGCTACTTTGTCTCTTGTCTGACCATCTCTCATTAAATGATTTGCCGACGCAATGGTACCATAATGAACCTCAGGAGCTGACGTTGCCCGAGCCGCCCAGCCGGGGGCTAGTCGCTTTGGATCGCATCTGTCGCAGTTCATGGGACCACTCTCATGATTGTACTCGGCGTCAAACAGATGGTCATGCTGTACACCTGGAGATCTGAATTTGTTTGCCATGAAAGGTTCCTTTTCAAACATTGAATCGAGGATGATTGGGAGCTTATTACCTTTCATGTAATGATTCTCCTTCAGTGTTTGCAATGCATTGAGCAGTACTCGTGGAGGCTCGTTGAGACTCGATGTGCGCTTAAACTTGCCGTCCTTCTCTGTTTTGCCAAAGTCCCACTGTACAACCCCGCCAAACTGCTCTCCTGGCTGGCTGACAACGACGTCTCCGAGATGGACGTCGTCTTTCTCACTCCACACGCCCCCAGCAACGCCGACCATGAGACCGAATTTGATCGGGAAACTACGTTGCATATGTGTGGCGATATTGCAAGCGTTTGCTGTGCCTGTATCGCCAGCTGGAAGGCATGCAATGACGACGTTATGAACGCCAATGCAGCCCAGGGTATATTGAGTGTCATCTCCTTCGAGTGGGTCAAATCCGGGATGTTCGTCGCCATCTAGCGTCGCACGAACTGCAGCTTTCTCGATCGCTAATGCACAAACCACACCTATCTGGTAATCGCTGCGCTCGCGTGGGGTTGTCTGCTCCATTTCGGTAGTCGTACTGATGGAGTGAAGGTTCTAGTCTTCTGGTAGCAGAACGGGGCTGAGATGACAAAACTCCCACCAGAGGAAGCTAAATAGCTACGGCACAGCTAATAGCATTCATCGGCAAGTTTGGAGGAGTAGGTGAGTGTTTATTATGATCCTGTATAGTACGCATTGCAGGAACGAGTCAGCGAGTGGTAGGTAGGTGAAGTTCTTTGTAAAAGTGGCCGTTCAGCCCATTCTGGAGCCTTGTGTTGTGCTGTCCGAACAATGTCAAAGAGATAGCTGAAATTCGACGCCAAGAAAGGAATTCCAGATATAATTTCGCTGAATGGACGTGAAATGCGGCAATGCTGTAACATATGCTCTGCCAACGGCGTACCAGGCTTAATAGACCTCATGTATGCGGGCAGACAGGCTCAGCAGCAATCGTTCCAGCCTCGCCAAGAAGGCGCTTGGGTTGACTACTTGATTGCATGACGTCAGTCCACTAGCCGGAGGTGCAACGCACCAAGCCTGAAAGTACTCGCGAAAATGCCTACGAAGAGCATTGTTGGCACTTGTCACATCTCAGGGGCAAAGAGGATCGACGTTTTTGACATATTCAACGCAGAGTGAAGCTTACTAGGCACAATAGGTGTACTGAAGGAATTTAGCCCACGTTGGATCAGTCCCTTGGACCAGGGCGCATGGGTTGGGCCAATACACGTTAAGCAGTCCATGCTGGGACAGCCCAGATTGGGTCAGTCCATTTGGTTCAGGCCACGATAAATTCTGCGTCCCAATTCCTGTTTGAGTCGCAGCGATGTTACGGCATCTACACAGATAAAAAGACCTTCATAGTCGGCATTTACCTGCACCATATTAACAGTATAAATCTTCCCGTTTCACTGCATATTGAAATGTAATCTGGCAGCATTCGCAGGCGTCAATCGGATGGCATGGGCGAAATTGGTGGAAGACGAAGCTGGGTCTCAATTGAATTTTGAGACGTTGATGGATTCATAAGACATCAAGCGTATTTCCGTCACCCATGTCGAGGGATGGAATCTCGATCGATTTTCGCCTCGACACCTAATGCAGCCACAAGCGACTCCCAAAGTCTCGGACGCACCACAAGGCCATACTGGTTCGAAGAGTCTTTGCTCCCTGTTGCACAAAGAGAATATCAGTGGACGTAAATTGTGCGCAAAAGTAGTCGACGATCTTTTCTTGGAAGCAGTTCTGTATTCGAACAAGTACCAGAGGCTCAGTCAGAAGGTTGGTCAACATTTCCGATTCTGCTGTGAGGATTGCGGATTAGCGCCGAATAACACTTCACTGGGCTGAGTGAAGGAAGTTCCTTTCTTACAAGATATAGCGCCTGCATGTCCAGCTTTGATCTTTCTTCGTCTTCTCGACGTGATTTTCCCGTCCACGGATTTTGTCGGCCACTTGGTGTGTCCCCTCTTATAGCCATTGGCTTCAGCTCGAGTCAAAAGCTCGTCCGCCGTAGCATCTCGCTGACCCATGGCGATCACGGAAATGGCGCTGCCCTAGGAGATCACAGAAGGCCATGATGAAGGTAATAGTAGAGCCATAGTTCAAGGAGGGTGAGGTACAGGGAGAGAGCTCGCAGCCTCCGGGCTGGATCGGTTTTTGTATTTCATTGGAGGGAAATTGGAGGGGGTTGAGAGTGGGTTCCACCGCAGTACAAAGAAGCGACAAAAAGTGGTCGAAAGGAACCCAAAAGGGTGCTATTGCCTGGGTGCCAATTTTAGACCCTGGTTTCGGTGGTGGTCGAGGAGGAGAAATGAAGGTGAGGGCGAGGGCGAGTCCGCCAAGATTTCCTCCGGTGAGCTTGATGGAATTACGCACGCCGCCGGCACTTCTTGAAGGACGAACGATTCTGAGAAAGATACTCCTCAAGTAGAGAGCGCGACCTATAATTCTGGCTTGCAATTCTTGACTCACCCATCAATACAGTAAAATCTAGTCCCCTCCGCATGCGCACAGCATTCCTATTCCTGGGACTTCCGCCTCTCGCTTCCGGGCACATTTCGAAGCAATGGTAGGCAACTAGCTTTCACAAATACAGGCAGGAGACTGGCTGACCGTACACAGTCTCAATCCCTCCGGCCGTACCTTCAATGTGTCAGATCCTCCTTGACTGCCGCACTTTCCCTCTCAAATTTCGCGTCGCAGGTCTCAGAACGACACAACGTACCAGAGATCGAAGCTGCCAGCTCACCCGAAGTCCTCTTGAACCCATTAACTGTTGCACGCAACGAGAACGAGAAAGTCTTCATTGAGCCAAGCGTCAACAGTGTCCGTGTCAGCATAAGGATAAAGCAGGCTGATGAGATTGAACATATCTTGGTCCACAAATTTACCAGGTTCCTTACTCAAAGGGCGGAATCTTTCTTCATATTACGGAGGAAGCCTGTAAAGGTATGGGTCTCTGTGAGAAGTCGGACTTTGGACACAAGCTGATAGCTTTTAGGGCTATGACATTTCCTTCCTGATCACCAATACGCATACGGAGGAGATGTTGAAACACAAGTTGGTCGACTTCATTATACAATTCATGGAGGAGGTAGACAAAGAGATATCAGAAATGAAGCTTTTCGTGAGAAAGTCATCCTGTTCTAGCCCGTAAGGATGCTAACCACCAGGCTTTCAGCTGAACGCAAGGGCTAGATTTGTCGCAGAGTCATTTTTGACACCTGTATGTTACGCCACCTGATGTCAGAGATCCTGCTAACTTGAAGCCGCCAGTTTGATTGAAAGAGGCTTGTTGGTCATGAGATTGATGACACCTGACGAGACTTCTCTCGGATTTAGGTCGCTTCCCCTAGGCCCTTCGAGAAGGACACATGAATTGAACGAACAGCTCAGGATCCTGCTTCTGCCGAATCCTCGCATTGTTTCTGGCCTATGTGTGATCCATGAGGCCAATAAGCAATGCTCCCACGTCGAAAACCAAATGCTTGAGCCAAGAAGGGATGATATAGATCAAAGCATACTCGCAATATAGTGCTCTATTCCATTCTGCTTCAGCCCTTTCGGAATAGCCAATCAGTTATTGCGAGCACAAGCCGCCTCCATTTTTCACATCACTCCTATTCTTCTCTTATGTTCAGCGGTCTTTAGTGGCCTATCGCGGCCGCCCTTATTTGCTTGGCCCTAAACAGTTCCAGCGCGTAACAAAGGTTGCGCACTATCTGCTGCTGGCTTCAACATACCACACTGTATGATCTCTCTTCATAATATTGGAGCGAGTTGGTTTCCATCTTTGATTTCTGTTCCCTGGATCACTAACACAGATGTTCACATTGGCGTGACAACCTGGCAACGATATCTCGTTCCGGCTGGGCCTTCCTCGTACCGACAGAACTCAGCACGATCCAGTTGCGGTACGAGCCTTCATCTCTGAACCACGAAGAGCCACCACCGTGGCTTGCGAAAATTCCTACATGTTGATGGTGGGATATGCCCTCTTTCAAGCTTAGCACGAGGCTCCCACGACTGCCAGCAGCTGTCTTGGGCTTTTGTGAATGACATCCCACGGCGGAGATACTTCTAAACGATCCTACACGCCTGAACAATTATGTGCATGTGCGAACCTAAGAACCGTCGGAATTTTCTAGAGGCTTGTCTGAAGACATCACCAATAGCTCTCTTTCTGTCAATATATTGTCAAGCTAGCACAGCAGCGTATCATACCTCCACGTCCAGCATCACCTTTTGTGGAGCACGTATTGATCCACAGTCGCATAACCCGCTCTCCTCTCCTATGATGGGAGATAATAACTGGATAAAGGGTTAGGATTTCCATCTTGAAGGCCAGAAACGACATCCCAGCTTTCTGCAATTGCATTGAGTCGATCTGAGTTGTCGATCTCAGTTATCGACCTGAGTTGTCGATCTTTGTTCCGACCTCTGCTCTCCGAAAAGGATCTGGGCTGCAAAATTCAGCAACGACAAACACCTTCTGTTTTCCTAAATTGGCATACCTTAATCCACTCGTGACTTGACTCTTTATTCACCTTTCTGTTCAGTAACTGAATATTGTTCCAGGACAAGCTGTTGTGAAGGCTAATCATCATGTCATTCCCTTCTTTGTCACCTCACCCGGACCTGAGACCCCAATCCATCGATCTCCAAGGTGAGCTACCATACTACATTTCGGATGTGGACCTTGACCTTCCACCGCACTCTGCAGATGCACACGCAGTACCGATCTTCGAGCCATTCAGCCATCCTACAGATTATTCTCACGTTCAACTCTCAAACATGACTGCCGACATTGCTCATACCCAGCCCATGCCTCTTCAGACGCATGGACGAGATGCAGGCGGGCCGTTCAACATGGACCCATTCATCGACGCTACAAAGAAAGTTGGTCCAACAAGCTTCGGTGTGCTCAAGATTCGAAACGTAAGTCAAGGATGTGAGAAGATGGCATTCCGCTACAGCTAATCTAGCCGACCTTCATCTACGGTAGCTTTGGCATCTTTCAATCTACGTGCCCTATCTTCTCTAACCATATCCTACTTACTTCATGCTCACTTATTCTGCAGATTCCATACGATGTCACTAGAAAAGAGATTGTTCACTTCCTCGGTCGAAGCACCGACATCATTGAGGACCACTCTTTGGGCTGTGCTGTGCACATAATCATGGAACGCCCTACCTCCAAGACAATGGATTGCTTTGTCGAGTTTCGCACAGACAATGCTGTGCACGATCAAATCCGACGTCACGAGGATCTGGTTCAGTCTGGTCGCCACCCCAAGCTTGGTAGTCGTCACGTCCAGGTTGAAGGCTCCGATCAAAATGCTCTACTTGCAGAAATATTCCCACGCGCCAAGTCAATCGTCTGGGAGGAGGGTACTCCAGTCGTGACCACTAACGATGATCCTTATAGCACAGGCTTCAAAGGATTCTTCACAAAAGAAGAGATGGTTGGCTTGGTTAGACATGCTGAATGTCCTCAGCGGGTAAGAATCTTTCAGGCTGGCATGTTCTGTGAAAGGGTTTCAAGATTGACTTTTGATAGTCGCCATTCAGCATCAACTGTCTCCAGCGAACTTTCGAATGCATGATCAGCACTTTGTACAAGGTCTACAGTCCTCCTTATCCACCAACTTGAAGTTACTGACTCTGGGCCACACCACAGTTTCCCTGGTACGCCGCAGAATTGTACACGCTAACTGATCGCAATCTTCTATTCAGCACCTACATGAAGCAAATGTACGTGCTTGTCGACAAAGTGGACAGCAACGATACCAAGGGACTTGACCAGAATCTATTGAGGGACTTTATCTTCGCAGGTATGAACTGTCCCGGTTTTGGAGAGCGCCAAAAGCATGAGCTCGTCACGGCTGCAGGCTTGTGGGGAGGCGGCATCGAGATCAGTCCACTAGGTTGCTTCTGGCCGTTCGACTTGATTTGTCGCAAAGACGAGGCGAAGGACGACGAAACAGTCAAAGTGGGCGCACAGCTTTAACCGTAGTGGTGTTAACCAGGCTAACAAATCATTTAGTTCTTTCTCGATCTCATCGAGCGTGGCGTTGAAGTCTATGGTAACCGTATGCCTTTCAAGGAGCGCTTCATCATCAAGCCTCGCCTGCCGCCGACTGCAACTCCTGCGAACCCATACTTCTTCAATAACACGGGTTTCCAATTCAACGAAGATTCTCAAAGCCTTGACTACGGAACAGCCATGTGCGTTGAGATGAAGCTGATGAAAGAGTTACTTTCGGCTGGCTATGCTTCCTTGAAACAACACCATGAATATTCTCCGGAGGCCGGTTTTGCCAATAGTCAGAGACAGCTTGTCGAGAGCCTGCTCCTGCTTAACTGGCAACACGAAAAGGTCATCGAAGGAGGCTCTGAAGATGAGCGCCTCCCACGAGCCGCCATCACTCCTCCGCAAAGTCCCAAAGGAACGATTGCAGCTCTCTCAGACCTTACTAGCCAAATCAATTTAACACCAACTGGCAAGACTCCCAAGCCAATCGATCCCACTAGCAAGCCTTTCGAACCACGACGTCGTCTTTCAGAACCTCGGCATGTATCTAGCGTCATCGGAGATTCCCCTGCCTATTCGCCATTCCGTCGTCGTACAAGCAGCACTCTGAGTCTTCCATTCTCTGACGATTCGCCTGCTACATGCAATCCTCGCGCCCGTGCAGACTACATTACCCCGACGAAGATGAAAAGAGGAGCACGCTTTTCCGTTGATCATACAATTCACGAGGAGGAGGCTGAGAATCTGTCCATGACCATCAACTCTGCCGACCTGCAGAAGACTGATTGAATGACTAGTCTCCGGCAAAAGCGGTCGCATGAATCGTTGTCTCCACAAACCGCGCAATGCTTTAGTGCCCGGTGATTCTTGCGATAACCTTCGCTGTCACGCCGATGTCTGTTACGAACAAGTCTCTTGAATATGCTCCATGAAAATGAAATTGGCAGGCTTCCTCCGTATGCCTTGGAATAGGTAGCTACTAGGCTTAGATAGCCTAACACAAAATGTGTACTGAGGCGTGCAAGTAATGATCTCCCACATCATTCCATTGGCCCCAGGTTTAGCTGCATGTGACTGTGCCCATATTTGGAAAGGTTGGGAAACTGGGAAATGATCTGCGGAGACTTTTTGACATCCAGCGCTCGACTAGATCATTCAGGTAGGCTTCAATAATTTCCGTACTCCCTGATTGGCTTCATAGAGCCTACGTAAGTGCGAACCAGTCTGCCTATCTTGGGTTGTCCAATAGAATACTCTGATTTCCTGAAGTGGAGGCTCGTGGCAAAAGTCCCGAGACGGCAGGCGTTTAAGCGGACCAGACGTATCTCGAATGTCTCCGGAAAGGCCACAAATATCCGAACAGTATCAAGGCACAGCAGTGTATATTGTGCAGCATTCTGTCCTCCCAAACCACCCTTTTTCCGAATAATACACTTCACAAGCTTTCCTTCTCTTCCTCTTGCAGATCCAAGCATTTCAAGCGTCACCCGATACTATGTGTAAAGATCACGAGAATGGCTTTGCTACCCTCACCGAGCAGAATCAGAAGCATTGGGAGTTAGTCTTCTCCCTCCCACACTTGCCTACGCCGAGTTTGACGTCTCTGCCTTGACCTTACTGACGATGACCCAGCGAACATGCAGCAACCCACTTCAAATTCACTGAGAAGAATCGGGAGCATTGGGAGTAGGTATCCCTAGTGTCAACCGCAACATGATATCCGAATCTACCACATCAACCACTGACCGTCCCCCAGCAAAACCGCATCCACATACGCCACCGAGCCATGGCAAAAGGACCTAATTAACAAAACCCACGCCTTCCTCCTCTCCAACCTCTCTTGGCTCGGTGTTGACTTCATCGACCCATCCGCCGCCTTCGAAGCCCTCACCTCCCGGCAGGTCCGAGTCCTCGACTACGCCTGCGGCCCCGGCACCATCACCAACATCCTCGCCGGGCACGCCACCGAGTTCGCCGGGATCGACCTCAGCGAGAACATGGTCAAAGCGTACAACGCGCGCTTTGCACCCGCCGGGACAGACACCGACAGCCCTACCCCCACCCTTAACGCCAAGGCCGTGGTAGGCGACCTCCTCGACCCCTCAGGCACATCCCCTTCCCTCTCCGGGCCCGAATACCACAACTTCGACCTCGCCGCCGTCGGCTTCGGCTTCCATCACTTCGACAATCTCACCCTTGCGACGGAGCGTCTAGTCTCCCGCCTCAAGCCTGGCGGCGTCTTTCTCATCGTTGACTTCCTCAAACATGCTCCATCAACGCACTCGGCCAAGCACACTATTGCGCACCATGGCTTTGGGGAAGAGGACGTCCACAAGATCTTCGGCGGGGCTGGACTGGTTGATATTGGGTTTCTGAAGCTGCCGGAGGGCGTGAAGATGGTGTTCAAGGGAGGAGATGGGGCAGAGCACTACCGGGAGGTTTTCTTGGCCAAGGGGAAGAAGCCGGAAGCGTAGTATGTAGTGTGCAGTAACAGATAATATCGCAAATCTTTGACTCGCTAAAGGGATGGTCTAGAGTGCAGTTCGCAGCAAATCGGAGCCGAGATTACCACGCTATGCAACTGATGTACACAAACTAGATCCCAACACCATCTAATTTCCCTTCTTCACTGGTGGTACGGGTGGCACAGGCGGAAAAGAGGTAGATTGCCTCTTGTCAGCTGCCTTTTGTGGGCCTGTAGATAGGTCATCGCGGATCGTGACCGTCGCTGGCTCTTTCCCACTGTTCATGCCTAGCCCATCCATTCCCGGCCACAACACCGGGCCTTTCCCATCTTTCAGTTTCGCCACCCTGTCTGGCCGATTCTCCCAGGGCGGTGCCGCGTGCTCCATTGCCTCGGTCCTCCAATTGCCCCTGCGGCTGGCCAGGTCAGATCCGTAGCCTTCGCCCCACATACGCACTTTCTGTACTCTGCGCAAACGCCTCATTCCGTACACGCAGACGATTGCCGACAGGCCGAAGCATACTACAGTCACACCGGTGAATGCGACATCTGACTCTTCAATGAAGTTCTTGAGATTCATTCCGTAGAGCCCCGCAATCAATGTGCCCGCCGCAAGTCCCAGCGTTCCGATGCTGAATTTGATCTCAAGGAGCATAAGTTGGTTGCGATTCGCGTCCAAGATTGCTCTTATAACCTCCTCAGTATTACGGATGTTGCTTATCAAATTTCCCGATACTTCAACGATTTCATCGCAGACCTTGTGATAGGCTTCCAGTAGCATTTCCACCTCCTGATGATCATCTTCACGGCGCTTTTTCCCCTGCTTATGCTCTGTGAGATACATGGCGGCAAGATCGTCGTCAGCCTCTAAAAGGTCGTTGATCGCATCTCGGACGAGACGTGCCTTCTGCTCAAATGTTGCCAATTTCTTCGAGTGGATTAATAGATACCGCAGCTTCTCTCGGTCAATATCTTCTTCCAGTTCGCGAAGAACTCGAACAACGGGTTCTCTCACTCCTTCGAATTCCGATTCCAGACCTTGGGTTACCGAAATCAGGACAGCTTCGAGGGCGCGAAACTCGTACGGCAGGTAGTTGCCGTTCTTAGCATCCGCCTTCTGACGTAGTTTGCCTTCAAGGTCGTACATAAACAGGGACTGGGTGTAGGAATCTGTAGAGCCGAAGGCATCAAAGACCAGAACTCGATCGCTTTGTATCAAGACCCGGAGATGTAGTAGATTGATGAGTATGGACGACGGGCGGACGAGGATATGAGGAAGGACCGAGGAGTCGATTTTCCGCAGGTCTCGTGGCAGGAGACCGTATTTTGCTATTAGTTCTGACTTCTTGAATTCGCCAGAGACGAGTGTGACCGATCCATTGCTGTCGAATTCTGTGCATCTGAGCTTCAGATCCGCGCCGGAAGGGTTTTTAGAGAGTGCTCGGGCAAGATTGAAGAGCTGGGCAGAAGGGTCATCGTATGAATGACCTATGGGTAGATCGTCCTTATATAGCATCCTCCTATTCAATGCGGCATTCTTGCCCCGGACGTTCAGAAGCCGCTGGAAGAGACCAAGGCTGCGCGGTGACTTCTTAGAAGCATGCCTGATTCCAGAGGACGCGGTTGTGGTGCGATGCAAGTTGTGGTCTTGATGGTAATGGTGAGGAGGCGGAAGGACTTTTGGGGAAGATTCGCAGTGGCGTGGCCAGAGCTCGTCGAGATAGGATGTACGAGCGCGGGCTTCTTTGAGACTAGTTGAGCTAATGTGCCTGCGATTCGATATGGTTGAAGATTTGTGTGCAAGTTCTGCTCGGCCTCCTGGGCGTTGCAGTTTACCTGGAGAAGGGTTGGCAGAAAAGAAACAGACAGACTCTGATTGGGATCGCAGAAAACGTAGCAAACTTCTGGAAGGCGCTGACATCTGGGAACTGGTAGAAACCATCATCCGCAGCATTCGTCAGTCATCAACCTGCGTGAGGTCTGCTATTGGAAGCGTTCTTGTACGGTGCAAAAAGTTGTCTTGAGCTTCGCGATCCAAAAAAGTGGTTTGCGCGATTTTGTCTTGGCAGCCTCGGACAAAATGCTGGCATTTTTACCCTTTCACATGCTCTTCTTTGCTTTGAGCGAGAACTACATCATACCTCTTACTCCTTTTGAGGACTTTAGGTGAAAATCAACCGACGTCCTGCATTTTTTGTTAGTCTCAGGCCTTATACACTGTGCGTCAGGAGAGACTGGTTGTATTTAGCGGGCTTGAGTAAGTGAAATGGCAATCGCGGGACGAACGAGATTGATGCCGGATCGGGGCTGGCCTCAATTTCGGCTGAATTACAAGCGAGCGCAAGGCTGCCATCGCTGACTGGCCAAAGGCAGCCTTCCTAGGAACATGATCAGGCTGGATTTTACCCCGTTTAACGGTCAGGGAAAAGCTTCACGATGATATCGAAGTGAAGATTGTGCTTTGAGCATGATATGGATCCACTTTCAATCACCGCCAGTGTTATCGCGATTCTTCAAGCTGGCGATCGCCTCACAACCCTTCTTGGCCAGATAAAACCTTTCTTTGAGGCTCGAGAAGAAATAGACAGCCTCTTCAACGAAGTCAGCGAATTGCACCTCGTTCTTGGTGACCTACGAAATACCCTTACTGATCCGCCGAGTTCGGAGTTCCTATCTACAAACAAAGTAGACACATTGCATCGGCTCGTTAAGGATGGCGAAGCAACATTACTGCAACTCGAAGAACTTCTTCAGCACTATTTTGTGAGATTTCCCGATCAGAATGTGCTGGGAGTGCGGAAGGTACGCCGGCTGGCGTGGGTCAAGAAGAGAGGTCAGGTGGAGAAGCTGAGACGACGACTGAGGGATTTACGACTTACAATTGCTGTTCAGCTCG
>Ga0335072_10009697_pt1 | contig 13880 bp, 9 predicted proteins | sample Lox_Sample_21_FD_206725 | JGI IMG/M metagenome (GOLD analysis project Ga0335072, IMG submission 206725) | Soil microbial communities from Loxahatchee National Wildlife Refuge, Florida, United States - Lox_Sample_2.1 | ecosystem: Environmental > Terrestrial > Soil > Wetlands | place: USA: Florida...
TTCCCAGCCTCCTGACGCGAAAGCGGGAGTGGTGGCTTTGCCCATCGCGTTTTTGAAAGTCGGAATACCCCAGCACAAAACGAAGATGGAGAGAATGGCGAAGGGAAGCCAGGCGCGAGCGACTTGGCTTGCGGAGTAGTGGGCAGAGGCTACCGCGCCAAGCGGCGGATTTTGACGGATTTGCCATTCGTCGCCCAGGGTGTCGGTGATGGCGGTTTGGGTTGAGCCCGCGGACGCTGTTGCGGAGGCTGCGGCTTTGACGGCGTCGGCTTCGCGCTCTTCGGGGAAGCGCCAAATGCGTTTGGGTTGCCAGACGCGGAGGAAGAGGAGGGTCGAGACGAGAGAGACGATGCCGGCGGCGATGTCCACGAGGTTGCTGTCCATAAAGTTGGACCAGAAGAATTGCGTGCCGGCGAAAGAAATGCCGACGACGAGAATGGCGGGAAGAACTTCGAGGGTTTCCGACCAACTGACCATGGCGCGGACGAGCCAGAAGGGAAGGATGACCGCAGTGATGGGAAGAATGCGGCCGATCATGGCGGTGACGTCGCTTTCGGGGAGGGCCGTGACGCCGATAAGCGCGTGGATGGGAATGCCGATAGCGCCGAAAGCGACGGGCGCGGTATTGGCGATGAGGTTGAGCGCCGCGGCTTGAAAGGGCTTGAAGCCGAGGCCGATCATGAAGGCTCCGGCGATGGCCACGGGCGCGCCGAAACCGGCGCAGCCTTCGATGAATGCACCGAAGCAAAAAGCGACGAGGAGAAGTTGGAGGCGGCGGTCGGGAGTGATGGCGGCGACAGACTGCTTCATGATTTCAAATTGGCCGGTGTCGACGGAAATGTCGTAGAGAAAGACGGCGGCGATGACGATCCAGACGATTTTGAGGAGGCCGTAGGCGGAGCCGTAAAGGAAACTGGTGAGAGCGAGCGGCGTGGGCATGTGGAAGATGACAATGGAGCAAAGGATGGCAGTGGCGGCGCCGGCGATGGCGCAGAGATGGACGCGGACTCGGAGGCCGGCGAGCAGGCCGAGAAGGACGACGACGGGGAGAGAGGCGACGAGCGTGGAGAGCTGCCAATGGTGGAGTGGGTCGTAGACTTGGGTCCAGGTGGTCAGGGAAGGCCTCCGGCGAAATAGCGGAGTTACCTTCTTGGGGGACAGATGTCAAGTAAATCGTCGGTGAGATCGTAGTTCAGTCTCGGATTGCAGCGTTTCCGAGGCACTTGCAATATACTTTGTGTGGACGCCATGATTGCGCGGCACTCACTGAAGACTTCTGCGGTCATTTGCACGGCCATTGGCGCACTCCTTTTTGTATACGTATATATCAATCCGGTTGCTCTACTCTTGTTGACTAGGTGGAGGGTTCATACGAACCCTGAATTATGGATGGTGCCAAGGCCATTAGCCGACGTTTCCATCGAGCGGACCCCGGGACGCACGTTCACATTTTATGGATATCAATTCGAAGTGCCTTGGACCGCTGTAAAACGCGAGGAACACCTTAAGCGACTAGAGTTGGTTTTTTTCTCGAATGGTTTCGTACTCATTCTTCGCGACCCAGCACAGCGCCTCAATCAATTGGAGTTCTTGACGCGCAGCGGTACTGAAGATGAAGCTGGCCTTAAGAGAATTTTCGGTGAAGAAGCTACCAGCTCAAACTACGCGCTGCGTTCTAAAATCCTGAATCTCACACCCCGCGATTTACAGCTATCTCTATCAAGGCAAAAAATGGTGTCTAGTTCAGTTCTTCTGATGCTAAAGCCAACGTGGACGGGCAATCTACACGGCGGCCTATACTCATTCCACACCGAATGGCTACGGGGGTTTCAGCAAGGAGACCCCACGCGAGACAAAACAGTCACTATCGATGCCTTTGACGCACACGACCGCGAAATCGAGCTTTCCATAGGTCGGGCATCAGGTGTCCACGAAGACGTTACGCAGTCGGAGCTCAATCGGATTATCTACTCGTTGCGGCCGATTCTTGCGACTCAGGCCGAATAGGCTCTGGAACGCTAGAACCTATCCACGTCCATTCAAATCTAAGACGACTAGCTCCTAGCTGGCCGGATGACCGACAACTGACTCTCTACCGTCGGTGAGAGGAAATTGCCGAGTGTGGATAGACCGCATCGGTGGGGACACTTATACTCGGAGCATGATTTCGGCGGAAGAGTTGCGGGCGGCGCTGCGAAAGTATTGGGGATATGACGCGTTTCGGCCGTTGCAGGAAAAGATTGTCGAGAGCTTGTTGGGCGGGCGCGACACGTGTGTGGTGATGCCCACCGGCGGAGGGAAATCGCTGTGCTACCAGTTGCCGGCGGCGATTTGGGCGGAGAAGACGGTGGTGGTGGTGTCGCCGCTGATTGCGTTGATGCAGGACCAGGTGGCGCAGTTGACGCAGATGGGGATTCCGTCGGCGCTGTTGAATAGTTCGATTGCGGCCGGGGTACAGTCGTGGCTCGTACACCAAGCGATCCAGGGAGCGTACCGGCTGCTTTATCTATCGCCAGAACGCCTCGCGCGCGAAGACACGATCGGGTGGTTGAAGCGCGTGCCGGTTTCGTTTTTTGCGATTGATGAGGCGCATTGCATTTCGGAGTGGGGGCACGAGTTCCGGCCGGAGTACCGATTATTGAGCCGGCTGCGGGAACATTTTGCGGAACTGCCGATTGCGGCGTTCACGGCGAGCGCAACGCGGCGGGTGCGGCACGATATTATCGAGCAGTTGAAATTGCGCGAGCCGGACAAATATATTGCGAGTTTCCACCGGCCGAATTTGCAGTACATCGTGAAGGAATGCGGAGGGCGAGAGCAGGACGAACTTTTGCTACGGGCGCTGCGGAAGTATGCGGAGTGCAACGTGATTGTGTATGCGCCGACGATTGCAAGAGTGGAAGAGACGGTGGATTTTCTGGCGGAGCAGGGAATTGCTGCGATTCCCTATCACGGGAAGATGGACGCGGAGACGCGGCGGAAAAATCAGGAACGCTGGATGTCCGACGAGGTGCGCGTGCTAGTGGGAACGATCGCGTTTGGATTGGGGATTAACAAGGCGAGCGTGCGCACGGTGATTCATTTGTCGCTGCCGAAATCGATCGAGCAGTATTACCAGGAAGCCGGACGGGCGGGGCGCGACGGGGAGGCTGCGGAATGCCTTTTGCTGTGGCAGAAGCGCGACGTAGGATTACTGACGTATTTCGTGCAGCAGATGGAGGACGAAGCCGAGAAGGCGCGGGCTTGGCAGCGATATCGCGAGATTCGGAGATTCGTGGAAGCGCGGACGTGCCGGCACCATCAAATTTGCAGCCATTTTGGAGAGATTCGGAAGTGGAATTCTTGCGGAGCTTGTGATGTGTGCGTGGGAGAGCCGGAATGGCTGGCTGCGAGCTTGCCTGCGAGAAAAGCGAAAAAGCGCAAGGCCGCGGCGGCGGCGGTTGGGTCGAGCGGCACTGGCATGTTTCAGGCAAGGGAAACTGCGCGTGCAGCAGCACTCGGTGCGCCAGCAAGTCCGACACGGAGTGATGCTTCCGCGGGTGTCGATCCCGAGCTGCGCGACTATCTCCGCGAGTGGCGGCGGTCAACGGCAAAAGAACGAGGAGTGGCAGCATTCGTCGTGATGCACGACACTTCGCTTGATGAAGTTTGCAGAATGAGGCCGGGGTCGCTTGGCGAGCTTCGAGCACTATCCGGTTTTGGCGATCGCAAGACGGAGATGTACGGGCCAACTATATTGAAGGCGCTCGAAGATTTTCAGCGCGGAGCACGAGCGGCGAAGCCGGAAGAGGAAAAAGCGAAACCCGCTGAAGAGACGATACGATTATTGGCGGAGGGGCGGACGTTCGAAGAGATCGCAAAAATGCGCGGGCGACAACTTTCGAGTGTAGTGAGCCTGGTTGTCGGGCTGATCGAAAGAGGAGAAGTGGAGTTTCAGCCGAACTGGATCGATGCTGAGAAGCAAGCGCGGATTGAAGAGGCTTGCGCGCGCCTGGGACTGGAACGGCTCAAACCGTTGAAGGAAGCTCTGCCGCCGGAGATTAGCTATGAGGAGATCAAACTGGTCGCAGCGTGGTTGAAGCTGGAGCAAGAGGCTCAGGCATAAGAGTTCACGTTCGCCAGCGAGCCTGCGAAGGAAGCTGGCTCTTAATTCGCATCGAAGTCATGGACGCCGACCCATTCGAGGGCTTTCTGGCGGTCGGCGAAGGCTCGCATCTGGATGGCTTTGCGGTTGCGGAAGGTGTACACGTCGGCCAGACGGATCTCATGCCAGTCCGTGCTGTCTTTGGGCCTTGCCCGTGCGTGAACAAAGACAATGATTTTGTCGCCGGCGACGATGAACCGCTCCGGCTCGCTACTAACTTCGGCCCAAGCTGCACGCGACTGAGAGAGATAAGCCATCACTCCTTGATGGCCATGATAGGTTCCGCCGCCTGGAAACTCGGCCGGCTCTATCCATTCGATTTGCGCGTCCATTGCCTCAACCGTTGCGGCAATGTCGTCACGGTTGAATGCGGCGTATGCTTTTTTGAGAGCTTCTATTTCAGCCGCTTGAGTGCTTCGTACATTTTCCATATCACTCCCTCGACGCCCTCCGATGCAGGCGCACGGAAGTAATAGCGAGAAGACGAAGCAACAGCCGAGCGCGCACTTCCAGAGAGGCCGCATTTCACGATTGTACCAAGTGTGAGCACGGCTTTTCGCGCCGGGTTAGAGTGCGGAAGAAATGGAAGTGCCTGCGGCAGCGAAGACAGGCGCCATTTCCGCTGGCGCGAACGAAAGGAAGCATTGCACGACCGTGGCATCGAACTGCGTGCCGCTGCATTGGACAAGACGGCGTGCGGCTTCCTCGACGGGAAGGCCAGCGCGATAAGGGCGAGAAGACACCATGGCGTCGAAGGCGTCGATAACCGTTACGATGCGGGAGACAATGGGAATTTCCGTTTCCTTTAGGCCGGCGGGATAGCCGCGGCCGTCGAATGATTCGTGGTGATGAAGGATATCGAGGGCGGCGCGCTCGAAACCCGGGAGCATGCGCAGGACAGCCCAGCCGTATTCGGGGTGTTTTTTCATCAGGGCATATTCTTCGTCGTCGAGCTTGCCGGGCTTGCGCAGAATGGAATCGGGGACGCCGACTTTGCCGATGTCGTGAAGAAGAGCGGCGACTTCGAGATTCTGGAGTTCGGCTTCGTTTAGGCCGAGTTCCTGGCCGACGCGCATGCCCCATTCAGCAAGGCGGGTGCTATGGACGCCGGTGTTGAGATCCTTGAGGTCGAGAAGCTGATTGAAAGCACAGATTACGGAGCTGCGAAGTGCGGAGACTTGTTCTTCAACCTGTTTGACGCGAAGCGATTCCGGCGCCCACAGCGGATTGGAGGATATGGCGAGCACCGGAATCACCCGATTTGACACACTGCTCACTTATTTACAGCTCGAGTTGTTTGTCCAGGCAGAGAGAGCCTGATAGACGTCCAGGCGGCCGTTGTTAAGGTTCGGCGTGAGTTTGACCGCATTAGAAAGTGCGCAGGCTGCATTTGTTTGGTTAAGGCCGGGTTTCAAGGTCATGAGCAGATCAGCAGAGCCCGCGACGAGCGGGGAGCTGAAAGAAGTTCCGGATTCGGCTGCGAACGAACCACCCGGGTAAGTGCTGATGACATATTCGCCGGGGGCGGCGATCCAAACGTCGGTGTCGCCATAGTTGGAAAAGCTGGACTTGGTATCGGTATCGCTGGTGGAAGCAATGCCCATGACATTAGTGTTCAGCGCCGCGGGATAGACGGCCGCGCTAGTGTCACCGTTGCCAGCAGCCGCGACCAAGATGAGGCCGGATTGGTTGGCGTAGGAGATGGCCGCGTTGAACGCAGGAGAAGAGCTGGGGGTGTCAAAGCTCATGTTCACCACATTGGCGTTATTTTGAACGGCGTAGTACAAGGCGGCGATGATGTTTGAAAGGTAGCCCGTGCCGTTTGCACTAAACGCTTTCAAAGGAAGGATCTTGGCGGTCGGCGCGGCAAGGTGAACGAGGCCGCTGGTCATTGTGCCGTGTCCGAAATCCGAGTCAGAACTGCCCCCGCCATCGAGAATGGCTGCGGAAGACTGATCGAGAATAGCGGCGCTGGACTGCTGAACCAGGACGGGTTGCTCGGTTTCAGAGGTGCTGGTTGTGGAATTTTCGGGCTGCAATTGAGGAACGTCGAGCCACTCCGAGGCACCCGGCTGGTTACGAGTAAAGTCGTAGCCGGGGAGGAGGACTGGAACGAGGACGGGGTGATAGATATCCACGCCCGTATCGATGACGGCGACGATGCCCGAGCCAGTGACGTTGAAGCCGGTCTGGGCGTCAGTCAGGCGAATGATCGAGGCGGCAGGTTGGAGGGCATAGCCCTGAGTTACGATCGTGCCGTAGTAATTTACTGGGGTATTGTCGTACAGACCGGCGGGTACGGTGGTAACCGGTACCTGAGGGAGCGGGAGGAGTTGGTCGGCTTCCACGCTCACAATCCCCAGCAGTCTCTCCAAGAGTCCCCCGACAAGGCCAAGAAGGTTTGAGATGAGATTTCCGGAGGAGGTCACAAGATAGGTCTGACCGATCGAGCCATCTAATGGCTGTTGGACTTGGCAGTTTTCAGAGAGACAGAGCTTAAGGACGGAGGACAGGCCACCGGTGGTGCGCACGATGTAGCGGTTTTGGGCTGCGGCGGGGGTCACAGTGACAGCCATAACCATCATTAGAATCAAGCAAATGGTGAGATTGCGTTTCATAGTAAGTCGGTCCCTTTCCAGGGTCTCCTGCTTCCGAGCCAACCGCAAATCGGCACAAAGGTACGCCAACTAAGTCTGGCGAAATCTCCCTCTCGAGCAAATAGTACGGGTGGTCTCTTCGTTCCTATCAAGAGCTACAGAGGATTTTGGTACCTTCGTACCGAAATGGGACGCCTCTGTAGAAATCATGGAAGTCCGTGCAAAGGCCGGCTTCATATCTTGCCTCCGCGTAAATTCCCCAGGGCATTCCGAAGGGAAATGACGATGGGTTTGCCTTCTCCGCCGGGGATGGAAATCTCGAGGTCACCGGAATTTTCGACGTCACCTGAGAACTCACCAAACTGATTCGTGGCCGCTATGACGCTGTTGCCGCGACGATTCGAGATGGTTACCGGAATATCGCGGCCAATGACGCCGGGATTGCTGATGTCGAGAATCTGGCCGGTAATGACAAGGCGGTTGCCGCCCGGCTTGGGCTCAATCTGGATGTCAATTTGATACGGGTCGGCTCTATAAAGCATTTGTCTTGTACCGATTACGAGCGATCGTGCACCAGCCAAAGCTGGTTGCAAGAAACTGTCGAAGAGAACTTCGACCACGCCATGCGATGCTTTTTGGGGTGTATTTAACCGTGAGGTTAAATACGCGGCTTTGGCCAGACGCACAGCTTCCGCAGAAGGCTGGTATCTGGCCTCCGCAGCTGCCGTTTCGCTGACCTTTTGCCATAGAGAAACTGTCTCCTTACAGCGTTTGCAACCACTTGCGAGGTGCATTTGCATCGCTTCCCGCCGGTCGCTGGTGACTACCTGATTCACGAAATCGATCCACCCCTCTGTCGAAAAGTGCGTCATATTTCTTCCCCCTATTTGCCTTCCTTGCCTCCACTCCCCAGCGGCGGCAGCAGTACAACATCCCTCGCCGCATAAGGGAGGGCAGGCGGACGAAAAATATAGGCTCGAAGCATCTAGTTAACTCTTTTATTTGTAGTTAGTTGGCCGACGAGAACGAAGGGAGCCCAGAAGTAGGGGTGAGGATTCTCCTGGCGAAGCTCCTTCATGGCGGCTTGCAGGGAACCGGGCATATCTCCCGTGTCCTTGTAGCTGCTGTAAAAGGATTGCATTAGGTTGGCGGTGCTGCGGTCGTGAACGTCCCAGAGGGAAAGAAGCAGGGAGGACGCGCCGGCGCAAAAGAGGCCGCGCTGAAGGCCGAGCAGCTCATCTCCGGCGGCGACAAAGTTCATACCCGTAGCGCAGCCGCTGAGGGTGACATGCCGTGCAGAGAGACGCATCTGGTAGAGATCGTAGAGGTTTAGGTAGCCGTCGCCGAGACGGATACCGGAGAACATGGGGTTATCCTGGCGGTAGTTGCCGTGTGTGGCGATATGAAGCAAGGCGCTGCGGGAACCGTTTTTCTTGAGAACATCCGCGGTGGCTTGCGGGCCAAGGAAAAGCTCCGACTGCGGGAGGATGGCGGCGACGGATTGGACTTCTCCGAGGATTTGGGGGGCGCGCTCGTCAGGGATGCCCATGACGAGGGAGGCGGTCATGTTGGTTGGGGGCTTTTCCTGGCAGAGCGCGAAGACTGTGGCGCTGGGGGCGTAGGAGATGGTGTGGGTATCGCAGAGGTAGGAGTCACCACCTTTGAGGGCGTGAAAGGGAAGAAAGTGAAGCGGACCGTGAGGCACGAAGATCAAGTGTTTGGCTTGAAGATGAGAGCGCAGAGGAGCGATTAGCTCCGCGTAGAGGGCTTCCAGGTGGCTTTGCGTGGCTTGGAGAAGAGGTTGTTCAAAGCGATGGGTGTAAGTAGCGCCCATGCGGAATTTTGAAAGCTGGAAACGGAGAAGGTGCAAAAAATGAATGACACGGGAGAAAACGGTGATAGGGGTGATTTCGATGGAATGCCGGGTGACGACGGCGGCAATGAGGCGGTCCCCCGCTGAATAGTATTCGATGAGAGCGGAATCGGCGGGGAGGGCGGCTTGTAATTTTTCGAGGGAGAAGTCCGCCGGAGCCTCGAGGGTGGCGTTTTCACGTTCATGGGCCGGCAATTCGCGGAGGGTGCGCAGGAGTTCGTTTTCGTGGGAGAGAGCTTTTTCTTGGAGTTGCTCGAGGCGTTTGGCGGAAGTTTCTTCGGGGCGGAGCTGTTCGAGTTCGATGCGGTGGTAGTACCAGTTCAGCTCCTCGCGGAGATCGCGAATTCTGCGGACAAGTTCGCTTTGGCCGGCATCGCCGAGGGGCAAGCTCTGGCCGCTTTGAAAAATCATTTCCGTCATACTGCGGGATTTCGCGGCTTCGATGCAGGAGAAGGCATCGGCAGCGGAGGATGCGCCTCCGTTCCCGCTGAGATACAGGTCGACGAGAGCTTCGTAGACTTGCAAACGATTTTTTACGAAGGAAATCTTGAGTTCTTCGGCGTGGAGACGGCTGCGGAGAGCTTCGAGGGATTTGCGAGCCTCTTGATAGGAGGCGAGTGCAGCGGCGCGATCGCCGCTAGCTTGTGCCAGCTGGCCACTGAGGAAGTGCGTCTGGTAGGCGAGGACGGGCGCTTGGAGACGGGAAATTTTGGCGATGGCGGCATCGGTTTCAGTTTGCGCGCCGGGAAGTTCGCCAACCTGCAAGGCGATGCGCGCGAGAAGAAGATGCGCGAGAGCGGCTTTGCCTTTAAGAGCAGATTGATCGAAAAAGGCGGCAGCGCCGACGCAGAGACGGCGCGCTTCAAAATAGCGGCCTTCGTGGAACAGAAGAAGACCTTGATAGAGGTCGAGAAGCCAGGGCCAGACGAGATTTTTTTCGGCGGCGAACATGGCGCGGGCTTTTGTGAAACGTTCGAGGGCCTGGACCGTTTTTCCTTGCTGGCCGTAGGCCATAGCTTCGTTGGCTAAGGTCTTAGCGGCTTCATAGCCCATGCCGAGTTTTTCGAAGCGCAGAGAGCCTTCGTGAGCCATTTCACGCGCTTCTTCGCTAAGGTTGAGCTCGAGATAGATTTCGGAAAGATCGAGATGGCAGAGAGCGAAATGATAGGCGTCGCCGGTGGCTTCGCAGGCGCGGCGCGTGGCAAAGAGCATCTCGATGGCGCGGCTATATTCGCCGCGGAAATAGTAGAGGTAGGCGATGTTGTAATCGGCCTGATCGCGAAGGAGGGGCATGTCGTAGCGGACGCAGAGTTCGCGGGCTTGCTGGTAGCAATCGAGGGAGCGAGGGAAATCGTTGAGGCTGATGAGGCACATGGCCATGTTGTGGAGAGTGATGGCGGCGCGCTCCCAGTCTTGATTTTCAGAGAGCGTTTTGTAGGCGCTCTCGTAGTGCAGCATGGCTTCTTCGAAGCGATCCTGGCGGTGGAAGATGTTGCCGACGTTGTTATCGAGATTGGCGATGCGCCTGGTTTCGCCGAACTGCGTGAAGATTTCCCGGGCGCGCTCAGCAGATTTGAAGGCGCGGTCGTACTCGCCGAGCAAGATGAGCGGCTGAATGGAACTGCTGATAGCGCGTGCGGCTTCTTTTCGCAGACCGAGGGATTCATAAATAGCGATGGCCTGCTCGTGATGCTCGACGCTGGCGCGGTTGTCTCCGGAGGCGTAGAGGGCGTTGGCTTTGGCGCGCGTCGCGAGAGCAATGTCTTCTTTGCGGCCGAGCTTGTTGGCGATAAGAACGGCGGCGTTCGCGAGATGCAGAGCTTCCTTGGTGTCCATACGGATTTTTTCGAGGACCATGTCGAAGAGTTGCTGAACGACTTCGCGATGGAGAAGGGCTTTGTGACGCGAAAGAAAGTTGCGGCGGTCCGGCTCGTTTTCGAGACGAGCCAGTTGCAGCAACAGCTCTTCGCGGGAGATCTTTTCGATGGCGGATGGCATCACTCGAAACCCAATTCGCCGAGAACCTTGCGCAAGCGATCCATACATTTTTGGCGGGTAAAGCCGATGGAGCCGACGGCGAGGCCCAGTTCCTTGGCGACTTCCGAGTAAGGGCGCGCGGGAGTTTCAAAAAAGAGAAGCTCGACCAAGCGGCGGCATTGCGGCGACAAGGAAGCCATAGCTTCGCGCAGCATCTGTTCTTCCTGCGTTTGCTGCACCAGTGATTCGGCGATGGCAGGTGTCTCGGGGACAGGCAATCCGGATTCGTTATCATCGCTGCTTACGAGACGCTGCTGTTGCTGCTTCCAGCGATAGCAGTGATGATGAGCGACCTGCATGAGCCATTTCGGGAGAGCGCGCGGCTCGCGCAGTTGGGGCAGACATTTGAGAAGCTCGACGCAGGTGGCTTGAAATACCTCGGCGGCTTCGTGCGGAGGCAATCGGTACTTTACGGGGATCGAGTAGATGAGCGCCTTGTACTTTTCGATGAGGAGAGACCAAGCCTCTTCGCCGCCGGAGAGGCATTCTTTCACGAGGCGCTCGTCACTCCAAGCGCGAGGAGATTTCTTTGCTTCTTTGGCGAGCAGGGTGCTCATCGACTGGCACTCTCCGACCCGTTACGGAAAAAGAGTTGTTCTACGTTCCAGAGCAAATAGGGTTCGAGAATGGCGGGATGGATGTTGGCGAGCGCGTTTTTAGCGCCGACCAAAATGTCGGGGCTGGCGAGAAAGATCATGGGCTGATATTCGGCAAGGATTTCCTGGACGCGATCGTAGAGTTTCTTACGCTGCACGAAACCGGGCGTGGAGAGTTGCTGTTCCATGAGGCGGTCGATCTCGGCTTCCCAGGGCGTGGCTGGATGGGATTGCGAAGGGTTCCAGAGATGCGTGCCGCCGCTGGAGAGCCAGACGTTGAGATCGGGGTTGGGGTCGGTGTCAAAACTTGCGAGTCCCATCACGCAAGCATCGTATTGCTTGGTTTGGAGGAGGCGGTCAACCAGAGAGCGGAACTCGAGGGGGACAACTTGAACGTGCATGCCGACTTGCTTGAGGTCGTCCTGGATGAGCTCGGCCATCTTGGTGCGGTCGGCGTTAGACGAACTCGTTAGGATGGTGAATTCGACGGGCTTGCCATCGGGATCGAGAAGCGCTGGTTCGCCGTCTGCCGCGGCGGACCATGAGAAACCAGCTTCCTTCAGAAGCGCGCGTGCGCGATCGAGAGAGCGAGGCGGATGTGGGATTGCCGCATCCACCCAGCGATGATCTCCCGGGGTGACTGGGCCCCAAAGAACCGCGGCGCGCCCTTGATAGACGAGGCGGACGATAGCTTGACGATCGATGGCGGCGGAAACGGCTTGGCGGAATTTCACGTCACGAAACCATTTTTGTCTGCGGGCCAGATCCGAGGGAGTTTTGTCGCCGAGGTCGTTCAAATTAAAGAACAGGAAATTGAACTCGAGGCCAGGACCGGCGTCGGCCATGGTATATCCGTGCTTTTCGCGGGAAAGGACGGAGAAATTTTCTGAGCTGAGGCGGGTAATCAGGTCGGTCTCGCCGGATTGAAAGCGCAGAACCTGGGCATCGGCACTGGGAACAAAGACAAAATCCAGTTCGTCCAAGTACGGCAGACGATTTCCTTTCGTGTCCGTTTTCCAGTAATAAGGATTGCGCTCGAGAACCAATTTTTGGCCGGGGACGTATTCTTTCAAGCGAAAAGGCCCGAGGCCGGCCCATTTGTTCGGAGGAGTGGAAAGAGACCAGAGTTGGTCGAGTTTGCCTTCGTCGTAAGGCTTTTCGAGAAGATGGCGCGGCAGGATGGCGATACCGTCGAAGAGGCGTTCTTCGACGCCGTCGGGTTTTGCAAGCTGAAAAACGAGTGTTTGGGCATCGATTTTGCGAACGGTGATGGGTTTGCCGCCGACGGTCAGCAAATCACGCTGGGCGGAGTGAATTTTTTCGTCGAGATTGACGCGAAATGTGAAGAGGACGTCGTCGGCATCAAGAGGATAGCCGTCCGAGAAGCGCAAGCCTTTGCGCAAGGTGAGCGTATAGCGGAGGCCGTCCGGGGAAATTTTCCAGGATTTGGCGAGGGCGGGTTCGGTGAGCTGGGTGGCGCGATTGATGTGAACGAGATCGGCTTGCATCTCGGCGATGACTTCGCGGGAGGGACCGTCCGCGGCGGTGAGCGGATTCAGAGTCTTGGGCTCGTCGCGGAGGGCGATGACGAGTCGTCCCCCGGGGTGACCGATTTCACCAGGCAAGGTGAGAAATTCTTCTTTGGCAGAGGGCAGCTGCGGGCGTGGAAAAGGTCTAGCCGTGGAGGCAATGGCTGAAGCGCAGGCCAAGAAAAGGCCCAGGGTCGTGCGGAAGCGCCGGGAAGAATGGCGTTCTTTTCTCACGATAAGTTCCAGCTACTCTTCTCGTCTATCTTGTACGCGCCGGAGTGCTCCTGCAATGCGCTGGCGAGACCGAGGTATCCGAGAAAGAACGGGATGATTGCCAAAGCCGGTAAGTACATCCACCAATACGAAACCAGAACACTGTACTGCTGCAGGCTTGCCAGCAAATTCCCCCAACTAGCCGCCGGTTCGGGGACGCCGAGGCCAAGAAAAGAGAGGGTCATTTCGGCAAGGACGAACTGAGGGACGAGGATTGCGGCTTGCGTGAGGAGGACGCTGGAAGTCTCGGGCAAGATGTGGCGGCGCAGAAGGTACAGATCGGACGCGCCGAAGCCGCGCGAGGCGCGGACAAAGTCACGTTCTTTGACGCTGAGCACCACGCCGCGGACCAAACGCGCTGGACGCGCCCATCCGACCACGCCGATGACGACTACGACGAGGAGAAACGCTTCGAGGGGGCTCACGGCGAGTGGAAGAAACGCGCGCAGGGCAAAGAGCAGATAGAGCCACGGAAGCGCGAGGAAAAGTTCGGCGGCGCGCATGAGGAGATCGTCTCGCCAGCCCCCGTAGAAGCCGGCGGCCAGGCCGATCAGCGCGCCGAGGAACAAAGTGACACCCGCGCCCAGAAGTCCGGCGAGGAGAGAGACTTGTCCACCGTAGAGGATGCGCGAAAGCTGATCGCGCCCGAAGGCGTCGGTGCCGAGGAGATAGATTCTGTCGTTGGAAGCGCCGAAAAGATGCAAACGGGCAGGCAGAACGCCGAGGAGGCGATAGCTTGCGCCGCGCATGAAGAACTGGAGCGGAACAAGGGTGGTTGTGTTTTCTTCGTATTGGTCGAAGGAATTTTCACGCAAACGGAGCGGATAGAAA
>Ga0335072_10009698_pt1 | contig 13880 bp, 12 predicted proteins | sample Lox_Sample_21_FD_206725 | JGI IMG/M metagenome (GOLD analysis project Ga0335072, IMG submission 206725) | Soil microbial communities from Loxahatchee National Wildlife Refuge, Florida, United States - Lox_Sample_2.1 | ecosystem: Environmental > Terrestrial > Soil > Wetlands | place: USA...
GCCCGCGAGCCGCCTGCGCCAGCGCGGGCAGCGTCGCGGAGAACGAGAGGTCGTCGCAGCGCCCGGCATACACGCCGCCAAGAAGCGGCTCCACCAGCCGGTCGACCAACTCGGCGCCGAACCGGCCACCGACCATGCTGGTCACGGACATGTCCGCGATCTGCTCGCCGCCAGACAGGCTCGGCTCCTGTGCTGCCCTGGCGAGGCCTTCCTCGGACAGGATCCCGGTTCCGGCGAGCTCGCCGATGTCAGCAGGCACGCCCATGAACTGGCGCCGGGGCAGCGACCGTATGCTGCCCCGCGTCCAGATGCCCGCCGAGGTCGTGCCAGGCACCTCGAGCTGGCCGGACAGGCCGAGCTCGCCGATCAGGCCGGTGCCTTCCGGCCGGCGCGCAAGCAGCGCCTCAGCCCCGGCGTCCACCGCGATGCCGCCGACCTCCGAGACCGCGAGCTTGCCGCCGAGTCGCGGCGAACCTTCCAGCACGGTCACCTGGAACCCGGCCCTTGTAAGCAGGAACGCCGCGGAGAGGCCCGACACGCCACCGCCCACGACGGCCACCGAGCGCCGGTCAGAGCCGTTTGCGGTCACCGCACTTCCGCCCCGGCGGCCGGCCGCGATCCGCTTTCCAGGTTTGTCACGACATCGATTATGACCAGTGGCGGAACCGCGCCTGGCGCCGGCGCGTCCGAGGAGCATGCAGCGTACTGTTCTCGCCAGGCGAGTGGCGCTCACCGGCGCCGTCTTAATCTCAGGCTGCCTGCTGGTCACCGCGTGCGGCGGCAGCAGCAACAGCGCCTCGTCCGCTCCCGCTCGCCTGCCAGCCGGGCATGGCGTGCCAGCGAACGGGACCCTCAACGCATCAGCTGGCTTCGGCGCGGCCGCTGTGCCGCCTTCGGCTGGCCAGGGGGGCAAGGCCGCCGTCCAGACCGCCAAGCTCGCTCCGGCCAGCCAGAGCATCATCTACACCGCGAGCCTGACCATCCGGGCGGCGAACGTAACCGCTACGGCGAAGCGTGTCGTCGGCATCGTCGTGGCGGCCGGCGGCTACACCGCGGATGAGCAAGCCAGCTCCGCGAGGACGACGCGGACTGGCCGGACGGTAAGACTCACCCTGAAAGTGCCCGTTCCCGCCTATCAACAGGTACTTGGGCAGCTTTCCTCGCCAGCCCTCGGCAAGCAGCTATCCATGCAACAGCAGGCCACGGATGTGACACAGCAGGTTGCCGACGTGAACAGCCTCGTCACCTCAGAGCAGGACGCCATTTCGGCGCTGCAAGGACTGCTCAAGCGCGCGGCGCGGGTCTCCGGGCTGCTTCAGGTGCAGCGGCAGATCAGCAGTGATGAGTCGACGCTGAACTCGCTGCTCGCCCAGCAGCGCGCGCTCGACCGCGAGACTACTTACGGCACGGTGACCATGACCCTGGTCAGTCCGCCGCATGCGGCAGCGCATAAGAAGAAGCCGGTGTCACGGCACAGCTTCCTCACCGGACTGGCAGCTGGCTGGCGGGCCTTGCGGCACGCGACCGCGTGGGTCCTTACCGCGCTCGGCGCGGCGCTGCCGTTCCTGGTCGTCGTGGTGGTCCTGGCAGGCATCGGTTACGCAGGCCGGCGGCGCTTCGCCCGCCGTCACCCCGGCCCGACCCTTGCCGGGCCTACGGCTGCCGGGCCAACTACGGCCGACTGACTCGCGCACCGGCTTATCGTTTGCAGTTTTCAGCGCTATCTGCGGAAAACTGCAAACGATGCTGGCCCTTACCGGGCCGACGCAGTATGAACCAGCTCAGTCAGCCTGGTCAGGACGTCCGGATCGGTCTGCGGCAGGACGCCGTGCCCGAGGTTGAAAACGTGCCCCTCCGCGGTCCGGCCCCGGTCGAGCACCTGCAGGGCGCGCTGCTCGACCACCTTCCACGGCGCCATCAGGATCGCCGGGTCCAGGTTGCCCTGCAGCGCCTTGCCCGGCTCGACGCGGCTGACGGCGTCGTCCAGCGGCACCCGCCAGTCGACGCCGACCACGTCAGCTCCCGCCTCGCCCATCGGCCCGAGCAACTCTCCGGTGTTGACGCCGAAGTGGATCCTGGGCACGCCGCTCGCCGCGAGCGCGTCGAAGATCCGCTCGCTGTGCGGCAGCACGCAGCTGCGATAGTCGTCGGCGCTGAGGGCCCCGGCCCACGAGTCGAACAGTTGCACGGCGCTAGCCCCGGCAGCCACCTGCACTTGCAGGAAGCCGATGGTGATGTCGGCCAGCCTGCGCATGAGGTCAGCCCATAGCTCCGGCTGGCCGTACATGAGCGACTTGGTGATCTCGAAGTTCTTCGACGGGCCGCCGTCCACCAGATAGCTGGCCAGCGTGAACGGCCCGCCGGCGAAGCCGATCAGGGGCGTGCTGCCAAGTTCGGCGGTCAGGTTCGTGATGGCCTCGGTGATGTAGGGCACGTCATCGGGGACCAGTGGCCGCAGCGCCGCCACGTCGGCGGCTGACCGGACCGGGTGATCTACCACCGGGCCTACGCCGGGCTTGATGTCAATCCCGACGCCGATCGCGCGCAGCGGGACCACGATGTCGCTGAAGAAGATCGCCGCGTCGACGCCATAGCGCCGGACGGGCTGCAACGTGATCTCGGTGACCAGGTCAGGGGTGGAGCACGCGTCGAGCATGGCCATGCCAGCGCGCAGGGCGCGGTACTCGGGCAAGGATCGCCCGGCCTGGCGCATGTACCAGACCGGTGTATAAGGGACCGGCTGCCGGCGGCACGCGAGCAGGAACGGGGATTCTTGCGCTGGCGGTGTCACATCAGGATGATCGCATACCGGCGCAGCGCGGGCGGGCGTCCGGTGCTAGCGCGGTACGACCCGGGTGCGAGCGGGGCCGACGGGCGGCCAGATAGGCGGCGGCAAGGGCCGCGGGCGGCAAAAGACGGGACACGCCGTCCCAGGTCCTCAGCTAGCGGCGGGCGTCGTGTCAGCATCGCTAGTGAGCCGAGAGCAAAGGAGGGCCGGAAATGACCGAGATCATCCGGCACTGTCCTGACTGCGGCAGCGATAACCCGCTCAGGCAGCATCACGGCATCGCCGCGTGGTGCCCCGACACTGCTGAGGAGTACTGCCCCGAATGGTATTGCCCGCGATGCGGGGCAGCCCTGGTGATCGGCGAGGTCCCTGGCGGCGGCCGGCGATCCGTGCGGGGATCTGCCGCAGTGCCTGTCGCCCGAAATGGCGCTGCCATCCGCGATCGAGTGGCATGACGGTTCCCAGGCCGTGCCGCAGCCCGTTCCGCGCGCTCAGGTTCTGAGGCCCGCTGGGCGACCTGTGACAAGTCACCCCGGCGAGGACGAGTTCCGGCAGTCGGTCGCGCAACTGGAGTCCGGTCTGGACGCCCAGCGCGAGTTGCGTCCGCACCTGACCTTCGACCCTGAGCCTGCGCCTCGTCGGCTGGCGCCGTTCGCGCACGCGGTCGCCGCGACGATATCCGACGCCAGCGGCGAGGCAGAGATCGGCGCCGGCAAGTTCGTGCTGCTGTTTGACGAGGCAGGCCAGGTCGGCTGGGATGGGAGCTACCGGATAATCGGTTACGTCAGGGCCGAGCTTGAGCCAGAGATGGCCGCTGACCCGCTGATCAACGCGGTTGGCTGGACCTGGCTCACCGAGGCACTGGACATGCACTGCTCGGGCTACAGGAAGATAAGCGGGACTGTGACCATCGTCGTGACGCAAGGCTTCGGCAGTAAGAAGGACGAGGCCACCTCGACGGAGTTCGAGCTACGTGCATCCTGGTCCCCGGCGATCGCTGAGGATGGCTCCGCCGAGCTTGACGGGCACGTCGCGGCCTGGTGTGACCTGCTCTGCGCGGCCTCCGGGCTGCCGCCGCTGACGCCCGGAGTTGCGGCGCTGCGGCCGCAGCGCCGCAGGCAACGCCCGTGAGCGGCCATGCCGCCGGCCAGCGGCACGGTCCCGATCAACCGGAAAACAGCGGGAACGAGCACGACGGGGGTACCCCGGTAGCTCACCTCGCCGCTGGCGGGGCAACGGCGGAGACGCCGTCGGCTGAGCAGCCGCCCGAACGGCCGGTAACACCGCTGCTCGAGCCGAAAGACGGGCTGCCGCCGATAGTCGCCAGCCAGGAGGCGCTCGAGGCGGCGGTCAGGGCGCTGGCGCAGGGCACTGGCCCGGTCGCGGTCGACGCCGAGCGCGCCTCCGGCTTCAGGTACGGTCACCGCGCGTTCCTGGTGCAGCTGCGGCGGGATGGCGCCGGGACCGTGCTCATCGACCCGGTCGCGTGCCCGGATCTGTCGGCTCTGGATGCCGCGCTCGCCGACACCGAGGCCGTGCTGCACGCCGCGTCCCAGGACCTGCCGTGCCTGGCCGAACTGGGGTACCGGCCGCGCCGGCTGTTCGACACCGAAACCGCCGGACGGCTACTCGGCTGCCCTCGCGTGGGCCTGGCCACGATGGTCGAGTCGATGCTGGGCCTCGGCCTGGAGAAGACGCACTCCGCGGCCGACTGGTCGACCAGGCCACTGCCCGACGAGTGGCTGCGGTACGCGGCGCTCGATGTCGAGGTCCTGGTCGAACTGCGCGACGTGCTTGCCGAGCGCCTCGCTGAGCAGGGCAAACTCGAGTGGGCCCGGCAGGAGTTCGCCGCCGAGCTCACCGCTGTGCCGGGACCGCCGCGCGCCGACCCGTGGCGGCGGACGTCGGGGATTCACCGGGTCCGCACGCGCCGGGCCCTCGCGGTCGTCAGGGAACTATGGCTGGAACGTGACAAGATCGCCCGGCGCCGCGACCTCTCCCCTACCAAGGTCCTGCCAGACGCCGCCATCATCGAGGCTGCCAGGGCTATGCCGACCGGGCCGGAGGAACTCAACGCCGTCCCTGGTTTCTCCGGCCGCAACGCGCGCCGTCATCAGCCCGAGTGGCTGAGGGCCATCGGGCGCGCCAGGGCTCAGCCTGACCGCGCGCTGCCCGCGGCCTCTGCTCCCCCCGGCGACGGGCCACCCCCAGCACACCGCTGGCAGGAACGCGACCCGGAGGCGGCACAGCGCCTCACCGCCGCCCGGGCGGTCGTGGCTGCACTTGCCGACTCGCACAACATGCCCGCCGAGAACCTGGTGCCGCCCGACGCGGTGCGCCGCCTGTCCTGGCAGCCGCCGGCCGAGATCAGCCCGGCATCAGTCGGCGCTGACCTGGCCGGCTACGGCGCGCGGCCCTGGCAGGTGGAGCTCACCGCGATGCCGCTCGCCCGTGCGCTGCTTCGGATCCTGGAGAAAGGCTCGGAGTAACCGCGCTCACGCTGTCCGGCGCAGCACGCGCAGGTCACATGGCGCAGCTGAGCCCGGCTGCTGCTGGCCGGCACACGGCAGCAACCCGCTTCCTTCCGGGTAGTAAGGGAAGACGTTCAGCACTACCTCGCAGTCACAACAGCCGCCGAGCTCGGCCAGCCGCCTCGGCAGGCGCGACGCCTTCGGCGCCCGGACGTCCCGCCACCGTCTGGCCCAGCGGTGCGTGCCGTCGCAGCCGAATTCGTTGAGCATCCGGAGCAGGAAGCAGCGCAGGCACTCCCGCTCGGCCGGCTCGGTTAACACGTCCGACAACGTCACGAGCTCAGCTTCGACCGTGTCGGCAATGCTGTCAGTCATCGCTACTCCCCGCATCTCTAGGAGCGTGCCGGCCCTGGGCCGGTAGCCGTGGATGGGCTTCGCGATCCGTTCTATCGCGGGCCCCCGACATTTCAGCCACGCGCTAGCGGCCGCTGCGCGGCGCCGAGAGAATGTTGAGATGACAGCGCTTTCCTGGGCGTCGCTCAGCACTCCGGTCGGCGAGGTTTCGGTCGGCTGCAGCAGTGCTGGCGTGGCGCGGGTCCGGTACGGTTCCCCGGCTGGCGGCGACTCCGGCGACATGACGAGCCGGCAACTTGCCGAGGCCGCGCGGCAGCAGTTGACGGAGTACTTCCTCGGTCAGCGGACAGCCTTTGACCTGGCCGTCGACTGGTCCGGCACGGCCGGGCCGCAGCGTGAGGTGCTGACGCTGCTGGACAGCTCGGTCCGGTACGGGCAGACCATCACCTACGGCGCGCTGGCCAGTCGCGCAGGGCTGCCTGCCGACGACAGCATTCTTCCGGCGAGGACCGTCGGCCAGATCATGGGCTCCAACCCGATCCCTGTGATCGTCCCGTGCCACCGCGTCGTGGCCAGCGACGGACTCGGCGGGTACAGCGGCGGCGCAGGCACAGAGGTGAAGCGCTGGCTGCTCATTCTCGAAGGCTCGCTCCCGCCCACGCTCGACTGGCAACCCATGGATATGTCCGAGGATCTTTAGCCAGGAGGAGCAAGTGCCGCCGGTCAGCCGCGACGTAGCGAGAGGCAAGGCCAGAGCGGTCGCGGCGAACGCCTGGCTGCGGGCCTGAGCGGCAAGGCGACCGCGATGCCCGACGAGTCCGGCCCAGCCCAGCCGGGTCCGGCAGAGTCCGGCCCAGCCCAGCCAGCACGGTCAGGGCCAGCCAAGGCCCGGCCTGCACAACCAGGGCAAGCACACTTGCTCGAGCCGTGGTTCGCGCCGTTCGCGCTTGTCAACGGCTCGGCCGTGGGCCTGGTCCCAATTCTGCTGCCCGTCGTAGCGAGCCGGTACGGCGTCGGTCATGTGGGTCTGGTGATGGGCGCTTTCAACCTCGGTGCGTTCGCCGCGCCGCTGGCAGGCAACATTGCTGACCGCTACCGCTCCTACCGGCTGCTGACCGTCATCTGCGCAGTTGCTAGCGCGCTGTCACTGTGGCTGTTCGCGCTGGCCAACCCGTGGCAGCAACCGCTGCTGGCACTGATCAACGGCGCCGGATTCGCCGCGGCCGTCACCATCGCCAACCTGCTGATCGTCGAGCGCCAGCCCAAGGCCGAGTGGAACCAGCGGCTCGGCTGGCTGGAGACCGCGCTGAGCATCGGTCAGGGCACCATGTTGATCCTGGCTGCCTGGCTGTCCGGGCTCCACGCCCGGCCGGCCCTGGTCGGAGCAGCCATCGTTCCGGCAGCAGCCGTTCCGCTCGCCATGCTGGTTCCACGCCAGCGACGCGCTGCGGCAGCTGGCCCGGCGACTCCGACCGCTGACCGGCTCGCGGCCGCTGGCCCGCTCCCTCCCGCTGACAGGGGGGCAGGTGCCGCAGCTCAGCGGCTCCGGTCCGTCGGCCATGTCGGTGAGTGGGGCCCGGCCAGCCCGTCTCGCGTCCACCACCTGCACCGCCGCCGGTCGCTCAGCGGGCGGCTCGGGATCCTCCGGGGCGAGTTCGGCTGGCTGCTGGCCGCGTGGGTGCCCGCCTACGCCGGCACCGCCATCGTGTTCGCGCTGTATCCCGTACTGTTCCGCAGCGCGTTCCAGGTAGTACCGCATGTCTCGGCACTGGCTTTCGCGATCATCGTCTTCGCGAGCCTGCCGCTATTCACCGTGGCGGGACGGGTGAGCAAGCGACGCGGCCCGGCACTCACTATGGCGGCAGCGCTGGGTGCGCGCGTCATCCTGCTCACGGTGCTCGCGGTGCTGGCCGCAGCCGGGCACGTGCCAGCCGTCCTGCCGCTCGCGGCATTCGCCGGCATCATGTTCGCCTGGTCATATCTCAGCGTCGCCTCACCCGGTCTGACCGGGCAACTCGCGCCGGGCGACGAGGGCGACGCTCAAGGCGCGCTGAACGCAGGCAGCGGACTAGCCGGGCTGGCCGGATCATTGGTCGGCGGCTTCGCGGCCAGCCGGTGGGGCTACCCGGCCGCGCTCGGCATCGGTGCCGGTTTCGTCGCCCTCGGCCTCGCTATCTTCGCCGCGACGGTGATGCGCAGCTCCGCAGTCCGCAGCCCCGGCTAACTGCGCGCGCCCCCTTGCTACCAGGCGTTTGACAGAAGCTCCGCGAGAACGAGCTCGGCGGTACCAGACGCAGCCGCGCCTGGGCCACCGCGAGCAGGAGACGTCATGGGCAAGCATCCGGCGGGAACGAGGTCGGGCGGGCTCGCACTCCATGCACGCGCAGGCGCTGCAGAGGTTGCCCGTGCCGCTCGACTCCTCGTTGCTGTTCGCCGGGAAGCGCCTCGGTAGGGCCCGCGGGCGGGTTAGGGCGTTATTGCCAAGGCACCGAGCCAGAGCTGACACGGAAAAGCTCTGTCAGAGCAGCGCGCTTAATCGACAGGCTGCTGGGCGAGTTGCCCCTCCGCCGCAACCTATTGGGTTTACCGCCGTGCCCGTCCAGCGCCCGATGATGTGGATACCAGCGGCTAATAACGGCCGCGGCCGGATCCGCAGGTCAGCCCGAAGCGACAGGCCTCTACTCGGCTGGCATGTGTTCGTTCGCGCCCGCAGCGTCAAAGGCGGGTACCGATCTTTGCGCGTGGCATCGCAGTGTGACGTTCGATCGGCAAACACGAACCCGGATGTGATGGGCGGCCTCCCGTGCATCAAGGGCCTCCGGTTTCCTGTGGCCACGGTCATTGCGATGGTTGCAGACGGGATGGCTGTGGAGGAGATTCTGAGCGAGCATCCGGGCCTGACGCGCGAGGACGTAAGAGAATCCCTGCTCTATGCGGCCGAGGCTGTTAGAGAGCGCGAGCTGCCCCTTCGGCATTCGGCATGAGGTTCTCAGTCGACAACAACATTTCGCCCAAGGTCGCCCAGCTACTCGCTGGCGCCGGGCACGACGCTCGGCACGTCCGAGATTGCGGACTTCAAGCGGCAACTGACTCCGAAGTACTTGAGCATGCGGCAGCTGAGGCCAGGGTGTTGATCTCTGCCGACACGGACTTTGGCGCTCTGCTGGTCCGGTCCGGTGCAAATGCTCCCTCATCTTCGCTGTGTTTCTGCTCGAGCGAGCCCGAGACTCTTCCGGCACCGCACATTTCACGGCTTCTGGTGTCGAGATGCCAGAGTTTGTACGGTTTTGTGTCGCCAAAGTCCGTACAATGTGACCAGGGCTCCAAGCAAAAGGCGCGAATCGCCTCAGGCTCCGGCGGCATGTCACACGACTAAGTCGGAGTAACCCTCTCGAGGCCGTACCGCTCAAGCCCGGCGAGCTTCTTGTCCGCACGGTGGAGCACCAGGAACTCACCCTTGCGCAGCGGGTCTACCGCCGGGCAGTCCGCGCCGAGCTCCGCACAGGCCGCGTCGAGAAGCAACGGCAGATTCTCCCGGTGCGCGCAGATGACGACCGGCTGATCAGCGGCGGCTAGCTGTGCCACGGCCTTGGCAGCCTCAGGATCATCCGCCGCTCCGTTCTTGCTCACCTCAAAGGCGGGCTCGGTCTCGATCTCGACGCCTGCCCGCCTGGCGTACGGCCGGACCGTGCCCGCGCAGCGCTCAGCCGGCGAGCTGAGCACTCTCACCGGCGCCGCCCCGCTAACCCCGGTAGCCCCGCTCGCCGCCCGGCTGCCGCCAAGCCGACTGCCGCCAAAGCAGCACAACAGGTCAGCTAGCACTGCGGCATCCTTCGTGCCGCGATCATCGAGCGGCCGGGACCTGTCGTCGCGGCGCCAGTCTGACTTGCGCCCAGCGGAGGCGTGGCGGAGCAGGATCAGCGGCACAGTCCGCAGCGGCCCCGCGCGGAACGCCGCGAGCGTCTCGACATCGCGCTGGTAGCTGAGCCGGGCGGCGGCCTTGCTGGCCGCCAGCCAGGCAACCGCGTCGATCTCGCTGGTGGGCACGAAGCTGGTGGCAGGCGACGCCGGCGTGCCTGCCCAGTAATCGACGCGCTTGGCCGAACTGCCGGTTGCATACCGGACCGACGGAAGCCGGCGGCCGAGCGTGACGCGCAGCCCGGTCTCTTCGTGTACCTCGCGAACCACGGCCAGCAGGACATGCTCGCCGGGATCGAGCTTGCCCTTGGGGAAGCTCCAGTCGTCGTACTTGGGCCGGTGCACCAGCGCCACCTGCGCGCCGGCTCCGGCTCGCCGCCAGAGCACTGCGCCGGCCGCTCGTACCTCGTCAGCGGCCGCCTCCTGATCAGCCATCAGCGCCCCGGACGCGCCTGGTCCTGATCAGCAGTTCCTGGATATCAGTCAGCGGCGCGCCGGACTCGTCCAGGTGATGCCGGGCCCAGGTCCCGTCGGCTGACAGCCACCAGGACGCGATCCGCGGGTTCATCGCCAGATCAATGAGCTGCCGGAGTTCAGCGCGCTGGCCGGGATCGGTCACCCGGACCAGCGACTCCACCCGCCGGTCGAGGTTGCGGTGCATCAGGTCGGCGCTGCCCATCCATACCTCGCCGGGCGAATCCTCGGCGCCGGTGCCGAATGTATAAATGCGCGAGTGCTCGAGGAACCGGCCGACGACGCTGCGCACCCGGATTGTCTCCGACATGCCCGGTACGCCGGGCATGACCGCGCAGATCCCGCGAATCCACAAGTCGATCGGCACGCCGGTTATCGACGCCCGGTACAGCGCGTCGATGAGGGCCTCGTCAATGATCGCGTTGCACTTCATCTGGATCTTGGCCGGCTGCCCGGCGCGCTGCAGCCTGGCCTGCTCGTCGATCCGCTCGATCAGGCCAGTGCGGATGCCCGCCGGCGCTACGAGCAGCCGGCTGTAGTCAGTCTTCCGGCTGTACCCGGTGAGGTGATTGAACAGGTCAGTGACGTCCTCGCCGACGGCCCTGTCCGCCGTCAGCAGGCCGAAGTCTTCATACAGCCGCGCCGTCTTGGGATGATAGTTGCCAGTCCCGAGATGGCAGAACCGCCGGATCGAGCCGTCGGCCTCCTCACGGACCACGAGCGCCAGCTTGCAGTGCGTCTTGAGGCCGAGCATGCCGTAGACGACGTGACAGCCCGCCTGCTCGAGCTTGCGCACCCAGCCGATGTTGGCTCGCTCGTCACCGCGTGCCTTGATCTCGACAACGACCACTACCTGCTTGCCCGCTTCGGCCGCGTCGATCAGCGCGTCGACGATCTCGGAGTCACCGCTGGTCCGGTACAGCGTCTGCTTGATTGCCTGCACCCTGGGGTCAGCGGCGGCCGACACCAGGAAGCGCTGCACGCTGCCAGTGAACGAGTCGTAGGGATGGTGGACGAGCACGTCGCGCTCGGTCAGCTGGCTGAACACGCTGCTATCGCTGACCAGCGCCGTCTCGGCCGGCACGAAGGTCGGGTATTTCAGGTTCCTGAAGTCCAGGTCGGCGATCGCCGTCAGGCCGGACAGGTCGAGCGGGCCCGGCAGCCGGTAGACCGCGCGGTCGTCCACGTCGAGCTCGGTTACCAGCCGGTCCAGCACTTCATCGGAGATGGACTCCTCCACCTCCAGCCGGACGGCGGGCTCGAACCTGCGCCGCATCAGCTCGCGCTCAAGCGATTTCAGCAGGTCCTCTGTGACGTCCTCGTCGATCTCCAGGTCAGTGATCCTGGTGACCCGGAACGCATGGTGCTCGAGGATCTCCATGCCGACGAACATTTCGCCTAGATGAGCCGCGATGACGTCCTCCAGCGGCACGAACCTGTTCGGCGCGGCGGTCAGGAAGCGCGGCAGCAGCGGCGGCACCTTCACCCTGGCGAACATGGTGGCACCGGTCTTCGGGTCCGCGACCATCAGCGCCAGGCTCAGTGACTGCCCGGAGATGAACGGGAACGGGTGCGACGGGTCGACTGCCAGCGGCGTGAGCACCGGGTAGATCCGTTCCTTGAACAACCGCTCGAGCCGCGTCTGCTCGTCAGGAACGAGCTCCTTCCAGCGCAGGATCTCGATCCCCTCGCCGGCCAGCTGCGGCTGCAGCTCCTCGCTGAAACCGCGCGCATGGCGGACAGAGAGCTCGCGGGCCAGATCGAGCGCGTTTTCCAGGATCTGTGCCGGAGATTGCCCGGAGGCTGTCTCGACAGGCAGGCCGGTAGCCATTCGCCTGATCCGCCCGGCGATCCGCACGCCGAAGAATTCGTCCATGCCGCTGGCGAAGATCGCCGAGAACCTGACGCGCTCCAGCAGCGGCACATTGGGGTCCTCAGTGAGCTCGAGAACCCGCTGGCTGAACCGCAGCCAGCTCTCCTCGCGGTCGAGGTACCTGTTCGCGGGCAGCCCGTCAGCCTGGATGACGGTGGCCGGCTGGAGTGCCCGGCTCGCCCGCTCGGCTGTCCGCCGCTCTCGTGTGGCCGCCCTGGACCGGGCGCGCGCAGCCGCCTGCTCGTGCTTCCTGGCCCGCTCCCGGGTAGCCTCCCGTTCGCGCTCCGCTGCCGCGGCGCGGTCTGCTGGCGTGGCACGACGAGGGGCGGTTGATTCCATGTCCCTATTGTCCCCAAAGCAGCTGGCTATCAAAAGAACTAAGGTACGCCATCGCACGTCAGCGGGGTCTTTTCGGTTGCCGGGACCTGGCTCACCGACTGCTTCGGAGTGATCTGTCCCTTACCGGAGCCGGACGCGACCTTGCGCGCGCCAGAGACTGCCGGCAGGATCAGACCGTGCCGGCCTTGGAATGGGCTGGCCACGACAAAAACCGTCAAGCCAGGGGAACGCCGCCCACTCACCAGATGGAGCCTGCAATGCGGATCGGGACGTCGGTAGCTGAACCCAGCGGGCCGGAGGCCCTGACTAAAGTCACCGAGCAGCTACGGGCCGCTGCTGATGACGGTTTCGACTCGGCCTGGATGTCGAACATCTTCGGCCTGGAGGCGCTGATCTCGCTCGCCGTAGCGGGCAGTGCCGTGCCGGGCATCGAGCTCGGCACCGCCGTTATCCCGACCTATCCCCGCCACCCGGCCGTGCTGGCGCAGCAGGCGCTGACTGCTGATCTGGCACTCGGCGGCAGACTGGCGCTCGGCATCGGGCTATCGCACCAGATCGTCATCCAGGACATGTACGGCTACAGCTTCGCCCGGCCGGCCCGGCACATGCGCGAGTACCTGGCGGTTCTGCAGCCGCTGCTAGCCGGGGAAAGTGTCGCGTTCGAAGGCGAGACAGTGCAAGCGCGCATCGGCCTGTCAGTGCCCCGTTCCGGGCGGAAGGTGCCGTTGCTCCTGGCTGCGCTGGCTCCGCAGATGCTGCGGCTGGCGGGCAGTGTCGCGGATGGCACCGTGCTCTGGATGACCGGGCCGGCCACGGTGCGCGACTACATCGTTCCGTCGATCGCGCAGGCCGCTGCTGACGCCGGCCGGCCGAGCCCGCGGGTGGTCTGCGTCCTGCCGGTCTGCGTGACTGACGACCCGGCGCAGGCGCGCGCCAGCGCGGACAAGGCGTTCGCGATCTACGGCCAGCTACCGTCTTACCGGGCAATGCTGGACAAGGAAGGCGCGGCGGGGCCGGGCGACGTCGCGATCGTCGGTGCCGAGGATTCGGTGGCCGAGCAGATCAATGCGCTGGCTGACGCCGGGGTGACTGATTTCGTGGCCGGAGAGTACGCGCGCGGTGATGACGGGCCACGGACCAGGGCGTTCCTGCGCACGCTCGCCGCCCAGCACAACTCCTGACCAGACAGCACCGGGCGGTGCAGGCAGGCCGCAAGCTTGACGGGCGTGAGTTACCGACTGACGCCTGCCTTGGGCCTCGATCGATAAGTCACGCCCTGAGAGGGCGATCGAGGCACTCCGCGCCCGCCGCGGTCTAAGATCGCGCTGGCTTAGCGCACGCTGAACTCGTCCGCACGCGCGGTGAGCGCTGCTAGCAGGTCTGGCACGACCAGCTCTTCGCTGATGCCGCGGCCGGTCAGCCGCATCGCCTCAGAAAGCTCCGGATCCCACGGGCTGGGTTCTGGCTGGCCGCTCAGCGCGATAGCGCTGCCCGCCACGCCACCGCTCTGCACCGCCTCGTAGTCGCTGGCCGCCATCAGCCATGGCCGCGCCTGCAGCCGCCGCATCGCGATAGCCGTGCCGTGAAGGCCCGGCCAGCTGAAATCGGCGTGCCAGTACACCGTCGAGCCGCTGCTGACCGCTGACCGCAGCAGCCGGGTGCA
>Ga0335072_10009700_pt1 | contig 13879 bp, 11 predicted proteins | sample Lox_Sample_21_FD_206725 | JGI IMG/M metagenome (GOLD analysis project Ga0335072, IMG submission 206725) | Soil microbial communities from Loxahatchee National Wildlife Refuge, Florida, United States - Lox_Sample_2.1 | ecosystem: Environmental > Terrestrial > Soil > Wetlands | place: USA...
TACGTCTGGCATTGGCGTGTCCAAAGCGACTGTGGGAATGGCGTCACCCGTATGCATCAGATCTCGCACGCGCGCCAACTGCTTGCCCAGCTTGCCACCCGGATGCAGCTCGGCAAAATCCTCGGCGCGAAACCCCTTGCGCAGGCTCACGGCGATGGCCAGCGCGTCGCCCAGCGCAAGCATCGCCGTTGTCGAGGCGGTCGGCGCCAGGTTCAGCCCGCACGCCTCGCGCTCCACGCTGCAATCCAGCGCCACATCGCTCGCCGAAGCCAGCGTCGAGTCCATCCGGCAACAGAAGCTCACCAGCGCGTCGCCTTTGCGCTTCAGGACCGTGAGCAGGCGCAGAATCTCCTCCGTTTCGCCGCTGGCCGAAAGCGCAATCACCACGTCGCCCGGCATCAGCACGCCCAGGTCGCCGTGCACGGCCTCGGCAGGATGCAAAAACAGCGCCGGCGAGCCGGTGGAGCTGAGCGTAGCGGCGATCTTTTGTGCAACAATGCCGCTCTTGCCCATTCCGGTGACGACTACGCGCCCGTTCGATTCGCCGCAGCGCAAAATCAGCTCCGCCGCGCGATCGAATGAAGCCTGCATCGGCCCTTCCAGCCGCCGGGCGAGCGCCTCCAGCGCCGCCGCCTCGGTGCGCACCAAGCTCGAAGGCGTCAGTTTCCTTGCATCTTCCTGGCCGTTCATCGGTCTCTGATGGTATCAGCTTCGCGCGGCCCGCTGGGGTGTTCGCGCTGCCGGCTTTCTTCCCCATGCGATTGCCCGGTACAATCGTTCTTGAGAGGTCTCGCCCCTTGAAGCGCAACACCCTCGTTCTCGGCGCCGTTTTGTTCGTTCTTGCCACGTTTGCCTGGGCCGGTTGGGCCAACTTCGAATACCGCAAGCAGGCCTCGGAGCGGCTGGTGGCTTCGGCTGCGCCCGTCGCGGCGGGCGAGTTGACGGTCGACTCCTCGGGCACGCCGCAGTATGGCGCCACACTCAAAGGGAAGCTGGCCCCGGCCTTCGCGCTCCAGGACCTCAGCGGCAGGAAAGTCACATTGGCCAGCTTTCGGGGCAAGGCCCTGCTCATTAACTTCTGGGCCACCTGGTGCGCCCCCTGCAAGATCGAGACCCCGTGGATCATCGACCTGCGCAACCAGTACGCCAGCCAGGGATTTGAGGTGCTGGGCCTCTCCACCGACGATCTCGATCCTGAAGACCAGAAGAAATTCGGCAGCGAGAAGCAGGAGATTGCAAAGACGGTCGCGAAGATGAAGATGCCGTACCCGGTGTTGCTTGCCGGCGACACGCTCGATCATGCTTACGGCGGTCTCGACGTGCTGCCCATGTCGTTCTTCGTGAATCGGAGCGGCACCATCGTCGCTGTCCAGGCCGGACTGACCTCGAAAGACGACATCGAAGGCAATATCAAAAAGGCGCTGGGGAAATGACCCAGGGAACAGGCCGCCGGCTCCGGGCGTTTCTCGGTCAAGTCGGTTGGGGAAGTGAGTCGGGCCGCGACGTCGGTCGTGCCGCGATCGCGCCTTAGCTGGATCAAGCTTCAGTCGCGGGGGAATGCGGTTGGCCGCCGCTCGCAAGGAGGGCACGGAAACCATGTCGCGCACACCGGTCGAACTTCGCTTCGCCGTTTCCTCTGCCTTCGCGCTCGCACTTTCTGTCGCCGCGCAATCTCCGGCGCGCTCCATCGTCAAGCCGGCCGAGGTCGAGTTCCTCTATCCCGAACAGGTCACGGTCCCCGCCGGCCAGCCAACCAAGCTCGCGCTCCACTTCCGCGTGGGCGAGGGGCTGCACATCAACTCGCACACGCCACATGAGGACTTCCTCATCCCCACGGCGTTCTCCATTCCCGATTCGTCGGGCGTGAGGCTCGAAACGGCAAACTACCCGCCTGGGACCGACATCACGCTGCCCTTCGACCCCAACGAAAAGCTGAGTGTCTATGTCGGCGAATTCGTTCTCGATACCCGCATCGTGGCTGGCAAAGGCGACCACCTTGTCGAGGCCAAGCTCCACTACCAGGCCTGCAACAACACCTCCTGCATGCCTCCGAGGACTGTCACAGTGGCGATCGACGTGGTGGGGAAGTAAGGCGGAGGGCTTTGCCTTCAGGTGCTTTTCAGTCAGTGCCGCAATGTTGTCTTGAGCATGGCACCATCAGTCCGGTACAATCCGCTCACTCCCGCTTTCAGCCAACATCAATCTTCCGGGCCCGCGCGGCCCTGTGGCGTGCTGTCCCGGCATGTGAGCGAAATCGAATCGAGAATAACCAGTACTCGCGGAGATGTGAATGGCAAGGTTTCTTTTTACCATGCTTCCCGCCAACGACCTTGGCCTGCCCACGCGCATGCTTCCCATTGCCCGCGCGCTTGCCGATCGCGGCCACGAACTTGCGGTCTTCAACCCCGCCCCGGCTCCCGGCATCCTCATCGCGGAAGCGGGATTAACTAGCTTGCCTTTGCCCGCGCGCCCCATGCCGGCTCCCGCGTTTGATCTGACGCCGGTAAGCGAGGCGTGGGATGTGGAGCACTTTTTTGCCGGTTTCTATACCAGCGAGGATTATGTGCGCGATGCCGTCGCTAGTTACATCGATCTGATCAATGACTACGCGCCTGACATGCTCGTCGATTCATTTGAACCCATTTCCTGCCTCGCGGCGCGCATTTGCAACGTGCCGCTGGCGACCGTGCTGCAAGGTAACGTTCATCCGGCGAGCCGCGGTTTTACATGGTGGCAGGACGAGCGGCCCGCCGGCCTGCCCAGCGCCGCGGCCTTTTTTAATCGTGTGGCTGCCGAGCACGGGCTGGCCCCGAAGGGGCGGTGCGTCGATTGGATGGCTGGAGATTTGTCATTGATCGTGGGAACGCCGGAGACGGACCCGGTTGCTGCCGACGCCGATGTCACCTATATCGGGCCCATGGTGTTTCAACGTGGCGATGCGGCATTGCCCGGGTGGGTTAACGAGCTCAACGGCGACCGGCCGCTGGTCTGGGTTTACTCCGGCAATCCGCGCTACTTTTCGGTCTCTTCACCCTGCGATTCCATCGTGGTGATTCGCGCCGCCATCGAGGCGCTGGCCAACGCCCCCGTCCATGTCGTGCTGACCACCGGCCATCAGGAACTCCCCGCTGAATTCGGCACGCTCCCGCAGAACTTTCGCCACGCCGTTTATCTGCCCGGCCTGCTGATGGCCGAACGTGCAGACCTCGTGGTGTTCCACGGCGGGCACAGTTCGGTAATGACAACCCTGAAGGCCGGAACACCGTCGGTGATCATTCCCACAATCAGCGAGCGCGAGAGCAATGCGCGACGGCTGGCATCACTGGGCGCAGGCGAAATTGTCATGCCCGTCTCCGGCGCAGACGGCGAGAAGCAGGTTGACGTAGCCGAGTTCGGCGCGAAGGTGAAGCGGGTTCTCATGGAGCCCGAGTATCGGCAATCTGCCCGGCGCGTCGCCGAATCCATGCGTCAGTACGGAGGCGCCCAGGCCGCCGCGACGCGGATCGAAGCATTCGCTGCCCGTTGAATGTGAAGAGGCCGCAGGAGTCCTCAACGCATGTGCATCGCAGCACTCGACGGGCATCGCACCATTCGTTATTGCTTCTTCTCGATCTTTGCCCACGAGTCTTTCAACGCCAGCGTGCGGTTGAAAACTAGTTTGCCTGCACTTGATTCGGGATCGAGGCAAAAGTAGCCCACGCGCTCAAACTGGAAGCGGTCTTCGACCTTTGCATCGGCAAGCGACGGCTCCAGCTTGGCTTCGCCCAGAATCTCCAGCGAATTGGGATTCAAGTTGTCGAGGAAGCTCTGGCCTTCGTCCACGTCGCCCGGGGCCGGGCTGCTGAACAGCTTGTCGTAAAGGCGAATCTCTGCCGGAATCGCGTGCGCTATTGCGACCCAATGGATCGTCGACTTCACCTTGCGCCCGTCGGGCGAGTTGCCGCCGCGGCTGGCCGGGTCGTAAGTGCAGTGCACCTCGGCAACGTTGCCGTCCGCGTCCTTTATGACACTCTTTGCCGTCACGAAATACGCGTTGCGCAGGCGGACTTCCTTGCCCGGCGAGAGTCGATAGTACTTGGGCGGAGGAACTTCGCGAAAATCGTCCTGCTCGATGTAGAGTTCGCGGCAGAATGGAACCTGGCGAGTGCCGGCCGTCGGATCTTCGGGATTGTTGGCGACCTCGACCAACTCCGACTGGCCCTCGGGGTAGTTGCTGATCACCAGTTTGAGCGGGTGCAGCACGGCCATGGCGCGGCTTGCGCGCTTGTTCAAGTCGTCGCGCTGGAAGTGCTCCAGCATCTCGATGTCGACGATTCCGTTCGTGCGCGAGACACCGGCAGCGGAGACAAAGGCGCGGATCGCTTCGGGCGTAAATCCGCGGCGGCGCAGACCGGAAAGCGTGGGCATGCGCGGATCGTCCCAGCCGCGAACGCGTCCTTCCTGCACAAGCTGCAGCAGCTTGCGCTTGCTCAACAGCGTGTACGTAATGCTGAGGCGGTCGAACTCAATCTGTTGCGAGGGGAAGATGCCGAGCTGCTCGATGTACCAGCGGTAGAGCGGCTGGTGATCGGCGAATTCGAGCGAGCACATCGAGTGCGTCACGTGTTCGATCGAATCCGATTGGCCGTGCGCGAAGTCGTACATCGGATAGATGCACCACGCGTCGCCGGTGCGATGATGTGTGGCATGCAGGATGCGGTACATGACCGGGTCGCGCATGTTCAGGTTGGCGGATGCCATGTCGATTTTCGCGCGCAGCACGCGGCTGCCGTCGGGAAACTCGCCTTGCTTCATGCGCACGAAAAGGTCGAGATTCTCTTCGATCGACCTGTTGCGGTAAGGCGAATCCTTGCCCGGCTCGGTCAGTGTGCCGCGGTACTGGCGGATTTCTTCGGCAGAAAGGTCGTCGACGTAGGCCTTGCCGTCGCGGACGAGCGTGAGCGCCCACTCGTAGAGCTGGCCGAAATAGTCCGACGCGTAGCACAACCGCTCCCAGTCGAAGCCCAGCCAGCGCACATCCTTCTGGATCGACTCGACGTACTCCTGTTCTTCTTTCTCGGGATTGGTGTCATCGAAGCGCAGGTTGGTCTTCCCGCCGAATTCGTCAGCCAGACCGAAGTCGATACAGATGGCCTTGGCGTGGCCGATGTGCAGGTAGCCATTGGGCTCGGGTGGGAAACGCGTCTGCACAACGGCGTCACCGTACTTGTGCGTGCGCACGTCCTCGGCGATCTGGTCTCGAAGAAAGTTGCTCGCGGCGCGAATGCCGGAGCTTTCGCTGCTGGCTTGATTGACGGCTGCGTTCGGTTCGGTCATAGCTCGAAATTCCTTGCTGCAACTTCTCGGGTTAAGCGCGCGGCTGTGCTCCTTCGAGCAATTTCAGCTGCTCCTGGGCCTTGCGGACGCGCGCCAGGCACACGTCGCGTCCCAGCACGGCCATCGTCTCAAACAGCGGCGGCGCGTTCTTGCGCCCGCACACGGCGACGCGGATGGGCTGGAACATCGGTCCTGCCTTCAAACCCAGCGATGCTGCTGCGTCGCGAAGAGCCTTTTCCAGCGAATCGGGATCGAAGGCGCTTCTCCACACGACGTCCTCGGCACGCTGGAGCACACGCCGGGCCAGCGCGGCATCGCCTTTCTGCGGGATCAGGTCCGCCGGATCGTAGGGCGCGAGCTCATCAGCGAAGAAAAAATCCGCAGCCGCTGGCGCATCGCGCAACAGCTTGATGCGTTCATGAATCAGCGGCGTGACCGCGAGCAGCTTTTCCTGCGATGCATGCAGGCCGGCCCGTTCGAAAAAAGGTGGCAGCAAGCCGCCGAGCTGTTCCACCGACAGCGCGCGAATATGTTCCGCATTCAGCCACGCCGCCTTCGAATCGAACGGATCGTTCTCCGAGAAATTGATGACGGCGTTGGCGCGGTTGACGTTCTCCAGCGTGAATGCGGCGGTCAGTTCTTCGATCGTCAGGAATTCGCGATCGTCCTTCGGAGACCACCCCAGCAGACACAAAAAGTTGATGAATGCTTCGGGCAGAAAGCCGGCATCGCGATACGTGGTCACGCTGACGACCGGCCCGTGCCGGCGTTTGGAGAGCTTCGTGCCATCGGGCGCCACCAGGAGCGGAAGATGCGCAAACTGCGGTGGCTCAACCCCCAGCGCCTCGAAGAGGAGCAAGTGCTTGAAAGTATTCGTGAGGTGATCCTGCCCGCGGATGATGTGCGTGATGCCGAGGTCGGCGTCGTCGGCGCATGAAGCAAGATGATAGGTCGGCATCCCGTCTGACCGAAGCAGCGCGAAATCTTCCACTTCATCGGCGAGCTTCGACTGCGCGCCGTAGACGAGGTCGTCAAACCGCGCACTGTGAACGACACCGAATTCGGCTTCCGAGTCGCGCGGCACGCGATAGCGCAGCGCGAACGGCTCGCCGGCGGCGGCGCGCCGGTCGCTCTCTTCCCGCGACAGTTCGCGCATGCCGGGGTTGAACAACCATCCGCCCTGCGCGCGGGTCTGATCGCTGTCGGCGGTGTGCGCGGGCGTGAAATCGCGGTAGGCCAGGCCGCGGGCGAAGATGGCGTCGGCGGCCTGGCGGTGCAGGGCAAGCCGCTCGGATTGCTTGTACTCCTCATCCCAGCCAAGACCGAGCCAGCGCAATCCTTCGAAGATCGACTGCACGCTGGCCTCCGTGTTGCGCTCGACATCGGTGTCGTCGAGGCGCAGCACCATGGTTCCGTGGTTGCGGCGCGCATAGAGCCAGTTGAAGATAAACGTTCGCGCGCTGCCGACATGCAGAAAACCGGTAGGCGAAGGGGCAAAGCGGACGCGCGGAGCCGCGGCTGGCGAGGGAGTGATATCGGGCATCGTCGAGAGAGCTTCCCTCTCTCGATGCTAGCATTCGCAGCTTCGTCGCGGCCCTACCCCTGCGGCGGAAAGGGCGGCGGAGGATACGGCGGCGCCCATCCCGGAACGGGAGCGGGAATCACTTTCCATTCGGCAAACGCCAGCACATACAGCAGCACCAGATTGCCCATAGGGATGATATTCAACAACGCCAGCCATGGCGAAAAGCCGGCCTTCTTGCAGATAAACCAGCACGGCACGATGATGATCGCCATACCCACAATCGCGAAGACAATGATAATGGGGATGACCGCCATCATGATGTGCATTGCCTGTTCCGGACTGGGCTGATCCTGCAGCAAAAGCGCAAGGCTATGCATGGAAGTAACTCCGGATGAGAGATCGAAAACTCTCAGGAAACGTTAAGCCCAAACCCGGAAATGCGCAATCGAAATCGGCGCGGGCGCCCGTCCCGGACGCCCGCCTGCGGCGTTCTGGTTGTGTCCTACTTCTTCTTCAGCACCACCAGCGTTCCCATCTGGTTCAGCACGGCTTCCGTTACCTTGCCATCCGCGCCCAGCTTGAATTCGACGGTGATGCCGTGAAAGTCGGCCAGCTGGAAGGTGGTTCCGCGCATCGGGTTCAGCTTGTAATCGGGCTGGCCCGGCACGCTGATGATCAGAGAATTGTCGCCGCGCAGCGATACCGTCAGCGGCTGCGGCGCGCCCTCGGTTGAGTAATCCCCCGCAAATGCCTGGATGAAGTTGCGATCGAGCAATTGCCGGTCGGGCATGCGCGTGAAGACGATGTCCTTCACCGAAGGCTCGAGCGGCATGGAAAGGCTGGAGATGTCGCCGTCCATATCGGTGAGGAACATCACTTTCATCTTCTCGAACGGATCGAGCGGGTCGGCCGGCACCTGGAAGACGTCATAGTGATAGTGCTCCAGCGGGCGAGTGATCTTGTTCAACGTGATCTTGAATTTCTCGCCATCCTGTGCGATCGTCACCATGCCGTAGCCGGGATTCGAGTAGTCTCCGACATAATCCTTCTGATCGTGCGAGGGGTGCGTGCCGCTCTTTTGCGCGGTGTAGCCTTCTTGCTTCGCCTCCTGCTCCGATTTCTTGCCACCCGCTTCGGCGGCTAGAAGACGCGTGTTCCACGGCACCGGCTCCAGGCCGAGAAGCCGGTCATAGATGTAGTCGGTGACGACACTCGGTGCCGGGTTGCCGTCGAGATTGGTGAGCACCACCACGCCAATGTGGTCCGCCGGCAGAAATGCCAAGTTGGCGCTGAAGCCGTCGATGTTGCCGCCGTGGTCGACCTGCTTGTGACCGCGATACGTGGCGATAAAGAATCCCATCCCGTAGTTGCCCTCGCCTTCTTCCTTGAAGGCCGGCACGCCGGGAATGACCATTTGCGGCGTCTGCATCTGAATGGAGTTGTTCTCGCTCAGTAGCTGCTTGCCGTTCACCTTGCCGTGGTTCATGTGGAAGAGCAGATATTTGCTCATGTCCGCCACGTTCGAGTTGATTTCGCCGGCCGGCCCAATGGCGCAGCGGTCGGGGCACTGCGCGTCGAATGGAATGTGCTTCAATTCCGCCTTCAGGTCGCTGCCTTTGCGGTAGGGCTCGGCGAAATCGGGGCTGTTCTGAGTGTCCTTGATCGAGAAGTTCGTTCCCGTCATCCTCAGCGGCATGAAGATGCGCTGGGTGATTGCGTCTTCCCAGGTCGTTCCGTTCAGCTTGCCGGCAATGTAGCCCGCCGTCATGAACATCAGGTTGTTGTACTGAAAGGTAGTACGCAGCGGCTTGCTGGGCTCGAGATATTGCAGTCGCCGCAAAATATCTTCACGCGAAAAGTCCGACGAGTACCACACCAGGTCGTGGCGCGGTAGCCCCGAGCGGTGCGTGATCAGGTCGCGAATGGTCATCTGCTCGGTGAGCACAGGGTCGTAGAGCTTGAAGTCCGGCATGAAGTCGCGCACCGGCTTGTCCCAGTCCACCTTGCCCTCGTCCATCTCCATTCCCAGCGTCGAAACCGTGAACGACTTGGTGATGGAGCCGATGGCGAAGAGCGTGTTCTCAGTCACCGGCAGCTTCTTGTCGAGATCGCGGTAGCCGTAGCCCTTAAGCAGCGTCACCTTGTCGCCCTGCACCACCGCCAGCGCCAGCCCCGGCACCTTCCAGTCCTTCATCACCTGCGCGACGAAGTCGTCGAGGCCGTCGAGGCTCGGCTTGGCCGCCGCGCCGCCGCTGGGAGCATGGCCCTGCGCCGCGCGTGTGAAGTTCAGCGGCAGTGGAGCGCCCTGCGACCAGGTGCCGTCAATCTCGGTTGCATCTTGGTTCACCATTCCTTCATAGGTCCCGTGCACGGCCTCGATGTTCAGGCTCAGCTTTGCGTCCTTGAGCGTCACCGACGTCACGGGAATTCCGTTGGCTCCCTGGTCTACGCTGTCCAGCGTGGCTGTCAGCGAGCCGTCGCTGGCCGCGGTCAGGTGCAGAACCAGATGCAACTGCGCCCCGCCGGCGCTGAGCGCACCCTGCCAGTCACCGGAGATTTGCTGCTGCGCGCGGGCCGGCGGCAGGCACGCCGCGATAGCCAGCGCCACAACGGCGAGTTTGTGCCACATTGTGCTCTTCATCGGTCTCCAATCCTGTTCGCGGGAATGTCGTGGACCTCGCCGCGCCGCTCGAGCTGTTGGTCATGGAGCGGAGCGATGGATACGCATTGGCACACTCCACCCTCCTCGTCCGTTCCGCGCCGAGCGGATACGCGGGTTCGAATCACAATATGATTGCACTTTCTTACGCAGCCGGAACGAAAAGGTTCCCAGCGATCTTCGGCCGCTGGCGGTATGCTGAACAGTCTCCAAAAGGAGCCTGTCAAAATGAAGCGAATCGTCCGTGCCGGCGAAATACTCCGGTGCCGGCTTCCAGTGAGCCGCAGTCATGCCTGCGTGAGCATTCTCCTGGGTCTTGTCCTTGGCGCATCGGCCGGTCTGCAATCGCAGCCGTTGCCGCCTGCCCACGTCGACGACTTTAGCGGGAGACCCCGCGTGATCGTCATCAGCGATATCGGCAACGAACCCGACGACCAGATGTCGTTTGTTCGGCTGCTCATTTACTCGAATGAATTCGATATCGAGGCCATGATCGCAACAACTTCGACCTGGCAGAAGACGGCCACGCACCCCGAAACCATGCGCCAGCTCCTCGACGCGTACTCGCAGGTGCGGCCGAACCTTCTGCTCCACGCAAAAGGCTGGCCCGAAGCGTCGACGCTTGCGGACCGCGTGTACACAGGCCAGACCACGTATGGGATGGCCGCCGCCGGCCCCGGTAAATCGTCGGGCGGTTCGCGAGCGATTGTCCAAGCCCTTGAGCGCGACGATCCGCGGCCGCTGTGGATCACGATCTGGGGCGGCGCCAACACGCTGGCGCAGGCGCTTCAGGACCTCCGCGCCGTGAAACCGTCCGCTGAAGTCGCGCGCCTCGTCGCCAAGCTCCGCGTCTACTCCATCTCCGACCAGGACGACGCAGGCCCCTGGATCCGCCGCGAATTCCCCGATCTCTTCTACATCGTGATGCCGTCCACGCCAACGAGCGGCGAATACTCGTATGCTGCCTGGACCGGCATCAGCGGCGACAGGTATTACCGCAATGGCGAAGGCGCCGATTTCCGTACCGTCACCAACGAGTGGCTCGATGCCAACATCCGCTCCAAAGGCCCGCTGGGCAAGGCATACCCGAAGTTCATGTTCATCATGGAGGGGGACACGCCTTCGTTCCTGGGCCTCATTGACAACGGCCTCAATGCCTACCGCCGGCCCGACTGGGGCGGCTGGGGCGGCCGCTACATCCATCGCCAGCCCTACGGCGAAACCCATCCCATCTGGACGCAAGGCGGCGACGAATTCGCCCGCGTCACCTCGGCCGATACGGTGACCGGCATCGACGGCAGGGAACACACCTCCGATCAGGCGACCATCTGGCGCTGGCGCGAGGCCTTCCAGAACGACTTTGCCGCGCGTATGTCGTGGACCGTCGCCGACTTTGCGCATGCGAATCACAACCCGGTCGCGGTCGTGAATGACTCAACCGGAACGGCTCCGATCGAAAGGAACGTCGAGGTCGGGCAAACCATCGACCTCGACGCAAGCCGCAGTTCCGACCCCGACGGCCAGCCGATTCACTTCCATTGGTTCCACTATGCGGAAGCAGGACTCGCCGATGGCAACCTCGCCGCCCTAACCCTCACAGGCACGGAAACCGCGCACGTCTCCATTCATGCAGATGCCGCCTGCCGGCCTCTATGGCTGCCGTTCATTCCCTGCAGGGGCGACGGAACTGCGCACATCATTCTCGCCGTCACCGACGAGGGCTCGCCACCGCTGACGTCGTACCGGCGGATCATTCTCCACGTCCGCCAGCCTGCGCCGCCGCCGGCAAAGTAGCAGGCTGTGGCTGCTCTTGCGCGTGCGATTCTTATGCGGCCCGTGCCCCAGCGCCGCCATTGTGGAACGCCGCTCCAGGCGAATACAATTCTTTGAATGGCGACGAAGAAGGACAAGGTCTTCGAGATCGCGTGTCCGGATTGCGGCGCGATGATCAGGGTGGACGGAGCCACCGGCGTCGTGGTCAGCCACACGCCCGCGCCGCGCAAGCGCATGTTCGAAGATCTGGAGACAGCGGCTAAGGCACTCCGCGAAAACGAGGAGCGCAAGGAGTCGATCTTCCGCCAGTCGGTCGAAGCGGAGAAGAACAAGGAGGATCTGTTCGAGAAGCGGTTCGCCGAGGCGATGCGCAAAGCCAAGGATGCACCCGCGGGCAAGCCTCTGCGCGACTTCGATTTGGACTGAAAGCCGGCGCCACCGGACGGTTTCTTCCTGGATTTGCACCGTTTTCAATCTGACGTCCGGCGCGTATGCTCGATCAATTGCGCCGGAACTTGAGCGTCCAACGCGGACTCTCACAACCTGATCCTTGGGAGGATCATCAGAAACTACGATCCGCGGCCTCGATAGGGGCCCGTTTCAGGAGGGGAAACCATGGTAGTCGTGCCGCTTCCCAACCCGGTTGGCGATGCTCCGGTCGCACCAGACGCCGGAAAGACCGCGTCGAATTACTGGTTACGGATCGCCGCCGGCAGTTCGTTGGTTGCCGGAGGGATTCTCCTCCTCAACGGAAAGCATCGCGCCGGCCTGCTGGCTACCGTGACCGGCGCGGCTTTGGCCATGCTCGATCAGCAGGAAGTTGTAGAGGCCTGGTGGCTCGCGCTCCCCGGTCTCATCGACGACGCGGAGCGCATGCTCGGCCAGGTCGACGGCGTGGTTGCCAGCCTCGATCAGCAGCGCGAGAAGATCCGAACGCTTGTGAGAAAGTAGCTCCTCTCGGGCATCCGCCTTGCTGCTGGCGCAATCCAAGCCTCGGCCGCAGCCAACGGGCCGGCTAGTTTTTACGGTCGACCAGGTATCGCGCCACCGCTTTCAGCCCGTCGGCGCGGCTCCCATAGGGGTTCAGCACCGCAAAGGCCTCTTCGATCAATTGAGCGGCATCCCGCCGGCTCTGTTCGATGCCGAATACGGCAGGCCACGTTGCCTTTTCCGTCGCCAGGTCCTTGCCCGCGGTCTTGCCCAGGTGCGCCGAGTCCTCGGTCATATCGAGCACGTCGTCGACGATCTGGAACGCCAGCCCGGCTTTGCGGCCGAACAGATCCAGCCGGACCACGTCGTCCTCGGTGGCTCCGCCGTACACCCCGCCCGCAACCACGCTCACGCGGATCAGCGCCCCCGTCTTGGCGCGGTGGATCGCCTCAACGAGTTGCAGTGTCGGCTTTAAATGCTCGCTTTCGAGGTCGAGCACCTGCCCCCCGATCATGCCTTCCACCGTTCCGGTGGCCTGGGCAATCAGTCCGATGATTCGTACCGCGGCTGCAGGCGGCGTTTCCAGGCCCGCCAGCACCTCGTAGGCACGGGTCTGCAGCGCATCGCCGGCAAGAATCGCAATGGCTTCGCCGAATGCCACGTGGCAGGTCGGCTTGCCCCGGCGCAGGTCGTCGTTATCGAGCGCGGGCAGGTCGTCGTGGATCAGCGAATAGGTGTGAAGCATTTCGATCGCCGCGCCGAGCCGCTCGATGCCTCGCGGCATTGTGCCCGCGATCATGGCTGCCGATTGCATCGCCAGCACCGGCCGTAGCCGCTTGCCGCCGGCGAAAGTTGAATGGCGCATTGCCCCGTGAATCGACGCTGGAACTGTATCGATGCTGGGAAGCAGGTCTTCCAGCGCCCGGTCGGTCAGTTCCGCGCCCTCCTGGAGGAGCGCTTTCACATCGGCAAGCATTCTCATCATGATAACTGAGGCTGTGCTTTTTGCCTCTCGATCCAGAACAGGCCCAGCAGGATCACGAGCAAGATTGCGCTCATCCATCGGCCGGCGATCACGTCGCTGGTCGTTGTCCAGTCGACGGTCACGCGCACGTCGCCTTGCGGAACCGGCACCGCCATCAAACCACGAACGCTCTCCGCAACGGCTGTGACAGCCCGGCCATTGACCTTCACGCTCCATGCCGGGTAGTAGCGGAGCCGCAATATCAGGTAGCCGGCATGACCCGTGATGCCGGCTACGCCTTTGTGTTCGGGTAAGTACATCGCGGCCCTGAAATCCCCGGTGCAGCTGTTGGCTTCGCCATCCCACGAAGGACGCGCCTCGCCATGGCCTTGCGACGCGCTCTCGGGCAATTCGGCCAGCAGGCAGGCTCCGTGGACAATCCGATCCATGAGCGCATAGTGCACGCCGGGAGGAGAATACTCGGGCCTGCCCATCATGCCGGTCCCGTTTTGCGTCCATAACTGGAGCTCGGCTTCAAGATTGGCACAGTCCACGAACCACATTCGGTCTGCGGCAACGCTGATTCCGACAAACAGCGCCGCGCACCCGGCTGCCACCGGAACAACGAGGTTCCGGCGCGAAGGCCAAACCGCCGCGGCGAAAAAGATCGCCATTGGGGCTTCCAGCACAAGCAGCCAGCGCCAGGGAAACT
>Ga0335072_10009701_pt1 | contig 13879 bp, 14 predicted proteins | sample Lox_Sample_21_FD_206725 | JGI IMG/M metagenome (GOLD analysis project Ga0335072, IMG submission 206725) | Soil microbial communities from Loxahatchee National Wildlife Refuge, Florida, United States - Lox_Sample_2.1 | ecosystem: Environmental > Terrestrial > Soil > Wetlands | place: USA...
ACCCCATCAGGACCCTCAAACGGAGACCACCGTAGCGTTTGGTTCGAAGATGAAATCCTCCAGGATACCACGGAAGATGATGGAGCCTTAGTACAGTATGGGTCTGGACCCGTACCAACCTCAGAGTACCGGACACCGGCACCGAAGGGTGGACGAGAGCGCAGGAAGATTAGAGATCGCGATCCGACAAGAGAAGAGAAGAAGGACAAGAAACGCAAGCGACTTCATGTTGACACATCAGCTGAAAGATCACGGTCGCCGGAAGCAGACGAAGAAATGACAGACGCTCCTCCGGTGTTACATTCTGGGCTTACTGGGGGCCTTAACCGGCTGTTATCTCGGCCATCAACATTCCCTCCGTCCCCAGACTACTCCGGGGATGCTGCTGGCGAACCATCGCCGGGCAGTCCTCTGAAGAAGCCCAAACATTCTAAACGCGGCCGAGAGCGCCATCGGGAAAACACCATCAGCAACGGTATCATGTCCCTGATCTCGACCCGAAAATCAAAGAAAACCACTGATGGCGATCGTGTCCGCAAACACAAGCGGCGACTCCGCGAAAATGGGGGAGAACCATCACAAAAGATGATCGAATATAAGCCCATGAATGGCGACTCAGGCGAAAACTCCCAGCAGATGGTCGTCTACCGTGAATCCGCCCGCGCAGAACTCTTCTTGTCTTTCGTCAACAAAGGTCCTGAGAGCGAGAAGGGCTGCAGCGTGAACAAGACACTGAAGCGTTTCCATCGCGAGCGCGTCGCTATGGGATTGGGGCACGGTAAGGGACACGAGGAGAAGGAGCTTTGGCGCTCGCTGAGGTTGAAGAAGAATGATCGTGGGGAGATTGTGCTTTTCTGCGCGACATAAGCATGATACCAAGTCGGCTTTCTTTGTCCTATGTCATTGTAGTTTTGCATTTGATTGATTCATAAGGTACACTCCTGCTCCGGCTGGCAACGGAGGCTGTCATCGTAGCTGCTTATGCAATGTCATTCGCGTACGTTCACTTATTCTTTTCGGTCTCCTTGACAACCTTCTCTGTTAATTTTACGTGTGTGTCAGTGGACTCATGGTTATTGCGGATGAGTTTATGGGGACAGTACATATCAGCTAGTTTCTAGGGATAATAAGGGCTCAAACTATAGACTCCTGAGTTATATCTATGAATCAATGGGCTTTTCAATGATCCATGCACCGCCTGTACATATGGAAATGATAACCCCGCGCAAACACAAGAGTTCATTGCTTATTATAAGGGAATTATTTTCATAAGTGCTATCATACACCGTTGAATGTAACCCTGCCCATTTAAATATCATCATCATCCTTTACTCCATAATCCGCTAATAAAACGTCATCCTGCTGCGCCATTCCCATTGAGCTATTCCGCACCCATTCCGTTTCCACACGGAAGAATATCCAAATCCAACGCCGCAAAACTTCCAGGAGCTCCATGACGAAAATGCCGCCTTCTAGGTCGTTGAAGTGGTCCAGATGTGGACTTAGTTTTAGGGACCACGTACATCGCAGGATCATGTCCAGGCCGATGGCTACATAATATAATTCTTTCATCTCGAAGTAGAGCCGTCGACGTAAGCCCCAAGGGTGTTCCGGGGATATTCGCTCGCGCGAGGAGAAGAGCGTTAGGTCCCAGTCTTTGGCGACGTCCCAGTAGAAGGAGTAGAAGGAGTTAACGAGGACTGCGAAGAGCCATAGTCTATACAAGGAAGTCTCACTCATGCTAATGCTTGAGTGATCAAAACTGAGACTGCGCTGCAGCGCACTGAGTATGATGACCGGAAACGCGGAAGCATACTTCAAGGCATTCGCAAGATGCTGGCCACCCCAACCATCTGATGAGTGTCCACCCTGTCTTTGAATAGACTGTCTTACCCGGAGATATTCGATAATGCATTGGCGAAAACGGATGAGACTCGGTACGGCTATTATGAGGGGCACGATGAATTGTCCGCCGCACCCCCGGTCTGGCTTGTTAGTTGCGGATTTCCCGGATGAGAAGAACATGCAGAGCGAGACAAAAAGATCCCCCAAGACTTTAGCATAAGACGTCAAGACATCGGCCAAAAGAATGTCCCCAAATTTGCCATCTTTTGTTTGAGCAATGCCACCGAGTGATACGCGTTTCAGCGTCGTGAGGAAGTGATATCGCCCACTCTGGGACAAACTTTGTAGAGGCAAGAAAAACAGGACGGCGAGAAGGAGGAGGTATGATATAGGAAGCCAATCGTAGGCCAGGACGAGTGAAGGGGTACGACGGGTGAAAGTCCAGAAAACGAGGAGAGACACCGATAGTAAGATGGTAAGAATAGTCGCAAGTCGATAGGTGGATAGGTGATGTGAAGCTTGTGTCGGCGACGTTCGCGGAGGATATCGAATTAATGCTGGGACATCCTACGTTCTCATCAGACAAAAATCAAGGAAATACTAAGTTGCACCAACGATTTTGAGGAGTGTCAGGTAATGTAAATTTGCGCCCCACGCCCAAATAGCTACAGAATCATTAATTATGTGCCTTACTCTCTGGGCAATATAATTACCAAGAACTATAATCAGACCAACACGATATGGCAGAGGGAGTGTCAAACTGAGCGAGTCTAGCTCTGGTTCAACGGATGGGTCCAGATCCATGGTCACCGCTGAAAAGAGAGTCGCATTGAATTCGATAGATCAAAGAGTGACTGAAATAAAGAAAAGAAAAGTATTACAGGTCAAGGTCAAAAGGCCGAGAGTTGAACGAGGTATGAAGTTGCTTGCCCATCTTCGTATAAATTCCAAAAGGACATTCAACGACGTCAGGGGTACGTTGGCGCTAGCGGAGCGAGCCGAAACTGTGACAGCCGAGGCTCTCATGCAGTATTTTCCGCCATTGCCTTCCCGAGTATCTCCATTTCCTGTCCTTATGCTGCTTTGCATCTCGAATATTTGCAGCTGCAGGTATAGCTTGAGCTGTCAATTCACGAATGTACGTCGACTTTTCCTTTGCTCCTTCTGATACAGCATCGCTTGAACGGCAAGAAGATGAAACCCCAATAATTATCACAGACCTGTTCTGAACAATATTGTTGATACTCTTGGAGACCTTCTGATATTGCCCAACTTTTTATACTATCCGATTATTCTCCTATCTTCCTACTAACCTGAAAGAGTTATAGACCACTGGATGATGGCTTGGAGGATATCAGCTAGCCATCAAAGATGACGGACCAGAAGGAAACTTCTGATCTTGTCTCTGATCGCCCCCTCTCACCTTCCTCGTCACCCTCATTCAACTATCCCTTCGCCGCTGCACCTGATATCATTCGGGCGCACCAGAAGGATGCCTATTTCCAGGGGACTCTCCTGAACCATCTGTCCGATATCTTGCGTCGGTTGTATGGGGCTCGTTTCGTACATACATATACCACTGAAGCACGAACGTTCTCTGATCTTTTGTACCTGGGACTTACCACATTCATTGGCAACCGGACTCTGGGAGAGGAGTATTGTGATATTGTGCAAATCGAAGATGATACATTAAAGCTGCCGACCATTTACAGAAGAACTGGATATATTATCACCAGCGTGCTTCTTCCCTACTCGCTGAATCGAATACTTCCGTCGTTTCGTTCGAGATTGCGATCAAAGCTGGAGGCGAATCTCCGGCGCCTTTCTCGTCATAAACAACTAAAGTCATTTTCATACAGATTTCAATCATACCTTCTCACACATCTTTCGACAATCACCTCGCCATCCCCATTACATGCTCTCACGCTTACCATTTTTTATTTCAGTGGAGCTTATTATCAATTATCAAAGCGTCTGTTTGGCCTACGGTACATTTTTACTAAGCGCATCGGTCCGTCTGAAGCAAGAGTTGGATATGAGGTACTTGGCGTTTTGTTGGTCTTACAGATAGCCGTCCAAGGTTGGCTCCACTTACATTCAACATGGCGGAATCTAGAAGACTCTCCCACTATTGCAGATGCCGGAAGAATGGCTGGAAGTTCGGCAATATTACAAGGGGGCGTTGAGGTGTCCTTAGACCCTAACGCCTATTCTACAAACAATGAGTTCCTTATCGAAACCGGACCTGTGTTTTTGTCGAGTTCAAATATTGAGAAAGCCACACACACTGCGATATTGGCTGGCCCGAGATATCACCTGAAAGACAAAAACGTGATGGGCTGGATCAAGGGCCAACAACAAAGAAAGTGTACGCTATGTTTGGATGAATTGAAAGATCCGGCCGCTACTCAATGCGGCCATGTCTTCTGTTGGACATGTATTGGAGATTGGGTCAGGGAGAAACCCGAATGTCCATTATGTAGGAGAGCCGCTATGTTTCAGCACATACTTCCTCTTAGGTCATGATATGAAACACCTTTACTACCGAGCTCTGGAGAGTATATTGCAAACGTTCGCCCGAAACATAATGTGTGATGGCTGTAAAGAGAAAATCGATGAAACATCATTCGTGTGTTCACTATGTTCGGATATTTATTCTTTATTCCATTCCTGGTATCCAGATGCATGCAGCTTTTGGCAGCCGGCAATTCTGTCTTAACAAAGCAATCAGAACATTCCTCAGTTTCGATAACTCCTAAGTCGAGCCAACCACGGACTTGACAGATGTTGCCGTTTCAATTGCGACGAAAACGTCCAGTAAAACCAGCTAGCAATCGTGAAAGGATTTTGTACATATTTAGAACTTTTTTGCAACCATGAGTTGCGATCTTCATTCTTCACGTTCTGAATTTCTTCAAGAGAGTCATGGCTCCCAAAAAGACTGTTTCAAGCAAAGAGTTCAACAACCCTCGAAGGATAGTTATCTCGGAGGACGAGTTCAATACAGGTGTCACAAGTCTAGATAATGTCCAAGCTGGCGTTGAGGAGTTCCAAAGCCATGGCTTTGTCATTCTCGAGAACGCAATCGCCACCGATGTTGTAGACAAATTCCGCGTTCAGATGCTCGCTGATGCTGACACTGCTCTTACATTTACCGACCTCGTGTTCAATCATGGCAAGGAGAAGAACAACTTCTCTATCACGCCGCCGCTCTCTGATGAGTTCATACTTGAAGGTATCTGGGCTAACCAGCATGCAACTGCTATCATGCAGCAAGTCATTGGGCCGAAACCTCTACTTTGCTGGGCAAGTAGCAACGTCGCAATAAAGAGTGGAAGTGACGCGCGCCAAGCCGTTCATTCAGATGCATATACCGACATACCAAATTTCCCGTTTTGTGTGGAGATGAATATATACCTCCAAGACACCACGCCAGAAAACGGCAGTACAGAAATCTGGCCTGGTACCCATGTCTACACCGAAGATGATCATCTACCCCATGGGCGCGGCTACATCAAGAAAAAATCACTCACTGATCGTGCTCGCATCTGCCCACCCATCCAACCTACTGTCCGTGCAGGCTCCATTCTCATGCGCGACCTTCGTCTCTGGCACTCGGGCATGCCCAATACCGCCTCCAACCCCCGAATCATGATTGGCCTGATCTACTTCACACAATGGTTCCGGCCACACATGCGCCTCACCCTTCCCGCCTCCGTCCGCACCAAAGTTGAGGCATGGACGCACATCGACCTACTCTCAAATACTGATTTTGTAGAAGGCTCTGTTGACCACCTGCACACGCGATTCCCGATGAATTTCACGCAGGATCCGGCGAAGGGGCTGATAGACTATCGAAAGGCAGTTGATAAGTTACAGGGAAGGGAGCCGGGTGTCCATCTTCCCGTTACGAAGGATAACTATTGGACGCCGTCCAAGTATCAGACCAGAGCGGCAACGAAGAGGGCGCGGGAGGATGGGAGAAATGGGGAAGAGAAGAAAAAACAGAAGCAGGAAGAGACCAAGTCGAGAGGGGAAGAAGAGAAGCAGTCAGGGGTGAATGGAAAGAAAAAGTCGAGAGCGAAACCAGAGACCAGACAGGAGCAGGACGTAGTCCAGAAGTCAGAAACCAAGCAGGAGGTCGGCGCCCAGCAGGAGTCGGAGGCAATTCCGCAGCCAGAAAGTAAGCAGGAGGTACAGGTCAAGTCACAAACTGACGACAAGCAGGAGCATGAGATTGAGCAGGCACGGGGGCCAGAGGGGGCGCAGAGGCCATGGCTAACTCAGGAGCCGAAGGCCAAGCCGGAGCCAGAGCAAAAAACGAACTCAGTCGACGACCTACCAGATTATGTAGATTCTCCCAAACAAACACCAGCATGGATGGTCAAGCTACAGGAAGATCAGAACATAGCGGCAGAGAGATCATCATTGGACATTAAATCCAGAGACTACAATGCACCTTTTTCCTATAATTACACACCGTACTTCCCCCAAAAGATACCAAAGGCGAGGCGGCAGGAACAGGGACAGAAGACAGAAATTATGCATGAGACTGATTCAAAGCAAGACACGAAGGAGCTCGAAGATCTGTCAGATTACGAAGACTCTCCAGTAAATGTCTTTCTCCATCTGCGGGAAAATGATGCACGGTGGCAAGAGGAGGTGGAGCAAAAGACGCAGTCGTGGGAGCAAGACAAGCAGGAGCTAGAAAGGCAGGTGGAAGAATCGGTATCAAGATCCCAGATCTCAGAAACGAAGTTTTAAGCTAAGTTCCGTGTCGTATGCCGGACCTGGCCCTGGGATCTCTCCACAGTTCTCCCCGAAGTCCAAGCCACAATCTCCACACAAAATAAACTTGATCCAGGAGGTAGAGCTTGAGAAATGGAAACAACCGCACGAGAAACAGCTGTAAAAACTCCAGGAAAAGGTTGCAGAATTCGAGAACCAGGAAGCAAAGGCCACGCAGAAGCAGCCCGCGGCACTGATAGCAAAGATGATAGAGGATCCCAAGCCGCAGGAGGCAGCCACAAATTCGCCTACTCCAACACAAAAAACTTGGGATCTAGACCCCCGACGATACAAGGGACCTCGATCTTCAAGCCAGCCCGCCAAAACCAACCCCTCACAAAGTCCCTCAAACCCCCTCCCGCACCCACTAACACAGCATCCTCTGCCCTCGTTCCTCCTCCCCCATCCACAAACGCCGCATCCTCCTCCCTGCCTCCCGCCATACCTTAAAATCCAGAACCAAAGGCAACAGACACCTACAATGCCTACATCCAAAAACAACTACTTAAGAAACAAAGGCAGAGCCTACGAAATGCAAAGCTGAGGAAACAACGAGATAATAGGGGTGAAAGCTGCGCAGAAGGCAACAGTGGCGATGCGGCACGCGCCGAATGAGACGACAACGGAAAAAGATGCGGCTGAGGAGCATGAGTGGCTGTTGATTAAGGAGGCTCAAGAGCGGGATTGGGGGTAGTGATGGTGGGATTGAGTGAGGAAGTGCAAGAGGGGGAGGGGGGAAGAAAAAGACAGGAGAGGAGGTGGAGTGGGAAATAGAGATTGGGGAAGAGTAGAGTTAAGTGTATTGGTGAAGGGAAGACAGGATTTAGAGGGTAGACTGCTTGAAGCATTATGTTTACAGGAATGATTATATCGCGACCATAGAGTTCTAGTTTTTGGTCTGTGAGCATGCTTGAATAGAAGGCGTTATATAATCATCTAACTATCGTATGCACAAAAAAGTTGGAAGCACCATCACGGTTTCCTGAGCCATGCTTGTCCGTCTCCTGTAGACTGGACAGGAGTAGAGTAATCCATCATGGCTACCTCTACTTTATAATCTCAAGTCCTCCATGCAATCCATCCATCCACCCATTGCCAGGTCTTCTTAAGAAACCGGCCAAACTTTAAATATGCTTTTCATCTCACTTATAAGGATATTGTTGATTTTTTTAATTTTTTTATCGAATAAGACCATGGTATCATCGTGCTTGGAATCCAGCTCAATCCTCGTCATATTCCTCCCTATTCGTTAATTTCGAAGGCCCATCTTTCCTGATCGGGATCTTGATGCCTTGCGTCGCAAAACATTTACTCAGCGGTGTACTCTCCACCACCCCGGGGAACTTCTTGGCTGAATAGACCGTAAAGACCTCACTATAACATGATGCTAGGATCGGAGCTTTGCCCGTGTTGATGATAGAGACCGGATTCGAGGGGTTCCCGTTAGGCGTTTTGGACGGGACACCAACGTTCACGAACGAGAAGCGGAGGCTGTACAGCATTAGCGCGGCTTGATCATCATCTTATAATCTACTCACCGGAATGTCCCTTCGGTTCTGACGCTTAGGTCTTGTAAGACAAACCAAATGCCGTTCTTGTCATTGGGGTCAGTAAGACGGAAGGCACTCGCAGAGAGACTTCCAATAAGATTTCTTGTGTACATGCCGGTCGCGTTTGGAATCGGTGCAGACACAGACATCCTATTCATGCCTGGATCGGCAGGATTATACGGTTGGGGACTATAATGTTTAGCGTCTGTATTAAAAGACTGGAGTTAGGCCAACACTTACTCTCCAGGCCTTGGCGAGCTTGCAGAAATGGCATGCACCGAGCTCGCAGCATGATAAAAGACATGATTTGGTGGATCTTGGTATCTACTTGCTTGATTATATGGAGAAGGTGGCCGGGCCGAATAACCTGGCCCTTGTTGCTGGTATTGTGACTGCCCATAGTGACTTTGCGGATGCCCCGGCGGCTGATTCTGCTGATTACTTCCTTGGCCATAAGGGTTGACTTGTGGTTGATGGGGATAAGGATTATATGATGCTTGAGATTGATTATTGGAAGTAGGATTTGAGGTGGGTTGGTTGAGATGGTATGGATACTGCGGATCCCTGGAAATACTGGGATGACTCGTAGGACCTGGCCCCGGATTGTTATAGACAGGTGTTGTAAGAACTTGAGTTTGCCCATATGAGGTCGGCATCGTTGATGATATGGCAGGTGATGATGCGGAATGCCGAACTAGATTGACTTCTCGAACTCCGTCTGCAGACCATAAGTCTACATTGATAACAAATAACCCATAGTCAATATCACTAAAAGATATTAGATACAGAGTCAGCGCTATTTTTGCTGATATAGGCTTACTTGGTATCTATTTCTGTGCCCGTATTAGCATCAGTGATGATTAACCTTATGCATGGCGGTGGCGTGATAGGACGACGGTCCTGCATAATGTCAGTACACTCATTAACGGTGGACGACCTGTAGATATGCACCTTGTCACCAAACCCACACATCCTGGCACGCTTTGGCTGCTGTACAACATCGAGTCTACGAACATAATAAGCATTCTTTCTAAATGCGGTAGTAAAGATGCAAAGAGACAATATGGAAACACAATGCACGACTAAAAATGTAAACCAAAGAGTATAATTCTGCAGCAAGTCGGATTATGATTTACATACGCATAGCGTCGCCCCAGCTCTACCATTGAATGAGATGGAGGCGGCTGTGTACCCTCTGCCACCTGCTCCATGGATCCTGGCACTGGAAGAGTTGTAGATGAGGCATTCTCCGATACAAGTAATTGATCGGGGAGAGGCGTACGACTGGTGAGACTGGGCAAGGAATTGGGATTATAATATTGCTGGCCGCTTTGCTGATGCTGAGAATGAGGTGGAGTATGGTATGGCGGGCCCGGTGGAGGAGGTTCACGGCGGTAGTTAGCATCATTCGTGGACATGCTGGACGGTGGGCCTGGAGCCATTGTATATGCAGGTTGAGATGAAGGCGGCTGTGATTGTTGTGCGTATGGCGCTTCCATCGACAGAGATGCGAGGTCTCAGAGGAAGGAGTAGTGAGGAAGAAACGGAGTACAGCTTCAAGTCTCGAGCTGTACTTGCTCTCGGAGGGCAGAGTACCCAGTCTGGAAGGCGCAGCTTGAGGGGACGACTTTATATTTACACGCGCACTGATAACAACCTTTCGACAAGCCGAACGTCCCCTGCAAGGTTAATGTATATGAAGACTGGTATAATATATGCAGAGCGTTATCGTTCCTGCCTGAGAAGTCGGTGTGCGCCGCGATTGAGAGCTTCGAGAACGGCCTGCGACGAACGCGACTCCGGAGCCTTGCAGGCGCGCACAATGGCGCGGGGAGGATCAATGGGCGTTGAAATGGAGAGTCCGAGCTGTGGAGGTTCTGCATGTAGCACATGTGCAAGGTTAGAGGAGCTGTGGTCAGGTATGGGGATGTGCGAGACAAACAGCAACTCGAATGAAGTGTCGTTGTAGTTAGTGGAGCTCAGGTTAAAAAGTACAGTGGCCTACTAGCTTGAGTTGTGGAGGGGGAAAGTGACAGGGGATGCGTCGGGGGCGCGACTTATTTCGCTGTCCGCTTTCCCCTTCAGGGCCTCGACCTGGACCTGTCTCGGCGCCTTTCTCCCACACAACGCAACGCTCCTCTGACTCTTTCTGCAAGCCACCAGGATGTTCAATACTATTTATCCACTCACAGTCTCATCTCTGGAAAAGACGGCAAACTCAAGGTAACGTAGCAACTCGAACCGATACCGAACATGCGTCATAAACGAGCAAAACCACACCCCGTAAAGGATGTGCACTCGGACGTGAACACCTTTTGAAGGTGTGTAGCAGATCGTCAACACCGGGACGGTGTTTGTTGATAACCGCGTGTCAGTTCAGCCACCCGAATTAGAGATCCTCAAGGGCAGGCAGGATTGGGAGGATTCGGTAGGGATACCAGCCGGGAGCGTGCGGGAACATACCCGGCTTACGAGATCTACACGGGCCCGAACCTTGCATTTACTGTACACTGATAACTTGCCGCTCCCAGATGCGTTCCACAGGTTTCGTCTGGCATGATCTGGACCTCGCATATCCTTGCATGACTCAGTATGGGACAAGTCCTGGCGGCTGATAGACGCCGCTGGGTTCACAAAATCAAATACTGATAGTCGCACTGGTATTCAAAGGCATGTGCTGACCTGATATTCTAGACTCCAAGAAAAGGTGCCACGTTAGCAGTAGCGTCAGCTTATAGAAAGCTCATAAAACATTTGGATATATACCTTCGCGCTATTACGCTTTTCCCAGTATCATCTTAATACCATTACTTCATTCCAGACCGAAAGAGTTCCGAATGATCCCGAACGCCGAGAGCCATAACCTCCCGGCGGCTCGCACTGACTGCTCCTCTACGGGCATGATCCTGTCACGATATCCCCTACACATTGCGGCCCTTATTGCCAAACAGCCACTCCTTTCCTTTCTCTGCAAGACCCTTGTCCCGTATCCCTCTCGGTTCATCTCCGATCGGGCTATCCCATCTTTCGTTGCCACGCTTTGCGGCTGCACTCTCATCTTGGCTGAGCGTGAAGACATTGGCTACCCCACCTCGTCCCACATGTGTCTTGGACTCAGATTCGCGACGGGGATGGCTGAGGTACTGGTCAGCTGTGATCCAATAGGATTGAACCCGTTGTACGAGATGCATTGCTGGCTGGACCCATTTATTGACACTCTCGATTGAGAGCTAGCGATGAAGGATAAATGGATCATACTCACGCAACGACATCCTGTGCTCGCCTAGCTTCTTCTGGATCGGTATTCTTAGCCATATTTCCACTCCCACCGCGTCCAGTAGTATAGTAATCGCTCTTGATTGTAGGTGTATCAAGATTTACCGACTCTTCATTGACGGCCTCCGCGGGACGAACGTTACCTAGCCGAAGTTAATTATAGGAGATAAATATTACATCCATATCCGTACCAGCACCACCCCGCCCAAAGGAAATTGATGAATGTCCATGGGATGAACCGTTTCGACGAGCTGCCTCTGTAAGGCTTGAAGGGATTGCGGCCATCTTGGACCTGACACAAATGGTGTTTATATCACACGGCTAACAAAACGATTTTGTGGAGTCTAAAGCTCCTTCACAAGAAACTTCGTTCTTTTTAATTGATTTGTGCAAATAAGAGAGCAGGGCTTGAAGCTATCAATTGAGTGTTGTAGTAGAGAAGAGAAAGATGCACTTAAAGCTAGACAGCAACAGCCGATCTTATATAGATGGACCCATAACGGCAACTAACAAAAACCCCGCATGAAAACAGCACGGAAGCCTTATGTATAACACAAAACGAAATATCCTGGGCATTCCCCATAGTCGTTTGCACGTTGAGAAGAAAAGAGCGGAGAGTGGAAAAGAGAGCAAGGCTAAACGTAATGGAAACAGCTGTCCCTGGATGGTGTCATGGCAGCCTTGGCTAGACGTCTTTCTCCGCGGTACTGCTGCTAGAACCCCGAAAATTTGATATTCACATGATTCCTTATCCATATTGTATATTTTGTGGATGTTAAGAATAGCGGGTTGAATAGAGATAGAAGATGACCTAAATACATAGTAAGGCAAATTTCGGATCAACTGTCGCACCTGCACGGAAAATAATCCAACGAGCCGCAACCTCTGCTAATTCGTTACTAATGAGAACTTCAATTTCTCTATTCAGCCTTTTTTTTTTTTTTTTAGCAGACTGATACTTGCTACTTAGTACCTGTACATTTCTTAAAGAAGTTATTAACTTATGGACTTGATCGTCATCGCCATTATTTTTCAATAAGCATCAAAGCGAAGACACACGTCTACTGGATCCAAAGTGAGTATATTATTTTCTTTTTTTTGTCTAAACCTGAGCTCTATTGCAAATGCCCTCTAATCTGCGCCATACTATGCCTATTCATCCATTCGCCGTGCTCAAATATGCTTCACAATTATTGCTACCATCTAGATCGCCAGGCCTCGTTCCCACCAGTGTTTTCCGGCGTACCAAGATATCCTAACATCTTCCCAGCACCACCAACTATCCCCCGGCTCACCATACCCCAACGCCCTCAAAGGACTTATCGGCACAGGCTGAAAAAGCCAAATCCCTCCCCTCGCAAAATCATCAATTAAGAGCGGACTCGTACAATAGAGCCATGTAAATGTAAAAGCAAAGTTCCCCGCCGTCCTCGTTGTCATCGGCAACCTCCTGATCCATCCTTTGAAGTACTCGCAGAATGATGATTGGATTATGATCCCGACTGCTTGGAGCATAAAGAACAGGAAAAGATTCAAGGGGATCGTGTCTGGGATTTGCGTATACGAGCCGGAAGCGTGCAGGAAGCCCGACATGCCAAACGCCACAACTGCGCCGAACAATCTCGTGGCCTTGGACTTGGGTTCCAAGATGCCGTGCCTGATCATAAATTTCGTCGGGGCAGCGAAGGCATAGCGGAAGGTTTGGTGCCACCAGCCGCCCCAGAACCCTTGGAGGCCCATTTTGGTGATGTTTTCAAAGGAGCCCCAAGTCGTAGGGTACTGCCAAAATTCACCGCGGGCGTTGAGCACGTCTGGCCCGAGGATGAGGCACAAGAAAAGTGGGCAAAGAAGGAAGATCGTTTCGAGGGCCGTGATGATTGCGATGCAAGAGAGGGCTTCGCGAATCATGGTTACTGTAGTTGGAGAGAAGCCAGAGAGGTGTGGAGGGAGAGGTAAGTCGTTGGGGCCGAGAGTAAAGTAGGGGTCTTTCATAAGGATGACCTTTAGAGCGTCTAGGAGGAGATATCCGAAGATGAAGCGTGGAATCTGAGTACGGAACAGCTCGGCATGAGATGTGAATCTTTTGATTCCTATCGAGCTTTTGATTTGCATGGATTTGATGTCGACGGGCTCTCCTAGGCCTACTTTAACGTGAGCGGGAAGACTTGGGTTCGAAGTCACCTCCCAGTTCCACCCTAGCCCACGGAAATTAAAGATGAGATCAAAGACCCAGTCAATACGATCTCGAAGAGAATCGGTGGGATAAGATTGCCAGAAGTATTCAGACTGCGCAGCCTTGACCTTGATATCTGCTTGCCCGTTCTCTTGTTTCCCCTCTTTGATATGCCTGTCCTGGACTTGCCGTTGTCTAAGACCTGCATCTTTCTTTGCTGCCTCCCCGTTGGCCTTCCCGTTGCTGA
>Ga0335072_10009703_pt1 | contig 13879 bp, 13 predicted proteins | sample Lox_Sample_21_FD_206725 | JGI IMG/M metagenome (GOLD analysis project Ga0335072, IMG submission 206725) | Soil microbial communities from Loxahatchee National Wildlife Refuge, Florida, United States - Lox_Sample_2.1 | ecosystem: Environmental > Terrestrial > Soil > Wetlands | place: USA...
ACCTTTGCCGCCCTCGCTTCCCCCAGCCGCGACATTCGCTTCGATCTCGCGCGCGTGGCCGGCTACCGCAACTTCTGCAACAAGCTGTGGAACGCCGCCCGCTTCGTCACCATGAGCGTCGGCGCCGATTCCTCCACCGGTGCCGTCGAGCTCTCCGTCGCCGATCGTTGGATCCGCTCGCGCTTCGGAAGCATGGTGGCCACCGTCGAGAAATCTCTCGCCGAATACCGTTTCGACTACGCCGCAGCGGCCCTTTACGAGTTCACCTGGTACGAGTTCTGCGACTGGTACCTCGAGCTCACCAAGCCCGTGCTGCAGTCAGAGTCCTCCTCGCCCGCGGCACGCGCCGGCACGCGCCGCACCCTCCTCGAGATTCTCGAGGCGCTGCAGCGCGCGCTGCACCCCTTCATGCCGTTCATCACGGAGGAAGTCTGGCAACGGGTAGCCCCCCTCGCCGGCCGCTCCGGCCCCACCGTCATGCTGGCGCCCTACCCCCGTCCCGCCGACTTCCCGCGCGACGAGGCAAGCGAGCACGAAGTCGGTTGGCTGCAATCGTTCATTCTCGCCGTCCGCCAGATCCGCGGCGAGATGAACATCGCTCCCTCCCGTCGCATCCCGCTTCTCCTGCGTAACGCCGCCGCGCGCGATCTCGAGCTCATCGAGCGCCACCGGGCCTGGCTCGAGCGCCTTGCAGGCATCGAGCCAGCCCGCGCACTCGCTGCCGCCGAGCCCGTGCCGCCTTGTGCCACCGCTCTGGTGGGCGAGCTCACCCTCCTGGTCCCCATGGCCGGCCTGATCGACGCCGCCGCCGAAGCCGAGCGCCTGACCAAGCTCCTCGCCCGGGCGCGGTCCGACCTCGAAAAAACCGGCACCAGGCTGGCCAACGACGACTTCGCGCGCAACGCGCCGGAGGCCGTCGTGGCCGCGGAACGCCAGCGTCTCGCCGAGCTCGAGCAGACCGTCGGACGCCTCGCGAGCCAACTCGAGCGCGTGCAGGATCTGCTCGGCCCGGGAGCCGTATGAATGCGGCTGCAGCGCAGGACCGCGATGCGCCGGCCCTGCGGCGCGCCCTCGAAGCCCTTGAGACCATCGTACTCGGCAAGCCACACCAGGTGCGGCTGTGTCTGACCTGCCTCCTGGCGCGCGGTCACCTGCTCATCGAGGACGTTCCCGGCGTTGGTAAAACCACGCTCGCTCACGCACTGGCTCAGGTCCTCGGGCTCGCGTGGCAACGGGTGCAGTTCACCAGCGATCTGCTGCCGGCCGACATCATCGGCGTGTCGATCTTCGACCGCGCCGGCCAGCAGTTCAAATTCCGCCAGGGGCCGATCTTCACGCAGCTGCTGCTCGCCGATGAAGTGAACCGGGCCAGCCCGCGCACCCAGAGCGCCCTGCTCGAGGCGATGGAGGAGCGTCAGGTCAGTGTCGACCTGACCACCTATCGCCTGTCCGAGCCGTTCTTCGTGGTGGCTACTCAAAATCCCCATGAGCAGCTCGGCACCTTCCCCTTGCCGGAATCGCAGCTCGACAGGTTTCTCATGCGGGTGACGCTGGGCTACCCGGACGCCATCCACGAGCGCGAGCTGCTGAAAACCGGAGACCGGCGCGATCTGATCCCCCGCCTCGAGGCGGTGCTCGGACCCGAGGCGGTCATTCGAGCGCAGGAGGTGGTGCGGACAACGCACGTGTCAGAGCCCTTGCTCGATTACGCTCAGGGACTCATTGCCAGAACGCGCGAGCGGTCGGATCTGAAGCTCGGGCTATCGCCGCGGGCGGGGCAAGGGCTGATCCGCTGCGCGCAGGCGTGGGCGCGGCTCGCCGGACGCTCCGCGGTGCTTCCGGAGGATGTGCAGGCGGTGTTGCCGGCCGTGGTCACGCACCGACTCGAGCGCCGCGACACCGGGAGGCCTGACTCGCCCGGCTCGCCGCCGAGGGCGGATCTGGCGGAAGAGCTGATCAGGACAGTACCCGTTCCTTTTTGAGGCCACCTGCGGCGGCGGGGCAGATCCTGTGCCTGGAGTCGCAAGATCAGGCACAGGATTAGGCGATGGTCGCATTTGCAAAGCTGCGAGAACGCTTGCGCCAGAGGGCCGCGGAGTGGGCGCGGCGCCGCCAGGGGGCGGACAGACTGCCGCTGACGCTCGCGCGACGACGTCTGTACATTCTGCCGACGCGCGCCGGGATGGCCTTCGGGGCTCTGGTGCTCACGATGCTGATCGCGGCGCTGAACTATGCCAACAGCCTGGCGCTGCTGTTGGCATTCCTGCTGGCGGGTTTCGCACTCGTGGCCATGCACGAGTGTCACCGCAACCTCCTGGGCCTGTCGCTGCTGGAGGCCGACGCACCGCCGCTCTTCGCCGGCTCCACCGGCATCCTGCACCTGACGCTACAGAATGCGTCGCAAGCCGCGCGCTATCGCGTGCAGACCGCCGTGGTGGACCACCCTGAGGTGCCGGTGGATCTGCCGCCCGCTGGCCACGCACAGGTCGAGCTGTCGATACACGCGGCGCGGCGAGGCCTGCAGCGGATCGACCGGCTGCGAGTCAGCAGCTCGCATCCCTTCGGCCTGTTTCGGGTCTGGACCTGGGTGCACGCGCCCATCGCGGTGATCGTCTACCCGCGGGCCACGGGCTCATTGCCCCTGCCCGCTGACAGGGCCACCAGCGCCGGTACCTGGCCCCGAGGCGCAGGCGGGTCTGACGAGTGGTTCGGGTTGCGTCCATTCCGCGATGGCGATTCGCCACGTCAGGTGGCGTGGAAAGCCTATGCGCGCGAGGCGCCACTGCTCGTCAAGGAATACAGCTCCGCCGGCTCGCCGTTGCGGATGCTATCGCTTGACGCTGCCAGGCAACCCGACATCGAGTCGCGCCTGGCGCAACTGGCGCGCTGGATCGTGGACGCCGAGGCGGCTGGGGAGCTGTACGGGCTCGAGCTGCCGGGTGAGCTGATCTCACCGCATCGCGGCCCCGACCATCGCCACCGGTGCCTCACGGCACTGGCGCTGTACGGCTCGCCGGATGCCGCGGTCTCCGCCGCGAGGATGCGATGAGCGCCCCACGCGCCGTTGCGGAGATCGAGCGGCTGCCGTTGCTGTGGGTTTGCGCCGCCAGCGCGGCAGCTCTTCTGTTGCATGCAATCCAGGTCCCCGCGTGGGTCACGATCACCGCGCTCGGCCTCGTCGGTTGGCGCCTCGCAGCGCTCCTCGGCGCCGCACGCCTCCCGGGCGGCATCGTGCGCGTCGGGCTCGGGCTCGGGCTCGTGGCGGCGGTGTTTGCACAGTTCCACACGCTGAACGGCCTCCTTCCAGGCACGGCGATGCTGATGTTGATGGCGTCGATCAAGCTGCTCGAGACACGCAGCCAGCGCGATCAGTACGTCGTGATCGGCGGCGCGCTGTTTCTTCTCCTGGCCGCATGTCTCTACGCACAAGCGCTCGTGTGGGTGCCGCTCTACGGGGCGCAGGCGTTGCTGTGCTGCGCGGCGCTCGCCGTCGTAGCCTATGCGCCCGCAAGTGACGATGGGCGCGCACCGGCGCCGGGCCTGCGGACGCGCGAGGTCATCGTGCTCGCGGGCCGCACTCTGCTTTTCGCCATACCGCTCGCGATCCCGCTGTTTCTCTTCTTTCCGCGCCTGCCAGGCCACTTCTGGGCACTGACGTCGGGGGACGAGGCCATCACCGGCCTCGGCGACACGATGACACCAGGCGGCATCACCCGTCTAACCGCCTCCTATGCCATCGCCTTCAGAGTACGCTTCGAAGGCAGGCTGCCACCGCCCGCCGAGCGCTACTGGCGCGGCCCGGTGTTGCACGAGTTCGACGGCACTACATGGCAAGCAGGTCGTTACGCGGTTACCGACGCGCAACGGCTCGATTGCCTCACCACGCCGTACCGCTATCGCCTCTACCTCGAGCCGACCTTCAGACACTGGTGGCTCGCCCTCGACACCGTCATGGGCCCACCGAGCCCCGGCGTTCGTTATACCGAAGACTACCAGCTCATTGCCGCGGAGCCCGTAACCCAGTCGCTGAGCTACAGTGCGACTTCCTGCACGCGCGTCCGCTCATTGGCGCCGCTCTCCCCCGCGGCCCGCCTCGACGACACGCGCCTTCCCGCCGGAAGCAACCCCCAGACCCTCGCCCTCGCCATGCAACTGCGCGGCCGCGCCGGCTCCGATGTTGCATTCGTACAGAGCGTGCTCGCGTTCTTCCGCACCGGGGGATTCACCTACTCGCTCACTCCGCCCCCTCTCGGCCCTGACCCGATCGACGACTTTCTGTTCCACACCCGCAGCGGCTTCTGCGGTCATTACGCCTCGGCATTCGTCGATATGATGAGAGCCGGAGGTGTCCCGGCGCGAGTGGTCACCGGCTATCTCGGCGGTCAGTGGAACCCCTACGACGGCACGCTGACCGTGCGCCAGTCAGACGCACACGCCTGGGCGGAAGTCTGGCTCGCAGATCGCGGCTGGACCCGCGTGGATCCCACCGCCGTCGTCGAGCCCGAGAGACTCTACCGTGGCATCCTCGACCTGCTGCCGCTCGGACTCTCCGTCCCCGAGCGCCTCCTGCACACCTGGCCCCTGCTCAACACCGCCCTCGAGCGCTGGGATGCGCTCAACGGCTGGTGGAACGAGCGCGTGGTAGGCTTCAACTACCGCTCCCAACTGACCCTGCTGGGCGACCTGGGCTTCCATTCACCCGAGCTCCGCGACGCCGGCTGGGTATTCGCCGCGACCTTGTTGGCCTGGTTGGCGTGGGTCTCGTGGCAGGTCGGCAGGCAACAAGGCCGCGCGCCGCAAGACCGGCTCGGCCACGCGTACACGCGCCTGTGCCGCAAACTCGCCCGGACAGGCCTGCCGCGCGCCCCCCACCACGGCCCCCTCGCCTACGCGCAACTCATCGTCCGATACCGTCCCGACCTGGCCCCCCTCGTAAGCCCGCTCCTCGAGCAATACGCCACCCTGCGCTTCGGCCCGACCTCCGCGTCCGCTCGCGATCGCGACGTCCGAGCGTTCGAACGTGCGGTAACCCGCCTCTCCGTCCCGAAGATCCCCCTGCGCGCATCCACGGCGGGGCAGCGGTTGAAAAAAGATTTTCCGGGAGCCTGAAAAACAGGATGTTTTCCCGGCAGCCTACAGGGACGTATTGCTCGGCTTCATCCCTGCGCCGAGCCCTTCGGGCCGGCATTCACCGTCCAAAATCGCTCCTGCGATTTTGTCGCGGCGGCCCCGGGAATTGCCTTTTCAAGCGAGGTGCCGGTGCCCTAAGCTCACACAGCGTGCTCTCGCGTCTCCCGAAACGCAATATCCGGCCACCTTTCCAGTGTCAGTTGCAGATTCACCCGAGTGGGCGCGAGATACACCAACGCCCCCGCATGATCGACAGCCAAATTGTCATGCGCCCGCGTTCTAAACTCCTCGAGCTTCTTCCCATCCCTGGCATCCACCCATCTCGCCGTATACACGTTCACCGGCTCGAACACACACTGCACCCCATACTCATCCTGCAACCGAAACGCCACGACCTCGAACTGCAGCTGCCCCACTGCCCCCAGGATGAGGTCATTGTTGCGCGCCGGCTTGAAGAGCTGCGTGGCCCCCTCCTCGCAAAGCTGCGACAACCCCTTCTGCAGCGCCTTCATCTTCAACGGATCCTTGAGCACCGCCCGCCGAAAAATCTCCGGCGCGAAGTCAGGAACACCCGTGAAGGCAAGCTTCTCCCCCTCCGTGAACGTATCCCCTATGTTGATCGTCCCGTGGTTGTGCAGCCCGATGATATCCCCCGCGTAAGCCTCCTCCGCATGCTCCCGCTCCGACGCCATGAACGTGAGCGCATCCGCCACCCGCACCTCCTTGCCGAGCCGTGTGTGATAAAGGCGCATCCCCCGCGTGTACTTGCCCGAGCACAGCCGCAGGAACGCGATGCGATCGCGGTGCCCCGGATCCATGTTGGCCTGGATCTTGAACACGAACCCGGACAGCGCCTCCTCGAGCGGCTCCACCTGCCTTTCGCGGGTCTCGCGGGCCTGAGGACCCGGCGCGTGCGTTGTGAACGTTGCAAGCAGCTCCTCGACGCCGAAGTTGCTGATCGCCGAGCCGAAGAACACCGGGGTCTGCCGGCCGGCCAGGTAGGCGTCGGGATCGAACACCGCCGTCGCACCCTTCACGAGCTCGATCTCCTCGACCACCGCCTGCAGGTGCTCTCCGAGAAATTCCCGCGCCGCATCGCTTCGCATTCCCTGGATGACCTGATTTTCCCCGACCCGACCGCGCTCGCCCGCCAGGTACACGTAGATGCGGTCCTCCAGGAGGTGATAGATGCCGCGCAGCTCCCTCCCCATCCCGATCGGCCAGGTGACCGGCGCAGTGGCAATCCCCAGCACCTTCTCGATCTCATCGAGCAGCTCGATCGGTGGCCGCCCCTCCCGGTCGAGCTTGTTGATGAAGGTCATGATGGGCGTGGCGCGCAGGCGGCACACCTCCATCAGCTTGATGGTGCGCTCTTCCACACCCTTGGCGCAGTCGATCACCATCAGAGCCGAGTCGACGGCGGTCAGAGTCCGGTAGGTGTCCTCCGAGAAGTCCTCGTGACCGGGCGTGTCCAGCAGGTTCACGACGCAATCCCGGTAGGGAAACTGCATCACCGACGAAGTCACCGAGATCCCGCGCTGTTGCTCGAGGCGCATCCAGTCGGAAGTGGCATGACGCGCCGCCTTGCGCCCCTTGACGGTGCCAGCCATCTGGATGGCACCGCCGAAGAGCAGCAGCTTCTCGGTGAGCGTGGTCTTACCGGCGTCGGGGTGCGAGATGATCGCAAACGTCCGCCGCCGACGGATCTCGGCAGTGAGTTCGGTCATGAATCGAATCGTCTAGAGCGTGTTACGGTGAGCGCGGCGTCCGCGCAGAGTGAGTCTGAGCACTGCGGCATCCTCCCTGCCGCCGACCGCCTGGTAGTAGCCGCGGCGCATGCCCACTTGCTCGAATCCGACGGCCTGATAGAGACGGATCGCCGCCGTGTTGGACGGTCGCACCTCGAGAAACGCCTCGCTCATGCCGGCGGCCGCGCCGCGCTCGAGGAGATAGCCCAGCATGCGCCGGCCGAGCCCGCGGCAGCGATAGGCGTCCGAGACGCAAAGATTCAGCACGTGCGCTTCACCGGCACCGACGCTCATGACTCCGTATCCGATGACCCGACTCTCCAGCGCGAGCACGCGGCATACGTATCCGACGCGTAGGCAATCGCGGAAGATGCCCTCGCTCCAGGGAAACTGATACGAAGCGCGCTCGATGGCGAAGACCTCGGCGACGTCTGCTTCCGTCATGGGACGGATGCCGACCTCCGGGGCGACATCGAGCAGCTCAGGAGCAATGGCCATCGTCGGTTACGTCTGCCGTCAGTTGCCGGAACACGCTGCGCGCGAACTTCAGGTCCTCCCACGCCTTGCGCTTGTCGGCGGGGTTGCGCAGGAGATAGGCGGGATGATACGTCACCACGAGGGGCGTGTTCAGCTCGCCGAACCGGTGCACCCTGCCCCGCAGGCGGCTCAGGGATTCTTCCGTCCCCAGCAGGTTCTGGGCCGCGATCCGGCCCACGGCCAGCAGCAGGCGCGGCCGCACCAGCTCGATCTGGCGCCGCAGGTACGGCAGGCAGGCGGCGACCTCCTCGGGGCGCGGATCGCGGTTGTTCGGCGGCCGGCTCTTGAGCACGTTGGCGATATAGACGTTCTGCGCGCGGCTGAGGCCGATTGCGCGCAGCATCGCATCGAGGAGCTGTCCGGCGCGCCCGACGAACGGCTCCCCGCGCCGATCCTCCTCGGCACCGGGTGCCTCGCCGATGACCATCCATTCGGCGCGGGGATTACCCACTCCGACGACCCCCTGGGTCCGGCCGGCATGCAGGCTGCAGCGCGTGCACCGCATCACGTCGGCCCGGAGCAATTCCCATTGCTCGACCCATCCTGGGTCTCGCCCCTGCGGGGCCGACGCTTCGCGTCGTCCAAAATCGCTCCCGGCGATTTTGTGCTCGACCCATCCTGGGTCTCGCCCCTGGGGAGCAGGCGCTGCAGGCGCTCCAGGATGACTGCTCCCCGCAATCTCGCGGCGCGGCACCCAGACGTCGATGCCGAGAGTCCGCAGGTACTCGGCGCGAAGCGCGCGGTCCATCACGCCGGAGCGCGCCGCAGGCGGCGCAGGCGGCGCACCAGCCAGATGATCGGCGCCGAAACCGCGTAGGTGCCGAAAATCCCGAGCAGCAGCGTCGGAGGATTGGTGGCGTTCAGCACGACCGCGATCAGGACGGCCACGAGCACCACCAGCAGCAGGGTCACGAATCGAACGCTGCGGTCGAGTTTGAACTGCTTGAAGCTCGGATACCCGAACCGGCTCACCATGAGCGCGCCGGCGACCGCGGTCACCGCGAAGGCCGCAATCAGCCCGGCGAGGCCGGGCTCGTGCCAGTGGATGGACGCCCACACGAAGCCCGCCACGATGGCGGCAGCCGAGGGGCTGGGCAGCCCCTCGAAGTAGCGCTTATCGGCCGTGGCCGCGCGCGCATTGAAGCGCGCGAGACGAAGCGCGGCGGCCACGGCGTAGAAGAAACACGCCAGCCAGCCGAAACGCCCCCATTCGTGCCCGAACTCCGCGATCCGCACCACGCCCCACTGGTACGCGACGATGGCCGGGGCGAGGCCAAAAGAGACCATGTCCGCCAGGCTGTCGTATTCCTTGCCGAAGGCGCTCTCCGTGCGGGTCAGGCGCGCGATGCGCCCGTCCAGCGTATCGAAGATCATCGCTATGAACACCGCCATGCCCGCGGCCGCGAAATGCTGGTCGATCGCGGCGACGATGGCGTAGAAGCCCGAGAAGAGGCAGCCGGTGGTCAGCAGGTTCGGCAGGAGATAGATCCCCTTGCGCCGCGGCTTGACCTCGTTGTCTGTATCCGGCTCCACGCCTAGGGCACTTTCGGGGATTGGGCTCGGGGACGTCACGGGGGCGAATTTTAACAGGTGGCTCTCCTGTTAAGATGCCCCTCTCTTCAACCCGGCAAAAGACCCGCGCACCGATGAGACTCTCGCAGTATCCGATCAACACCGCCAGGGAAACCCCGGCCGAGGCCGAAATCCTCAGCCATCAGCTGATGCTGCGCGCGGGGCTCATCCGGCGCGAGGCGGCGGGCCTCTACAGCTGGCTGCCGATGGGCCTCAGGACCCTGCGCAAGGCGGAGCGGATCATTCGCGAGGAAATGGACCGGTCCGGTGCGCTGGAGGTCGTCATGCCGGTGTTCCAGCCGGGGGAGCTGTGGCAGGAGTCCGGCCGCTGGACGGCCTATGGCCCGGAGCTGCTGCGCTTCAAGGACCGCCACGAGCGCGACTTCGTGGCCGGTCCCACCCACGAGGAAGTCATCACCGACATCGTCCGCCGTGACATCAAGAGCTATCGGCAGCTCCCGGTGAACTTCTACCAGGTGCAGACGAAGTTCCGCGACGAGATCCGCCCGCGCTTCGGGGTCATGCGGGCGCGCGAGTTCATCATGAAGGATGCCTACTCCTTCCACGTCGATGCCGCCTCGCTGCAGCAGGGTTACCGCGCCATGTACGATGCCTACACCCGCATCTTCACGCGCATGGGGCTCGATTTCCGCGCCGTCAAGGCGGATTCTGGGCCGATCGGCGGCGATGTTTCGCAGGAGTTCCACGTGCTGGCCGACTCCGGCGAGGATGCGATCGTCTTCTCCGACGAGGACGACTATGCCGCCAACCTGGAAGCGGCTGCCGCTCTGCCGCCCAAGGAGCCGCGCCCTGCCCCGCGGGAAGCCATGACCAAGGTGCCGACACCCGGCGCGCGGACCATCGACGAGCTCTCACGCATGCTCAAGGTAGAGCCGTCCCGCTGCGTCAAGACGCTGCTCGTCGACGGCTCAGAGGACGACATCGTGGCGCTCGTCGTGCGCGGCGATCACGACCTCAACGCCATCAAGGCGCAGAACCTGCCGGGCGTCGCCAGCCCCTTGCACATGGCGGGAGCGGAGCGCATTGCGCGCGCCACCGGCGCCCAGATCGGCTTCATCGGGCCGGTGGGCCTGCGCTGTCGGATCTATGCCGATCACAGCGCGTTGGCTCTCGCCGACTTCGTGTGCGGTGCCAACGAGAAGGACATGCACCTCACCGGCGTCAACTGGGATCGGGACGTCGGCAGCGTGACGGCCGCCGATATCCGCAACGTACGCGAGGGAGACCCGAGCCCGAGCGGCCGCGGACGCCTCAAGATCGCGCGCGGGATCGAGGTCGGGCACATCTTCCAGCTCGGAAACAAGTACAGCAAGCCGCTCAAGGCGTCGGTGCTCGATGAATCGGGCACCGAAGTCACCCTGCTCATGGGCTGCTATGGCATCGGTGTGACGCGCGTCGTGGCCGCGGCCATCGAGCAGAATCACGATGAGCGCGGCATCATCTGGCCGGAGCCGCTGGCACCCTACCAGGTGGTACTGGTGCCGCTCAACCTGCAGAAGTCCGCCCGGGTACGCGAAGTTGCCGACCGTCTCTACAACGAGCTCACCGCCCAAGGCATCGAGGTGCTCTATGACGACCGCGATGCCCGGCCCGGCGTCAAATTCGCCGATGCGGAGCTCCTCGGCATCCCGCACCGGCTGGTGGTCGGTGAGCGCGGCCTGGAGACCGGACGGCTGGAGTACCGCTACCGCCGGGACAGCGAGAGCACGGAGTTTCCGGCCGGTGAGGCCATCGAGTTCGTCAAAGCGCGGCTTCGCTAGCGCGCTGGCCGCGTTGCTGCTTGCCGCACTGGCGGTGCCGGCTCACGCCGACCAACAGCGGGATGCGGCGCTCGGCCCCGTTGTCCAGCGCGCGATCGCGCAGGCACAGTGCTTCGTCGACCGCTACGATGCCGCGGTCTGGTACACGCTCATGGAGCCGCGGCTGAAGCGCTTCGTGCCTGACACCCGCCAGCGGCTCGCGATCCTGCAGCAGGTCTATTGCGAGACACATCGCCGGGGAGAGTCCAAATTGCCGCCGGGGCTGGTGATGGCCGTGATGGAGGTGGAGAGCGACTTCAACCGTTGGGCGGTCTCCTCGGCCGGCGCCGTCGGCTTGATGCAGGTGATGCCTTACTGGCCGGAGCGGCTGGGGATGAAGGGCTATGAGCTGGTGCACGTCGAGCCCAATATCAGGATGGGCTGCGCCATTCTCAGGTTCTACCTGCAGTACGCGCACAACGACGTGCGCCTGGCGCTGGAGAAGTACAACGGCAGCGTAGGCCACCCGGAGTACCCCGACCGCGTGCTCACGGATTGGGAAAGGTGGTCCGGCGCAGACGATCTGGGATTCGTGACCACCAAGACGAGGTAGCCGGCCTACGCGGTATGAAATCCCGCGGGCGCGCCATGCTGCGGCGCGTCGCTGACCTCCACCGCGCTCACCTTCGCCGCCGACGAGCCGATCCAGAGCCAGCTCACGAAGGTCTGCACGGCCTCATCCTCGCCACACGCCAGCACCTCGACACGCCCGTCGGGAAGGTTTCGGGCATAGCCGCGCACGCCGAGCTCCCGCGCCCGCTGTGCGGCGGCGCCGCGATAAAACACTCCCTGCACGCGGCCAGAAACCAGGCATTTCTTGCAGATCACGGGCCGAATATACCTATTTCCGCCGCGGCTGCCCGAAATACCCCCTCGCCCTGGGCGCCACCACGACCGAGACTGCGCCCGACCAGGCTTCTCGGACGCATGGAAGGAGGCATCGCGCTGTGGCAACGTATCCGCATACTCGACCCAGGCTGGTGCGGCCGTACGCCGTGCCCGGCGCGCGGCCGGGGACAGGGGAAGCCTCGATGATCGAAATTCTGGTGCTCTACTACTCCCGCAACGGCTCGACCGCGGAGCTCGCCCGCCAGGCCTGCCGCGGCGTCGAGAGTGTCACCGGCGCCGCCGCGAAACTGCGCACGGTGCCGCTCGTCAGCGCGGAAACCGAGCGCCCCGCCAAGCTGGTGCCCATGACGGGCGCGCCCTACGTGACGCTCGAGGACCTGCGCAATGCCCAAGGCCTCCTCCTCGGCAGTCCGACTCGTTTCGGCAACATGGCGGCGCCGCTCAAGTACTTCCTCGACTCGACATCGAGCCTGTGGGTTTCGGGCGCGCTCGCCGGCAAGCCGGCCGGTGTCTTCACCTCGACACAAACCATTCACGGCGGCCAGGAGGCGACGCTCCTGTCGATGATGCTGCCGCTCCTGCACCACGGTATGTATCTCGTCGGCCTGCCCTACACGGAGCGGGCGCTGCACCAGACGCGCTCGGGGGGTACTCCCTACGGGGCATCACACGTCGCTGGGAGCGAGGATGAGCCGGCGGCGCTGACCGAGGACGAGCGGGCGCTGGCGCAGGCACTGGGTAAACGCGTGGCGTCACTCGCCGTGAAGTTGGGAGAGGTCTAACACCTCGCGGATGAACGGCACCGTCAGCCGCCGCTGCGCGGCCAGGGCCGCCTCATCGAGGGTGTCGAGCAGGGCGTAGAGCCGGCGCATGTCGCGCGGAAAGCGGCGCTGCAGCCAGCGCAGGGTCTCCTCCGGAAGCTCGAAGCCGCGTAGCCGCGCGCGCAGTTGCAGTGCCTGCTGTTGCTCCGCCTCATCGAGCGCGCGCAGTTGCAGAACGGCCCCGGCGCCGCAGCGCGAGCCGAGATCGGGCAGCGCCCATGGGAGCAGCGCCGGCGGCGGCCGCGCCGCCATGACCAGGGCTGCGCCGCTCTCCTCGACTTCACGCAGCAGCGCGAAGATCGCCTTTTCCCAGTCGAGACGGCCCACGACGGACTCCAGATCGTCGAGGCAGAGGCATTGGAGCTGCGGCAGTCCCTCGAGCACGCCGACACCGAGTCTCGCGAGCTCCGCCAGGGGGAAATAGCCCGCGCGGCGCGACTCGGCGGCCTGCGAGCACGTGGCCTGCAGCAGGTGCGTCTTGCCCGCGCTCGCCGGTCCACAGATCCAGGTTGCGCCGGCGACCTCGCCGCCGGCCACGCGCCTGGCATGCTCGAGCGCCTCGCTGTTGCGGGCAGGCAGAAAGCTCGCGAAGACCGCGCGGTCCGGAAGACGCATCCCGAGAGTTAGCTGCTGCATGTCTTCCCTGCCCTCAGGCCGGACGCTCGAGGGTGGCCGCCCAGGCCCGCCGGGTGAAGAGCTGCAGGTAGTTGACGCCGGAGAGAACGGTCGTGGCGAATACGGCGAGCGCCAGCGCCCGCAGCACGTACCGCGGCGGAAACCCGGCCGCGGCGCCCGCCATGACCGCCATCAGGTAGAGCAGTTGCGCGCCCGTGTTGATCTTGCTGATGATGGTCGGTCGGCCGCGGAGCGGGCCGAACCAGACCGTGTAGATGAGCGCGCCCAAAGCGATCATGACATCGCGCGCGACGGCCGCGGCAGTCACCCACCAGGGCACGAGACCGAGCCACGTCGACTCGACGAACGCCGTCACGAGCAACAGCTTGTCAGCCGCCGGATCGAGAACCTTGCCGAGCTCGGAAATCCAGTTGAACCGCTTGGCGAGATAACCGTCCAGCCCGTCGGAGGCGGCCGCCAGCATGAAGAGCGCGAGCGCGAGGCCGTACTGTCCGCCGTAGAGGGCGATGGCGACCGGCCAGATGAGCCCGAGCCGCACGAAGCAGATGATGTTGGGCAGATGACGCACGGTGCAAGGAGAGAATGCGTCGGCGGGCGCTCGCAGGGCGCCTAGCCCGACCGATACCGATAGACGAGCGGCGCGCCGGCAGCGCCGCCGCCGTGCGCGTTCGGTCCCGCGGGGGCGAAGCTCGGCGAGCTCGACAGCGTGCGCTCGATGGCGGCGGCGCCGCCGCGCACTGTCAGGTCGAAGAGAACGGCGTCGCCG
>Ga0335072_10009704_pt1 | contig 13878 bp, 14 predicted proteins | sample Lox_Sample_21_FD_206725 | JGI IMG/M metagenome (GOLD analysis project Ga0335072, IMG submission 206725) | Soil microbial communities from Loxahatchee National Wildlife Refuge, Florida, United States - Lox_Sample_2.1 | ecosystem: Environmental > Terrestrial > Soil > Wetlands | place: USA...
TCCACGTCGAACGATAGCGTAATATCCGTCAGCCCCACCGGCGCCGCGCGATCCACGCCCAGCGTGCCCCGCGCGTCCCAATGCCCTTCCGCCACCACGCGGCCGCTGCGGATCGCCACCCCCATCGCCGTCGCCACCGCCCGCAGCGTCACGCCCGCGCACGCCACCAGCGCCTCCAGCAGCATGTCCGCCGAGCAAGCCAACGCGCCGGACCCTCCGGTCGCCGGATGCAGCCCGGCATGCACCTCCCCCTGCCAGCTCGGCACACGGCAGGCCACATCATCCGGGTCCAGCACGGCCTCCGCCCGCGCCGGCACGCGGGCCTGGTCCGGCGCCTCGCGATAACGCTGCTTCAGCGGCGCCTGCGCCGCGCGGAGTTGTTCCGCGTTCATCCTGCCTTCTCTCCCAATCCCGAAAGCACCCAGCCTTGCGCGCCGGCTGCCTTTATGCAAATGACCCGCCCACAGGGAACAAAATTCGCGCAGGAGACGTCTGGGGGGTGGCTGACATCATCCTGGAAACCAATGGTCTGACCCGTGAGTTCGGCGGCTTCGTCGCCGTGGACGACGTGTCGTTGCATGTGCGGACCGGCACCATCCATGCCCTGATCGGGCCCAACGGCGCCGGCAAGACCACCTGCTTCAACCTGCTCACCGCCTTCCTGCCACCCACGCGCGGCACCATCAAATTCAAGGGCCGCGACATCACCGGCATGAGGCCCGCCCTGGTCGCCCGGCTCGGGCTGGTGCGCAGCTTCCAGATTTCCGCGGTCTTCCCCCATCTCACCGCGCTGGAAAACGTGCGCATCGCCTTGCAGCGCGCCCGCGGCGCCAGCTTCGATTTCTGGCGGTCAGAGCATGCGCTCCGCGTCTATGACGACCGCGCCCACGAACTGCTGTTCGATGTCGGTCTGTCCGGCCACGTCCAGACTGTGGTGGCGGAACTGCCCTATGGCCAGAAGCGCGCCCTGGAAATCGCGACCACGCTGGCGCTGGATCCCGAAATGATGTTGCTCGACGAGCCCACTGCAGGCATGGGCCACGACGACGTGGACCGCATCGTCGAGCTGGTGAAGCGGGTGCGCAACGGCCGCACCATTCTGATGGTGGAGCACAACCTGTCTGTCGTCGAAGGTCTGTGCGACACCATCACCGTGCTGACGCGGGGGAAAATCCTGACCGAGGGCGACTACGCCACGGTGTCGAAAAACCCCGACGTGATCGCCGCCTATCTGGGGACGCCCCATGCTTGAGGTCTCCGGCCTGAACGCCTGGTACGGCGAAAGCCACATCCTGCACGGCATGGAATTCGAAGTGCGCGAGGGCGAGGTGGTGACCCTGCTCGGCCGCAACGGTGCCGGCAAGACCACGACGCTGAAATCGATCATGGGCCTGGTGCCGCGCCGCGAAGGCAGCATCAAATTCCGCGGTGCCGAGATGGCGCGCCGGATGCCGCATCACATCGCACGCCACGGTATCGCTTTCTGCCCCGAGGAGCGCGGCATCTTCGGCTCGCTGTCCGTCACCGAGAACCTGCTGCTCCCGCCGATCGTGGCGCCCGGCGGATTGGACGTGGACACGATCTACCAGCTGTTCCCGAATTTGAAGGAGCGGGCCCGCACCGCGCACGGCACACGCCTCTCCGGTGGCGAGCAGCAGATGCTGGCGATTGCAAGGATTTTGCGGACCGGGGCGAAGATGCTGCTGCTGGATGAACCGACCGAGGGTTTGGCCCCCGTTATCGTCCAGCAGATCGGCCGTACCATCCACGAGATCAAGGATCGCGGCTTTACCGTTTTGCTGGTAGAGCAAAATTTCCGGTTCGCGCAGACGGTGGCGGACCGGCACTATGTGGTGGAGCATGGAAAGGTGATCGACATGATCCCCAATTTCCAACTCGAAGCCAGCATGGACAAGCTGCACGAGTATCTGGGGGTATAGCGACTTGGGGCGGCACGTTCCGGCTAGCCACGCAGAGAAAGATCCCGCCTCCCCTTGTGGGAGGGGGTCAGGGGGAGGGGCGCTTACATTGATGGACTTCGCGTGCACGCACCCCTCCCCCCGCCCCCCTGCCGCGAGGCGAGGCGGAGCATTCGGTCATAAAGGAAAGGGTGGCCACACCCTGCTGACCTGGGGGTCAACCCCCGGCGGAGGATTCCAGGAACGCACCATGATCCCAACCTCCTGGAAGGAACTTCCATCATGAGTCTCTCCCGCCGCATCTTGCTCGGAACCGCCGCCGCGGCCAGCACGCTGCCGCTGGTTCGCCGTGCCCACGCGCAGGCACCGACCCTGAAGATTGGCGTGCTGAACGACCTGTCCGGCCCGTATCGCGACACCGGCGGCGTCACGTCCGTGATCTGCGCCAAGCAGGCGATCGAGGAATACGCGTCCGCGAACGGCCTGAACGTGGAGGTGATCTCCGCCGATCACCAGAACAAGCCGGACCTTGCCGTTTCGATCGCCCGCCAGTGGTTCGACCGCGACGGCGTCGATGTGCTGATGGACGTGCCGACGTCCTCGGTGGCGCTCGCGGTGCAGTCGGTGGTGCGCGAGAAGAACAAGATCTTCCTCGCCGTCGGCCCGGCGTCCATCGCGCTGACCACGACACAGTGCTCACCGAACATGATCACCTGGGTGTACGACACCTATATGCTGGCGAAGTCCACCGGCGGCGCGATGGTGAAGGCTGGCGGCAATTCGTGGTACTTCCTTACCGCCGACTATGCGTTCGGCAAGCAGTTGCAGGCCGATACGACGAAGTTCGTGCAGGCAGCCGGCGGCAAGGTGCTGGGGTCGGCACCCTATCCATTCCCCGGCACGACAGACTTCTCCTCGTTCCTGGTGCAGGCGCAGTCCAGCGGCGCGAAGGTGCTGGGGCTGGCGAATGCCGGCGGTGACACGGTGAACTCGATCAAGCAGGCAAATGAGTTCGGCATCAACAAGTCGATGAGCCTCGCAGCGCTGCTGATGTTCATCACCGACGTGCACGCGCTGGGCCTGCAAACCGCGAAGGGCCTGGTGCTGACCGAGAGCTACTACTGGGACCTGAACGACGGCACCCGTAACTTCTGCAACAAGATCAAGGGCAAGTCGCCAAACAACTGGCCCAACATGATCCATGCCGGCTGCTACTCCGCGACGCTGCACTACCTGAAGACCGCGAAGGAGATGGGCGCGGCCGAGGCGAAGAAGGACGGCGCCGCCACCGTCGCGCGCATGAAGAAGCTGCCGGTCGAGGACGAGTGCTTCGGCAAGACCACAATCCGTGAGGACGGCCGCCACCTGGTCCCGGCCTATCTGTTCGAGGTGAAGACGCCGGCCGAGAGCAAGGGCCCGTGGGACTATTTCAAGCTGCGCGTCACCACGCCCGCCGACGAAGCGGCGCTGCCGCTGGCCGAAGGCCATTGCGCCTTCATCGGCAAGGCATAATGCGCAAGGAAGGCGGCACGGAAAGCAGAAACTCCCCCTCCCCTTGCGGGAGGGGGTTGGGGGGAGGGGGCACGCACGCACCATGATCATGATCTTCGGCGTCCCCGGCCCGCTATTGTTCGGCCAGCTTCTGCTGGGCCTGATCAATGGTGCGTTCTACGCCTTGCTGTCGCTCGGGCTGGCGGTGATCTTCGGCATGCTCAACATCATCAACTTCGCCCATGGCGCATTGTTCATGATGGGCGCCTTCGCCGCCTGGATGCTGCTGCAGTATGGCGGCATCGGCTATTTCCCGGCTTTGATTTTGGCCCCGCTGATCATCGGCGCCTTCGGCATCCTGCTGGAAAAGACGCTGATCAGGCATATGTACAAACTCGATCATCTGTACGGCCTGCTGCTGACCTTTGGCATGGCTCTGGTGATCGAAGGATTGTTCCGTAACTACTACGGCAGTTCCGGCCTGCCGTACCAGATTCCAGGCGTGCTGGAAGGCGCCGCCAATCTCGGCTTCATGTTCCTTCCGATCTACCGCGGCTGGGTTGTCGCCGCCGCGCTGGTGGTGTGCTTCGCCACCTGGGCGATCCTGGAGAAGACCTCTCTCGGCGCCACCTTGCGCGCCGCGACGGAAAATGCCGCGCTGGTGCAAGCCTTCGGTGTCGACGTGCCGCGCGTCATTACCCTGACCTTCGGCGGCGGCGTCGCGCTGGCCGCCTTCGCCGGCGTGCTCGCCGCGCCGATCTATTCGGTGAACCCGAACATGGGTGACAATTTCATCAACACCGTGTTCGCAGTCGTGGTGATCGGCGGCATGGGCTCGATCCTGGGCGCCATCCTCAGCGGCTTCGGCCTCGGCGTGATCGAGGGTTTGACCAAGGTGTTCTGGCCCCAGGCCTCGGCCACCGTCGTGTTCGTCGTCATGGTGATCGTCTTGCTCACCATGCCGCGCGGCTTGTTCGGCAAGAGGGCCTGAGATGTTCGGTTTCTCCAGCGCCCAATGGAAGGGCTTCCTGCTGCTCGTGGCGCTGATCATCGTGCTGCCCTACGTGCTGTACCCCATCTTCCTGATGCGCGTGCTGTGCATGGCGTTGTTCGCCTGCGCGTTCAACCTGATGATCGGCTATGTCGGGCTGCTGTCATTCGGCCACGCCGCGTTCTTCGGCATGGGCAGCTACGTCGCCGCCTGGACCATCAAGTACTGGCATGTGGACGCGGTGGTGGCGATCATCCTGGGCGGCGCAACCGGCGCGCTGCTGGGTCTGGTCCTGGGTTATCTGGCGATCCGCCGCTCCGGCATCTATTTCGCCATGATCACGCTGGCGCTGGCACAGATGGTGTATTTCTTTTGCCTGGAAGCGCCCTTCACTGGCGGCGAGGACGGCATCCAGCAGGTACCCCGCGGCCATCTGTTCGGCGTGATCAACCTGAACCATGACATGGCGATGTACTGGGTCGTGGCAGTGGTCTTCATCGGTGGCTTCCTGCTGATCCACCGCATCATCCACTCGCCGTTCGGCCAGGTGCTGAAGGCGATCCGTGAGAACGAACCGCGCGCGACGTCTCTGGGCTACCGTACGGACGACTACAAGCTGATCGCTTTCATCCTCTCCAGCATGCTGTCCGGCGTGGCAGGTGGCACCAAGGCGCTCGTGTTCGGCATCGCCACCCTGACCGACGTGCATTACTCCACGTCAGGCGAGGTGGTGCTGACGACGTTGCTGGGCGGCCTGGGCACCGTGTTCGGTCCGGTGGTGGGCGCGACCGTCGTGACGGCGATGGAGAACTATCTGGCGCAGTTCGGCTCTTGGGTCACGGTGACTCAGGGCGCGATCTTCATGATCTGTGTGATTGCCTTCCGCCGCGGCATCGTCGGCGAGATCGGCGCCGCATTGAAACTCGGGCTATAAGAAAACCTCTCCTGCGCGCGCGATTCGCGCGCGCGGGAGAGGTCAAGGCGCGTAGCGCCGAGGGTGAGGGTGATCGGGTCGGGCAGCACGCCTCTGCACGGCAGCGCAACCGCCCGGGCAGCAGACGACGAACTGACCCGCTGCGACCCAATCCTGTCACACATCTCCGCCTTGGATATTGCGTTTCCGGCGGGTACGGTTGCTCAGCCTGCCATCACGAACGAGACCAGCGCCATGGCCCGCCTCTCCCTTTCGCGCCGCTCCCTATTGCTCGGCGCCATCCCGGCGATCGGCTTGCGGACGGTGCCCGCTCGCTCCCAATCCCTGGCGCTGAACTTCGTCGTCATCGGCGACTGGGGCCGCGACGGCTGCTGCCAGCAGGCCGGCGTCGCGGAGCAAATGGCCAGCCGTGCCGTCGCGATTGGCAGCAAGTTCGTCATTTCGGTTGGCGACAACTTCTACGAAAATGGCGTCACCAGTATCCATGATCCACAATGGAAGACGTCGTTCCAGGACATCTACACCCGTCCCGGCCTGATGACGCCATGGCACGTGATCCTGGGCAATCACGACTACCAAAGGACCGGACGGCCCGAGGCACAGATCGCCTATTCTTCGATCGATCCGCGCTGGTCGCTGCCCGCTCCCTATTACCGGCGCAGCGAGCGCCTGGCCGATGGCACCACCGCAGACTTTTTCTTCCTCGATACCAGTAGCTACATCCAGCACTACGGCAAGCCTGGCTCTGTCGTGCACGTGGACCGCGCGCAGCCCGAACCGCAGTTTCGGTGGCTTGAGCATGGCCTGGCGGCGTCGCAGGCAGCATGGAAGATCGTCATCGGTCACCATCAGGTTTATGCCGCCACAGCACCCGGCGACTACGTCGGCGACGATATGATCCGGCGGTTCAAGCCGTTGCTCGATAAGTACGGCGTGCACGTGTATATCAACGGTCACGAGCACAACCTGCAGCACATCACGCAGGATGGCGTGCACTACATCACCTGCGGCGCCGGGTCGCAAACCGACCCCGTGCACGCCGCTCCGGGTCAGTTCGGCAGTGGCCGTCACGGCTTCATGGCGATGCGGCTGGAGAAGGAAACGCTGGGCTTCAGTTTCATCGACGATTTGGGCAACACGCTGTATCGCGCCAACATCCCGCGCCAGGCCTAAGGGGCCAGGCTCAGGGGGATTGCCACCCTCGCCCTACCCGATAGTATTTGGATCAGCCGCCGGGTAGAAACGCCATGAATTTCGACTTCTCCGACGACAGCAAGCTGTTACGCGAGCAAGCACAGCGGTTCTTGCGGGAGCAATGCCCGCCGAAGGCGGTGCGCCACGTGCTGGAAGGTCATGCGCCCTACAACGCGGAGCTGTGGCGCGCGATGGCGGACATGGGCTGGCTCGGCGCCGCAATTCCCGAACGCTATGACGGCGCCGGTCTTGGATATGAGGCGCTGTGCGTGCTGGCGGAAGAACTCGGCCGCCTGCTTGCGCCGGTCCCGTTCATCTCCACGGTCTGTCTCGCCGCCGAGGCGATTCTCGCCGCCGGCACCGAGGCGCAAAAACGCGAGTACCTGCCGAAGATTGTCCGCGGAGAGCAGATTGCGACGTTCGCTCTGGCGGAGGGCGCCGGGGAGCCGCGCGAGTCTGCGATTCGTGCGCGCCTAGCGGACGGCCGACTGACCGGCAGCAAATGGCCGGTACCAGACGGCGGGATTGCGCAGCTTGCCGTTGTGGCTGCACGCGATGTATCGGGCGTGTCGCTGGCACTGGTCGATCTCACCGCGCCAGGCATCGCGCGCATACCTCTGGCGACCGTCGATCCCAGTTGCAATCATGCGAGAATCGAATTCGATAACGCACCCGCAACGCTGCTGGGTCACTCCGGCCAGGGCTGGGACAGCGTGCGCCGCCTGCTCGATCGTGCGGCGATCCTGACCGCGTTTGCCCAGGTGGGCGGGGCCGCCGCTTGCCTGGACATGGCCACGGCCTATGCGAAGGAACGCTTCGCCTTCGGCCGGCCGATCGGGTCCTTCCAGGCGATCAAGCACAAGCTGGCCGACGTCTATGTCGCCACCGAACTCGCACGGTCCAATGCGTATTACGGCGCCTGGGCCTTGTCGGCGGATGCCGCGGAACTGCCGCTCGCCGCCGCCACCGCGCGGGTTTCCGCCTCGGACGCATTCTTCCTGGCGGCGAAGGAAAACATCCAGGTGCATGGCGGCGTCGGCTTCACCTGGGACTACGACTGTCACCTGTTCTATCGGCGCGCCAAATTGCTGGCATTGTCGCTTGGCAGCCAGCGTTACTGGAAGGACCGCGTGGTAGCCGAACTGGAAACGCGCAACGCCGCGTAAGGGACCCTCGTCACCGCGGGAAGCCGCGGATGGGTTCGGTCACTGATGACGACGATGACGAAAGTTGCACGCAGCGTGCCGTCCGGAGCGGCGCTCCGTTCAAGACACCAGCCTCAGAACTGCTGTTATCGAGTGGCCCCGGGCCGTGGAGCCAACGCCTGTCACGCAGGGTGCCAGCAGCCGCGAAGCCAGGGCCGAAATATATCGCCGAGCAAGGTAGGAAAAGCCCTCCAATTCGAACTGGTGTTGCACCTTGAACAGCCGGCGGAAGTAATTCATGGCAAGCACTTTGCCGAAGTCACGATCATAAAACGGAGTCAGGTCGTCTTCCACGACGGTCTCGACCTGCAACTGCAATTCGGCTGCAAGATTGCGGATCGGCATCTCTGTCCACCACGTGACATGGTGCGGCGGCATATTGAGGATGTTGTCAGGCTGATGCCCAAGGAAGCTTCGCGCATTGGGAACACTGAAAATGAGACGTCCACCCGGTTTCAGACAACGCACGCAGGCATCCAGAAAGCTCCTGATATCAATGATGTGCTCAAGGACCTGGAAGAAGCAGACCACATCGTACTGCGCCATGGCGGTACTGGCATGTTGCTCAATGAGCTCTGCGCGTACGTCAATCTGACGAGCCTTGCCCGCCGCGACGGCTGACAAATCAAGCTCAAGACCGACATAGCGGGTGTCCGCGCGGATGTTGGCCGGCAGAGAATTCCAGAAGAAGCACTTGCCACAGCCAACTTCAAGCACAGACATGCCACGATCAATGTAAGCAGATGCAAGGTCAAACTCCTGGCGGCTCCGAGGATCGGTCTGCTGCAAAAGTGCCGGCGGAATCTGTGGCAATCCGCCACGTCGTGCGCGTGGCGGGATTGCTTCGTCGCGCTTGCCATCAGAGTGGAAACGGGAATCGAACCACGCCGAAAGCTCGGCATAGAATTTGCTGTCACCTGCAATAGGGGGAGAGAAAGACAGCAGTCCACAATTCGGACACTCGCGGAACTCAATCTCTTTTACGTCGTGCACCAGGTGGGTGATATCAATCCCATGAATGCGCTTGTAGGCTCTGCTCAGCGCACCCGCGTCAATGCCGGCCTTTCGTACAACCGCACTGGCGCAAAGAGCACAACGGCTGTCGTCCCTGTCTGTGTCCATATCGGCGGGCGGTCGAACATCCAGAGTCGCTACCGGGCTCCCGCTTGAGTTGGACCTTTGGAAAGCCATCGACGTTCCCATCAGCCGATATCTCCTGTGGCCAGTCCGCGCGCTCGGACACCAGGAAACCGCGTCCGTTCCGGATCAGCTAATCAGCTCGGTCCCGGAACCATGCGGAAGCGCGTCGGCGTCCAACCAGATTTCGAGGTGTCCACTTGCTTGCCGCAAGGGGACAGTCAGGATCAAGGTCGATTCAACGGTAACGTCGCACGCCAACGGCCGGTAATGACATTTCCTTGATACATGAAGAAGTAAACCAGCGCTTGCGCAACCGTGGCAATTCTTAGTTCCAGGCCCTGGCTGGGCTTAACCTGGCAATGCCTGCAGGCCATGCCATGACGTGGAGACTGGATCGCTATATTCGCTTGCCTGCAATCCCACTGACCCTGCTGGGCATGGTGCGTTGGCTATCGTTTGACAAATCGCCTTCTTCGCGGTGCTGATATTCATCTTTGGAATCCCCTGGGGAATCTCCTGGACGAAACAAATTGGCATCGACTTGACCCAGCGTAACCACACCGCAGGCATCGCTCGTGAGAGGGCAACGCTTTCCCACAAGGTGTCGGTCGCGCCGAACGCCACTCCCCTTGTCCCGTCTGGGCGCCACGCTACCTTGCCGCGACGAGCAGCAGGATACGCCATGTCCCAACTTTCCCAGGCGGCACGTCCGGTGCTGCCCCAGGATGCCGCCGATGCCACTCTGGCAGGGCGTGTCTGGCGGCCGGACATCAGCGGCCCCTCTGTCGTCGCGATCCGCGACAATGCCGTGTGGGACGTGTCCCGAACCATCCCGACCGTCCGCGATCTGTGCGAAGCCCCCGACCCCGCGTCCGCGCTCCGGTCCGCGACCGGCGAATCTCTCGGCGCCGTGGACGAAATCCTCGCCAACACGCCGCCCGAGACCCGCGATGCGGCCAAACCCCACTTGCTCTCTCCGATCGATCTTCAGGCGGTGAAGGCGGCCGGCGTCACCTTCGCCATATCGATGCTGGAACGCGTGATCGAGGAACGCGCCCGCGGCGACCTCCACGCCGCCGCTGCCATTCGCGCGGAAGTGCAGCGCCTGGTCGGTGACGACCTCGCCCGCCTGAAGCCCGGCTCGGAGCAAGCCGCGCAACTGAAGCAGGTGCTGATCGCGCAGGGCGCCTGGAGCCAGTACCTGGAAGTTGGCATCGGCCCCGACGCCGAGATCTTCACCAAATGCCAGCCGATGGCCTCGGTCGGCACCGCCGCCGATGCCGGCATCCATCCTGCCTCCGCCTGGAACAATCCCGAACCCGAGGTGGTGCTGGCGGTTTCCTCCGCCGGCCGCATCGTCGGCGCCACACTCGGCAACGACGTCAACCTTCGCGACGTCGAGGGCCGCTCCGCTCTCCTGCTCGGCAAGGCGAAGGACAACACCGCCTCCTGCGCCATCGGCCCCTTCCTGCGCTTGTTCGACCGGGGCTTCACCCTGGACGACATCCGCCGCACCACGGTCACGTTGCGTGTCTCCGGCGACGACGGGTTCGTCCTGGAGGGCAGTTCGTCGATCGCCCAGATCAGCCGCGATCCGGCCGACCTGGTGGCGCAAATGGTCAACCCGCACCACCGCTATCCGGACGGCGCGGTCTTGTTCCTGGGCACCATGTTCGCACCGGTGCAGGACCGCGACGCGCCCGGCCAGGGCTTCACCCACAAGACCGGTGACATCGTCACCATCGCCGCCCCCAAACTGGGCCGGCTGGTGAACCGCATGCGCCCGACCGACCAATGCGAAGCCTGGACGTTTGGAGCAGCGGCGTTGATGCGCAACCTCGCGGCGCGAGGCCTGCTGCACTGAACAACACCGTGCCGGATCCCGCGTTCGACGCCCTCGCCGCCCGCACCGGGCGGCTGTACATCCGCCAGCGCCTGGGCATCGAGCAAGACCTCGAGGCGCGGCTGCAGCGGCGGCGCCGGGATTTCTTCCAGATCGACAACTGGCATTCGCTGCACGGGCTGGTGCGCGGCAGCCTGCGGATGACCGGCCTGCTTGGCCACGCGCGGCGGAACGCACGGCGTATCGTGCTGCGCCGGCACGACGTCGTGCTGCCGCATCTGCCGCCCGCCTTTGATGGATTCACGCTGCTGCACCTCACCGATCTGCATATCGACGCCGCTCCGGATTTCACCGCGGTGCTGATCGAGGCCGTGCGCAGCCTGGACTACGATCTGTGTGTTCTCACCGGCGACTATCGGGCGCGCACCTGGGGTCCGTGGGAAGCGACACTCGCCGGCCTCGCCGCATTACGCCCGCATCTGAGAGGCGCGCCCTACGCTGTGCTGGGCAACCACGACACACTGCGCCTGGTGCCGGGCATGGAAGCGCTCGGCTACCGCATGCTGCTGAACGAATGGACGGAACTCTGCCGCGGCGACGCGGCCATTTATCTGGCTGGCATCGAGGATGCGCATTACTACCGGCTGGACAATTTCCACCGTGCCGCGGATCCGCTGCCAGAGCATGCCGTCTCCATCCTGCTGTCTCATACACCCGAACCGTACCGCCGTGCCGCGCATGCCGGGTTCGACCTGATGCTGTGCGGTCACACCCATGGTGGGCAGCTCTGCCTGCCGAACGGCATGCCGCTGAAGACACACGCGCGGTACGCCCGCCGCTTCGCCCGCGGCGCGTGGCGGTATCACGCCATGGTCGGCTACACCTCCTCCGGCAGCGGCACCTCGCTGGTGGATGTCCGGCTGAACTGCCCGCCGGAGATCACACTGCACCGGTTGCGCCGGTAGTATTCGCTTCCCGCCGTTTCCGTTTCCGTGCTTTATCGCCGCTCATCCGGGGGAGCAGGAGTTCCATACGTGCGTGTTGCGATGATCGGCGGCGGCTATGTCGGCCTGGTGTCCGGCGCCTGTTTTGCTGAATTCGGCATTGATGTCACCGTGATGGAAGTGGACGGCGGGAAACTGGCCGCCCTGCGCGACGGCCGCATGCCGATCTATGAGCCTGGTCTGGACAAGCTGGTGGCGGAGAATGTCGCTGCCGGGCGGCTCGCCTTCACCGGCGACCTTACCGAGGCGGTGCGTGGGGCGGACGCCGTCTTCATCGCCGTGGGCACACCCACGCGCCGCGGCGATGGCCATGCGGATCTCAGCTATGTCTTTGCGGCGGCCGAGCAAGTGGCGAAGGCGCTGACCGGCTACACGGTGATCGTCACCAAATCCACCGTCCCGGTGGGCACCAGCCGGCGTATCGCGGAAATCGTGCGCGGTGTCCGTCCGGACCTGGAATTCGACGTCGCCTCCAACCCCGAATTCCTGCGCGAGGGCAGCGCGATCCCCGATTTCATGCGTCCCGACCGCGTGGTGATCGGCGCCGAATCCGACCGTGCGAAAGAGGCGCTGCGCCAGCTCTACCGCCCGCTGTATCTGATCGAGGCGCCGATCGTGTTCACCGGCATCGAGACGGCCGAGCTGACCAAATACGCCGCCAATGCCTTCCTGGCGATGAAGGTCACCTTCATCAACGAGATGGCCGACCTGTGCGAGAAGGTCGGCGCCGACGTCCACGACGTGGCGCGAGGCATCGGGCTGGATGGCCGCATCGGGCGCAAATTCCTGCACGCCGGCCCGGGCTATGGCGGCTCCTGCTTCCCCAAGGACACGCTGGCGCTGATGCGTACGGCGCTGGACTATGGGGCGCCGTCGCGGCTGGTGGAGGCGACGGTGGCGGTGAACGAGGCGCGCAAATCCGGCATGGCGCGGCGGATCATCGATGCCTGCGGCGGCTCGGTACGGGGCAAGACGATCGCGGTGCTCGGGCTGACGTTCAAGCCGGAGACCGATGACATGCGGGACTCGCCGTCGATTTCGATCCTCGCCCGGCTGGTGGGGGATGGCGCGACCATCCGCGCGTTCGATCCCGAGGGGATGGAACAAGCCCGCGCCGTGCTGCCGGCCGGCGTCGAATATTGCCGCGACGCCCTGGATGCCGCTGCGGGTGCCGATGCGCTGGTGGTGGTGACGGAATGGAACGAGTTCCGGGCGTTGTCGCCGGTGCGGCTGCGCGATGCGATGCGCGGGCGGGTGCTGGTGGATCTGCGCAACGTGTACGATCCGGTGGCGATGCGGCAGGCAGGATTTACGTATTTCAGTATCGGGCGGCCGTAGCGGGCTGGGAGGTTGGCAGGCGGGGGTGAAAAAAACTAACTGCTCTCAGTGACGCGCTCACGCAATTCCGTCGCAAGGACAGCGGTAATCTGCTGCCCGACGAGGATGTTGTTGCGTCCTTCGACCTCGACGAGTGGGTGCGCGTCTCTGGTTGGCCGTATCTCGCCGAGAGGCGCCAAGGGCATCATCAGGATCGTATCGAAGTCGACGAAGTCGGACTGCACCACCAGGACGAGTCGTCCACGGCGCGCTCGCCAAACCTCGAGGCGCCGCGATCGGTCCATCAGATCAGCCGTAGGCCGTCCAGCTCCAGGCCATGCTCGGCAACATGGCGGTTGTAGTCCTGCATGGCAGGCAGGTTCTCCCGCCTCCACGCCTCCCGATCAGCCACCTTGGAGACCGCCCGCGCAATGCCGGCCTCGGCAGCCTGCACGATATCTGTGCCCCGCCTCTTGGCCTCTTCGAGCAAACTGCTGCGCACCATAAGCGCCTGCCTGGCGTCACCGGGGTCCTGATCCATCGGCCGCTCCGAACCATTCAAGGACACCGAAGATGAGTGGCGGCTGCGCCGGCATCAACCAATTCCGTGTTGGCCTGCGGCGGCTATCGGCCTGCATCGATCCTGGCCTGTCGTCGAGGGCGCGGACGCTGACCAAGAGAGAGCGGACGTAGGCAGCGAGGAACGGTGCGGCAGGAAGCTAAGACAAGTGGCCGGCGTGCAATTCAGGTCCGTCCGGCGTTGTCGTAATGGCTGGCCGACTATAGCGCAGCCTGCCAATGGATTTATCGCCCAGGGACAACACCACCAGGCAACATCTC
>Ga0335072_10009706_pt1 | contig 13878 bp, 9 predicted proteins | sample Lox_Sample_21_FD_206725 | JGI IMG/M metagenome (GOLD analysis project Ga0335072, IMG submission 206725) | Soil microbial communities from Loxahatchee National Wildlife Refuge, Florida, United States - Lox_Sample_2.1 | ecosystem: Environmental > Terrestrial > Soil > Wetlands | place: USA: Florida...
GCCTCGAGCTGCGAGCGATGGGCGGCCAGCGCATCGCGCTTCTGCCTTGCGAAGCCAAAGACGTTGATGCTGTGGGTGATCGTGGCCCGCGGGGCGTACGCGGTGCGGACGACGTCGGGTTCCGCCAGCGGCGGCAGCCGCAACAGGCGAGCGAGATCACTTGTCCGGCGGATTAATTCGCGCGGCATCGTCACCTCCAGCACCCGCCACAGTCCGACGAGTTCGGCGGCCCGCTTCCCGACGTGATGCACCTGCACGTGATCGCGATGGCCGTAGCCACCGTTGGGCTGATAGCTGAGTAGCAGCTGCGCGTCTTCGGCACGGAGTATGTCAGCGAGTCGGTGCGCCGCCTGATCGCGATCTGCGCGCCCGAACCTGACGCGCCCGGGCGGATCCGGGTAGAACACCGGGCCGTATCCGCTGTCGGCGTAGCCCAGGCACTCGACCGCGTGGACACCAAGAATGCGCGCACTCGACTGCAACTCGTCCAGGCGGGAAGAGTCCTCGTCGGCCATGCGCCCGTCGGTCGCCATGACGACGATTACCCGATGCCCGGCTGCCGCGGCCCGCGCCAGCGTGCCACCGGTGAGCACCACCTCGTCGTCCGGATGAGCGTGGAAGGCGACGACGGTTGCCATGCACAGCAGTATGCCAACCGCGGGTCTCCGGTTCGGACCTTGGCGCTGAGCTGGACCGCGGCACCCCCGGCCCGGAGATGTGCGGAAGAATTTCGAATGAAGGATCAAGCCTGCGGGCTGCGGACACGGCGACGCGGTGGAAGTATCGCGTGAGTGGCCACCAGAAAACCGCAGACAATCTCCTACCCGGCGCCAGGCTCGCGTCCGCGCCGCTACGACTCCGCCCCGCTCGACCCGCACGTCATCATCCTGTTCGGCGCGACGGGGGATCTGGCGAAACGCAAGCTGATCCCCGGCCTGGCCTACCTGGATCAGTCCGAGCTCGCGCCCGATATCCAGATCGTCGCCACATCGCTGGAAGACTTCACACCTGACGAATTCCGGGATCTCGCCAAGAACGCGATCGACTCGTTCGGCCACCACAAGCTCACGCCCGAGCAGTGGGACAACTTCGCGAAGATCGTCACCTACGTGCCGCAGGGTGCCGGACCAGAGGCACTGGCGGCCGCCGTCGCTGAAGCCGAAACCAACCTGGGACCCAAGGTGCGGCGACTGCACTACCTGTCGGTCCCGCCGAAGGCGGCGCGCGACGTCATCACGATGCTCTGCGAGGCCAACCTCGTCGAGCGCTCCCGGGTGGTTATGGAGAAACCCTTCGGCACCGACTTGGCCAGTGCGGTGGCGCTCAACGACTTCGTGCACCAAACATTCGAGGAATCCCAGATTTTCCGGATCGATCACTTCCTGGGCAAGGAGGCGGCTCAAAACATCCTGGCGTTCCGGTTCGCCAACGGCCTGTTTGAGCCGATCTGGAACCGCAACTTCATCGACCACATCCAGATCGACATTCCCGAGACCCTGGGTCTGGATCAGCGGGCGAACTTCTACGAAAACACCGGCGCCTACAAGGACATGGTCGTGACGCACCTGTTCCAGGTGATGGCGTTCGTGGTGATGGAACCCCCGACGGCGCTCGAGCCATACGCCATCAGCGAAGAGAAGAACAAGGTGTTCCGGTCGATGCTGCCGGTCAAAACGTCGAATGTGGTGCGCGGTCAATACAGCGGATACCGCGAAGAGAACGGAGTGGCAAGGGATTCCGACACCGAGACGTTCATCGCGCTCAAGGTCGGCATCGACAACTGGCGCTGGGCGGGAGTACCGATTTACCTGCGCACCGGCAAGAAGATGGCCGAGGGCATCCGCATCATTTCGATCGCCTTCAAAGAGGCTCCGCGAAGCATGTTCCCGCCGGGATCGGGGGTGGGGACACAAGGCCCGGATCACCTGACGTTCGATCTGGCTGACAACTCGAAGGTTTCACTGTCCTTCTACGGCAAGCGGCCCGGTCCCGGGATGAAGCTCGACAAGTTGTCCATGCAGTTCTCCTCTCAAGAGATCGACACCGTCGTCGACGTGCTGGAGGCGTACGAACGGCTCATCCTTGACGCCATGCGAGGCGATCACACGCTGTTCACCACCGCCGAGGGCATCGAATCACTGTGGGAGCGTTCGGAGGATCTGCTCGACGACCCGCCGCCGGCCAAGATGTACCAGCCCGGAACGTGGGGTCCCAACGCCATTCATCAGTTGATCGCGCCCAACGCGTGGCGGTTGCCGTTCGAGCGTGGGTGGCGCGAGTCCAAACGCTAGTGGTGATCGCAAGCGCGGCGGAGCCGGGCGCAGCGGGTCGCCACCATCAGCGCTAGTCGGGTCGTAAGCGCCACAACAACTCTCACCGGGTCAGGCGATCGGGCCGGGCGGTCCGTCCGGCTCGTCGTCGCCGAGCAGGTCGACTTGCATCCACGCGACGTCGTGCCAGCGGCCGTGTTTCCATTCGACGCGCCGGTACAGTCCGGCATCCCGGAACCCGAAGGATCGGTGAAAACCGTTGCTCGCTTCGTTGGGTTGAGTGAGGCCGGCGAAACCTCGGCGGTAGCCGCGCTCGGCAAGCCGGCGCAGTAGCTCTGTGTAGAGTCTGCGCCCGCCGCCGGCGCGGTGGTGGCCGACGCTGACGTAGATTCCGGTTTCCACCGACCACTGGTAGGCAGGCAGCCGATTCAGCGCGTGCCCGTATGCGAAACCGACGAGCTGATCGCCACATTCGAGGACAAGCCATTCGTGCGCCGCGGAGATACGAGCGGCCATCTCAGCGACGGTCGGGACCTCGATCTCCCAACTGATCGCCGTGTCCTGGACGTAGGGCTGGTAGATCGCGACGCAAGCCGCCGCGTCCTGCGCACGAGCCGAACGCACGATCCCGCCGATTGGTTGCATGTGAGTAGTGTGCCGGTCGGACCGCCGCCGTCAGTTCCGTGACGGCAATCAGACGTAATTCGGTAGGTTGAACGCGACTCTGGAAGACGCCGAAGGGAGACACCGTTGACCCAAACCGCGGTCATGGCCGAGGCTGACCGCGCGTGGATGATCGACACGCTGCTCGCGCTGCTGCAGACGCCGAGCCCGTCGGGCCGCACGGACATGGTGATGCAGCTCATCGGCGACATCTTCGACGACTTCGGCGTGCCCTTCTCACTGACCCGCCGCGGGGCGCTGAACGCTGAACTCGCGGGTAAGTCGGCGACCACCGACCGGGCGCTGGTGGTGCATGCCGACACCATCGGGTGCATGGTGCGCGGACTCAAGGACAACGGGCGGCTGGAGCTGATCCCGGTCGGCACCTTCTCGGCGCGCTTCGCCACGGGCGCGCGCGTGCGGATCTTCTCCGACGACCCCGACGAATTTATCACCGGCACGGTCCTGCCGCTCAAGGCCAGTGGGCACGCCTTCGGCGACGAGATCGACACCCAACCCACCGACTGGGAGCACGTCGAGGTCCGCGTCGACCGCAAGGTGTCCTCACGCGAGGACCTGGTCCGTCTCGGCCTGAAGGTCGGCGACTTTGTCGCGCTGATCACCAGCCCCGAGCTCGCGGCCGACGGGTTCATCGTCTCCCGTCACCTCGACGGCAAGGCGGGAGTCGCGGTCGCGCTCACGCTGGCCAAGAACTTCTGCGAGAACAAGTTGGTGCTGCCGCACCGGACCACGATCATGGTCACCATCACCGAGGAGGTCGGCCACGGGGCCAGCCACGGCCTGCCCGCCGACGTCGCCGAGCTGATCTCGGTGGACAACGCGGTGTGCGCGCCCGGCCAGCACTCCATCGAGGACGGCGTGACGATCCCGATGGCCGACATGCACGGACCGTTCGACTATCACCTCACCCGCAAGCTGTGCCGGCTCGCCGAGGAGCGGGGCATACCGTTCGCGCGGGACGTGTTCCGCTACTACCGGTCCGACGCCGCAGCGGCGATCGAGGCGGGCGCCGGCACCCGCGCTGCGCTGGTCGGCTTCGGGCTCGACGGCAGCCACGGCTGGGAGCGCACCCACATCGAATCGCTGGAAGCCGCGTATAACCTCCTGCACGCCTGGCTGCAGACGCCGCTGACGTTCGCCAAGTGGGACGCCAAGCCGTCGGGCAAGCTACGGGACTTCCCGTCGTCGAAGCAGCCCGCCCCGACCGAGCAGTGGGTGCCGTTGGCCCGCGGCGAACACGCCGAACCCGGCGATGCGTCCCCGGGTGCGCACTGGCCGCCGTCCGAGGGTCCCCAGGCCTGATTTGAGGAGATGCCCATGGCACGGCGCATCAACCTGACCGGAAAGATAGCGGTCGTGACCGGTGCCGGCTCGGGGATCGGGCGCGCAACCGCGCGGCTGCTCGCCGAGCGCGGCGCCAAAGTCCACGTCGCAGACGTCGACGCCGACGCAGCCGTCACCGTGGCCCGCGAGATCGGCAGCGGCGCCGTTGATCACGCGATCGACGTGACTCGGCCGGAAGAAGTCGAGGCGCTGGCACAGACCGTCTTCGACGACGGGGGACGCGTCGACATCCTGCACAACAACGCCGGCATCGGCCACGGCGGTGATACCGAGCAGACGACCGTCGAAGATTGGCAACGCGTGATCGGGGTCAACTTGCTCGGTGTCGCCTACGGTGTGCAGGCCTTCGTGCCCCGGATGCTCAAGCAGGGCCATCTGGCGACGATCGTCAACACCGCCTCCATGGCCGGGCTCTTCCCGATCGCACGAATGGCGCCGTACTGTGCCTCCAAGTTCGGCGTGGTGGGCATGAGCGAGTCATTAGACTCCGAGTTGCGCCCGCGAGGCATTCGGGTGATCGCCCTGTGCCCCGGGATCATAAAAACGCCGATCATCCGTGACGGAGTCCTGCGTGGGCAACTCGGCACCGACAAAGAGAACATCCTGGCCTTCTACGACAAGCACGGTGTCTCGCCGGACACCGTCGCCGCGGACGTGCTGGACGCGATCGCGCGGCCCCGCGGGATCGTCGTTTCACCACCGTCGCACGTCCTGGGCCCGTATCTGGTGCACCGACTTTCGCCGCGGCTGGCGCAACCGATCGCCCGTGTCATGACGAAGATCGTCAGCCGGGGCTGACTGAGGCCACCGATCAACAGGCCTGCGCTGGGGAGATCAGGGTCCTCGTTCTCAGTCCGGGATGTGGTCGAACTCGTCGGGATTGGGCCCGGTGCGGCCGGGCTCGCCGCGATCCAAGCCGGTGATCGCGTCCATGTCGTCGTCGGTGAGGTCGAAGTCGAAAATCTCGAAATTCGCCTTCACCCGTTCGGGGGACACCGACTTCGGGAACACGATGTCTCCGCGCTGAATGTGCCAGCGCAGCACCACCTGCGCGGGGGATTTGCCCAGCGACTTCGCGATCCTGACGATGACCTCGTCATCGAGGACCCTGCCCTGGGCGATCGGCGACCACGCCTCGGTCGCGATCCCGTGAGCTTGGCCGTAGACCCGAACCTGCTCGTTGGCGAAGTAAGGGTGCACCTCGATCTGGTTGACCGCCGGCACGGTCTCCGAACCGTCGCCGATCATCTCCAGGTGCTCGGTTTGGAAGTTCGAGACGCCGATGCTACGGGCGCGTCCGTCCTTGGCGAATTCCTCGAGCGTGATCCAGGTCGAGAGGTAATCGCCGTCGTAGAGCATCGGCAGCGGCCAGTGGATGAGAAAGAGGTCGACGTAGTCCGAGCCCAGCGCGGACAACGTCGCGTCGAACGCGCGGCGTGCGTCGTCGGGCCGGTGATACCCGTTGTTCAGTTTGCTGGTGATGAACACCTCGGCGCGGTCCAGTCCGGCGTCGCGGATGCCCTGGCCCACTCCCTTCTCGTTGCGGTACATCTCCGCGGTGTCGATGTGGCGATAGCCCACCTCAAGCGCGCAACGAACCGCCGCGGCCGTCTGAGCAGGGTCGATCTGGAAGACGCCGAACCCCAACTGCGGGATCGTGTTCCCGTCGTTCAGGGTGATTGACGGGATATTGCTCATGCGCCCAGCCTCCTGGTTATCGGGTGGTTGTTCAAGGGGATGCCCCGCCTTGTCGCAAGTGAACCGGTCTAGGAGAACATGAAGTCATTCCGCTACAGAAAGCGACCGTCTTCATGGCACCGACAGTGCGCCCGCGCCGATCTGCTCTCTATTTGCCCGGCAACAAGGCCCGGGCCCTGGAGAAGGGTAAGACGCTGCCGGCGGACGTGCTGATTTTCGACCTCGAGGATGCCGTGGGACCCGACGCCAAGGCCGACTCGAGGGCGACGGTGTGCGACGCGGCCTCGTCGGGAAGTTACCAACCCCGTGAGGTCGTGGTGCGCATCAACGGTTTGGGCACCGAATGGCACGACGAAGACCTCGCCGCTGTGGCCGGTTCGGGCGCCGACGGAGTGCTGGTGCCGAAGGTCGGGAACGGCGAACAGGTCCAGGCGTTGGCCGCCGCACTCGACACGCTCGGCGGGCCGGAGTCTTTGCGGTTGTGGGTGATGATCGAAACGCCCGGGGCCTTCCTGCGAGCCGAGGAGATCGCCTCGGCCAGCGATCGCTTGGCCGCGATGGTTGTCGGTACCAACGATCTCGTGAACGATCTGCACGGACTGCACGTACCCGGACGCGCACCGATCGTGCCTGCACTGGCACTGGCGGTGTTGGGCGCGCGGGCGGCCGGGAAGGCCATCTTCGACGGCGTGTTCAACAACATCACCGACGAAGCCGGCTTTCGAGCCGAGGCTCGACAAGGCCGCGAGATGGGTTTCGACGGCAAGACCCTGATCCATCCGTCCCAAATCGCACCGGCCAATGACGCGTTCGGTCCGTCGCAAGACGAGCTGGCGGACGCCCGCAAGGTGGTCGCCGCTTATGAGGAGGCGACGGCCGCGGGGACCAGCGTCATCACGGTCGACGGTCGGATGATCGAAAGCCTGCACGTGCGCGACGCCCAACGGATCCTGGCGCTGGCCGACCGCATCGGCGAAATGGAATTCGGCTCCTAGCTTCGTCTGACCGCGCGCGAGCGAACTTGGCGGCGGCTGCTGACTATTTCCGCCCGGTCCACTGGGTGAGCGCATCCTCGAGCGCGGCCCCGAAGCCCACACCGGCGTTCTCGGCGGCCTTCTCGAATCGCTCGAGCAAGGCTGTCGGAACTGAAGCGCTCAGCTTGGAGTATTCGGGTTTTGGCTTTGGCGGCGGGGCTCCGGCCTCGTGTCGGGCGGCGGTGGCGTCGAGCAATTCACGCAGTGCGGGTATCTCTGCCACAAGGCGTTCGAGGTCAACGCGGTCGATACGCAGCAACTCAGCCGGCCCGGTCGTCGTTACCGTCGCAGAACGCAGTTTCCCACTGCGCAGCACCGATTCGCCGATCAACTCGCCCGGTCCCAGCAAGGCGACACGGTCTCGGCCGACGTACACCCCGGCCTCCCCGCTGAGCAGGATGAAGCAGGCGTCCGACGGAGTCTGCTCCTGAATGAGCGGCCACTGCGTCGTCGACGAATTGTGATGGGCAACAGCGGTAAGGCGCTCCAGCTCGCCGTCCGAGAACTTGTTGAATGCACTGAACTCGCGTAGCCGACGGGCGTCCTGCCCAAGGCCCTTCGCGTCGCTCTTCATAGTTGGCTCCTGATCCGGTATCTGACCGTGGACACCGTGGAGCCTAACGTGAATTTTGCATTGTGAAGGGCATACGCGGCTGAAAGTACCTGCCTACATCTGCGCCCAGACGATCTTGTCCTGCAGGTAGGCTTCGATGCCGGCCTTGCCGGACTCGTAGCCCCACCCGGATTGCTTGTATCCGCCGAAGGGCATGGAGTGGTCGTACTGCATCTGGCAGTTCAGTCCCACGGTCCCGGCCTTCAGCCGCTTGGCCAGCCGGTGCGCGCGGCCCAGATCCTTGGTCCAGGCGGTGGCTGCCAGGCCGTAGGTGCTGTTGTTGGCCAGCGCGACAGCTTCGTCTTCGTCGTCGAACGGCAGGATGGTGACCACCGGCCCGAAGATCTCCTCTTGGAACAGCCTGCTCGAGTCGGGGTCGACGTTGGTGACGACCGTCGGGTGGACGAAGTATCCCTTCCGGTCCAGGCGGTGGCCTCCGGTGACGAACTCGGCGCCGTCGGACTTGCCCTGGTCGAGATAGCCCAAGACGCGGGTGAGTTGTTTCTGGCTGATCAGCGGGCCACTCATGGCGCCTTCTTCTTTCGGGCCGCCGAGTTTCAGGGTGTTCGCAATCGTCGCAATGTCTTCCACGACCCGCTCGTAGACGCCGCGCTGCGCGAAGATCCGCGACCCGCAGACACAGGCCTGTCCGGAGTGCACGAAGGCGCCGAACGCCGCCAGCGTGATGGCTTTCCGCAAGCCGGCATCGTCGAAGATCAGCACCGGGGACTTGCCGCCGAGCTCCAGCGTCACTTTCTTGAGGTTGCTGCTTCCCGCGGCATGCACGATTTCCCTGCCGACCTCCGTCGAACCGGTGAAGGCGACCTTCTCGACGTCTGGGTGCGCGGTGATGGCCGCACCGGCGGTGTGCCCGTACCCGTTCACGAGGTTGACCACCCCGTCGGGCACACCGGCCTGCGCCAGGAGTCTGTTGAGCACCAGCGCCGAAAGTGGTGTCTCCTCAGCCGGTTTCACGACGCTGCTGCAGCCCGCCGCCAGTGACGGTGCCAGCTTGGCGCAGAAATTGAAGACCGGTCCGTTCCACGGGAAGATCAGACCGACAACGCCGTACGGTTCCCTCAGGGTGTAGGCGTGCATGTGTGAATCGACGCCGGTCAGTCCGCCGGTGTTCACGTCGCGCGCGATGCCGTCGATCTTGGTGCACCAGCCCGCGTAGTAGCGGAACCACTCACCGCCGACCTTCACCTGCATCTGCGCCTGCGCCGGATACATACCCGCGTTGAGCATTTCGAGCTCGGCGAGCAGCTCGGCATTTTCGTCGATCAGATCGGCGACCCGCCACAGCACCTTGGCCCTGTCGTAATCGGGCAGGCCCGACCACACCCCGGACTCGGCGGTCGCTTTCGCGCGGGCGACAGCGTCGTTGACGGCGTCGAGTCCGCAGTCGGTGAACTCGGTGATCTGTTCCTCGCTGGCCGGATCGAAGACCGGGATCACGTCACCGGTGCCGGATCGTTCACGGACCTCGTCCAGTACCGCCTGCACCGTCATGGCATCCCCTTTTTGGGCCTAATGGCCCTTGATCGAGCTGGCCGACACCGAAATCCGTGGCCGAAGTTACGCGGTTAACCTCGTGGTGTCTACAACCCTCGGCCGGCCTCAGCCCGCGGATTCTCTGTGCTGATCCGACTGACCGAGCCAGTCGCGCAGTTTCGCGTAGATGGCCGCGTGATTGAGCAGGTCGAAATGGTGCAGTCCGGCCAGCGTCAGCCCGTGGGCCTCCTCGAACGGAACCTGTCGGGACGTGCCCACACCCGACGCACTCTTGGAACGCACCAGGTGGTCGCCGACGATGATTCCCACCGCCCGCGGCGCTGCGGTGGTCGCGACGAAGTGGTAAACGGCGCCCGGGAGAAACGGCACCTCGTGGCAGCGGTCCCAGAGGAACTCGTCCGGGTCGCAGTTGCTCCAGTCTTCCTCTAGGCACGCCCCGTACCGCAGATCTTTGATGCCTGAGCTGCGGGCATTGAGAAATGCCGACACGGCGCGGGTCTCGGGCAGCCGGGCTATCACCCAGGATGCGGCGTTGACGCCTTTTTCCAGGTCGGCTCCCAAGTGCGGGGAACCAAGACAGATGACGTGGCGAACGGCGTCCGGCCAGGCGTGGTCCTGGTCGGACCCGTAGTGACAGGCGCTGCGCACGACCAAGCCACCCATCGAATGACCGACCAACGCGATTTCCTCGACCGGCACCGGCCACAGCGCCTTCAGCTGTTGGATCAGCGCGGCCAGGGCTTTGCCGTTGTCGGAGATGTGCAGACCGGTGTTGTAGCGCAGGTAAACCGGGGTGAACCCGAGCTCGCTGCGCAGCAGCGCGCCATACGGCTGCACGGTCTCGTCATCGCTCTCGCGCTGACTCTCCCTCGGAGACCGCCACCAGCCAACTTCCGTCAGGCACCAGCCGTGGACAAACACCACGACGCGCCCGGTGGCGTTCGGGAACGCCGAGGCAATGGCGTCGGCGTTCATCGCGACGGGCTTGCCGTGGTCGCGAATCTGCATGGTCAGCGCGAATCCGTTGCCGCGGCTGACCAGCTCGTCGCCATAGATTCCGTTGAGTGCGGCGAGCAGGCCGCGGACCTTGGGACGAGACTCGACAGTGCCGTCCTCGTCATTGCTGTATGCGGCGGCCGCCAGTTCACCGGCGCCGTGCAGCGAAGCCCGCAGCCCGTGGTCGACGGCATAGTAGGTGGCCGCGGCAATCGTGTTGTGGACGACCTCCACGGGTTTCGACGCCGGCCCGATAGAGCCGAACACCCGCTCCGCGATGCCGCTGTGCGTGTCGCGCACCAGCGCCGTGAGAATACGGGTGCCCTCACCGGCCAGGTCGGCGAGTGACCGGATTTCCTGTCGCTGCACGAGCTGCTCCTCCCTGTTCGCTCCTGGGTTCCCATTCTGCCCAAGGTTTCACTTACTGTGACCGGAGTGGCCGAACCGTCCGTCCCGGAACTGCGCAAGCGCCTGGACGGTCTGACGATCCGCGACGCCGCACGGCTTGGCCGGCGTCTGAAGAACCTCCGCGCCGCGGGGCCTGAGAAGCTGCGCCAGCTTGCCGACCAGATCGACAAGGCCGAATCGGTCGTCGCCGCCCGGCAGGCAGCCGTCCCGACGATCACCTACCCCGACCTGCCGATCAGCCAGCGCCGGCAGGACATCGCCGAGGCGGTCCGGTTGCACCAGGTGGTCGTCGTCGCCGGAGAGACCGGGTCGGGCAAGACCACCCAGCTGCCCAAGATCTGCCTCGAGATCGGCCGCGGGATCCGCGGCACCATCGGGCACACCCAGCCCCGGCGGCTGGCCGCCCGCACGGTCGCGCAGCGCATCGCCGACGAGCTGGGCAGCCCGCTCGGCGACGCCGTCGGCTTCAGCGTCCGATTCACCGACCAGGTCAGCGACCGCACCCTGGTCAAGCTGATGACCGACGGCATTCTGCTGGCCGAAATCCAGCGCGACCGGCGCCTGCTGCGCTACGACACGCTGATCCTGGACGAGGCCCACGAGCGCAGTCTCAACATCGACTTCCTGCTCGGGTACCTGCGCGAACTGCTGCCGCGTAGGCCCGACCTGAAGGTGATCGTCACGTCGGCGACCATCGAGCCGCACCGCTTCGCCGCGCATTTCTCGGGCGCGCCGATCATCGAAGTGTCGGGCCGGACGTACCCGGTGGAGATCCGGTACCGCCCGCTGGAAGTTCCGGTGGAGTCCGGCTCCCCGGAAGATTCCGGCGATCCCGACGACCCCGACCACGAGATCGTCCGGACCGAGACCCGGGACGAGGTCGAGGCGATCGTCGACGCGGTGCACGAACTCGAGAACGAACCGCGCGGCGACGTGCTGGTGTTCCTGTCCGGCGAGCGCGAAATCCGGGATACGGCGGAAGCTTTGACTGAGCTGGCGGGCGGCCCACGCTACACGGAGGTGCTTCCGCTGTACGCCCGGCTGCCGACCGCCGAGCAGCAGAAGGTGTTCGCACCCCATACCGGGCGCCGTGTCGTGCTGGCGACCAATGTCGCCGAGACGTCGCTGACCGTGCCCGGGATCCGCTATGTCGTCGACCCGGGCACCGCCCGCATTTCGCGTTACAGCCGTCGCTTGAAGGTGCAGCGGTTGCCGATCGAGCCGATCTCGCAGGCGTCCGCGGCGCAGCGGGCCGGCCGGTGCGGTCGGGTCGCGCCAGGTGTGTGCATCCGCCTCTATTCCGAGGAGGACTTCGCGGCCCGCCCCGGCTACACCGAGCCCGAGGTACTGCGGACCAACCTCGCCGCGGTGCTTCTGCAGATGGCCGCACTGCAGCTCGGGGACGTCGAGAAGTTCCCGTTCCTCGACCCGCCGGACCAGCGCAGCATCCGAGACGGTGTGCAGCTGCTGCAGGAGCTCGGCGCGTTCGACCAGCAGGGCGCGATCACCGACCTCGGCCGCCGCCTGGCGCGGCTGCCCGTCGACCCGCGGCTGGGCCGGATGATTCTGCAGGCCGACACCGAGGGATGTGTGCGGGAGGTGTTGGTGTTGACCGCGGCGCTGACCATCCCCGATCCGCGGGAGCGGCCGACGGGTCGTGAGGAGGCCGCGCGTCAGAAGCATGCCCGCTTCGCCGACGAGCACTCGGACTTCCTGTCCTACCTCAACCTCTGGCGCTATCTGCGTGAGCAGCGTAAGGAATTGTCTGGCAACGCCTTCCGGCGGATGTGCCGCAATGAGTTCCTGCACTATCTGCGCATCCGCGAGTGGCAGGATCTCGTCGGGCAGCTGCGCAGCATCGCCCGCGATATAGGCATAGTCGAGTCCGACCAGCCGGCCGACCCGGCCCAGATCCACGGGGCGTTGCTCGCCGGGTTGCTGTCGCACGTCGGTATGCGCCGAGAAGATTCGCGCGAGTATCTGGGTGCACGCAACTCGCGGTTCGTCCTCGCGCCCGGGTCGGTGCTCACCAAGCGGCCGCCGCGCTGGGTCGTGGTGGCGGAGCTGGTCGAGACCAGTCGCCTGTACGGCCGAACCGCTGCGCGCACCCAGCCGGAGGTGGTCGAGCGGGTCGCGGGGGACCTGGTGCAGCGCACCTACAGCGAACCGCACTGGGACGCCCAGCGCGGCGAGGTGATGGGCTACGAGCGGGTGACGCTGTACGGCCTGCCGCTGGTCGCGCGCCGGCGCGTCGGGTACGCCCGCGTCGAGCCGGGGATTGCCCGGGAATTGTTCATCCGGCACGCGCTGGTGGAGGGCGATTGGCAGACCCGCCATCACTTCTTCCGTGACAACGCACGGCTGCGCGAGCGGCTCGAAGAGCTGGAGGAGCGGGCGCGCCGCCGCGACCTGCTCGTCGGTGAGGACGACATCTACGCCTTCTACGACGCCCGGGTGCCCGCCGACGTCGTCTCCGCGCGCCACTTCGACGCGTGGTGGAAGAAACAGCGGCACCAGACACCGGATCTGCTGACATTCACCCGCGACGATCTTCTGCGCGCCACCGATACCGCCGATGCCGATCGACCGGACATCTGGGCGACCGGCGACGTCGCGCTGCCGCTGACCTACCGATTCGAGCCCGGCGCCGTGGACGACGGTGTCACGGTGCACGTGCCGGTCGATGTGCTGGCGCGGCTGGGCGGCGACGAATTCGCCTGGCAGGTACCGGCGCTGCGCGAGGAGCTGGTGACCGCACTCATCCGGTCGCTGCCGAAAGACCTGCGCCGCAACTTCGTTCCCGCTCCTGACACGGCCCGCGCGGTGCTGGCCGGAATCGACCCGGCCGAAGGGCGGTTACTCGAGGCATTGCGCCGCGAATTGCGCCGTCGCACCGGCGTTCTGATCCCCGCCGGTGCTTTCGACCTGGACAAGCTGCCGGCCCATCTACGCGTGACGTTCGCCGTCGAGTCCGCGGATGGCACCGAGGTCGCCCGCGGCAAGGACCTTGGTGTGCTGCAGGAGACTCTGGCGGCGCCGGCTCGACGTGCCGTCGCCGACGCGGTCGCCGGCGAGCTGGAGCGGTTCGGGTTGCGCACCTGGCCCGACGACCTCGAAGAACTCCCGCGGGTAGTCGAGCGTACGGTTGGCGGACGCGCCGTGCGAGGTTTCCCGGCTTTCGTCGACCGCGGCAGCGCGGTTGACCTGCGTGTGTTCGCGACGGCCGTCGAGCAGGGCAGTGCAATGCGGACCGGCACTCGCCGGTTGCTGCGGCTGAGCGTGACGTCGCCTGTGAAAGCTGTTGAGCGGCAGCTAG
>Ga0335072_10009707_pt1 | contig 13876 bp, 17 predicted proteins | sample Lox_Sample_21_FD_206725 | JGI IMG/M metagenome (GOLD analysis project Ga0335072, IMG submission 206725) | Soil microbial communities from Loxahatchee National Wildlife Refuge, Florida, United States - Lox_Sample_2.1 | ecosystem: Environmental > Terrestrial > Soil > Wetlands | place: USA...
AAAATATATATGATATAATGTAAAGATTTTGTACTCATTGGAGCTAAGACCTTTCCCCCAAACTACATACAAGCCAGCATACAGAAAGAAGGTGTGGTGGTGTTGGCTGTTCTGGCTTCATAGCTAGAATCTGGCGCCGAGCAACTACTGCATCAACACGACAACTTAACTACGAGGGGGACACTGATCCATTGAATTATTACATGACCGGATCGTACGGCCATGTCATCATAATACATGGGAGTTCTAGCTCTTATTCTGCATGCTCTTCTTGTCGCTCTTCCATATGGAAAAATTTTTCTGCACTAAACCAGACTGGGTTGGGTATTCTCAATCTCGCCTCCCCCGCTGATAGACGGGACCCTGCCTTACGGGGCCAAGGCAGTTTGTGGAGCCGGGAGCTTGGAAGCACAGAAGAATCATATATATGAAAGCATAGGGCAGGGAGAATGAGACGCAAGTTAGGGCTTTCGTACAGAATCAATTTAGTAATTATAGGCTGCGAGGGAAAATTGTACAGAATAACAGCAGCAAATATGACCTAGATAGAGGTTTTCTTCCCCAGAGGGTTTTTCCTGTATTTACACAGATGTCCCGCATAGCATTAGCTCAATCGGTGTAAGAATAATAATAATAATAATAAAGATTTTGTAATTATGGATTATTGTAGTTTCTTGGCGCCTTTCTCCAGCAGCAGCTTCACCACCGCCTCGTGCCACATCCCTGCAGCGAGTTAGCTAAATTCTCTCTGGCGTTAGCGCTGGAGAGACCCTTTCTTGCTCCTTTCACAACGCCATCGCTTGGCCTACGCCAGCGCCCTCGCCAGCGCCCTCCACATTCCAGCGCATTGAAACGCCAGCGACATGTTCTAGTTCCCTTCACAACGCCAGCACTTCAGCGCAATGGAAACGCCACCCTGAGAGGGCAAACCAGCTACGTAAGGTCAAGGCCCTTATCCTTGACGAGGTCTCTATGTCCGACTCTGAACTGTTCAGCTTTATCTCCTCAATCTTTAGCAGGCTTCACGAAGATCAAAGTCCCCATGTCATCTTATTCGGTGACCTTATGCAGCTACCTCTAGTATCTGGCCTAAAGGTCTTCAATGCGCCTACCTGGCGCCTCTTCCGGCTGTTGTTCCTCTAGAGCCTCAGAGGCGGATTCACGACCGGCAGTTCTTTGACGTCTTGAACAGGATTCGCTTTGATATTATTGAATCTAATGCTAGAGACGTCTTACGTGGTCGAGCTCTCAACTTTGATCTTGCAGCCTAGACGTATCTAGCTACATTCCTTTGCTCTCTAAGAGTAAATGCAACAGCGATGAACAATCTAATCCTGTCAACTCTTGCATTACTAGAGTCATAAGAGGAAGTCTTTATAGCAGTAGACTGCGAAGATGGTCGGTGAATCGAGGGAGGTATAGGCTCTAAGGTATTTAAGAGAGGAACAAATTTCTCAGAGACTGTTACTTGTATGGTAGGAGCAAAGGTAATGCTTCTCACTAATAGTATGCTAGATAAAGGAATATCAACTGGAACCTGTGGAATTATAACACAGCTAAGAGGAGACGGTTAAGTGGACGTTGCTTTCCCGAATGGAGAAGGCATTTGGATAAGTATATCTCCCTACTAACGATCCATAAGATCCAGGGGTCTATCTACGCCTATGATCACCGTGTACTTGAACGAGGACATCTTCAGCCATGGCCAAGCGTATACTGCAATAAGTAGAACTCGCAGGATTGAAAACGTTCACATTGCTAGCTTAGACTAGTCAGCTTTTCGAGCTGGTCCTGCTGCTATAAAGGAGTGTGGGAGGCTTCAAGCTATTGCAACTGTTTTCCCAGAACTGAATAGTTGACAACTATTGGAGCAGAGGCTGCTTTGTACCCTAAATAATACTAGACAAACAAATTGACCCTTCTACTCCCTACATTCTTACTCATACCTGGTTGTAATAAATAATCTCAGTGGTGTTTGCCCCTTCGGGTTTAGTGGCCTCCCAGATCGAGGAAGGTGCCTCCATTGGCCAGCTACCACTTTCAAGGGGCATGCACAATGCGTACATCTTAGTAGACGACATGCAGAGCTGCGAGGTGTGCCGACAACGCATATCGCACCCCCAACTTTTTGGCTATTTAACGCGACGCACCAAATGAATGCTCCTCTCCGAACTCGAAAAAGATAAGCTTAAAGTAACTACGATCCTCGTACTCTTCTCATCTACCCACCTTCAACGACTTAGCGTCCAATGGATTTCTCTGCAATAGGAGAGCTTTTATACAGAATCCAATCGATTTATATGGATATTCATCATTGTCATTGCAGCATGGGTTTTATACTCGGTAGCTAAGATCATTTACCTACTCTATCTAAGCCCGATCGCAAAGCTTCCAGGACCCAAATTGGCAGTCATATCGTTTTGGTAGATATCCCAACTAACATTTCCCTAATATCTCTAGTTAATTCATTCTGGTACGAGTTCTATTATGACGCGATAAGGAACGGCCAATATACGTTTAAAATCAAAGAGATGCACAACAAATACGGCCTCATCGTGCGCATTAACCCTGATGAGTTGCACATTGAGACGCCCGATTTCTATGACAAGCTCTACGCATCCGGTGGAAAGAAACGGGATAAATGGGTTCGATTCGTCAGCCAATTTGATCTTCCTTTTTCTGCATTTGGAACCACCGATCATAATAAGCATCGTATTCGCCGAGCGGCGCTGAGCCCATTTTTCTCCCAAGCAGCTGTGAGACGCCTTCAACCTGTCATCGACGAGAGGTTGGATACATTCTTAGGGCGTGTTGCGGATTATCAGGATTCTGGAAAGCCAATGACCATAAATGTGGCTTTCGCGGCTTTTACGGCTGGTAACTACCCCAACTATCTTTTCCCTTCTGTAGCCTCCTAACAAATTGCAATAGACGTTATCATGGAGTATTCGTTCGCCCGGTCAGATCATAAAGTTGAGAAAGAAAATTTTGATCAAGAATTCTACGATTGCCTCATAGGCGGTGGCACAATGGGCGTCATCACGAAGTAGTTCCCTTGGCTAGTCCCGCTCATGCAATCTTTGCCGGATTTTATGACAACTGGGGCTAAAATGTCATCCTATGTTCAGGTGAGAAGGGTGAGTTTTGTTACATATCTCAAGAGAAATTCAAATTTCACTCATTCAACGGTGAATGCTAAACAACAGGAACATATAGGATGTCCAGCGACAAGTCCGCCAAATCATAGCAAGCGCCGACTCCGATAGTTGGAAAGATGTCGCCCACCCAACAATCTTCCACTCCATCCTCGACAACCCTCTCCCCGCCGAGGAATAATCCTACGCCCGCTTCTGGCAAGATGGTCAAGTGGCCGTCTTTGCCGGGACTCTGACCACCGCCTGGACCCTCTCTGTCGGCCTCTACCACCTGCTATCCCAGCCCCTAATTCTCAAGAAACTCAAAGCCGAGTTGCAAAATGCCATCCCAGATCCCACCTCGCACTCTTCCTTAGTAACCCTCGAAAACCTCCCCTACCTCACAGCCTGCATCTAGGAATCCCTCCGCCTTAGCTACGGCACGAGCTCCCGCATAGAGCGCATTGCACCAGACGAAACAATAATCTTCAACGATGGCAAAGGAGGGAAGGACTGGTTTATCCCGCCTGGAACGCCGGTGAGCATGACGTGCTATCTGCTCCACCACGATGAGTCTATCTTCCCTGACTCACATACCTTCCGTCCTGAGCGATGGCTGGAAAATCCGCATCTCGACCGCTATATGGTATCGTTCTCGAAGGGTCCGCAGCACTGTCTTGGGATTAATTTGGCAAATCCAGAGCGGTATTTGATGCTTGGGCGGCTCTTTAGGGCGTATGGATCAAAGGAGGCGAGGGGCGAGGGAGACCTGGGTTATTTGGAGCTATTCGAGACCACTATTGGGATGTGGAGATGTTTGCAGACCTTCTTCTTCCTTTGCCGGCGCCGGGGAGTAAAGGGATTAGGGTCAGGGTGATAAAGTGAGAGGAGGGGTGGAACGAGGCTACAAGGCCAGGGCGTGAGTCGGCGGTTTACCAGATATTAGATAATGACGTGCGATGAATCGACTGCTTCATTTGAATGCAGGACAATTCGTAAGACTATTTGGAGGCTGTGGTTCAATTCGCAGAAAGTAGTTCGAAAGCAATTCCTGACTGTTGGAAACGGAGGCATTCCTGAGGGGGAAGGGCGATTTCGAAAGCTAGTAAGGAACATATAAGACGTCATTTCGCTTTAAAGACTTCCCTATCTCTTAGCGGCAGCTTGGCTGCTTCCTTCTTAAGGCTGTTTTGTGCTCAGCTCCCTGCGTTAGTTACTAATGTAAAGAGATAAACGTTTGGACATATATATCACTTGTGTACCTCCAGAGCAGTGGTCGACTAGCGCACAAGAGAGAATAAAGGGGAATAAAGAGTGTGCATTCAAATATGCCAAATAACTACTAAAAGGTTGAAAAGGAATTTTTATGAACCAGATTCCATTGTCCAACGTAACCACTAATGGATCCCAGTAGCCTCCGTTTCTTGCCAGACTGTCTTCTAGACCCTCAGCCCCCTCGTTCATGACTCAGCCCTCCGGCCGAGATCTAGAGCTACCCAGTAACTATAGGACCTACTTGCGGAGCTCAACTATCTCCTGTGCGCTCAACATACTGTCATTCCTAATTTGGCGTTCAACCCATTTTTTCCTGACATATCATTATCGACCGCCGTCGCACTGACTATTCGATGACGCTACAGCGGTGTAGATGACGAGGGTGAAGGTATCCAAAGATTGGAGAAGATGATGGTCTTACGATGGGGGTATTTTCCCTACTAGAGACTCTCGGTCCGACCGCCAAGATGGCTGCGATGGAAGGGATTCCATGGGCAAAGGCCTGGCGCATGATGCGTCTTTCATCATTCCTAGTCTTCGAACTAATGGTGATTGCGAGATAGAGTTTGGAATATTTACGTGAGGAATATCACGAGCTTCCGCATATATCGACAGTGGAGCAGAAGTATAAAGCGCGCATCCAGGCTGTCGAAGACTTCATGTATATGCTTGCAGTCTTGAGTCACATTGCTTTGCTGATATATGCTGTATCGGACTTATAGAAGTCGAGCATACCAGCAATTTTCGGGCACGTAGGTGACGATGTCGGAGGATGGATTCCTCTATTCTGTGGATCTATCGTTATTGTAACTCTTCTGCATTTATTGTTTTACGTATTTCGCACCGTTACTTTGCTGTATGTTATCGGAGAACCTGTTTCATCAATCACTAAATGAGTTTGACAATCATTTTCCCTGCTTTGGCTTGCCTATTTATCTAGTCGCCATGGGCCTAGGATATGCCGTGTTCCTACCCATGTGTACCATGGAGAGCCTATCTTGACTACGTTTTGTACACGTGTTCTTCTTGCTTTGTTAATGCTTAGGGACCATTTTTATTATCGATTTCGATCACTTTAGTTAGTAGTTTGTAAGAAGTACTCCTCTATCGAGAAGCTTCTGGTGCATCGGGTATAGACGGCAAGAATGATACTGTAGTCTGTATCCGACATTCTTTATCGTCAACGTGGTTTTTTGCGCCCGGTATTCTCTGAGATACAATCCAGAAAATGCTGTCAACCCTGCATGAACGGGTATCTAGCGCTAAGGCAATGTTCAATGTATATACGAGCCATTAATTCTGCGTCTACCAGGGAATATAAATAGGATCACAAATATTTTCACATTACTGTAGTGGAGTTCATATTGAACAGAGAAGCTAAATTCATCCAAAACTAATCAAGACAATTATATCCCCTTTCTTTCCTGAATCACCCCAATCTCAGTACTTACTATCCCATCCGGGATTATTTCCCGCATAATCAATAGCAATCGTGGCCCTCCCCTTCTCCTGACCTTCATAATGGAGCAACCAATCCAAGCCACTGCTAGAGACCTTCATTTCGATGGTATAGCTTAGCTTCCTGTATTTCACCCCGTTCGAGTTTGTTTTCTCGGGCAACTCGTCCCAAACGGAAGAGGCAAAATTAGCGGTTAGCTTACAGAGCTTCATTACCTCTGTATTTAGAGATAAAATTAGCCAGTAATTAGATAAGGAGACGGGATAGTGCAGTACCTGAAGAGCGACGCTTGGGTGCTATCTCTGGGGTACAATAGTAGATTGTGGTATCAATCTCTGAAAGCTGATCGCGATCGGTCATAGTCTGATACCAGTTATAGCGGACGGGGTCAGTCTTAGAGATGTTGTCGCCCTTCTTTGTTAGTGATAACCAAGGCTAGCTTTTTCCGTGATACTTACCCTTGAGATGTACCAACGCATCTGATGGTATGCTTTCCATTCACACTCGATCATGTCCCAGACCTTGTCTTGTTCTTCATGCCTACGTGAGTCGTATTTCTCCTGGAAATGGATTCCATAGTGGTACTTGGCGATGTGGTTGACTACCGTCTCATCGCTCATGCCCTTGAGGACAGCGCCGCGGCATATGGCACTCCAGCTGTATTAATTGTTAGGTTTGATCTTTGAAGTCTTGCTAAAGTCAACTTACGCATCTTTAGGTTGTTGAATCTCAATCCCTTTAAAAGACTTCTGTAGCTCCTCTTTGAGATACTTGTTTGCACCAAATCCCCCAACAAGGAATATGGCCTTAGCTTTCAAGGAAGACTTCTTCAGGGTATCGACCTGTGCTTGAACCAATTGAGTGATTCGAGGACAGACTTCGCCGAAAATAGCCTCGAGGTCAGTCCTAAATCAGTTAGAGCAGTTTAATTTACAGTCGAATGGATTCTTACGTCTTGAGGTTAATGATCCCTGGCTCAGCCCCGCCACTGCCTCCTCGCCGACCTGAAACACTAAGGGCTCTCATGCTGCTAATCGTTGAACCCGTGGATTGTGGGGTCAAGAATATAGCTGACGAGCGGCTGCTAGTGGATGATACTGGAGAATAGGGTGGTGGGCTTGAAGGAATACCAGAATAGCCAGGAATATCAACGACCCAGTCCTTGTCAGCTCTCTGGCCATGCTTGAAAGTTCTTTTAATCCCATGCTCCCAGTCACCCATCATTTTTTTCTTGTTCCGAACAGAGAGAGAGTCATAAACATCAGCTCCGATATGAGCTTTGACAGTTCTCTCGAACGCATTATCCAAGAATATTGCACCATACAGGTCCCCGGTCGCTTCTGAACACATTTTTAGTCTCAATGGGTTCAATTTCTCGACCTTGTAGCTGATGAGATCGATGGTACCACCTCCGGCATCGCAGACCACAAAAGCATCACCGACCTTGAGGGAAAGATTCTCACTGAAAACGTATCTAGCAGCAGCTTCGGGTTCAGATACCAGTTCAAGTTTCATATTTGAGCGGTTCATCATCCCGGCCTTTCGGGCAGCCGCCTTCGTCATTTCTTGGGCCTGATGGTCCCAAATGGCAGGAATAGTGAGCACCAATTTGATTTGGAGATCCTCATAGAAGGCTTCACCAAACCTGCTCTTCAATGTCGCTGTAGCATGACCCCAAAGACGATGTAGGTAATCAGCTGCAACGTCGACCGCTGATTTGTCTAGAGATTTCATATCTCCCTCTAGCTTATCCAAGAAGGCCCGCTGTGAAGCTGCACGCTTTTTGGTTTCTTCGCATAATAAGAGTTTGAACCATGAAAGTTGACGATCCTGAGCGTCGTGATCAAATCCCCAGCTGGATATGTTGCCATACTTAGAGTATGATATACGAGTGGGGACTTTTGCCGAGCCTTCATTGTGGTCTATTTCAGAGTCCCAGCCGGTTATGATATCCACATCTGATGAGACTTAGTTAGCTTTTGCGCGGAAGTGATTGCTAATCAAAGATGGAAAAGCCTATTTTTAAATGAATGAATAACATAGCATAGAGTATCAAGCACTGACCTTTCGGCTTTGTTGAAAGAGCCCAGGCAATTCCAGAGAACCTAATGAACAGTCAGATTAAGTCGTAGGTTTATAATAGTCAAAGCTACGTGGTTCCAAAATCAATTCCCACCACTAGATAAGTCTCATCATCCTCCCAAAAATCAGACATCGCAGCTTTGTCGTAAGAATTATGATATGGATCGTCGGTTGAGTATGATCCGGTAACTTATCAGCGACCTACTAATACCGCAAGTAGCAGTGACAGTTCACGATTTAATGAAGCAGCTTATGATCGATATCTTCTAATCACAGAATGTCTTTCAGGAAAAGAAGCATTTCCTCAACTTATGGGTAGACCTATAGAGGCTTGAGCATGTTGGATATACTGCGAGCGAAGCATCTTGTCTGCCTTATGCGGCCCGCCTCCAAGGCCGTCTTACACAGTTGGAGAGGGATTTAAACCATGCACAGTCGGCATGAGGACGACTTAAATAGGCAGGATGCAGAAACATCCCAATCGGTTAGGGCCAGCGTCAAGGAGTTTGAGGCGCAGTTGCCAGCCACCAATTAACCGTATTAGCGACAAGGCTGTGAGGCTTTTTGCATTTCAACTTCTGCACTGGTTGGAACAAAAAATTCAACCGTCTTATCCATGCCTTTCAACTGGCTGATTTTATACAGGACTAAGCTGGGTGCCGTTTTGTCTGCAGATGAGGCTGCTAGCATGACGACTCCACAGCTTCCGCATAGCCACTAACCATACACCTTTTCAAACGAACCATCTAGGTCTGACTTTGGAAGCCTTGGAAGTATTGCGGAACAGCTCTATAGGATTCTGCATGTTGGTGTTTCAGCCGCAGACCATCATGGTTGACCCGTTAGAGATTGACACAATACTGCCTAAACTTAGTAACAAGACAGGACCAAAGGTTTGTATGCCTTGCAATGCCCTACAATGCCTTGCCACATTCCCACTAGTCTTATAGTATAAGCCTTTGACTCCGCGCGCAGTTGTGCCTCAATTGGGCTGTCCATAACACCTCATCTCCAGGCTATCTAAGATGAGCCAGCCTCGCACGAATTCTCAATTTCAAAGGCTTAGTGAACGATTCTCCATGCCCAAGTATTATACTACTGAACGCTCCCAGGAACCGCATAGATCGCAGAGCAGGAGACTAGCAAAGGAGAAGAAAATGAGCGGGGCTCTACCAGGTAAGAATGCTATGAGCGTTCAAAATATCAAACTTTAGCTCACCTGTTCAGTTCCCATGGATGTCGATTCCGGCTCCACGGACCGGAATTCCTCAAGAAATGGGCAACGTGAGGGAACATTTTTAGAAGACGAAAAATTGGATGAACAGTTTGAGATCGTTGACCGTAAGTCTTTCTGAAAAGTAACACTTTGGATTACGGCTTATATATTCAGATGAAACTGTTCGGGGCGTCCCATTCTACGCCCATCCAAATAACTCCCTTAAACCGATCAGCGAATCGAATAGCATGCAACCAAATGATTTTCAAATCCAGAACACGAATGAAGCACAAACAATCCCAGATTCACAACGCTCCACGACCTCAACATGTCAAAAAGAAGATGCCGAGAAAGTTGCTGCACAAGAAACAAAAGTAGGAGAGTCTGAGAATTCCGACATACAACTGCAATTGCAACAGCTCCGGAATGAGTACGCCGGACAGATGAGTGATCTCCGACTGAAAGTCACTCATCTTGAGTCTTCCGCATTGCGACAACCATTGAACAGTGAGGGGCGACAAACAAACGAAGATGACGGACTTAGCACTAGCCTCCAACAAAAGTATGAAGAAAGAATCCGAAATTTGGAAAATGCGGCAAAAGAGATGGAAGAACGCATCCACACCCTCCTTAACACCCAGGAATGTGGGATGAAATACCAAACTGAGCTAGAGGGACGTTACAGAGCAGCCATCAACCATATAGAGAAAGAGAAGAGAGCTCGTGAAGAAAGCGATCTGAATCAGCGATCCGAAATTACAACTATTCGTGGTGCCTACCAGAAGGAGAAAGAGCGAGCCCAGAAGCTGATGAAGACGATGGCCGAAATGCAGAGCGCAGATCCGTTCAAGCTAGACAACAGTAGCATCACATCTTCTGTCAAGGAGTTGCGCTACGATATCAAGAACTGGGCGTGGGCTCAGAGACTCGTCCCTTCGCTGCCAGCTCAAGGTTTGATACAAACTTATGCCAGTCGAGCCATAGGAGGGAGAGAAAAAGGCCCAAATTATGACTTTTTAAGGGATGTCACTCCCGTATTTCATGAGTATACGGAATCACCTCAAGATTTCAAGTGGTTGCTCCAAGCATATGTCTGGAAGCGGATTGTAGAGTTGATCTTCTACGATGATCTCTGGGCTGGGACTCGCAAATCCCTGGACGACGACGAAATAGACTACAAGTTACAAGTCGGTTACCGCTCGATGAAACTAAAGCTACTACCAGGTCAGGAATTAACGTAAACGAAATGCAAAATTCCTCGTTGACACTGACTTTCTCACAGACGAAGATTCCCCCAAAGAATACATCTCCCAATTCCACGAATGGCGTAGCAACACTGCTCGCATTCTCGACCAGCGAATTAGCTCCGAACGCCGCAAACGCACCGTGGAACTAATCCGCGACGACATCCTTCGGCCGCTCATCAAAGCCGCCGACCCCATGGAGCAAGAGATCCAAAACGTCGAGGATCTCGAAGCCGTGATTGATTCCGCTATGCGGTTAGGCGCGAGTATGGCGCAGCAGAAGGCGTACTTTGTGTTTGAATTCGTCTCTGTGGCTGCGTTTGGGGAGATGGAGTTTAAGCCGCAGCAGATGACGGATCCGTTTCCGCCAGAGCAATTTGATCCGCGGACGCATGTGAGGACTGTGTGGCTTAATTTAGCGCCGAGGTTGATTAAGCATGGGACGTCTGAGGGGACGAATTTTGATACTTGCGTGCAGCTTTTGGATGGAGAGTTCGAGACGAGGATTATGCCTAGGAAGCGTGCAGGAAGGCGTCAAGTTATAAATTGAGTTGATATATCCTAAAACGCCGGGTAAAATAAGGCGGCTTCGACATATTCACAGCCTTTCATTTTTATTGCGAGGTTGCTTATGGTCATATATATGTGCAAGATATGAACCGCTACAGACTTTGTTAGTTCCCATTGATGTTTCCAAGCAGCTAGCTATCACTACGCCAAGCTCAGAAGGAATTTATCCCTTAGGCTTTCAATTTAACATGGGAAATTAGCCTTTCCTCCCAAAAATATTACGGCTGACCATCCTAGATGAAAAATGAAGCCTTATGAGCAAATCGAGAATTATATATCTTCGAAATAAATAATACATTCAGACTCATGCTCGAAATTATGAAAATATCATCAGGAAGGTATGAAAAGAACGAAATCAAGGAGCGCAGACACTCTAACTGCAATCTGCAGAGCACTTGATAGTGAAGTAGGTGCGGTATGGAAGCTTAGATTGACATCAAGGCCCATGTCCCCGTAATCTTTGAGTCGCTGCACATAGAAGTCTCTTGGTTCAGGCTTGAATCCAAGGATCATCGACATCTTCAGTAGTCGATCTTATATTTCAGGTAGGTGATATTCTGAATAATTTAGAAAATCTTCGCTTGGAGGCGATTTGAATTTTGGGCAAGTCTGATTTGAGAGCACTGTACAAGCCTGAAGACCTAGGACATTTCAAGCATATGCAGCAACCCCGGCAGCACCTGTAATCCCGTGGTAGTGCAGAATATATGGCTTGCTAGTTTGTGGAATTTCCTAAAAGTTTAGACATAACTTTTAGTTGCGGTACTGCGCTGGACAGTTCGGTGTTTGTTGCAGTAAACCGTGAGAATAGACCATGTTACTGAAGAACTCGACCTTTTATGACGGTTCGGGCTATGAAAGGATTTAATGCTGCCCTTGTTCTCGAGATCTGCCTAAGCCTCGGGGTGCCGTCCGCTGGTATGCGAGAACCTTAAAAGCTCTACAGAAGCACGGAAGCAAGGGCATCCTCTGCTAACAAAGAAAGTAGAGCGGAGAAAAACGCCATTACACTTTCGCCTTTAGCAGCTGATCTACAAGAAAATTCGTTGCAATGTCGATCTCGCCTACTTTATACAACCAGATTCTCTTCTTTCACTGACTTTCCCAGATTCCCTTCAATTCCTGGCAGTATTCAATTGCCACTGGCGTCAGGTTGGCCATTATCAGCAAGTACCCAACAGAATGAACGTCTGCTCCAGCCATGGCCGGCTGTTTCAGGCCATTGGCACCAAAATTGGCAATGAGCTGACCCAAACTTAGGATGTTGATCTGCCATTAGAAATTTGCAGCGCTTGGGCTAGTGTCCTAACAGCATTTGCTGGTGAAGACATCGATGAATACAACGGGAGAGATGAAGATTATGCAAGAAGGAAAGGGCAGAATGGCAACCAGCTTTGCGAGGCTCGGTTGCGACAATTTCCTAATGCACAGTCCCAAATCTGGTGAGCAGGGCTTGTGTCACGTGCCAACAAAAAGTAGAGAGTCTTGATGGAGCTTTGGAAAATTATGTGTATAATTCAATGAATTCTGGCTTCGAAATCAAGCTGTAAAATCTGCAAGGACCTGGTATAATTATATCTTGATGTCACAAAAAACTTTTGTTGACTCTGGCTTTTGTACTCCCAAACAACGCCTGGAATTTCGAGTTCAGCACTTGAATCTCAAATCACTTAACGCCTCCGGCATCGCCTGAAATAGTTCAATAGCCCGTCGGAAAAGTTATACATATCCTTTCACACCACCTTTATTTCGCCTCATACTTTCCACGCTTGATCAAGTCATCGTATTCTTCTCTCATCTTCGGGGTTTGATCCGCGACCGGACCGAAATCATGGTAGTTCTGTAGATGATTTTCAAATTCGATTTTTCGCCGCAGGAGGGGACCCTCGGGGCAATTTTCGACTAAGCAATGCCACTTGAGTCCGAAGAGTCGCTCCTCCCATCTGTCAGTCGTCGCTCGCATCCGCCGATTCTGCATGAGTATCTCCGCAACACGATTGATCTTCTCCGTGACCTCTGGCAGATCCAAATAGCTTTCGGTGATTTGCTGGATCTCATCAGCGGTGCTTGCTCGTGATCTTCGAGCCTTTTTCCAGCAGTCAAGTTTGATCTTTCCTAGACGGTCGTCGGCATTGAACCGGAAGTATGAGTCTTTCCGCTTCTGTGTTATCTTCCGGAGAAGCTCGTCAGTTTTATGTGTGTCGGTTGCTAGGCCTTTTGCAGCACGTATAACTTGGAAGACTTCGGCATATCCTTCAGCAGATGCAAATCGTCTGACATAGCTCTCGCCAGTACCAATGCTAACGAGTACTATAGCGGCGTCGTCTGAATTGTGCATGTCATGGACCTCGTTGTATGCCTCCCAGCTTGGGTTGTTGCAGCCAAATCCGCCGTCACCGAACGTTCTTTTTCCAATTTTGACTGATTTAAAATAAGTAGGGGCTGCAGAGGTAGCCCGAACAATGGTTTCTGCGACCGGTGGTTAGGCTTCCTGTGGAGGGAGAGATAATGTAAGCCACTCTTAGGTCTCGCGTACCTATTTGTAGAGCATCAGCAGGACCAGGATTCCTAATTGAAGAATCATTTAAATTGAATGTTATTAGATGGTCATATGATCGAAAAATATGAGCATCTTCATGTCCCTCGTCACTTTTGCCGTGAGCGATAACCATTCTATTGATTGTCAGAGAGTCCTGAGCTAGTACTGTCTGCTTCAACTCACGTTCGGCACATCTCTGGGTTTGAGAGAAATTGCTGGCCGCCAATATGATGGCGTAGCTTGGGTAATCGTGCATCTAGTACTTGTCTGACTGCATTTTCGAGGATACGATAGTCATATTTGGGTCGAGGGTAGATAATAGGCCCACGAATCGAAGCAATGCGTGGCTTCCCAAAT
>Ga0335072_10009708_pt1 | contig 13876 bp, 11 predicted proteins | sample Lox_Sample_21_FD_206725 | JGI IMG/M metagenome (GOLD analysis project Ga0335072, IMG submission 206725) | Soil microbial communities from Loxahatchee National Wildlife Refuge, Florida, United States - Lox_Sample_2.1 | ecosystem: Environmental > Terrestrial > Soil > Wetlands | place: USA...
ATCTTCTCGCGACTCTCGAGCGCCTTCTTTCCGGAAGACGTTCAATATTGGTCGTACATCGATGTGTGGCTGCCGAACGACGCCACGCTCGAAGCCACCAATCAAACGGCGCAGAAGGTGGAACAGATTGTGCGCGAGAAGGCAGAGCAATTTGCAAAAGAGCATCCGAACAAGAATCATCCGGAGGGTGTCCTCCGGTACGTGACTACTTTTGTCGGTGGGGGAGGACCGCGTTTCTGGTTCTCGGCCTCGCCTCAGCTCCAACAACTGAATTACGCCCAGGTACTGATCGAAGTCACCGACAAGGAAATCACGCCTCAGTTCATCAAGGAGCTTCAACCGGTACTTACATCATCGATCCCGGGTGCGCGCATGGATGCGCGGCAATTGCTCACCAACCCGATCGACTATCCGATTGAAATTCGCATTTCCAGCACGGCAGACGTCAATGCCCAGGACGAAGGGGCGGATATTCGCAGCCTGCGTGCCATTGCGGGAAAAGTGGAGGACGTGTTCCGCTCCATTCCCCTGGCGCACCGCACCCGCAATGAGTGGGGTGAGGAAAATGCACTGGTCTCGCTGACGGTCGATCCAGATCGCGCCAATCTGGCCGGCATAACCAACATGGACGTTGCGAATTCTTCAACGGCCGGTTTGAGCGGGTCCACGGTCGGCGTCTACCAGGAGGGCCAGAAGCAGATTCCCATCGTCGCCCGGCTGCGTATGAACGAACGCTCGCAGCTCTCCGATATTCAGAACCTCTATGTATACGGATCGCAGGAAAACACCAAGGTTCCGCTGGTACAAGTTTCGAATATCGAGCACGAACTGGTCAACGGGCGCATCGTGCGGCTGGAACAGTTCCGGACGATGAATATACGCAGCTTCCCTGCCCCGGGACATCTGAGCTCCGAGATCATGAAGCAGGCCATGCCCAAACTGCAGGCGATTCAGGCTTCGCTGCCGCCAGGGTACAGCATGCAGATCGGCGGCGAATACGACAAAACCAAGAACGGATTCAAAAACCTGTTGCTGGTGATGATCGTCTCTTCGGCGGCCATCTACCTGGCGCTGCTCTTCCAGTTTAAGAATGCCATCAAGCCGTTGCTGGTTCTGGCGGCTGCGCCTTACGGCATGATGGGCGCCTTTGCTGCTTTGTGGATCATGGGCGAGCCATTTGGCTTCATGGCATTTCTGGGCGTGGCGAGTCTTATCGGTGTGATTGTGAGTCACTCGATTGTGCTGTTCGACTTTATCGAGGAACGTCATGCCGAGGGTGACGACTTCGAGCTGGCGCTGATCGATGCCGGAATCCTGCGGCTCCGCCCGGTGCTGATCACGGTAGGCGCCACGGTGCTGGCGCTGTTGCCGCTGGCCATTCATGGAGGTCCGTTGTGGAAACCACTCTGCTATGCGCAGATCGGCGGCCTGCTAGTCGCAACGGTCGTCACCAAGTTGCAAGTGCCGGTAATGTATGCCATCTTTGTGCTCGACTTCAAGATTTTGAAATGGGAAACCACCGAGAATGAGTTACCCTCTGCTCCATCGTCTGCACCACCCCTGCAAAAGCCAAGTTACAGCTAGGGAGGGACGGATCCGCCCGGCGAGGGCTTTTTGCCTCGGGCTAATAGCTGTGGGTTTGGTGCAAACGGTCTACGGCCAGGAGGACAATGCCGCCCCGAACAACTCCGGTCCAGGAATTCTCAAGGAATACGACCAGGCCATCGACTCGATTGCCGAACGCGCGATGCAGTCCGTAGTTGAGATCGAGGTTACCGGCTACGGCGTGCCCGAGCACGACAAGGATTCAGGAGATTCGCAACCGGCCCTCGAACGGCAACGCTCCCTCGGGTCTGGAGTTATCGTCGACCCGAACGGATACATCATTACTAACAACCATGTCGTTGCCGGTGCGTTGAATATCCGGGTGATCATTGCCCCCGCCACGGTGGAGCTGGCCACGGATCGGACGAAACTGCACAACCCCCAACGCGTGTACGAGGCCAAGTTGATTGGGACCACCCGGTACGCGGATTTGGCTTTGATCAAGATCGAGGCAAAGGATCTTCCCTATATTCCCCTGCCCAAGAAATTTGATTTTCGTTTAGGTCAAACGGTAGTCGCGATTGGCGCACCCGAGGGCCTCGACCACACGGTCACCAAAGGGATTATCAGCGCGGTGGGGCGGCAGCCCGAGGTGGACCGGCCGATGGTGTATGTGCAGACCGATGCTCCGATCAACCCAGGCAATAGCGGCGGCCCACTCATTGATCGCAACGGCAACCTTGTCGGTATCAACACATTCATTGTTACCTCCGGCGGTGGCAGCGAAGGGCTTGGCTTCGCCATCCCTGAACCAATCGTCCTGTTTGTTTACGACGAACTGAAGGAACACGGGATTGTTCCCAATGTGACGATCGGCGCGCATGCGCAGTCGATCACACCGGCGCTGGCCGCGGGCCTGAAGCTAGCGCAGGATTGGGGGGTCATTCTTTCCGACATTGACCAGGGAAGTCCTGCCGCGGGCGCGGGCTTGCAGCCGCGGGATATCATCACGGCAATCGACGGCCGCGTGGTGGATTCTCTGCCGAAATACGCGGCGTTCCTGTACGTTCATCCGCGCAACACGCCAATGAAGTTGGACCTGCTGCGCGACGGCAAGCCGCTGACCGTGTCGGTGACTCCTGTCAATGCGCCGCCACTGGTGGAGAACCTGTCGGACCTGATCAATCCAAAGCGTGACCTGATCAACCCTCTCGGTATTTTCGTGATTGACCTGAAGAATTCTCCAGTAGCTTCTATGCTGAACCTGCGCTCCGACACGGGAGTCCTTGTCGCAGGACTGCTCGGCGGTGAACCAGCTGTGTCGGCGGATTTGTCCACGGGCGACGTGATTCGCGCCGTGAATGGCACTCCGCTCAATGATTCGCAACAATTGCGACAGATTTTGGCGGGATTCAAGCCGGGCGATGCAGTCGTGTTGGAAGTAGAGCGGCAATCCGTGTTGCAGTATGTCGCTTTTGAGATGGAGTAGAGAGTGGTCCGGGTTAGTTAGAGCCGCTTCTCTTAATGGAAGAGACAGTCCTTGCCTTTGTCACCCCGAGCGGAGCCGAGGGATTTGCAGTTTTCTGAACTGGCAACAACCTCCTCATAGTCCGGGAAGTTTTTCGCGTAGAAGCTTTGCCTGGCGCTCGCTGACGATGATCTCGGTATTTTGCGGATCGGCCATCACCAGGACGAAAGTGCTGCGGTCATAGGGACGAATTACACGAACATGATTGAGATTGACAAGCACATCGCGGCGCGCGCGGAAGAAATTGCGGCCTGCAGTTGACTGCTCCAGCGACTCTTCCAGGTAGCCGATGGGATGATTCAGCCAATAATTGTCTGTCACTGTCCGCGCCCGAACAATGCCATCGACAATAGAAAAAAGAAAAACATCCTCGGGCTTAAGCAGGAAGCAGCTGTTCTGCTTGTGGCCCACGATGTTCCGGAGTGGAGGCGCGGTGGACGCGGCACGCCGGGTCTTCTCCGCTTCCTCCTCCCGATCTGGCGCCGAGGCGAGTAGACGTGAGGCACGGTCCAGGGCACGGTCCAAAAAGTCTTGCTGAATGGGCTTGAGCAGGTAAGCCAGAGCATTTTCCTTGAAGGCGCGGAGCGCATGCTGCTCGAAGCTGGTAGCGAAAATCACCAACGGCATTTGCTCGGGCGAGGGCAGCTCCCGCAACATCTGGAATCCATCGAGCCCGGGCATCTGGATGTCGAGAAAGATGACATCCGGCTGCAATTCCTGAATCTGCTGCAAACCTTCCAGCCCATTCTCTGCCTCGCCCATTACATTCACGTTCGCGTGTGTCCGCAGAAGCCTCCGCAGGCGCTCCCTGGCGGCGAGTTCGTCGTCGATGAGCAGGACATCCATGCCTTCCTCTTTACCGGCTGCCTACGAGGGGAATCTGGACCACAGCGGACACGCCGCCTTCCTGGCGTTCTGCTATCGTCAAGGTTGCAGATGGGCCGTAATGGCATTCGAGACGCTTGCGAATATTAGTTAAGCCAACGTTCGCACCCGAAGATTTTGTGCCCGAAGACGCTGCCAGACCCACCCCCGTATCTTCCACATGAATACAGAATCGTTGCTGATCAGAATGCGCGGTCAGACGCAACAGGCCACCTTCAATTTTTGGCGCGAGACCGTGCAGCAGGGCGTTTTCGACAAGCGGCTGTAACAGCAGCGGTGGCACCAGCAGCGCCCTGGCCTGTTGTTCTATCAGGATCTCCGTGGTCAGGCGGCGGCCAAAACGCATTTGCTCGATGGCCAGGTAGTCCTCTATAAACCGGACCTCCTGCTCGAGCGGGACCAAAACATCCTCGGTACTGGTGAGCACATAGCGAAAGATGCTGGCCAGCATCGTCGTCATGCGTTCCGCGAGCTCCGGGGCCGCAATGGTGAGATGGGCAATCGTATTCAGTGAATTGAAAAGGAAGTGGGGTTGCACCTGGGCCCGGAGCGCGCGCAATTCCGCTTCGGCGATCTGGGTGCGCAACCGCTCTTCGTGCTGCTCGCGCTCGCGGCGGATGTTGGCGAGCCGTCCGGCTTCCAGCCGGGCTTCGAGCTGGCGCACGACACGGCGGAGAAATTCCAGTTCGGTGCGCAGAATCGAGCCCTGAATTGGGCCCCTGGATACCGCCAATGCGTAGACCAGTTCTCCATGGAGCCGTACTGGAAGCAGCAACTCCGCGGGCGGGTCGGTCAGGAAGCGAATCGGGTCGTCGAGCCGCGGGAAGATGGCGTCTTCTTTGTGGACCACGAATGCCTTTGCCTCGGGCGATTGAGGGTTGAGCTCCACAATTTTCGCCGCGGTAAATCCCAGGTTCTGGCGGAGCGTGGCAGAAGCTGCGGCGAACCAGGTTCCGGAGTCGTCACTGGTTTGCAGGTTGCTCCAAAGATTCGCCCCAAGCCGTGCATAATCCGGCTGCTCGAAGAGCCACTCCGAGATGCCGCGGTCGATCCGGCGCTCGCCCCATGGGAGGGCCGCCATGCACAGCAGGAGAAACCCCATGGCAAACAGCCCATGCTGGCTGACGGAGGTTACCTCATCTCCATGCGGAAGCTGTAGGATCACCTGCAGACCAAACCAGGTGGCGAGCAAAACGATGCCCCACCAATAAATGTGGAACACGTCTTTCAGCAGCACGTCGGCAAAGCGCAGCCGGGAAAAGACGAGAAACGCTCCCAGAACAACCAACATGATGCCGGTCTCGATGAGGACCCGGAAGAAGAGGATGGGCATCGCGGTGAAGACGGAGGTAAGTAATAGCACCGGCGGACTACAAAGCACTGCCAGGCCGCCGGCAGTGAGGGCCACGAACAAAATCTGTGTGCGCGAAAGCGCTCCGGGCTGGCGTAATTTGAGCAGGACGGCGAGGGCCAGAAGCATCTCCGTGCCCAGCGCTGCAAGGATCAACCGAATATCGAGCGAGTGACGCCCCTCCAGCAGAGGCTGGACGGCTACAAAGGTGAAGAAAGCGGCCACAAGAGCTGCGGCTATTTTCCAATAGCGAAAGGAGCGTGTCTCGCCTGGACGCAGCCTGGAAAGCTGTTCCAGACCATGAAAATAATAGACCGGAACCCAGAGCAAGGTGACCAGCACGATAAAGCCAGGGAGAGACACAATCGCGACACTGCCGGTGGCGGTTTTCCATATCTGGGCGAGGCGGAACGCGCGGCATGACGTAATGACGGTCAGGGCAGTCGCCATCCAGGCCATGCTCCGGTCCACAGCGGCGTGCCGGTGCAATACCCACAGAAATCTCAGCAGCCGGATGGAGACGATGAACCCAAGCGAAAAGGCAACAGTGACAAAAGTCAGCACATTTGCGCTAGGATGGACGCCGGAAATCAGCCCAGGGTCAAACGTCCAGGTTGTCGCCGGGAAGAGCATGTCTCATCGTAAGTGAAGCCGGCCAGGGAGGACTCGCGCTTAATACGGAAAATCCGCGTTCGCCAGATTCCTGGTCCCTGGCGAGCTGGCACCGTGATCCCTTAAGGATGTGCAGCAACCAACCCAGATAGAGGTCAGACGAATGAAAGGCTATGTTCTCGCATTTATCCTGCTCGCCTGTTTCGGAATGGCCATGGCTCAAGATACGCCCATGGTCACCGCGGCTAACAAACTGCAGGCGGACATTGCAAAGGCGCTGCCCGCGTCTACGCTTACCGACGACGAAAAGGCAAAAATGACCGCGGACGCGGCACAGTTAGTAACCAATGCCAACAAGCGGGCGAAGGGCGAAACGCCCGACCGCAGCGCGGGCAGGGCGGCCGGCATGGACATCGGGAAGAAAGTCTCCAGCGGCAAGCTGCAGAGCGCGGATGCAGAAGTTATCCGGCAAGATCTGAAAGATCTTCAAGCGGCGGCGAAGTAACCGCGGTTGGGAAAGGATTGCCGTGGACACGACTTTGCAGAACCGGAGAGCGAAAGAGGAGGGCTCGCTGGAGCCCTTGATGATGATCATCCTGGCCGTACTGGGGGTGATGAACCTGCTTCGCGGCGCTGTTCACTGGGTGGCGCCGGATAGTGGGGCCGGGATTGCCGGCATAGACCTGAGCGGTTCCAGCGCGCCGAATATCATTTACCTCCTGGCAGCGGAAGGAATCAGCCAGTTCGCCTGGGGAGCCGTGTACCTGTATGTCGCTCTTCGCGAGCGCCGGTTTTTGGGCGCCGCATTTTTACTCGAGGCCCTGAAGAGCGGGGCTATTCTGTTTACCGAATACGTAACCAAACCACCGGTTGCCGCAGTACCGAGCCGCTATCTGCATTTGACAACGTTTGTTACTGCCGCCGCGATTGTCTTACTCTCGTTCCGGCAGCGAAACGATTCGATGCAAGAGTTCCCATAAACCCAGATCATCACGAGGTAATATATGAACGTCTTCGTTTCAACCTTAGTATTCAGCCTGGCTCTGGGCGGCGCGGTTGCCTATGGTCAAGCTACTGCTTCCGGCGCGCCGTCGACGCAACCGAAGCCAACGCAAGCATTGATTCTGCCTTTCGCTGTGGCCAATAATGCAACGGCGACTCCAGGACCCTCGGGTGATGCCTGCCCCAAGCCACCCGATCCCAATAACGACCTTGCCGATACGGACACGCAGAAGCTCATTGAGACCATCAGCACAGAACTGCAAAAGAAACTTGGAAAGAAAATGACTGCGCGTGTCGGGGCGCCCGGAGATGATACAGCAACGGGCACGCTGATTGTGGCCGGTTGCCTTACAACTGTTGATCCGGGAAATGCGGCGAAGCGCATGGCCGGGATGAATCTTGGAGCAAGCCATCTTGGCGCGCATGTAGTCGCCAAGATGAAAACCGCGGATGGCCTGGTACTAGTCAAGGAATTTGACGCGACCGCCAAGGGATCCAAGGTGATGCCTCCGATCGGACCAGTCGGGGTCGCCACCCACGCGGCGGCCGAGCGGCGCGAAACACTCAATGCCGACGCCAAGCGCCTGGCAGGCGAGATTGCGAAGAATCTGTCGACAAAGGCAGCAAATTAGCGAACACAAGAGAACGACCGCAGATTGCACTCGTTTGTAACTTCCAATTCCCCGGCAAGGCGAATGAACAGTTCCCTCCGCCGGGGATTTTCCTTAAAACATTTGCCGATGTATTTTTCGCTTCCCCTTGTATTCCCATAGAAGCAGGACTATATTCCTTCTATTGCCTTCCAATAGGAGGTTAACGAGTGGGCGACAAAACCGAGGTCTGGCAGGGGACGCTGGCACTCATGGTTCTGCGCACGCTCGAAATGCTGGGCTCCATGCATGGATACGGTTTGGCGCGCCGCATCGAGCAGACCAGCGGCGATAAGCTGCAGCTGAACTATGGCACTCTTTATCCGGCTCTCCTCAAGCTGGAGCAGGAAGGATTCATCCGCTCCCGCTGGGGCTTATCGGAAAATAATCGCCGTGCCAAGTACTACGAGCTGACCAGAGCAGGACAGCGGCAAATCAAGAAAGCCGCTGCGGAGTGGGAACAGACGACCGCGATCCTTGCCCGCTTCCTGAACCCTGCGGAAGAGGCATAGGAGTGGAGATGGGTAAACTGCGCGCTCTTGGTCTCCGCATTCTTGAGCTCTTCCGAAGACAAAGAGCCGAGGACGACTTCGCTGCTGAGCTCGAGTCTCACATCGCGTTGCACACGGAGGCCGGTATCCGCTCCGGACTGACGCCCGAGGAAGCCCGCCGCCAGGCACTCATTTATCTGGGAGGCGTGGAGCAGACCCGCCAGGCCTACCGCGAGCGGCGCCGTCTGCCATGGATTGATTCCCTGCTGCAAGACGTTCGGTACGGCTTGCGCACACTGCGCAAAAATCCCGGTTTCGCGATCACAGCGGTGCTGACGCTCGCCCTTGGCATTGGTGCGTGCACGGCGATCTTCAGCATGGTCAATGCGGTGCTTTTGAAATCGTTGCCGTACGGGGAACCGCAACGGTTGGTGTATCTTTTCACTCCCAATAGCAGCCTCCCGATTCCCCCTGACGCATTCAGTCCGAGTTATGCAGACTTCTATGATCTGAAACGAGAAAGCCATTCGTATGCCAGCATGTCGGTGTTTGAACAGGCTGCCTTTCCAGTTGCCCTGGGGGGATCAGTCGAGAGCGTTCCGGCGGCTCGGGTAGATGAGTTTTTCTTTCAGACCCTCGCCTGCGCCCCCGAATTGGGCCGCTTCATCGGGACGGATGACAACCAGCCCGGACACGACAAAGTTGCGGTGATCAGCCATTCACTTTGGCGGTCGATGTTCGCGGGAAGCGATGACGTCCTCCAGCGTTCGCTGACGCTCAAAGGCGAGCGCTACAAAATCATAGGCGTCATGCCTCCGGGATTTGAATACCCAACCGGTTATGACCTACCCGACGGATCTGGAGCAACGGCCACGCATATCTGGATTCCCCTTGCGCTCACTCCACAGAAAAAGGCGGAGCGCGAATTTGGAAACGGCATTGCGTTTGCGCGGTTGCGGGCCGGTGTTTCGATTCGCGAGGCGCAGGCAGAGATGAGCACGATCGTGGCCCGGCTGAACCCGCTGCATCGTTCAGATCAGCTCGCCCAGGGGGGTGGCTTAAGCGCGCTGATCAAAGACTTCATGGACTATGCGATTGCTCCGGTACGTCCCCTCATGTGGCTGCTGTTTGGGGCTGTGTCGTTCGTACTGCTGATCGCAAGCGGAAATGCCGCGAGTCTGATGCTGGCCAGGGCAGCTGACCGAACCCGGGAGCTGGGGATGAGAGTCGCTCTCGGAGCGGGCCGTTGGCGGATCGTGCGCCAGCTCCTGACCGAATCGCTCCTGATCGGTCTCGGCGCGGGAGTTCTTGGGGTAGGTTTGGCTTACCTTCTTCTGCGCACTCTGCCTCACCTCGATCCGGGAAATATCCCGCGCCTGGAGCAAGCATCCCTGGATTCGCGGGTGATGGTTTTCACATTGTGCGTCTCTCTGCTTACCAGCGTGCTGACTGGCATTCTGCCGGCCTTGGCCGTATCACGCGTGAATCTTTCGGATTTTCTGGCGTCCGGCCGAAGCGGCAGCGCAAGCGATACACAGGGCCGCTCGCAAAGCATCCTCATCGTAGCGGAAGGGGCATTGGTCGTCGTGCTCCTGACATGCGCGGGCCTGTTTCTGCGGAGTTTTGCGAAGGTTTCCTCGTTGGAGACGGGATTCTCGCCATCGACGGTGACCATGAATGTCGGACTGGATGAACGCTATCGGGAGCCACAACAGCGGCGGACTTTTTTCCAGAGCCTGGTGGCGAGGGTCGGCGCGCTCCACGGCATTGACGCGGCCGGCGCCATCGATTGGTTGCCTCTGACCAACTCTGAGAGTATGGGCTTCGTCTGGGTCGACGGTTATCAAAACCACGCAGATCAGATGGCGGAAGGCCGTTTGGTGACTCCGCAATATTTTCGGGCAATGGAGATTCCCCTGCTGGCGGGACGATTCTTCACGGAAGACGACATTGACAGCCCGGCGCCGCCGGTGATCGTGAACGAGCGGTTTGCCAAAATTTATTTGGCGAACCGAAATCCGATTGGCGCGCGGATCAGTACGGACGATACCCATACGCACTGGAATACAGTGGTCGGTGTAGTTGCCGATGTACGCCATTTCCGCCTGGAGGAAACGCCGCAACCGCAAATGTATTCTCCCGGGTACGACTTCAACCACGCCTATCTCGCGGTGCGCTCGAGGCTGCCAGAATCTATCGTCGCCGCTGACATCCGGGGAGTTGTAAAGAGCCTGGACCCTGGCCTGGCGCGTGGAGATGTCTCCACGATGGGGAGCCGGAAGTCGGAAGCAACGGCACCGCGACGGTTTCAGACATCGTTGCTCACATTCTTCGCCGCCATCGCTTTTTTGCTGGCACTGATTGGCCTTTATGGTCTGATGGCCTACTCCGTGAGCTGCCGTACACGCGAATTGGGCATTCGCATGGCACTCGGGGCACAACGAGTGGACGTGACGCTGCTGGTTTTGCGAAAGGCAGCGGCGCTGTTAGGTTTGGGTCTGGTCACCGGGCTGGTGTGCTCATGGATAGCGGCGCGCGCCATCAAAGCTTTCCTGTTTGGGGTAAGCGAGCATGACCCGGCGACCATTTTGCTGGCCTGTGGATTGCTTGCCGTTTGTGGCCTAATCGCTGCGCTGATTCCCGCCCGCCGCGCCGCCTCCATCGATCCCATGCAGGCGCTGCGGGCGGAGTGAAGATCCCGAACGCGGCTGAGTGCGGCTATTTCGCACGCTCGTGAATCAGGCTCCACAGCGTTCCAAATTGGTCGCGAAGCTGGCTGAAGCGCGAAGCAAAGAACGTCTCCTCAAGCGGCATGAACACTTGACCGCCTTCCTTGAGTAAGCCATAGACCCTTTCTGCTTCCTCCGCAGAATCAAGCGCCAGATAGAGGTAGGTGCTGCGCATAGGCTGATGACGATCGGGCGGCACATCGTTGCCCAGCAAGACGGTTCCGCCCAAATCGAGACGCGCATGAATGACCGGATCCGGTCCAGCAGGATTTTGCGGCGCCCCGGGCGCCTGGCTCTGTCGCATGAGCATGATGATTTTTCCACCCAGGTTCTGCTCGTAGTATTGGAAAGCCTGGGCGCAGTTTCCGGGAAAGTTGAGTTGCGTCAGCAATTTCATTTGGGCTCCGGTTTGGGTGGTTGGGTGACAATCGAGAGTCGGGCCCAGGATTTCATCCTGGGTAATTTTCAGCCGTCCCTTCGGGACTGGGATTCCACGGTGGCTGTGTGTTGATCCAAACGAGTCAGTGTGTGGGCCATGCCCTCCTGCATTCCCGCCTGCAGATGAGCATCGCGGATGGCGCGCGACTTGTGCTGGATGACGTAGGTTAGGCGCGTTCCCATCGGGGTTTTTTCGAACGTAACGGTTGTCAGCCATTCTGGATTGCCGAATTTCGGCATCTCGTATTGCTCCGTGTAGACAAGCCGCGTTGGCCGAATGATTTCACGGTATGTCCCGTGGAAAGGGTGGTTGGACCCATCTCCCATTTGCATGACCAGGCTCCAGGATCCTCCCACACGAAGGTCAATGGCGCACTGGGTTATGGTTGACCCTTCGCAACCCCACCACTGGCGAAGATGTTTGGGGCTCGTCCACGCTTCGAACAACAGCCCCGTGCGGCGCTGAAACGTGCAGGTAAAGGCGATCTCCCGATCGGAGGGAAGATGAGTTTCGACATTAACGCTTTTTCCTACGAGCATTCTTCTTTCCTTCTGCTGTTTCCAGCTTTCCCAGGTATTGGTCGAGACGGTTCATCTTGTGCTCCCACGAGCGACGATATTGCTCCAGCCACTCGGAGATTTCCCGTAAAGGAGCAGCCTCCAGACGGCAGGGCCTCTTCTGCGCAATGCGGCTACGGCTGATCAGGCCGGCACGCTCCAAAACTTTGAGGTGCTTGGTGATGGAAGGGGGCGCGATCGAGAACGGCTCAGCAAGTTCTTTGACCGGCAACTCCCCTTGCGACAGCCGCGCCAGGATAGCGCGACGCGTCGGGTCGGAGAGGGCGGCAAATGTAGCGCTCAAGTGGTCAGGCATGTATTTAGCTATATGGCTAATTAGCCATTGGGTGAATTATCATGGAGCGAGTTCAGGATTGTCAAGCAGGATTCGGTCATAGGGCGGCGGTTCCGCTCTTCCGTTTGTCTAAGAAATAGAAAGTGTGTCGAGAGCCAGCTGGGGAGCACTAAGGGCTCGGGCTGAGAACACACTCAACGGGTTGCGATCTCGTCTGACCTGGGTACCAGGTTCGCTTGCTTCAGATCAGCCAGAAAGCGGGGATCGCTGCGCAAGGGATCATAGGCGCGATCGATGTTCAGATAAATGAAGGATCCGGAACGTTGGTCCAGGGCCTTACCGACCTCACGGATCGCGGAGTCATGGTCCCCCAGTGCGATGTAGATGGGCGCGATTTCCGCAGCGGAGATGTACCGTTCGACGGAATCTTCCTGAAGCGATGCGAGAATTTTTCGCGCATCTGCCGTACGGTGAGCGACTGCATAGCCGCGCGCGAGATAAGCCTGGGAAACGGGATCGCCGTGGGAGAGGGCCACCCCCTTTTCAAACTGCTCGATGGCCTCATGGGTACGGTTGGTATACAGGTAAGCCAGACCGAGGACGCGGTGCGCCTGGACGAAGTCGGGATCGAGTTCGATCGCCTTGATCGCCTGCGGGATGGCCCGGTCATATTCCCGGCTCATGAGGTGATGCCAGGCCATGTGCTCGTTGATGACTACATCCGTGGGGTCGAGGCCGAGGGCGATTTCACTCTCACGATGAGACTCGGCGACACGGCCCAGGGCCATCAGCTCATGAGAGTACCAGTGATGGGCGTTCACGCAGGCGGGATCGAGAGCAATGGCCCGCTTGAACTCCTGCTCTGCACCGGCCCAATCCCAGTCGTTCACCAACCTTATATATGCAAGCGAGGTGTGGGCTTCCGCGGAAGAGTCATCCAACGCCAGAGCCTTCTCTATGGCTGCCTTGGCTTTGGGCATGGCGACACTGGGAGCGAGGAAGCTGTTGCCGTAAGAACCTGCAAGGATGTAGGCATCCGCCAAACCGGCGTAGGCAGCGGCATCATTGGGGTCGGCCTGGATTGCCTGTTGAAAGAGCTCAATGCTCTTTTTTGTCCCCTCGACGCTGCGCTTGTTCCAGTAGTAGCGGCCTTGCGTGTAAAGCTGGTACGCCGTGCCATTGTGGGTGGTTGGGGGACGTTGTTCGTCGGTTAGATGCAGTGCGAGCGCCTGGCCTAACCGTTGAGAAATCGTGTCCTCCAGAGCGAAGGCGTTTTCATTCTGCACGTCGAAAGTGTCGGTCCAAAGAACCCGGCTATCGTCTACCCGAAGCAGCCGCACCATCACCCGGGTTTGCCCTTCTACCTTCTGGATGGTTCCATCGAGAACCTCCTGAACATTCAGCTTGCGGCCGGCAGCGACAGGATCCTGATTGGGAGGAATTGCGCGAACCGCGCCGATCGGACGCACCAGAAACTGGGACAACCGGCTAAGCCGGGTAATGAGTGCATCCGTCATTCCCAGGCCGAGATAGTCATCCCCTGCAACGGTGTCGAGAGATTGAAACGGCAACACCGCGAGAGTGTGGACTTCAGACTGGACTCCAGGCGTTGCGTGCGCGTGAAGAAACTGGCGGACAAAGACGAAGCCCCCAAAAGCCAACAGGAGGAGTGCCATCACCCCAGCCAACCAGCGAGGCCGTCGAGAGACGGCGGGCGTCGACGCCGGGAGCGGAAGCGCAGCGGGGACTATCGGTTCGAGCGGGATAACCATCGGCTCGCCAGGCACCGACA